>Ga0326728_10000454_pt1 | contig 159760 bp, 126 predicted proteins | sample MB3enrmetagenome_FD_207602 | JGI IMG/M metagenome (GOLD analysis project Ga0326728, IMG submission 207602) | Lab enriched peat soil microbial communities from McLean, Ithaca, NY, United States - MB31MN | ecosystem: Environmental > Terrestrial > Soil > Wetlands > Peat | place: USA: New York... | reverse complement strand
TCGGCGGCCCTGATTTGTGGTGAAGACCTTTCAATAGCCTCTACTGATTCTTCAGGACTTAAGTGCCGCTCAGGCCTCGAAGTGCGAAAGTTGGGCTAGAGAAACTGATCCAACTCAAGGAGGAACTAGGCCGCGAAAAGGACCTCGCCGTGCTGCCCACCCTTCGCGCCACCCTCGCCGAGAAGCGCCGCCTCAACAGATAATCTGCCCGTCGCGCATGTTCACGATGCGGTGGCCGTAAGCCGCGGCTTCGGGATTGTGCGTGATCATCAAGATGGTCTGGCCCAGCCGCTCGTTCAGTCCGCGCAGGACTTCCAGCACGGCTTTCGAATTCTCGCTGTCCAGGTTGCCGGTGGGCTCGTCGGCCAGCAGAATGGCGGGGTGGTTCACGATGGCGCGGGCGATGGCGATGCGCTGCTGCTCGCCGCCGGAGAGCGCGGCGGGTTTGTGGTCCAGTCGCTGGGCCACGCCGAGCAACCCCAGCACTTCCTCGAACTGGCCGTCCAGCGGACCGGTGTTGCCGGCAATGAACCGCGCCACCGCGATGTTGTGGCGCGCGGTGAGGTTCGGCAGCAGGTTGAACTTCTGAAAGACGAAGCCCACCGAGCGTTTGCGCATACGCGTGCGGCCGGCGTCGGTCATCGAAGCCAGGTCCTGCCCGGCCACGCGCACCTGGCCCGAGGTGGGCGGCGTGAGGCCGCCGATGATGTGGAAGAGCGTCGACTTGCCCGAGCCGGAGGGCCCCACGATGGAGAGAAACTCGCCCGCCTGGACGGTGAGATCGACGCCGCGCAAGGCTTGCACGTCCACCTTGCCGACACGGTACACCTTGCGCAGATCGCGGGTTTCGATGATGGGGCCGTTACTCATAGGAAAGCGCCTCGATGGGGTCCTGCCGCGCCGCGCTCAGCCCGGGATACAAGGCTCCCAGGCCGGCGCCCAGCAGAGTGATCAGGCCCGCCAGGGGCCACCAGGAATGCACCACGATCATGGGAATGGAAGCCGGCACCAGCGTCCGCACCAGCCAGCACGCTCCGAAGCTCATGATAATGCCCAGCACGGTGCCGCCCACGCCCAGCAGCATGGCTTCGGCTTCGATGATGGTCAGAATGAACCCCTTGGTGGCGCCCAGCGATTTCAGAATGCCGATCTCGCGGGTGCGCTGCAGCACCGACATATACATCGAGAGACACACCACGCAGAACCCGATCACCACGCCGATTACCATGATGACCACGGTGAATTCCTTCACGCCGTTGAACCTGCCGGGAGTCCACATGGCCAGGTACTCCTCCAGCGTGTTGATTTTGTAGCCCGTTTCCAGGGCGTTCAATTCCCGCACGACGGCGTCGATGTTGGCGGGATCGTCAACCTTGACGTAGATCTGGCCGACCTTGCCGGTGGCTGCGTCCAGGTCCTGGAGCACGCGCAACTGCACGGCGATGCGCGCCAGTTTCCCCGGCTCGATAATGCCCGCGACGCGCCAGGCGTGGTTCAGCAGCGTCACCCTGTCGCCCACGGTCTTGTGCGTCTGCGCGGCGTAGGCTTCGTCGATCAGCACGTCGTCCGGGCCTCGGAAGGGTCCGCCCGCTTTGTACACGAAGCCGCCGCTCATGCGGTCGAATCGCGCCAGGTCCACGCCCGTCACCACCAGCGGCAGATCGATGTTGTGATTGAGCACGCCCACGGCCAACTTCACGTGCGGCTGCTCTTCGATTTTGGCCACCACCTTTTCCGGAATGGTCGCGCCGCTGAAGTTGACCACGCCGGAGGCGGTGGAGGCGCGGATGATGATGTCGGCCCCGGTGTTCTGCTGGCGCCGCTGCGAATCCTGCAGCAACCCCTGGGTCAGCCCGACCAGGGCCAGGATGAGGGTGACCGGAACGCCCATCAGCAGCACGCTCAGCAGACTGCGCATGGGCCGGTGTTTGAGGTTCTCCAGAACCAATCGGCCCGTCACAGGCTGCTTCCTTCGGGCTTCCGGCCAATCGTCTTGAGCCTAGTCCCCTCGGGCTGAATGAGCACAAACTTATCGTCCGACACTCCCTTGTCGATGTCCATCTTGACCACGTCGATGGTGGCCCCGTACTCTTCACGCGGGCGGTGGATTTCGATGTGTTTGGGGAAAGGGACGTTGTCGAACGCGTGCCACTGGGAGTAGCGGGCGTCGGTGACGATGTTGCCGATGGAGTCGTATATGATCTGGCGGGCCAGCCTGAGGTCCTCTCGATTGAACCAGATGGTGCGGCTGAGCACCAGGCGCCCGTGGTCCTCGTGGATCAGGTGGAGGATGTAGTAGAAGTACTCCTCGTCGGTCAGGTTCTCCATCAGGGCCCTGTCCACCGCGGGATCCAGCGGGCGGACGAGGATGGCGTCCAGGAAGTGCTGCGGGCGAAGGTTCTCGAGTTGCTTGTCGGAAAGCGTCTGGATCTCGTTCGGCCCGACGGTGAAGCTGTTGTCCCTGGGTATGTAGAGCTTGAAATCGGCGCCGTTCGACACCATGTCGAAGGCCGTGGTGCGGATCACGGGGTACAACCCCACCAGGTGGAGATCGGCGGGCTTGCGGAAGTAGAGGTACGCGCGGACGTCCTTGTACTCCACCATCTGGTTCTTTTCGGAGCTTCCGACCAGGGCCGCCATGTCCACCGTGGCGCTGAAATCGCGCACAGCGTTGTACTGCCGGGCGACGCTTTCGAGCAGGGACTCCTGATCGGCCACCTGCAACTTCTGCGTGGTGCTGCCGCCTCTCCTGGCGATGGCGACATGGTGCGCGATGCACGCGGAGAGTCCCGCGGAGAGCAGGCAGAGCAGCAACCGTGCGACATGGACGGGCCTGGACCGCATTTTTCCATTGTAGCCATAAGCCGCCGGTTGCCAACCTGCCCCACACAACCCTACTCGTCGCGCAGGATGGCTAGCGGCTTGCGCCGGATGGCGCACGCGCTGGACGCCCACCCCGCCGCCAGCGCGGTCAGGATGCCCAACAGAACCGCGCCCGCGAGCGCTGCCGCATCCCACGCCGGCACGGTTTCCCGCAGCACCACCGAAAGCAGCAGAGTTGCGAATCCGCTCCCCATCACGCCGCCGGCGGCGCCTGCCAGAGCCCCCAGCCAGGCAAACTCGGCGAGCAGGGCATTGCGCACCTGGGCCGGCCGGGCGCCCAGCGACTTGAGGATGGCGATCTCGCGCGCGCGGGTCTTCTCTTCGGCCAGCACCAGGAGCACCAGCACCGCCGTTCCCGCCGCCAGAACCACCAGCGAGATCGCCCGCAGAATCCAGATGGCGTCGCGCCCCACCGATTGAACGATGGCCGCCAACTCCCGCCGGCTCAGCACCGGAACGCTCGGGAAGCGCTCCGCAACCGCCCGCTGCACCGCCTCGGCGCGGCCATTCTTCACGGAGATGCCGGCCTCGTAGAAGACGCCAAGTCCGGCGAACGCGGCACATGGGAAGATCAGCCCGCCGCGCAGCCGCTCCTCGACGGGGCTCAGGCGGCGCAGGCCGACGACGCGCGCCGTAATGGCCGTGTTGTTCGAGAAGAAGCCGAGCGTTTGGCCCACATGGACACCCAGCGTTCGGGCGGACGACTCCGTGGCCACCGCCTCCAGCGCCGCCCCAGGCTGCCACCAGCGCCCCGACGTGAGAGCGCCAGCGGGAGGAGCGTCGTAGCAGGAGGCCACCCAGCGCTCGGCCAGGGTGGGGGGCGCCGGCACATCGGCTACCTTCGATAGCCGCAGGATCGCCATGGGCAGCAGTTCCACGGGAGGCCGCACGTCGGGATCCCGCGCCAGGACATCCCGCAGCAGGTTGGCCTGCTCGGGCCCGAGGCCGAACGCCAACAGATCGGCCCCGGGCAGGGGGAGAGACCGTTCAATGAGGCGGGCCACCGCGGCCGGCCCGAGCCAGGAGGCGGTCACCATCATGATGCCCAGCGAGAGCGCCACAAAGCGGCTGCCGCCGTGGCGCCCCGGCAGGAACGGGTTTCCGATGCCGCGGATCCGCCAATGCCGGGCGGCCCATCCCACCAGGCGCACAAGCCACCGGGCCATGCCCAGCAGAATCAGGCCGCCGGCGGCCACGCCGAACAGGAACGCCGCGCCGGCCTTCCACGAATGGAACATCCACACCGCCAGCGCCACCATCGCCACTGCGGAAAACGTCCCCGCCGCCCGCCCCATTCGCCGCCAGCCAGCCGGCCGTTCCACATGCCGGCGAAGTACCATCAGCGGCGCGGCGGTACGAATCGCCACCAAAGGCACGGCGGTGGCGCCCAAGGAGGCTAGCACACCCAGCAGCACGCCTTCGACGGCTTGCGGCCATCGCCACGCGGGCGCGATGGGAAAGGGCGACTGGTGACTGACGAGCACGCCGAAGATCCGCTCCAGAGGAGCCGCCAGTACGGCGCCCGCCGATCCGCCAGCCAGCGCCACACATCCGATCTCCATCAGATAGATCGACAGGATCCGGTTCCATCGGCCGCCGAGCATTTTCATGATGGCCACCGTGTCCAGGCTCCGCTCGATGTGCAGGTACACGACCATTGCCACGACCAGCGAGCCCAGCACCAGATTGGTCCACGCCGTCAGGTCGAGAAACGTGAGGGTTGCAGCCGCCTCGAACGTCGTTCGCGCGTCGCCGTAGTCGCGGTAATCCACGATCTCGCCGCCGGGGAAAACCCGCCGCAGATCGCTCTTCAATCGTCCGATGTCGCTGGGGGCATCGGTCCGGAACAACAGGCGCCAAACGATGGCGTTGCCCCGGCGGGCGATCTGTGTCCGGGCAAAAGCGGCCTCGGAGAGCATCACGCGCGGATAGGGGTTGGGCGCCGCCGCGAAGCGGTCCGGTTCGCCCACGATCAGCGCGGCAACGCGGAACTCCATCCCGTTAATGAAGACGCGGCCACCGGCCCGCACCGCCAGGCGGCCGGCCAGGGTGCGGGACACCACCACGGCGTCGGGAGCCAGCGCCTCGCCGAGCGGCCGCTTCGGCTCCAGCTCCACCGCTCCGTACCACGGGTAGAATCTGGCATCCACGCTCCTGACGGAGGCCACCGCCGGGTCCGCCGCCTGGAGCGAGGAGACCATGGCGAACGTCTCGAGGGAGCCGGTCTCTTCGACGCCGTGGCGCGCCAGTTCCGCAATCGCCGCCCGCTGTTCTTCGGAGGGAGCTTCGCGCAGCGTGACGGCCGCGTCGGCGGCGATCCACTGGCGCATGTCGCCATTCAGGCGGTGCGAGAACTCGCCCGCGAGCGAGCGCGCCGCGTTCATGGCCCCTACTCCAACGGCCAGGGATGCCATGGCTACCGCAAAGCGGCTGCGCCCGCTCCACAAATCGCGCCACGCGATCTTCCACGCCTGGGCGAGGAATCGAAAAGGCTTCATCTCACGCCGGCCGCCACGAACTAGAAGGTTACCACGGGCGGAGGCGCCCCCACGCGCCCGAAACGGTTACACAGGTTCCGGGAACCGGCAGGCGGTTGTACAATAGTGCTGGCCTGGAATCCCGGACGGGAGATCCGGGCCGGGAGGTTGCGGTGCGCCAAGTATCCCTGATGGTGGCTGCTGGGTTCCTGCTTCCCACGGCCTACGCTCAGACCTGTCCGCCGGTGAATTTCGTGCAGGGTAACCAGGTCACGCTGTACGACGGCTCGACCGGCGCCGGCCTGGTGCGTCAGGCGGACGGATCGTTCACGCGGCAGCGCTATAACGTTCAATCGCCGTACAAAAAGATCGACTCGACGGCAGACTATCAGTCGGTTCTTCTGAGTTGCTCGGCGGCGGGCAACCGCACCTTCCGGACGCCGCCGGGCTGGACCTTCCTGGCCGATCAGCAGGGCGTCCCGTCGCAGCCCGTGTGGATCTCGAACTTCCTCGGGAACGGCACGCAGGTGGGGCTGGCCGCGATTCCGGGTGGACAGACCGGAGGACCCGCCACCGACAGCTTGCTGGTAGTCATTCTAAACACCGATGGCAGCGTGGGGTCGAAAACCTACTATGCGGTCGCCGCGAATCCGTTGGGTGTTTTGGTAGGGGACTTTAACCGCGATGGCAAGAAGGATGTCGTGGTGATCAGCGGCGGTTCCGGTACCGCGTCGGACCCGGGCGGGGTGTCCGTCTTCCTTGGCAATGGCGACGGCACGCTCCAACCTGGGGTGAAGTATTCGGCCCATAACAGCCCGGTTTCGGCCGTGGCGTACGATTTCAACGGCGACGGCAAGCTGGATCTGGCGGTCGCCAACATGGTCTCGGGCGACGTCTCGATCCTGCTGGGCCGCGGGGATGGAACCTTCGCCGCGGCGGTGAATTACGCGGCGGTGGCCGGGGCTTCCTCCATCGCGCTCGGCGACTTCAACGCAGACGGAAAAGCGGACCTGGTGGTGGGCGGCGGCCAGAATCTCGCGATGCTGGCCGGCAATGCCGACGGGACGTTTCGCGCGGCTGTCGTTCTTCCCTTGTCCATCACCCCCACGGCCTTGGCTGCCGGCGATTTCAACAAGGATGGCAAGCTCGATCTCGCGGTCACCGATTCGTATGGCGGCACGGTGTCCATTCTCCTGGGGGATGGAACGGGCAAGTTCTCCGCGGAGTACGACTATGTGGCCGGGTACGAGCCTTCCGGCCTCTTCGCCATGGACCTGGATGGCGATGGCAACCTCGACGTGGTCCTCGCCACCGGCCATCCCGATCTGCTTGCGCCGAACGCGAGTAACGATACTGTCGTGGCGTTCTTTGGCCGCGGAGACGGCACGCTCATCGGCCCGCCGGCGTACAAAGTGGGCAGCCGCCTGGGAGCCCTGGTGCTCGCCGATTTCAATGGCGACGGCAAGCCCGACGTGGCGGTGGCCGCCGGCGACGTCTGGATTCTCCTCTCGAGCGGCGGCGGCAACTTCAGGACTCCGGTCCGCATCCCGATGCCGGCGTCGAACGGCTCGTCGGCCACCATGGGCACGCTGGCCGCGGGCGATTTCAACGGCGACGGCAAGCCGGACCTGGTGGTCGGGTCGGCTTACGGAGAAGGCGTCTACGTCCTGTTGGGAAACGGCGATGGCACGTTTCAAGCGCCGGTGCACTACACGGTAGGCGGCTACGTTACCTCGGTCGCGGTGGCCGATTTCAACGGCGACGGCAAACTCGACATTGCCGCTTGCGGGCACTTGCCGGGCTCGCTGGATGACGCCACCGCGGGCGTCCTGCTGGGGAATGGAAACGGCACATTCCAGTCCGTCAAGACCCTCACCGGGTTCGGCAACGGACCGTACTGGCTGGCGGTGGGCGATTTCAACAAGGACGGCAAGCCCGACCTGGCCATCGCCAACCAGGGAACGCCCGGCGACCCTACCGATGTTGGCGGCGTGCTGGTGTTTCTGGGCCTGGGGAATGGCAGCTTCCAAAGCCCCACGAACTACCCCGCCGGTATCAGTCCCAATTTCGTCACTGCCGCGGACGTTAATGGCGATGGCGCCGCGGACTTGCTGGTGGCCACCCGGGCGCCCAGCTACGTGTATGAGGTGGCGGTCCTGCTGGGTGTCGGGAACGGGACGTTCGGCCAGGCAAACATGTTCACCACCGAGTATGGGCCGGCCTGGATCGCCGTGGCCGATCTCAACGGCGACGGCAAGCCCGACCTGGCGATCGCGCACTGCTGCGGCGCAACCGACGCCACCTTCATGTTGGGCAATGGCGACGGCACCTTCCAGCCGGACGTGCACCTGACGGCCGCCGTTGCTCCCTCCAGCCTGGCGGTGGCGGACCTGAACGGCGACGGCAAGCCGGACCTGGTGATCGGCCTGTTCGCGGTCGATACCAGCTCCGTTGCCGCTTTCCTGAGCTTCACTCCGGCACAGCTCACCAACGTCAACGGCGCCAGCTTCCTGTCCGGTCCGCTGGCCCCGGATTCGTTCGCCACGGCGCAGGGCACGGGGCTGGCCACCGTCACGCAATCGGCTGCGGCGCCGTATCCGACCGGTCTCGGGGGGACCACGGTTTCGGTGCGCGATTCCTCGGGCGCCCAGCAGTTGGGGGGGCTTGCCTATGTCTCGCCCACACAAGTGAACTACATCGTTCCGCACGGCACGGCCCTGGGGCCGGCAACCGTCACGGTTACCGCGGGCAATGGGACTGCCACCAGCGGCCCGGTGACCATTGCGGCCATCGATCCGGGGATATTCGTGTTTGGGGGAACCAACCTCGCCGCCGCCTGGGTGATCCGGGTGCATGCCGACAACTCGGAAACCTATGAGAACGTCTACGCCGTCAGTTCGAGCGGGGCGCTGGTTCCCGCTCCCATCGATGTCAGTCCGGCCGACGGCCAAGTGTATCTGGAACTATACGGCACCGGCCTGCGCGGTCACAGTGCCGCGGCGAACAGCGTCATCGTCACGGCCGGCGGCGCCAGCCTGACGGTTCTCTACGCCGGCCAGCAGGGTGGCGCCAGTTCCACGTTCCCGGGGCTGGACCAGATCGACGTGCTGCTGCCGTCCAGCCTGGCGGGGAAAGGCGACGTGGCGATTCAGGTCACGGTGGACGGCCAGGCCGCCAACCCCTGCCACGTCACCATCAAGTAGGGATGAGGGCGCGCGCGATCGTCTTCCTGGCGGCGGCCGCGCTCGGGGCGCAGGAGCCGGCTATCCGCACCGGTGGCGTGGTCAACGCCGCCAGCCGCACGCCGTCCATGCTGCCCGGCGGAGCCATCGCCCGCGGCGCGCTCTTCGACATCGCCGGAATCCGCCTGGGGACCGGCACGCAGACGACCTCGGTGACCGTGTCCGCGCGGGGCGCCTCGTGGCGCGTGCCGTTGCTTTCCGTATCGCCGCAGCGCATCGAAGGACGGCTGCTGGCGGACGCGCCTCTGGGCGATGTCTCGCTCACCGTGACGGTCAATGGCGTGCCCGGAGCGCCGTACGCCCTGAAGGTGGCGTCCGCCGGTTTCGGCATCTTCAGCCGCAACCAGGAGGGCTGGGGACCGGGCCGCGTGGACAACCAGGCCTCCGATGGTTCGCGATCCCCCAACACCCTGCGCCAATCCGCCTCGCCCGGCCAGTCCATGGTTCTTTCGGGAACGGGGCTGGGCACGGCAAGCCCGGAGGTTTGGGCCGGCCTTCGGCGCGCAACCGTGACCGCGGTGCGGCGCGGGGCGGCGGGCGATGCCGACGAAATCGCCTTCCGGCTTCCGCCGGACAGCCCGGCCGGCTGTTTCGTTCCGCTTCAGGTACGCGAGGCCGGCGCCGCCCCGAGCAACACGGTCACCGTATCGATCCATGCCGGTGGCGGACCGTGCGAGCCTTCCACCGTGCTGCCAGCCGCGGCATGGTCCGGCCGTACTGGCGGGCTGGTGGCGATCTCGCGAACCGTGAGACCGCCGGACTCCGTCACCGACGAAGGCGTGGCTGTGTTCGCCAGGCACGACGGCCAGGACGCGGCGCTGAGCCAGGTTCTGCTGATTCCGCCTCTGGGGACCTGCACCGCTTACACCGGCGCCGCGGCGGAAGGGTCGCAGCCGTCCTCGTCGCCCGGGGATGCCCTGCTGTCGTCGGCACACGCCACCGGCCTGGATGCCGGCCGCCGCATCACGGTGGCGCTGGGCGGCGTGCTCAAGCCACTTTCGCCGGTCCCCGGGGCTCCCGGTCTCTACAGGCGGCTGCTCGGAGAGGCACGCGGCGGACGCCCCGGCCGCGGCGGTCCGCTGTTTCTCGAGCCGGGCAACATGGTGGTTGCCGGAGAGGGTGGCGCCGAGGTCGGGCCGTTCACCCTGCCGATGGCTGCGCCGGAGCCCTTCGTATGGGAGAACCGCGACGGCATTGGAACGGTGGACCGGCGGCTGGGGGTGACCCTGCGCTGGCGGTCTCGGCCGCCAGCGGGCGCGATGCTGATCGGCTTGACGAGCGTCGAGGGGTCCGCAGCCGCCTGGGGCGCGTGTTACTGCGCCGCGCCGGGCGCGCCGGGGACCTTCACCATCCCCCCCGCGATTCTGGCCAACCTGCCGGCCAGCCAGCCCGCCCCGACGGCGCCGCCACCGTCCCTGTGGCTCTCCTATTTGCCGTTCCGGAACCAGCAGCCCCTGCACGCCAGCGGACTGGACAATGGCCTGGCGATCAGCCTGTTCGTGCAAGTGGTCGAAGTCCAGGTTCGCTGACCGAAGATTGCCCGGGAGCCCGCACGAACACTCTACGCGCCCTGGCTATGAGAGCCCAGCCACTCCGCGACGACCTCGGCATTCGGCAGGTCGCCGCACCACAGAAAAGCCTGGGCGCCATCCTTGAAGACCACTCGATACCGCACCGGCCCGCGCTCGGTCCCGCGCGCGACTTTTACGACCTCGAGAAGACCTCGCGTCTCGGCGCGTTTGTGCCCGACCTTCCGAAACCGGAATGAGCGGCCGTCGCAGGCAAATTCCACGACCACGTCCACATCCATCCACCGCGTGAATCCGAAGGCAAGTGCCCCCACAACCACGCCGCCGGCAATAATGGCGATCTTTGTGCCCCTGTCCACCAGTTGCCAAAGGTCGGGAGCCACGAACCGGGGCACCAACCAGCAAAACCCAACCAGCCCGCCCCCGCAAACCAGGCCCATAAGGATTTCCGTGAGCCTGATCGAAAACCGCCGCCACTTCGACATCGCGCCGGAAACCGTCATACCGAACGCCTCCTGGCCGTTTCAGAATACCAGCATGCAAGCCGCCGCGGGGTGTCGCCCCCAACTGCGCGTCTATCCCTCCCGCTCCGGCAACTCCGCTCCCGCCAGCCCCCAATTCTCGAGGTTGAAAATCGCCGGCGCGTTCAGGCGCCGCATCTCGTAGACCCATCCCCGCAGGTCGGCGTCGAAGTCCAGCACCGGCACGCGGAGGGCGGCCACTCGGGCGTGGAGCGCCTGCGCGCCCTCGGGCGACCAGCCCGCGCCGCCGCGGTGCTGGATGTGGAACATGCGCATGGGATCGCCCAGAACCGTCTCGCGGATGCCGGCGTGGTGCGCCGCGTAACAGAACAGCCCGTCGAGGTGCACCGGCCAGATGGGAAACTCGGGATAGGCGCGCAGGCGGAACCAGTCGTCGCGCGCCAGGAGGGTGAAATCGCCGCTGGCGTTCACGTGCAGGCAGCGGGCGTCGCGCATGCGCGCGGCCTCCGGCGCGGGAGCCTGCAGGGTGGTGGCCCAATCGCAGCCCGGCTCCGTCTCCACCACCTCGAGCCGCCAGTCCGCGGATTCCCCCCGCTCCGCCTCCCAGCGCAATCCGTGGACGCGGAGGTGCAGCAGGCGGTGTTCCGGGTACAAGGGGATGCCGCGGCCCTCGGCGCGCAAGGTGAACACCCCGGAGTTCGCCGCTTCCGGGAAGTGCAATCGCAGCCGGAAACGCCCTTCCACGCGCGCCGCCGCCACCACCGCGCCGGAGGCGTCCACGGCTTCCACCACCAGTGGCTCGCCGCCCTGGCTGGGCCCCACTTCCGCCACCATCGTCATCGTCGCGCAGGCCGGCCGCTCGAAAAACACCCGCCCTTCGGAAGCGATCCAGCGGTACCGGCGGTCGTCCTGTTGCTCCACCGGATTCCACCCGCGCCCGAAGCCGATTCCCGCGTCGGCGATGTCGCGCGCCTCGTCGCTCCGCAGTTGGCCGTCCCGGAGTCCGAAAGTGCCCTCGGCGGCGAAGATCCGCAACAGGCGGCCGCGGCAATGCTCCAGCAGCGCGTCGACCCCCGCCGCGGGGCCGGGTATGTCGTCCGCCACGTCGTAGCGGTCCATGCGGTACAGGACGCCGCGCTCCAGGCGCCGCTGGGCCAGGAACCGCATCAGCTCCGGCGAGAACACGATGTCGACATTGGTGGCCAGCACGAACTGGCCGCGCGACCGCCGGATGCCGGCGTTTTTGGCGATCATCTGGTGCAGCGGAATGACTTCGGAATTCGGCAGGGCCGCGTGCAATTCGGGCGGCGCCTCGAGGAAGCGCACCGCGCAGGGGCCCGGCTGGGGCGGCTTGCGCAGCGCGTCGATCAAACGCGGGAGCGCGGGCGGCGGGTTCCACTCCACCACCACGATCTCGGAGGGCAAGCCATACCGCTCTCCCTGGACCGTCCACGAGTCCAGGAACGCCTGCATGCGGCCCAGCATGTTGCCGCCGTGATCGTCGTTGCGCGCGGCCACCACCACCGAGATGTACGGTTCAGGCATCCCTCAGCGCTCCACGCCCCAATCGTCCAGGTTGAAGATGGCCGGCGCCCTGAGCCGCCGCATCTGGGTGGCGATCCACAGCAGGTTCCCGCCCGGGCCGCTCGCCGACGCTCGCGGTTCCGCGACTCCGCTCGGGCCGCTCGCTGACGCTCGCGGTTCCGAGACCCCGCCCACGCGGTGCGGCAGCACTTCCTCCCGCACCCCGGCGTGGTGGGCCGCGATGCACAGCAGCGCCTCCGGATCCGCATTGGGCAGATCCAGCTCCGGAAACCCGCGCAGGTCCAGCCAGCGGCTGCGCGCCATCAGGATGAAATCGCCGCAAGCGTGCAGGTGCAGATCCTCGGGCCTGCCCATCCCTTCGATCAGGTCCTCGGAGCCGCGCAGCTTCCCGGTCCAGTCCACGGTCACGGGCTCGACGCCGCGCGTCACCGAGATCCAATGTCCCGCCGGCGCCATGTTGTCGCGCCCCGCGGCGCCAGCGGCCGCCTGGCAGGCGCACGCGAACACGCGGAATCCCAGAATTCGCGGATCCGCGGCCACCGCCTTGGCGCCGCTTTCCGGACCCACGAACAGCCGCGCCACCGGTTCGGCGAACTTGGGCAGCGGGACGATCGCCAGCGAGGCGCCCCGCAACTCCGCGCGGCCCAGCACGGTTCCGTCGGGCAGGCGTACGCGCAGCACGCAGTTGGCGCCGCCCACTCCCGGCCCCGGCTCCGCCAGCATCGCCAGGTGGCCGCGTTGGGGGCCGGGGCGCACCACCAGTTCCGCGTCCTGCGCCGCCCAGCGGTAGGTCTCTCCGGCATCCCGTTCCCGGTACGACCAGCCTTCGCCCCAGTACTCGATGCCGGGGCCGAACACGTCCGTGCCCACGCCGCCCAACAGCTTCAGCGCGCGCGGCAGAAGCCACGGCGTCCGGGCCAGCCGCCGCAGCGTCGGACGCTTATCCCGGGCCAGTTCCTTGAACGGCGGCGGCACGACCGGCTGGCGGGGCGCGGTCCAGTCGGCCAGCAGGCAGCGGAAGTCGTAGATGTGCAGATCGAAAGGCGTCCCCCGGCCGCCGTCGGGAGCCCGCAGGCGAAATCGCTGCGCGCCGCCCTGCGCCGCCGGTGGCACCCAGAAGCGCACCGCCGTGCGGCGCTCCACGGTCCACTCGGCGGCCACCGCTCCATCGGCGTCGATCGCCTGGAGCAAAGCCGGCGGGCGGACACCGGGACCGGGCTCGACCTCCATGTCCATGGCCGCCCACGGTCCCGGCATGCGAGGCAGCACCACCTCGGCGTCACCCGCCAGGAAGCGGCCCGTCCGCCCCGCCATGGGCGCCGCCGGAAACCAGCCCGATCCGAAGTGGATGCCGGACCCCGCGGAAGCGATGTCGTCGGCGGGATTGGCCCGCAGACCCTCGGCGGTCAGGGGGAATACGCCTTCGCGCGCCCACACCCTGGAGGGATCGTACCGGTCGGCGCGATACATGCGGTCCGGTTGCAGCCGCTGCGACGCCAGGAACTCGATCAGGCCGTCGGAGAAGACGGTTCCGGCCGTGGTGGCCAGCACAAACTCGCCGCCGGCCGCCCGGATGCCGGCGTTGCGGGACCGGCTGTCGTCCGCACGCAGCAGAATCAGTTCCGAGGAAAGCCCGAATCGCTCCGCCTGTTTCTTCCAACGGCCGGAAAAGGCTTCCGATTCGGCGCCGCCGGGAGCGACCACCACGGACAGATAGGGCATCGCCGCCATGGTACCACCGGAATCGGCCAGCCTCAGCGCGCGGCCGCGAGCGGCGAATGGCCGGTTTCCCCCCAACCCAGCGTCAGGTAGGTGGCGGCGCCCTGAAATTCCTTCCGCGAGAGCAGCCGCCAGCAATCCAGGATGACCGGCGGGGGCGCGCTCCGCTTCAAGTGGGCCGGCTCGAGCGACCGGAACTCCGCCCACGGAGTGGTGATGGCCAGCACGTCGGCCTGGCGCGCGCATTCGGCCACGCTCGAGGCGTACACCACGCCGGCCGGCAATTCCTTCCGGGCATTGGGCATGGCCTCCGGATCGTAGACCGCCAGGCGAACGCCCCGCTCCGAGACGAACTTCGCCAGCGCCAGGCCTTGCGATTCCTCGATCACCTCGGTGTTGGGCTTGTAGGAAAGGCCCATGATCCCCACGGCGCCGCCTTCGGGCAGGTGCGAGAGGATCAGTTCCGCCAGCCGCGGCACCTGCCGTCTATTCAGTTGGTCGGTGGCCTCGGCCAGCAGCGCCGGAACGCCGTTGGCCCGCGCCACCGCCGAAAAGGCGATGTTGTCGCGCGGGAAACACGGACCCCCGTAACCGAGGGCGCCCTTCAGGTACTTCTGGCCGATGCGCGTATCGCAGCCGATGGCCGTGGTCACCACGTCCACGTCGGCGCCGGGAATGGTTTCGCAGACCTGCGCCAGCATGTTGGCGTAGGAGATCTTGGTGGTGACGAAGGTGTTCACCGAAAGCTTGGTCAGCTCCGCGTTCACGTAGTTCATGCGCCGGATGCGCGGACCGCTTTCGCACACGCCCCCGTAGAACTCCTCCAGGATGGCGCCCGAGCGCGCCTCCGATTCTCCGATCAGGATCATGTCCGGGTTCAGCATGTCGCGGATCACGCTCCCCAGGGCGATGAATTCCGGGTTGTAGCACAGGCCGAAATCGGGGCCGCACGTCTTGCCCGAGTGGCGCTCCAGCGCCGGCAGCATGACGCCGCCGGTGGATCCGGGCATCACCGTGCTGGAGAGCACCACCAGGTGCCAGTCCTTCTTCTTGCCGAGCGCCGCCCCGATCTTCTCCGCGGCGGACAGGGCGTAGCGCATGGAGAACCGGCCATCCGCGTCCGACGGCGTGGGCACGATGATGAAGGTGACCTCGGTCGCCAGAACGGCCTCTTCGTAGTCGAGAGTGGCCGACAGGCGCTCGTGGTTGAGGTGGATCATCTCCTGCAACCCCGGCTCGTTCACCGGCGCCCGTCCTTCATTGACCGCCGCGACCGTGGCGGGATTGAGGTCCACGCCCACCACCGTGTGTCCCTTGTGCGCCATGACGGCCGCCATGGGAGCTCCCAGTTTTCCTAAACCGATTATCGATAACTTCAAGAGATTGGCGCTCCTAAAAATGCGATAGACCCCGGAGGGATTCGATTCTCCACTATAACCGAATTGCAACGAAATGGCCGCCGGGCTCGCCCGCCAGGCCAGCCCGCCAGGCGCACAGCGCGGCGGGGGCGCAGCGGGGAGCGCACCGGGCCGCCCATGTGGTCACTCGCACTCGGCCCGATGCCGGCTTTTTCGCCAGCTCCCGGCAGGCGGGTTGAAAACCCGCCGCAGGCTGAAAGCCTGCCCTACAACGGCGGGCCGGCCTAATCCTTGCGCACGATGGGCATCCGCCAGCCGGTGCCGAAGGCTCGCGAGGTCACCTTGAGGACCGGCGCGGCCTGCTTGCGCTTGAACTCGGCGATGCGCACCAGCTTCAGGATGCGGCGCACGGTGGCTTCGTCGTGGCCGCGGGCGACGATTTCCTCCGCCGACAGGCACTGCTCCAGGTGCAGCTCGAGGATTTCGTCCAAAAGCTCGTAGGGCGGCAGACTGTCCTGGTCGGTCTGGCCGGGGCGCAGTTCCGCCGAGGGCGCCTTCGTCAGAATGGCCTCGGGAATGTCCGCCTTGCGCCGGTTGCGCCAGCGCGAAACCCGGTACACCATCATCTTCGGCAGATCGGCAATCACCGCCAGGCCGCCGTTCATGTCGCCGTACAGCGTGCAGTATCCCACCGCCATTTCGCTCTTGTTGCCGGTGGTCAGCAGCAGCGATCCGAACTTGTTGCTCAACGCCATGAGCAGGTTGCCGCGGATGCGCGACTGGATGTTCTCCTCGGTGACATCCGCCTTGGCGCCGCGGAAGACGTCCGCCAGCACTCGCTCGTAGGTCTGCATGATGCCCGAGATGGGCAGCCGCTCGGTGCGGATGCCCAGGTTGCGCGCCAGTTCCACCGAGTCGTCCACGCTGCCGGGGCTCGAATAAATGGAGGGCATCATCACGCCCAGCACACCCTCCGGGCCCATGGCGTCGGCGGCGATGGCCGCGGTGAGCGCCGAATCGACGCCGCCCGAGAGGCCCAGCAGCACGCGCTGGAATCCGGTCTTGCGGGCGTAATCGCGCACGCCCAGCACGAGGGCGTGCCAGATCTCCGCCTCGGGCGCGAAATCGTCGGCGGCGATCGAGCCCGCGCCGGTTTCCAGCTCGGCGATCGCGATGTCTTCCGCGAATCCCCGGGCACGGGCGATCATCCGGCCGCTGGAATCCCAGGCGCCGCTGCGGCCGTCGAAAATCAGGTCGTCGTTGCCGCCCACCTGGTTCACGTAAGCCACCGGCACGCGGTACTTGGCCGCCATGTGCCCCAGCATTTTCTCGCGCAGCAACTGCTTGCCAGCCTCGAAGGGAGACGCCGAAAGGTTGACGATGGCGGTGGCGCCCTTGCGAACCAGCGCCTCGATGGGATCCTCGTGGTAGCGCCGCCGCCGCCAGAAATCGCGGTCGTTCCAGACGTCCTCGCAGATGCTGATTCCCAGGCGGAGCCCGTTCCAATCGAGGATCTGCGGCTCTTTGGCCGGCTCGAAGTAGCGGTCTTCGTCGAAGACGTCGTAGGTGGGCAGCAGGGTCTTGTGGAACGCGGGACCCACCACGCCGTTTCTCAGCAGCACCGCGCTGTTGAACAGGGGCCGGCCCATTTCCTCGGGGTTGGTGGTGGCCACGCCCACCAGCAGCGCCGGAGCGTCCTTAAGATCCTCCGCCAACCCGGCCAGCATGTCGCCGGCGCGGCGCACGAAGCCCTGGCTCATCAGAAGGTCGCGGGGCAGGTAGCCCATCAGCGCCAGTTCCGGCGTGACCACCAGGTCCGCGCCGCGCTCCTGGGCGGCCCGGACTCCGCGGACGATCAGCGATGAATTGCCGTTCAGGTCACCCGCCGTGGGGTTGATCTGCAGAAGCGCTACACGCAAAGGAAACCGTCCCTCGGCCCGGGTCCGGCCAGCAGGCGGGAGCACCGGAACCGCTAGATTCAAGGCTTTTCGTCAGTGTAACAGCTTTGCCCGAGCCGCCGCTGGCTGGGTTTCCGGGCGCTTCCGGTGCTATCCTTCGGAAAAGCCATGGAAACCGCCATCGGATTCCGGCCCGAATTTCTCGACTTCCAGCGCGGGATTCGCGTGGGGAACCTCGAGGAGCGGGAGCGCATCACCCGCATCCTCAAGATTGCGCTGGAGGCGCGCTACGGCGAGAGCTTCGTCACCGAGCGCTGGGGCCGCGGCGTTTTCTGGCGCTGGATCGGCTTCGTTTCGCGCGCCAACCGCGCCGCCAAGCCGGCATCCAGCAAAGTGAGCTTCGGCTGCGCCAAGTTCTTCCTCTCGATGGACCCCGAAGAGGGGCTGTTCCAGTGCGGCATGGGCGTGGAGCGCGGCTACGTGAAGGCGCCGCGCGAGGCGCGCCAGTGCCAACTGGCCGAGGATTGGGACTGGCACCGCCTGATCCGCGCGCTGCGGCCCAAAGGCCCCATGGAACGGGAACTCGCGCGCCTGGTGGGCGAAGGGTTCCAGATCCGCGGTGGCAATTGGGAAGCCGAATTCGCGCACATTTCGGGGTCCGGTTTCACGGGCGCTACCAAGCTGCGGCGGGCGCTCGAAGCCGCACGCGGGAACGAGTGGGCCGGTTTCCAGCTTTTTTATCCCATGCGCGAACCGGAAGTGCGCGCCTCGACCGGGCTGGACCTGGTGGAATCCATGCTGGCGGTCTTCAAGGAAGTGACCCCGGTCATGAACCTGTGCATGCAGACCAAGCTGCGGGAACCGCAGGCAGCGGACGGCGCATAGCCCGTCCCGGTTGGCACTGGGGCAAACCTTTCAGTATCGTCCGCTCTTGAAAACCTTGACGTCCGACTCTTCACCAATTTCCGCTACGTCCTTACCATCTGCCTCGAGCAGCCAATATCGAAAGACATGGGGTGGCGGAAATGCGTGCGGAATAGCCTTGAGGCCGATCAGGCATCCTGCGTCGGGCCCAGACTTGATGACCTCGACGCTTTCGCCACGGTAGAGAAACTTCACTTTCCCCGTCGCTACGTCGACAACCTGGACTGAATTCCCAGTAGCCGCCCATTCAGCTATGAAGTAGATGCGCTTTGCGTCCAGCGAGAACTGCGGCAAACTGAACCCGGCGAGGTCCTCACCGACGCGGACGCCCGCATGCCCAACCAGAATACGACGCGGCTGGGGCTGGGGCGATACCGAGGCCACCCAAATCTCGTTCCTGTCCGTTTCTTCTAAGGCCGTCAGGATTCTGAGGTCCGGTGTTCGGCGCACGAACACTACCAGCCTATTGTTCACGGACAGACTTGGGTCCGAGTCCAACCCGGACGATGTGATCTGAGTGGAGCTTCCATCCTTCGCCCTGAACATCACATTGCCGTCCTTGGTGGAGACGGTCTGGGGGAAGATCGCGGCGGGAGCTGCGACAAGGAGGGCCAGCACGAAGCAGCGCATCTGGAATGATGCTACCACGAGGGCCGGATGCTGCCGTCCTTGTGGCTGCGCCGGCCTGACAGCGGAGGCACCCAGACGGCGCGTAGCCCGCAAATCTGCGAATCTTTATCTATGGCCGTATTTCAAAAATGCCTGCATCTGTCGACCAAGGGCCGCTGCGACGTGGTCGATATCAGCGCGCGCGTCGAGCGCATCGTAGAGGAAAGCGGAATCGAGACCGGGATCGTCAACGTGGCGGGGGTCGGCTCCACGGTGGGCATCACCACGCTCGAGTTCGAACCGGGTTGCGTTGCCGACCTGAAGCGGGCGCTGGAAATCGTCGCCCCCTCGAACACCGATTACGCCCACAACGCCCGCTGGGGCGACGAAAACGGATACTCCCACCTGCGCAGCGCGCTGGTCGGCGCGGCCAAGAGCTTCCCGGTGGTGGGCGGCAAGGCCGGAACCGGCACGTGGCAGCAGATTGTGCTGTGCGACTTCGACGACCGCCCGCGGGAGCGCCAGGTGATCGTCACGGTGGCCGGGTAGCTTCACCCCCGCGTCAGGCGGTACACGGTGATCTCCGGCGGCGCGCCCAAGCGAATCGGAACCCCGATGGTTCCAATGCCCCGGTTGACGTAGAGTTGCCCGCCCGGCCGGCGGAACCACCCGGCGACATAGGGCGTCACCAGGCGCGAGGGAGCCAGTTGCGGGCTGATGAACTCCAGCGCCAACTGGCCGCCGTGGGTGTGGCCGGCCAGGCTGAGGCCGATTCCCAATTCAGCGGCGCGCTCGAAGGTGTCGGGGCTGTGGCTCAGCAGGATGTTGGCGCGATGCGGCGCGATCAGTCCCTCGATATCGCCCAGAAGGCGCGCCACCGGGGCCGAGGGTCCGAAACGGCGGCGGTTCTGGAAATCCACGCCGATCAACTGGAACCACTCGCCGCCGGCGGCGATGGGCGCCGCCTCGCCGCGCAAGATCCGCACGCCCGCGAGGCGGAACAGCGCCGCGATCGAATTCTCGATGCCCGTCCATGCCTCGTGATTGCCCAGGCAGCCGAACACGCCGAACGGCGCGCGCAGGCCGCCGAGCGCCTCCACCACCGCCCGCTCGGTGCGGCGGTCGAGGATGACGAAGTCGCCGGTGAGCGCGATCAGGTCGGGCCGCAGCGAGTTGGCGACGTCCGCGAACTTGCGAATCTGTCCGGCGGGCATGAAGGGCCCCATGTGGATGTCGGAAAGCTGCGCGATCCGGAATCCCTCGAAGGCCTTCGGCAGCCCCGCCAGGCGCACGGAATACTCGGTGGTCTCGAGGTTCAGCCGCCCGTACAGCAAACCGTACGCGCCGGCCACGAAGGGCGCGGACACGGCCGCCGCGGCCGTCCGTTGCAGGAATTGGCGCCGCGCCGGAGAGGCGACGGCATCGGCCGCCGAAGCCCGGCGTCTCCGCAGGGCGCCGGCCGCTCCCCGAAGCACCGCAAACAGCAGCGCGATGGGGAACGCCATCATCGAACTTACCGCCCAGCAGAGAAACGGCGCCACCAGCAGCGCGTCGCTCCAAGTCATCCGGACCGGCGCCGGAGGCCTCCACCCGAATTTCAGGTTCCAGGTCAACATGGCCAGGTAGACGGCCAGCACCACGGCGATGGCCGCCAACCGCCGCCCGCGCGACGCGATGAGCCGGTCCGCCAGCCGGCAACCGCGCCAACCCCAATACACCTGGCTCGCGCCAAACAAGATGAGACCGGCAGTGAAGATAGACATACTTATTTCGGCGCCGGCCCCCGCACCACCTGCACCCACGCCTCCGGACGGATCCACTTCTCGAACGCCGCGCGCACCTCGCCCGCCGTCAGCGAGTAATATTTCTGCGCGGCGCGCGTGGGCTCGTCGAGCGGCAGACCCAGCAGCGCGCGCGCCACGAACCCGCCCGCCACGGCATCCTCGCTGGATTCGCTCAACGCGATCTGCCGCAGCAGCAGGGCCTTGGCCTGCTGGAGTTCGGCGGGAGTCACGTCCGTCGAGCGCATGGCCGCCAGGTCCCGTTCCACCAGCGCCCGCGCCTTCGAGACGTTCTCCGCGTCGCAGCCGTAGGTCACCGAGTACGCCGCGCGGGTTTCGCTGGCGTTCAGCGAATTGTCGACGTCGTAGACGTACCCGGCCTTCTGCCGCAGATCGCGATACAGCCGCGTGGCGTAGAATCCGCCGCCCAGCACGCGGTTGCCCAGTTGCAGCGCGTAGTAGTCGGGGTGGGTCCGGTTAATCCCTAATTCCTCGGCCAGCGTCACCGAGGCCTGCACCTGGGTCGAGTCCGGCACGTGCACCGCGGCGGGCGGATTCACCGGCACCGCCGCCAGCGTGACGGCCGGCTTCGGCCCGGAACCCGTCCAGGCGCCGAACCATTTTTCGATGGCCGGCCGGGCCTCCTCCATGGTGATGTCGCCGATCACCGCGATAGTGGTCATGTCCGGGCGGAACACGCGGGCGTAGTAATCTTTCACGTCGGCCAGCGTCAGTGCCGAGACGGTTTGCGGCGTGGCTTCCCGCAGCAGCGGATCGCCCTTGGGCAGCAGGGCGGCCGCCAGCGCGCGGCTGGTGCGGTATCCCGGGCTGGTGAGTTCGCCCGCCACCAGTTGGGCGGTCTGCTCGCGAACCACCTGAAACGCGGGCTCCGGCAGGGCCGGGTGCAGTTGGTTGTCCGCCAGCAACTCGACGCCCTTCGCCCAGTACTGCTTCAGCACCTTGAGATTGAAATCCGTCCCGCCCGCCTCCGACGCGGCGATATCGTCCAGCGCCTCCTGGAACGCCAGACGGCCGCGCGAAGTGGTTCCGTAGGAGAACAATTCCTGCAACACGCTCTCGACGCCATCCTTGCCGGGCGGCGTCTGCAGCGCGGGTTGATGCTTGACGGAGCCGATCACCGTCACCGTGGGGCTGGCCTTCTCCGTGCGGACGATCAGCCGCAGCCCGTTGGCCAGCGTGGCATCGGCGGGCCGCGGCGGCGCCGGCGGCGCCTGCAACGATTTCACCGTGGCTTCCGCCCACTCGGGCAGCGTCACCGGCTGGGTGGGCGCGGCGGTGGTCGCCTCCGACCCGCCGAACCCCTTCGACGACACGGCTTCCCCGGAGGCGGATGGCTTGAGGGCCGCCACAATCGCCGCATCCGCCACCAGGTACGCTTTCGCCACGCGGTTCACGTCGGCCAGCGTGACCTTCTTCATGGCCTCGACGATGTCGGCCGGGGAATCGCGGCCCTCGGCCGCCAGCGCCTGCGACCAGGCGCCCGCCAAATCGGGAATCGAGTTCCGCTCGAACTCCTCCCCGGCGATCTCGCTCTTCCGTTCGGCTTCCACCAGCGCCTCCGGCACGCCCTTTTCGGCATAACCGGCGAGGATCTTCTCGATCTCGGCGGTGATCGGAGCCGGGTCGGCACCGGCTGGAATGGCCGCGGCCGCGTATCCCACGCTGGCCTTGTCATAAGCTTCGGCGAGGCCGAATTCGGCGCCCAGCGCCTTGCCCGCGGGCACCAGTCCGTACAGGCCGGCGCGCTGGCTGCCGGCCACGTCGGCCAGGATGCGCGCAGCGGCATAGTCCGGGCTGGAAGTGCCCGGCATGCGGAACGCCACGAACACGGTCTCATAGGGCAGGTTGCTTTCGAGGGTGAAGCTCTCGGGCTTCACCGGAGACAACTCGATCTTGGGACGCTCCGGAATCCCGCGCCGCGGGATCGGCCCGTACAGTTGCCTGACCCTGGCGAGGGTGGCCGCCTGGTCCACGTCTCCCGCGATCACCAGGATGGCGTTGTTGGGCGCGTACCAATCCCGGTAGAATTTCTTGAGCATGGCCGCGGTGGTCTTGTCGAACGACTCCCTGGTGCCCAGCGCATCGTGGGCGTAGGGAGTGCCGCTGAAGAGGTCCTCGTTGAGGCGGGTGACGAATTTGTAGGTGGGGTTCGACAGGTCGCGCGCCACCTCCTGCTCGATGGCGCCGCGTTCCCGCGCCCATTCCTCTTCGGAGTCCTGGGCGTCCGCCATGCAGGCCGCGTCCAGGCGCAGCGCAACGTCCAGGTCCTGCGCCGGCACGGTGACGAAGTACTGGGTGACGTTCTGCTGCGTATCGGCGTTGGAGGTGCCGCCCAGTTGCGCATAGATGGCGGCGATCTGATCGCCGGTCAAGCCCGCGCACCCGCGGAACGCCATGTGCTCCTGCGCGTGCGCCGTGCCGGGGAAACCGGCGGGGGTTTCGTTGCCGCCCGCCAGGTAGTTCTCCTCGAGGGTGGCCACCGGGGCCAGCGGATCGCGCACGATCGCCACGCGCAGCCCGTTCTCGAGGGTGGCGCGGACCACCGCCGGGCCGGCGTCCTTCTGGGGCGCGGCGGGCCCGGCCATGAAGACGGCGGCGGATAGCATCAGGATCGATCGGCGCAAGGGGTTCACCTCCAGCTATCTTTACTTGAGCATGGGTGGAGCGGGAGAGGCAAGGGCGGGGGTGTGTCTGAAATCTGCGTTGAAGGCAATCTCGGGTACCCGGAATGTCAGTGCTGCCTGGCCGAGCCGCGCTGGAACAGTATTCCGTTTACGATCTCGGCGGTGAGTTGTCTCCGCTCGTCAACCAAGGCATACAGTTCGGAGCTGGGCCGGCTATCGGGCACGATGCCCCCGTGCCATAGCGTGGTAAGCACTCCCGCGCGTTTGACGGATTCAATCGCAGGCATGAGATCGCTGTCGCCGGTAAGAATCGCAGCGTTTGTGATCTTGCCCTTCCCGGCCAGAAGGGCCATGTTAACACCTATCATGCAATCGACCCGCTTCTGCTGGAATATCGGCTCTCCGGCGGCGTCCCGTCCACGGAGGACGAGCCGCCCGAGTCTGACCTCGAATCGCGGAAGCAAAGTCAGCGCCGTCGTGAACCGATGCCGCGATGCGTAACGAGTTCTCTCCTCCTCGGTCGGGGGATTGCCCTGGTACGGCATACAGTGGTAGTAGTAGGCTCTCAGCAGATCATCGGGTTGCGACATCACCCTCGGAGAGCTTTTCGAGATCGATGCGGGCATTCGCATGGTCCCGATAGAGAACCTTCTCGAGGTAACCGCCATCGATGAAAACCGCCGTTACGCCCACAGCCGGCCGTCCACAAAAAAAGCCTGGGTGTCTCGCCCAGGCCTTTAATGGTTTTCCCAGAGTAGCCGCAGGAACTCAGGGGTTCATAATTCCACTCACAGTATATGGCGGGTTTTGCTGGGAAGCGGTTTCCGGTTATGCATAATACTGAAAAGAAAGAACAAGTTGGCGGCTTCTGGTATTGACACGATGGGGCGCGCGGGCGTCGCCGGTGGTCGCGGCCTGCAGAGCCTGCCCACTCGGTGTCTGTTCCATCAGGTACATCATTCGCAGGGGCACAATCGGAGCGCGCCGGCGCTATAATCAGGGGCGTCGTGCCGGACTCTATGTTCAATGCCACGTGCCCCGGTTGCGGCCACAGGCTCCAGGAAACGCTTAAACTGGTCGTGGAGAATCCGAGTGTAACTTGCCCCGGCTGCGGTATGGACGTTGATATCCAGTTCAAGGACGAGAACGGGGTTGAATCGACGGCTTCGGTTGGTCAGTTAGAGACAAAACAGGGCGCACGGGGCTCCATGACCTTTTCGGTCGAAGTTTATAACCTGGGGCTGAACAAGCGCCGGCTTATTCGGGCTACGGACCCTGAGATTATCAAACAGAAGGTGCTTTGCTAGGTTGCCTTGGAGAGGCATGGCACCAAGGCTCATATCAATCCCACTGAAGCGGGGGTAGGTTCAACAGCCGCGAGGTGAAGCGACTTGTCCAGTTGTAGACGTTTTCGTGCTCTAGGATGTGTGGTCAACGATATATCCGGATGAGATGGAGTGGTTCGGAAACCCGTATCGAACCCGCACAACCGTGCCGATCATCGCTCGGGCACTGCGAGGCTGGCTCTATCCCTATATCGGATCGCGAGTGAAGCCCGGCGAATTCCATCCGATCGTCTCGTACCTGCTCACCGAATGGAAGTGCAACCTCGACTGCCACTATTGCTGGGCGCATAACGACAACGTGGAGGGCATGAGCGAAGATGTCGCGCGCCGCTCTATCGACTGGTTGCACGACACCGGCTGCCGTGTCCTGGCGCTGATGGGTGGCGAGGTACTGCTGCGGCCGCTGAGGCCCGACGCGATAGACCGCCTGGGGGATGCCGGCGTCGCCGCCATCAACCTGGCGGTGGACTCCCTGGAGGGCCGCAAGGAACTACCGAAGGCTCTTGCGCCCATCCGGCCCTATTTCGATTACCTGATCAAGAAGCAGTATGTCTACGGCTTCAGTGTCTTCTTGAATATCGACATCACCCGCCTCGACCTGTACGACGCGATCGAGTTGACCGAAATCGCCCACGACGTGGGGATCGCCACCGATTACCACTTGAACGAAACGCCGATGCTCGAACAGCGGAATTTCAAGCACAGTTCCGGCAACGCCACCCACATCACGCCGAACGACTGGAGCAGGGTTGACGCGGTCATCGACTGGCTCATTGCGAAGAACCGATCGGGCTACAAGATGGTGAATTCCGTCCGCCGCCTGGAAGAGATGAAAGCGTTCATACGCGGCAAGTTGCAGCAGTGGGGCTGCCGCGCCGGCCAGAACCCGTCGATCATCCGCACGGACGGCACGCTGGCGCCCTGTTTTCCCCTGTATAGCGCCACCCGGAACTGGGGAACCGCCGGTCATCCGTGTTTTGAGAATCGGCAGCTCGACAGCATGAAAGCGGAATGCCAAAGGCACTGCTTCTCCACGACGAACCACAATCTCTCGTATTGCTACAAGGCTTTCCGGGCAATCCGATGGTTTCTCAAGCAAGCCGCGCACGGATTCCAGGGAACGACGGGCAGCTTCGAGGAATGAAGTATTCCGACACCCGGCATATGCCGATGTCGACCGCCGATCCCGATGCCTCTTGATACCATCGTTGACATGGGTCTTCCGGAGTCGGGAATCTATAGGGCGGCGAACATGTCGGGGCGCGGGCCTGGCGCGAGCGGAAGCCAGTGGTGCTATCGCCACTCGAAGCGGAGGCCGAATCGAGCGACGTGGTCCGGGAGGCGGTGGAACAGGGCATCCACGGCATGACCCTCGTGCCTCTTACGAACGGCGATTGCCGAAGTGCCCAAAACACCTTCGGCAGGACGCCCGTAAGTCTTTCATTCCACGTTGCCGTTTCGCGGCCACGGACTTGCGCTGCCATATACCAACGCGGAAATGCGAGTTCTCAGGAAGGGGAAAAGGAGTGGTTTACGTCATGTCGTCCGGCAGATGCGCTGAGTTTCTAGTCGTTACCGGGCTTGTCTTTGCGGGCCTGCTTTTGTCCGGCTGCAAATCCAAGGTGGTTGCCTCCCCTCCGGCAGGCCTTGCCGAGGTCGGGACCGTCACCATCCATCCCGAACGAGTCGTGTTGACCACGGAACTGCCGGGGCGGACGGCCGCCTACCTGGTTGCCGAGATCCGCCCCCAAGTGAATGGCCTCATTCAGAGCCGCTTGTTCCGGGAGGGCGCCAATGTCAATGCGGGCGACCTGCTGTACCAGATCGATCCGGCGCCTTACCAGGCCGCGTTGAACCAGGCCAATGCCGCCCTCACCACGGCGGAGGCCGATCTGGTCACGGCCGAGGCGAACCTTCCCGCCCTCCGCTCCCGTGCGGAGCGTCTGAAGGGGCTGGTGGCCATCCGCGCCGTGGCCCAGCAGGACTACGACGACGCCAGCGCCGCGCTACGGCAAGCCGAGGCCAATCTGGCGGCGCGAAGGGCATCCGTCGAGATCAGCCGGACAGCCGTGGAGAGCGCCCGCATCAATCTGTCCTACACCCCCATCAAGGCGCCCATTACCGGACGCATCGGCATCTCCAACGTCACGGTCGGCGCGCTGGCGACCGCCTATCAGCCCACGCCCCTGGCGGTCGTGCAGCAGTTGGATCCCATTTACGTGGATGTGGTCCAATCCAACGCCGAGTTGCTGCATTTACGGCAGCGCATGGAGAGCGGACATCTCAGGCAGAGCGGAGCGTTTCAGAGTAACGTGAAGCTGATTCTGGAAGACGATTCGCACTATCCTCTGGTGGGCACGATGCAGTTTCGGGACGTCACCGTGGATCCTTCCACGGGGTCGGTCACGCTGCGGCTGGTTTTCCCCAACCCGAACCAGGTTCTCCTTCCCGGCATGTTCGTGCGGGCGGTCATACAGGAGGGCGTGAGCGACGGTGCCCTCCTGGTTCCCCAGCAGGGTGTCACCCGCGACATAAAGGGTAACGCCATTGCCATGGTTGTGAACGGGGAGGATAAGGTGGAGCAGCGGGCCCTCGAACCGGACCGGGTGATCGGGGATCAATGGCTGGTCACCAGCGGGCTGGCTGCCGGCGACCGGGTAATCGTGGAGGGACTTCAGAGAGTGCGCCCGGGCGTTCCGGTCCGGGCCGTTCCCGTCACCGTGCCCGCGGGCCGCGGAAGCGGATCCGGCGCAGGCCAGCCAACCGTTCAAGGCAACGTCACGGGGGCGAAGTAATGTCCAAATTCTTCCTCCACCGTCCGGTTTTCGCCTGGGTCATTGCGATCGCCATGATGCTGGCGGGAGGCCTGGCAATTTACAACCTGCCCATCTCCCAGTACCCCCCCATTGCCCCGCCGTCCATCGCCGTTACCGCGGTCTACCCGGGCGCCTCGGCGAAGACCGTGGAAGACAGCATCACGCAGATCATCGAACAGAAGATGACGGGGCTGGACAAAATGCTGTACATGTCCGCCACCAGCGATTCGTCCGGCACCGCGCAGTTGACTCTCACTTTCGCTCCGGGCACCGACCCGGACGTGGCGTGGTCCAAGGTGCAGAACAAGCTTCAGCTCGCCATGCCCGTGCTGCCCGATGTAGTGCAGAAGCAGGGCGTCACGGTCAGCAAATCGACTCGCAACTATTTGATGATCGTCGGTCTGGTCTCCGAAAGTGCGAGTCTGGATCAGAACGATCTGTCCGACTATGCCCTCTCGCAGGTCCAGCCATCGCTCGCGCGCGTTCCCGGCGTCGGTGAAGTGGAGGCCTTCGGCTCCCAATATGCCATGCGGGTCTGGCTGAATCCCGACAAGCTCACCCAGTACAACATGACGTTCGAAGACATCGTCGGGGGAATCCAAGCCTACAACGTGGAGGTCTCCGCCGGCCAGTTCGGCGGGGCGCCCGCAGCGCCAGGCCAGCGGCTGAACGCCTCCATCATCGTGCAATCGCTGCTGAAGACCCCCGAGGAATTTGGCGCCATCCCCCTGCGCAACAATCCGGACGGATCGATCGTGCGTGTCCGGGATGTGGCGCGTACCGAACTGGGGACCGAGTCCTACGACATGAAGGCGTTCTACAACAACATGCCGGCCGCCGGGCTCGCCGTTCGCCAGGAGGCCGGCGCCAACGCGCTGGACACCGCCACGGCAGTGAAGGCCAAGATGCAGGAGTTGTCCAGGTACTTCCCCGCCGGCATGAAGGTGGTCTATCCCTACGACACGACCCCTTTCGTCAGAGTCGCCATCGATGAGGTGGTCAAGACCCTGATCGAGGCCATCATCCTGGTGTTCCTGATCATGTACCTCTTTCTGGGCAACATGCGGTCCACCATGGTGCCAACCATCGCCGTGCCGGTGGTGATCCTGGGCACGTTCGGCGTCCTGGGGGCGCTGGGATTCTCCATCAACATGCTGACCATGTTCGCCATGGTGCTGGCCATCGGCCTCCTGGTGGACGACGCCATTGTCGTGGTGGAGAACGTGGAACGGATCATGAGCGAGGAGGGCCTTCCGCCATGGGAGGCCACCCGGAAGTCCATGGAGCAGATCACCGGGGCGCTGGTGGGCATCGGATTCGTCCTGTCGGCGGTTTTCGCTCCGATGATCTTTTTCCCCGGTTCCACGGGCGTCATCTACCGCCAGTTTTCCGCTACCGTGATTGCCTCCATGCTGCTGTCGGTCCTGGTCGCCTTGATCCTCACGCCGGTGCTCTGCGCCTTCTTCCTGAAGCCCGTGAGCAAAGGGCACGAGGCCGCGGAGAGCGGATTCCGCCTGCTCCGGCCGTTCTTCCTGGGATTCGACCGCCTGTTCTATTTCCTGCGGGACAAGTACCAGGCCCTGGTGGGGCGCATCCTCGGGAACAAAGCCCCGGCACTCCTCGCCTTCGTTCTGATTGTGGTGGCGCTGGGTTACCTCTTCCGGCGAATGCCGACGGCCTATCTTCCCGACGAGGACCAGGGGGTACTCATGGTGATGGTGCAACTGCCCACTGGCTCGACTCTGGAGCAGACTGACGCGGTGATGGATAGAATCGGGCGTCACTTTCTCGAGGACCAGAAGGACGCCGTGGGATCCTGCATGACCATGGCCGGATTCAGCATGGCCGGCCGGGGCCAGAATCAAGGCATGGCTTTCATCATGCTGAGAGACTGGAAGCTCCGCAATCGGCCGGACCTCCGGGCGAAGGCGGTCGCGGGAAAGGCGATGAGGGTGTTCGCTGGCCTGCGGAACGCCGTGGCGTTCGCCTTCCCGCCACCGCCTGTGGTGGAACTGGGGATGTCGACGGGTTTTGACTTTATGCTGCAGGACCGGGCTGGCCTCGGGCACGAACAGCTCATGCAGGCCCGCATGCAGGTGCTCGGCATGGCGTCGAGGGACCCGAGATTGGTCCGGGTCCGCCCCAACGGTCTCGAGGATGTGCCCGAGTACCGGACCGACGTGGATTGGGAAAAGGCCGGCACCTTGGGAGTCCCCATCACCACCATCCACGACGCCATCTCGGCCGCGTTTGGCAGCGCCTATATCAACAACTTCATCCAAGGCGGACGAGTCAAGCGGGTGTGGGTCCAGGCGGATGCCCCGTACCGCATGCTTCCCAGCGATCTGGACCGGCTCTATGTTCGGAACGGCAAGGGCGGCATGATGCCCGTCTCCGCCCTGGTCTCGGGACGGTGGATCTACGACTCCCCGCGCCTCGAAAGGTACAACAGCTTCCCGTCGCTCGAGTTCCTGGGGGAGCCGGCGCCCGGCAGGAGTTCCGGCGAGGCCATGCAAGCCATGGAGGATATCGTCACAAAACTCCCCAAGGGCATTGGCTACGATTGGACCGCACTCTCCTACCAGGAGCGCATGGGCCAAGCCCAGACCGGGCTTCTGTACTCCTTCTCGATCCTGGTCATCTTCCTGGTGCTGGCGGCGCTTTACGAGAGTTGGACGGTCCCCATCTCCATCATGCTCGCCCTGCCCCTGGGAGTCATCGGCGGTGTGCTGGCCACCTCCTCGCGGGGGTTGCCCAATGACGTCTACTTCGAGATCGGCCTGCTCACCGTGCTGGGATTGACCACCAAGAACGCCATCCTGATCGTTCAGTTCGCCGAGATTCGCCTGGAGCAGGGGGAGGGGTTGATCCAGGCCACGCTGGAAGCGGCCAAGCTCCGGCTTCGCCCCATTCTGATGACGTCCCTGGCGTTCGGTTTCGGCGTCCTGCCCTTGGCGATCGCCACCGGGGCGGGAGCGGGAGCCCAACAGGCCATCGGCACCAGCGTCCTGGGCGGGATGGTGACCGCCACCTTCCTGGCGGTTTTCTTCATTCCGCTGTTTTTCGTGGTCATCGTGCAATTGTTCGGAAGCAAGAAGAGCCGCCGCGTCGAACCGGCGGAGGGGCGATAGAATGTACCGAAAACTGATTCTCATGGGGATGGCCGTGTGCCTGTGCGGGTGCGTTCGCCCACAGAAATACGCCCGTCCCGCATTGCCGGTTCCCCCCGCCTGGTCTGCCAGCTCGGACAGCGCGGGGGCCGCGCCGGACGCCGCCAGTATGAAGTGGCGGGAGTTCTTCAGCGGCACCAAGCTGCAACAAGTCATCGAGCGGGCTCTGGCCAATAACCGCGACCTGCGGATGGCCGCGCTCAACATCGAGAAGGTCCAGGCATTGTACCGGATCCAAAGCGCCCAGCGGTACCCCACCGTGGTTGCCTCCGGCACCGGAGATGGCTACCGGGTTCCGGCAAACCTGTCCACCAACGGCCAGCCGGAGACGGTGGCAGTGTACACCGTGGCCCTGGAAGCCGCCTCCTGGGAGCTTGACCTGTTCGGGCGCATCCGCAGCTTGAAGAGCCAGGCGCTCGAACAGTACCTGGCGACGGAGCAGGCCCGCTCGGCAACGCAGATCGCGCTGGTGGCGGGTGTCGCCAACACCTACCTGGCCCTGGCCGCCGATCGGGACAGTCTGCGTTTGTCCCAGGAGACCCTCGACGCCCAACAGGCTTCCTACGAGTTGATCCTGCGCACGCGGGATCTGGGCATCGCCTCCGACCTGGACCTCAAGCAGGTGCAGAGCCAGGTGGAGGCGGCGCGAGTGGACATCGCCCGGTACACCGGCCAAATCGCTGTGGACGAAGATGCGCTCGACCTTCTGGTGGGTGCGCCCATTCCGGCCGATCTATTGCCCAGCGAACTGGGTGCCGATGGCGCGCTGAAGGATGTCGCCGCCGGAGTACCCTCCGAGGTGCTGCTCCGCCGCCCCGACATCGTCATGGCGGAGCACCAATTGAAGGCCGCCTACGCCAACATCGACGTCGCACGCGCGGCCTTTTTCCCGCAGATCACCCTGACTGCCGGTGGCGGTCTCACCAGCAGCGATCTGACCAACTTGTTCAAGTACGCCGCCAGAACCTGGACTTTTGCCCCGCAGGTGGTGCTGCCCATCTTCGACTACGGCGCCCGGAAAGCCAATTACAAAGTTGCCGAGGTGGATCGGGACCTCGCCGTGGCCGAGTATGAAAAGGCAATCCAGACGGCCTTCCGGGAAGTCAGCGACTCTCTGAGCCTGCGGACCAGGTTGATGGAACAGCAAAATGCCCAGCAAGCCCTGGTGAATACCCTGGAGGAGACCTATCGTCTTTCGGAGGCTCGCTACAAGGCGGGAATCGACAGCTACCTGAGCGTCCTGGTAGCCCAGCGGTCGCTGTACGGTGCCCAGCAGGGCTTGGTCAGCCTCCGTATGGCCCGTTTGGGCAATCTCGTCACCCTGTACAAAGCGCTGGGCGGCGGGGCGTAATGGGGCGGCCCGGCAATGGCACCAAACCACGCGGCCGGAGACCTATATGAACAGGTGCCTTCACTTCATGGACGAGCAGCGCCTGGAGTACGCTCGCCGGCATTATGGCGAGAAATGGAAGCGATGGGACAAACTCAGCCCGCCAGCTCGGCCAGCGCCTCGGCCAGCACCAGCGCGCCGGAAGCGGCTTCGGCGGGGCTGGGTACGAGCAGCGTTCCCGCGGGCGCGATGCGCGAGAGAAACTGCGCATGGTGGCACCCGCGGCTCGCCATCCGCTGGTAGCCCAGCGAGTGCTTCCCGGCCGCGCGCGCCAGGGCGTCCACCACCTCCGCGCCGCACTCCACGGCCGGGTCCATGTGGAGCACTTCCGCCTTCACTGCGATCCGCCGGCGTTGCGCCGTGTCGCGGCACGCGCAGGCGATCTGGCTCACCATTTGGTCGCGCTTCGCCTGGCCGGGGTCCGCCACGTTTATTTCCAGGCGGAAGCGGCTGGTTACGCCGCTCGCCACGCAATCCACCGCGCCCGCACCCATCGAGGCATTCCTCACTTCTTGCGCGATCTCGCCGAGAGCGTCCTCGGCGCCTTCGCCCTCCACGGTCACTCTCAGGCCGGCGGAGGCGGCGAAGGAGGTCACGATCCTCAGCGGCGGCCCACCCGGTTCGATTTGCAGTTCCAGAAACGCGGCGTAGTGTCCGGGGGCCAACGCGGCCGATTCGAGCGGCCCTTCGAAACCCGCTTCGGCGCGCCACTCGTCGAACGTCTTGCCGTCTTCGCCGCTCAACCGCGCGGCTTTCCAGGCGGGCATGGCGCCCGAGAGCAAGCGGCTTCCCAGGCAGCCGATGCCGAAACGCGCCGCTCCTGCCGCGGCAGTGAACCGGATCAGTTCCACCGAACGCCGCGGCCGGTGGCCGGCATCCCGCAGCGCGCGGATGGCTTCCAGGCCGCCGGGCCCGCTCACCGCCACCGCCGCGAGTTCCGGCTGGCTGCCCACCCGGCGGGCGAACGCGTTGCCCACGGCGTCCTGGCGTACGTCCGGACCGGCCGCGCCGGAGATCGCCGCCATTTGCGCCAGCTCTTCGTGCAGACGCTGAGCGTCGATGCTGAGGTTCATCGGTCCCAACTCTCCAGGAAGTTCATGCCCACACTCAGTGCGGCTTCCACGTCCTCGGCGAGCACGGTCTCATCCGGATGATGGCTCAGCCCGTTGGGAGTGCGCACGAACAGCATGGCGGCGGGGACCTTGCGCGCCAGGATCATGGCGTCGTGGCTGGCGCTGCTCGCCATGCGGTGGTCGGGATAGCCGGCCGAGCGTATGGCGGCGCCCAAGGCCTCCACCATGGCGGGGTCCATGGGGGTGGTGGTCTGGTCGCACAGCGGGCGCCAGTCGCACTCGATCTGGCGGGCCTGTGCGATGGATTGCGCGCGCGCGCGCAGGTGCCGGATGGCTTCGATGCGCACCGCGTCCCGGGCGTGCCGCACGTCGGCGGTGACGCGAACCGCGCCGGGGATCACGTTGGCCGCGCCCGGCTCCACGTCCACGCGCCCGACCGTGGCCATCAGCCCGCGCGTGGTCCGGGCCAAGGCCTCGACGGCGACGATCCACTCCGCGGCCGCCCCCAGCGCGTCGCGCCGCGCTTCCATGGACGTGGTGGCGACGTGATTCGCCTTGCCGGTGAACCGCACCGCCGCGCGGCTCTGTCCGCCGACGCTCACCACCGCGCCCAGGCGCCGCTTCACGCCGTCCAGCGCCGGTCCCTGCTCGATGTGGATCTCCAGGAACCCGCGCACATCGGAGCCGATGGCCGCCTCGGCCTGCAGCGCGGGGTCGAGCCCGAAGGCCCGAATGGCATCCAGCACCGGCGCGTCCATCACCGGCGTGCCGGCCATCGCCAGGCTCCCCAGAAAGGGCACGCCGAAGCGCACGCCCTCGGCGTCGGAGAACGCCGCCACCTCCACCGCGCAGGGCGGCTGGCACTCCACTAGGGCGATACCCAGCATCACGCCCAGGATGCCGTCGTAGGCGCCCGCGTCTGGCACCGTGTCCAGGTGCGACCCGATCAGCAGCCGCGCGCCCGAGCCGAACAGCCCGCGCAGATTGCCGGCGGCGTCCACGCGGACCTCCATGCGCGCGCCTTCCATCCACGCGCGCACCATGCGGTGGGCTTCGTGCATGGGCGGCGAAAGGAACGTGCGGGTGATGTGGCCGGGTTGCTCCGTGCAGGCGGCCAGCAGGCGGCAGCGGCGGATGGCTTCGCGCGCGAGCTCGGCGAACCTCTCCATGACGATTCCTGGTATGTAGTGTAACCGGAGGGCGGCGCAAGCGCCACGGCCCAAGCGGACCACCGGGACTGGCCAATTCCCCTGCCGGGATCGGGCTGTTGCACTGAATTCGCGGAGAATTCGACATGCCGTCCAGCCACATTTGGCATGGTTCTGCCCTGCGACGCGGCAAGTAGGGCCTTTCGGAAGGAGCGTTCGGTCCGCCTACTGCTGCGACGCGGCGATGGCCTGCTCGAGGTCCCACAGGATGTCTTCCACGTCCTCGATGCCCACCGAGATGCGGATCAGGTCCTTGGTCACGCCGGCCTCGACCTGCTGCTCGTCGGTCAACTGCTGGTGCGTGGTGGAGGCCGGATGGATGATCAGGCTCTTGGAATCGCCCAGGTTGGCGAGGTGCGAAAACACCTTCACGTTGTCGATCAGCTTGCGCCCGGCATCCAGTCCGCCCTTGATGCCGAACGTGGCGATGGAACCCTGGCCGAGCGGCAGGTACTTCCGCGCAAGCTGGTAATACGGGCTCGAGGGCAACCCCGGGTACTTCACCCAACTGACCGCCGGATGCGCGCTCAACCACTGGGTCACCGCCAGCGCGTTGCGGCTGTGCTGCTCCATGCGGAATTTCAGCGACTCGATACCCTGCAGGAAGAGGAACGAGTTGAACGGGCTGAGGCACGGCCCGAAATCGCGCAGCCCTTCCACGCGCACCTTGACGATGTACGCCAGATCCCCGAATGCCTCGCTGAAAACCAGGCCGTGGTAGCCGGGGCTGGGCTGGGTGATGGCCGGAAACTTGCCGCTCCAGGCGAACTTCCCGCTATCGACGATGATGCCGCCGATGGACGTTCCGTGCCCGCCCAGGAACTTCGTCGCCGAGTGCAGCACGATGTCCGCCCCGTGCTCGATGGGCCGGCACAGGTACGGCGATGCCATGGTGTTGTCGATCACCAATGGCAGGCCGGCTTCGTGGGCGATGGCCGCCACCTTCTCGATATCCAGCACGTTCATGCGAGGATTGGCGATGGTTTCGCCATAGACCGCACGGGTCTTCGGCGTGATGGCTCTGCGGAAGTTCTCGGGGTCGTCCGGTTCCACGAACCTGGTCTCGATGCCGAAGCGCCGGAAGCTCACGTCGAGCTGCGTGTAGGTGCCGCCGTAGAGCGTGCTCGAGGCCACGATCTCCTCGCCCTGCCCCGCCAGGCTCGTGAGCGCCAGGAACTGCGCCGCCTGGCCGCTGGAGACCGCCACGGCGGCCGCGCCGCCCTCCAGCGACGCCACCCGCTGCTCGAACACGTCCGTGGTGGGGTTGCCGATGCGGGTGTAGATGTTGCCGGGCTTCCGGAGGGCGAACAACTCGGCGGCGTGGGCGGAGTCGTCGAACACGAACGAGGTGCTCTGGTAGATCGGCACGGCGCGCGCGTTGGTGGCCTTGTCGGGGGTGTGACCGGCGTGCAGGGAACGGGTCGAGAAGCCCAGTTGGCGGGCGGGAGCGTCTTTTTCAGCCATATTCCTTGAGGATACAAAAACCCGGGGACAGACGGAACGTTCACCAGGTTTTCGGGTTTTTGGGGAGACCCATACTGACGAATCAGGCGCTTAGCCCCAATACTGTTCACTTAACAATCCTGATGGCCTTCCGGAGGTTGACCGGCGGCAGCGGCATGGCGCGGGCGCAGTGGGAAGTTGCTCATCTTGCGCTTCACGCCGCGGAAGTTGCGCCGGTCGCGGCTGGACACGACGCGCTCTTGGAGGATTTCATCCAGAACTGCGTTATGAAAGGCTTTCCTGCCCAGAGGGGGGAATAGCGTTGTAGGTCGGCAGTTTGCGGCGGACAACGCGGACAGCGTTAAGGAAGGAAAGGCGGTCGGGATCTTCGTTGGCCTTCAGCGCGGCCTCGTGCATCAACCCGCGGATGGCGAAGTGGGCCATCATGAACCCATAGAACTCCTGACGCACCAGATCGGGTGTCTTGCTGCGCAGGACGATCTTAGAGCCGCGCAGGTGGGTCTTCAGTTCGTCGAGTGCGGTTTCGATCTCCCATCGCTCATGGTAGAGTGCTGCGAGTTCCCGTGCCGGAGCCTTCTCCGGATCGAGAATGGTTGTGACCAGCCGGTAAATCGGCTCCGCATCGGCGACGCCTTCGAGCCGGTAATCGATCACCCGTACCACAATGCCATTGCTCTTGTGCCGCCAGTCGCGTTCGGAGGGATAGATGCGGCTCAGGTAGGAGCCATCCGGGAGGCGCTGCTCGCAGACCAGGCGCATGTTCTTCTTCACTCGCCACAGCAACTCCGCCCCCGTCGCCTGTGCTTGTTTCCACAACGCGAAGCCGAAGAAATTCCGATCCGCCAGACACAGCATGCCCTTGCAAAGGCGCGGGAGCACCGCTTTGGCCAACGTAGTTTCACCCGTCGCGTAAGCCTCCATTTGGCTGCCAAACAGCACGTGCGTGCCGTTCTCCACCAGGGAAACGAAACGGATCTGCGGATAGGCACTCCTGCCGCGGCTGGCACCGGGGCGGCCGAAGGCATCCTCGTTGGCTTGCTCGTCGGCGACATCCAGCGTGCTGCCGTCCAGGCTCACCGAGCGCCACTGGCGGTACCAGGAGCCCTTGGTGCTCCGGACCGCAATGGGTTGGATCAGTTGATCGTGTAGTTGTTGGAGCGGCTCCCAACTCAGCCGCGTTCGGGCCTGCGAGATCCCCGACTTGCCGGCCACTTTCAGATTCACCGACGGATCGCGCAGCCACTGGATTCCCTCCAGCAGGCAGCGCAGAACCTCGCGATAGGAGGAATGCATGTACAGCGCCAAGGCGATCACGTAGTAGATCACCAGGTGAGCTGGCAAGTCTCGCTGGCGAATACTGGCCTTATTGGTTTTCGCCAACACCGAATGGATAGTGGTCACAGGGAACGCCTTAGCAATCACGCCAAGACTGATGTAATCCGTAATTCGGCTTCCGGCGGGCAACGACGCAACAGTGCGGGCCATTCCGTGGGGCCTCCCGCCCTAAAACAGAATAGCACAAAAATGTTCTTAAGTGAACAGTATTGGCCTTAGCTCGCATTTCTCAAACGGGACAAGCGGGTGTACGCGCCGGGGGCGAAAACACCTGGGGACAGACGGCTCCGTCCTCGCGGCGCTGCTGGGCTCGGGGGCTTTCGCTGGGGACGGTGGGCGCCTTGGGACGGAGTCGTCAGTCCCCGCGTTTTCGCAGAGAGCCGCCGGGACGAGCGGGCGGCACCCGTGGGAGACACGCGGCAGCGCGCGGGATTGTAAACTGAAACTGTCCACTGTGAAGCGTCCCCCCCGCATCCTCGTGTCGGCCGGCGAAGCCTCGGGCGACCTGTACGCTTCGCTGGTGGTCGAGGAACTGCGCCGCCAGTACCCCGGCGCGGAGTTCTTCGGCTCGACGGGGCCGCACCTGCGAGCCGCCGGGGTGCGCACGGTGGTGGACGCCGCCAGCCTGGCGGTGGTCGGCCTGCTCGAGGTGGTGCCCGACCTCGTGCGCGTCTACCTTCAATACCGCAAGCTGTTGGCCTCGGCGCGCGCTTCGCTACCGGACATCGCCATTCTGACCGATTCGCCGGATTTCCACCTGCGCGTGGCGCGCCGCCTGGCGCGCTTGGGCGTTCCGATGGTCTACCTGGTCGCCCCGCAGGCCTGGGCGTGGCGAAAAAGACGCCTCAAGACCATGCGGCGCACCCTCAAGCGCCTGCTGTGCATTTTTCCTTTCGAGGAGGAGTTCTTCCGGCGCGCAGGCGTTCCCGCGGACTACATCGGGCACCCTCTGGCCGGCCTGGTGAGGCCTTCTCTCGGGAGGGACGAGTTTTTTCGGAAACACGAGCTGGATCCTGGCCGTCCAATAATTGCGGTGTTGCCGGGGAGCCGCCGCGGAGAGGCCGCCCGCCATCTCCCGGCGCTGGTTCGGGCCGTGCAACTGTTGAGCCGGGAACGGGCCATGAATTTCGTTCTGCCGGCCTCGGCCACCGCCGGGGCGGCGTTTTTCCGGGATCGTACCAGGGGGTCCGCTATTCGGGTGATCGAAGGGGAAAGCTGGGATACCATGGCGCACGCCTCGGTGGCGCTGGCCGCCAGCGGAACGGTCACGGTGGAGGCCGCTTTGCTGGGAACGCCCATGGTTTCGTTCTACCGCGTGACCGCCATCAGTTGGCTTCTGGGGAAGCTGCTGGTACGAGTCCCGTTTTATTCGATGGTGAACCTCATCGCCGGCCGCGCGGTGGTGCCCGAGCTCATGCAGAGCCAGATGACGGGCGAACGCATCGCCTCGGAGGCCCGCCGCCTGCTGGGCGACCAAGCCGCCCGCGGGGAAATGCTGGCGGGGCTGGCGGAAGTTCGCCGGAAGTTGGAGGCGCGTGCCGCCGCCACGCCGGCCGCCCGCGCGGCCGCCATCGTCGGGGAAATCTTGCAAGGAGAAGCCGCACATGTTTCGTAATCCTCGTGTTCCGGGGGGCGTTCCGCCCTGGCTCGGCCTTCTGGCCATGGCGCTGGCCGCGGCGGCGACGGCGACGGCGCAGGAGCAGCAGCGCCGCGCCCGCATCGACGTCCAGGACTACGCCATCGATGCCGAGATCTCTCCCACCGCCCAGACGTTGACCGCCAAGGCGGCGGTGCGTTTCGTGGCCGCCGACGACAACATCGCCTCGGCCAGCTTCGAGCTGAACAACGCCCTCAACGTGTCGCGGGTGGAGGACGCCAGTGGCAAGCCCATCGAGATGTCGCGCAACCAGCAGGACTTCAGCGTGCGCCTCACCTTTCAGCCGCCCCTGCCCAAGGGCGAGAGTTACACCGCCATCTTTTCCTACGACGGCAAGCTCACCGGCGCGGAGGAATCGCCGGTCTACGGCATCCGCTTCGCGGCGATCCATCCCGATTTCGCGTATCTCCTCTATCCCGCGCGCTGGTTTCCGGTGCTGGGCTACACCACCGGCCGGTTTTCGGCGGACATCCGCGTCACCGTGCCGGCGGGTTACACGGTTGCCGGGAGCGGCATCGATTCGCGCTCCGAGGCCGGCGACAAGAGCCTGTTCGAATTCAAAATGGCGCGCGCTTCGTTTCCCGGGAGCATCGCCATTATGAAGGACCCGCCGGTGAAGGTGCAGGAGGGCGGCCTGACCACCACGGTCTATTTCCGGCAACCGGAGAACGACCTCGCCCAGCAGTACGGACAGGAAGTGGGCAAGGCCATGACTCATTTCACCGGCCTCTTCGGCCTGCCCCCATACGCCGATCTCACGGTGATCGAGACCGAAAGCGGCGCCCCAAACGGATACGCCGCACCCGGCATGATCTTCCTCTCGCCGCGCGGCATCACGCGCCAGGTTTCCAGCCGCCTGGTGGCCAACGAAGTGGCGCGCCAGTGGTGGGAGGAGCTGATTTCGCCCACCACGCGCAATCACCTGTGGATCGAAAACGGTCTGGCCGCGTATTCCGAATTGCTGTGGACGGAGCACCAGGTGGGCGCCGGCGCCATGGAGTCGCAACTGCAGAACCTGCGGGTGGAAGCGCTCACGGTGGATACCGTGCCGGTCATCCAGTCCTCGCGTCTGGAAGACTACTCGCCCGAGATGTGGGCGCTCACGGGCAGCAAGGGCGCGGTGGTCGCCCAGATGCTGCGCTATGCGGTGGGGGACGACGCGTTCTTCAAGATCCTCAAGGCGTTTGCCCAGCAGAACGCCTGGAAGAGCGTCAATACCGACGATCTCCGCCAGGTGGCCGACGCGGTAACCGGCAACAAGATGGATTACTTTTTCATCCAGTGGATCGAATCCTCGGGCGTTCCCGAATTCAAGCTCGATTACACGGTCTACCGGCTGGGCGGCGCCGCGCAGGAAAAGAAGGGCTTCCGCGTAATGGGCAAGATCGGCCAGGATGTGGACACCTTCAGGATGCCCGTGGAACTGAAGATCGAGACCGAGGGCGACCCCGAGTTCCAGCGCGTGGAGGTGGCCGGCACATCCTCGGAGTTCTCGGTGGATACCTTCGGCAAGCCCAAGACGATAACCATCGACCCCAACGGCAAACTCCTGCGTTACAGCCCCCAGCTCCGCGTGGCCGTGGCCATCCGCCGTGGCGAGCAGTACGCCGAGCTGAGCGAGTTCGTGGATGCCATCAAGGAATACCAGAAGGCGCTGGAGACCACCCGCAACAGCTCGCTGGCCCATTACCGCATCGGCGAGGTGTACTTCCTGCAAGGCAACTGGTGGCCCGCCGCCAACGAATTCCGCTCGGCCCTGGACGGCAACCTGGAACCCAAGTGGACCGAGGTATGGTCGCACATCAACCTGGGCAAGATTTACGACGTGAGCGGCCAGCGCGACCGCGCGGTCAACGAATACAACCAGGCCGTTCGCACCAAGGACAACACCCAAGGCGCCCAGGAAGAGGCCGCCCGGTATCTCAAGACCGCCTACGAGCGCCAGCGCCACACCGACCAGTAGGGGGCCGTCACCAAGCTGCCGTGCCGGCGCCGGAGCCGCATAGGGTGGCTGGTGCGCGGGCTGCCAGCCCGCCGCGGGCCGTCACCAAGCCGCCGCGCCGCCGTGCCGAGGTTGTCAAAAGCCAGAGAAGCATCGTACAGTGGGTTTCTCGGGGGGCGCGGCCTTCCAATAAGGAGACTTGACTTGAGCGAATCACATGCATCGCGCCGGACGGGCTGCCGCCGCGCAGCGCTGGCGAAGGGCATCCTGGGCGCGATGGCGCTGATGGCGTGGGCGATCCCCGGCGGGGCCTGGGCGCAGACGGCTCCCTACACGCCGCCGGCGTCGCCGCGCGCCAAACTGAATTTCGACGCGAACTGGAAGTTTGTCCGCGCGGACGCGCCCGGCGCGGAAGCGCCCGGCTTCGACGACTCGGCCTGGGCGGCCGTCAGCACGCCGCACAGTTTCAACGACGTCGACTCGTTCCGCCAGATCATTTCCCACGGCGGCGGCGACCGGGGCACTTACAAAGGGCTGGCCTGGTACCGCAAACATTTCAAGCTGGCCTCCAAACTTGCCGGCAGTAAGATCTTTCTCGAATTCGAGGGCATGCGGCAAGCCGGAGACATTTTCGTGAACGGCCGGCAGGTTGGGCTTTACGAGAACGGGGTGACGGCCTACGGCGTGGACATCTCCGGGGCGGTTCACTTCGGGGACCGGGAGAACGTCCTGGCGGTGAAGGTGGATAACACCACGACATACCGGGAACGTTCCAGCGACACGCCGTTCGAGTGGAACGCCAACGACTTCAATCCCGACCACGGGGGCATTAACCGGCACGTGTGGCTGCACGTCACCGGAAAGATCTATCAGACCTTGCCGCTGTTCTACGGCCTGGAAAGCTCGGGCGTGTACGTCCACGCGGCCAACTTCAATCTGGCCGCGCACAGCGCCGACGTGACGGTGGATTCGGAAGTCCGGAATGCGTCGGGCGACCGCGCCACGGTGGAGTTATCGGCGGCGATCGTGGATTCGAAGGGGCAGGTCCGCGCCAGGTTCGAGGGCGAGCCGGTCGATATGGTGGATGGCGAGAAAACCGTTCTGACGGCGGCCGGTGCGCTCCAGGGCGCGCGCTTCTGGAGCCCCGAGGACCCCTACCTGTACGACGTCTACGGCATTCTCACGGTGGACGGCAGGGTGGTGGACGTGGACAAGGTGGTTACCGGGTTCCGCAAGACGGAATTCAAGGGCGGCGCGGGCACGGGCGGCGTGTCTATCAACGGCAAGTTCGTTTACCTGAAAGGCTTCGCGCAGCGTTCCAGCAACGAATGGGAGGGCCTGGGCGGCGCGTATTCGGACTGGCTGCACGATTACCAGGCGCAGATGATCCGCGACGACCATGCCAATTACATCCGCTGGATGCACATCGCGCCGCAGCGCGTGGATTCGGATACGGCCGACCGCTTCGGCATCGTCCAGATCTGCCCGGCCGGCGACAAGGAACGGGACGCGGTGGGACGCCAATGGGACCAGCGTCTGGAAGTCATGCGCGACACCATGATTTATTTCCGCAACAGCCCCAGTATCCTGTTCTGGGAGGCGGGCAACACGGTGGTCACGGTCGAGCACATGCAGCAGATGGTGGCCCTGCGGAAGCAATGGGACCCGGACGGCGGCCGCGTCATAGGCGCCCGAGGCAACGACAGCGTCCCGGCCAATACCGCCATCAATAACATCGCCGAGTTCTTCGGGATCATGATCGGCCAGGACCCGCAGACGGACGCACTCTCGACGCCCTCCGCGATGTTCCGCGGATACAGCGCGGAACGCCGCGACAGGGCGCCGCTGATCGAAACCGAGGACTATCGCGAAGAGGGCGCACGGCGCTTCTGGGACGAGTTTTCGCCGCCGTATTTCGGTTTCAAGAAGGGGCCGAACGACACCTGGCAGTATAACTCCGATAACTTCGCCCTGAACTCGGTCCAGCGCTACGCGGCTTACTGGCAGAACCGCATTTCCAACCCGGACCCGGCTCACTCGAAGTGGAGCGGGTACGCGTCGATTTATTTCTCGGATTCCGATGCCGATGGCCGGCAGGATTCGAGCGAAGTCTGCCGGGTCAGCGGCAAGGTGGATGCCGTCCGTCTGCCCAAGCAGATCTATTTCGCCCACCGCGTGATCCAGAACGAGCGGCCCGACATACACATTCTGGGCCATTGGAGTTATCCGGCCGGCCCGGACGCCAAGAAGACGGTGAAGACCGTCTATGTTATAGCCAACACGCAGACCGTCGAGTTGATCGTCAACGGCAAGTCGACGGGCCCGCAGCCGCACGCCGAAACGGTGGAGTTGCCCAGGGGCGGCCGGGGAGGCGGGATGGCAACCCAGCAGGCCAGCGCGTACACCTTCGCCTTTCCCAATATCGAGTTTGCCCCGGGAAGCCTGAAGGCCATCGGCCGCAACGATGGCAAAGCGGTGGCCCAGATGGAGTTGACGACGGCCGGCCCGCCGGCGCAGATCAAGCTCACGCCCATCACGGGGCCGCGGGGACTGGAAGCCGACGGGCAGGACGCGGCGCTCATCGACGTGGAAGTGGTGGATGCCAAGGGCCAGCGGTGCCCCACGGACGACGCCAGAGTCGACTTCACCATCGAGGGACCGGGGGTGTGGCGCGGGGGCTACAACAGCGGCAAGGTGGATTCCACCAACAATCTCTACCTGAACACCGAGTGCGGCATCAACCGCGTCTCGCTGCGTTCGACGTTCACGGCCGGAACCATTACGGTCACCGCCAGCCGTCCGGGGTTGAAGCCCGCGCAGATCAAGCTGGTCTCGAAGCCGGTCAAGATAGCCGACGGCGTAACGGCCGTTACGCCGCAGCATATGCGGGGGCCGGCGGAGTAGGGTGAGCGGGCGGCTTTGGGGGGGCAGGTTGGCATATAATGTCGCTAATGCCGTCAGGGGCTTCCGTTATGCCGAACGCAATCTCGCGCCGTGAACTGCTTGCCGGCATGGGCGCAGCCGGCCTGGTCTTGCCGCAGACGGCATCCGCCATCGCGGCCAGCGCGCCGGTGGCGCCGGTGGCGATCGCGCGCTGCAAGACATACACGCCCGCGGAACTGACGCCGGTTCTCGGCGGCATGTTCGACAAGCTGGGGGGCCTGGGAGGTCTGGTGCGGGGCAAGACCGTGGCCATCAAACTGAACTTCAACGGCGGGCCCACGGTGCGGCTGGGACACCTGCCGCTGGGGGCCACGCACTGGCCCCACCCGAACCTGCTGGCCGCCACCATGCAGCTTATGGCGCGGGCCGGCGCGTACCGCATCCGCCTGGTGGAGGGGGCGGCGGCGCCGCGGACGGATCCCTTCGAGGAACACATGCTGGACGCCAACTGGGACCCCGGGATGTTCCTCAGCGCCGCGCCGCGCGTCGAGTTCGAGAACACCAACTACACCAACGCCGCCAAGAAATTCACGCGGATGCCGGTGCCGCACGGCGGGCTGCTGTTTCCGGCCTACGACCTGAACCACTCCTACGCGGATTGCGACGTTTTCGTCAGCATCGCCAAGTGCAAGGACCACCCCACCACGGGCGTCAGCACGGTGATGAAGAATCTCTTCGGGATGACTCCCCTGACGGCCTATGGCAACGGCGCCGGGAAGTGGGAAGACAACGACCTGGTGTACGGCAACGACCGGATACAGATCCTGCATTGGGGAACGCGCCAGCCCACCATGGGCGCGCTGCCCGAGATCGATCCGAAGTCGCCGCGCGAGGATCACTACCGCGTGCCCCGCGTGGTCGCCGACCTGGCCGCCGCGCGGCCGGTACACCTGGCCATCGTGGACGGGATTACGACCATGGCCGGCGGCCAGACGCCCGCCCCGTGGTGCACGCCGGTGGCGCCGGGTTTCCTGATCGCGGGCACCAACGTGGTGAACACGGCCGCCGTGGCCATGGCCGCCATGAACTACGATCCGCGGGCGGCTAAGGGCAGCCTGCCCTTCGCCGGCGCCGACAACAAACTGCTGCTGGCCGAGCAACTCGGCGTAGGCTCGGCCGACCTGGGCCGCATCGAAGTGGCCGGAGCGTCCATTCGGGAAGCCATGTTCGATTTCCGCACGCTGCGCGAGAAACGGCGGGCCAGCGGAACGGACGGCCCGTACCGAAGACGGCCATTAATCTGGAACTGAAGATCGCCAATGCCCTCACCTGCTAGTTGGATTCCTTTGCGCTGGCCCTCCGCCTGGGTGGACCCCGCGCTGCTGGGGTTGCTGGACGGCACCCCCTTCAACTGTCTGGCCATGGAATGGAGCGCGGCGCTCGGGCCGGTGGCCGCTCGAGCCCGCGCGGCGGGTTTGGGCCTGGTGGCTATCGGCGACGAAGCGGCCCGCGCGGCGGGGGCAAGCGCGGGCCTGGAGCTGCCGCCCGAGCCGCTGCTATTGGCCGCGGATTCCGTGTGGCCGGAAGCGACCGTCGAGGCGAGGGGCGCCGAGAGCGGTCCCACGGCCAATCCGTGGATCGATTCCAACGGCTGGCTGCTGCGGCTGGCCAGGGTGCGTTCGCCGCGGAAGACGGTGTGGCTGACGTTCGAGCCGCCCGGGGCGCCGCGGATCGTGCTGCCGGATGCCTACCTGCGCGCCATCGCCGATGGCGGCGCGGCGGGCGGCCGGTGGGTGGTGTCCCTGGACGCGGACCTGCGCGGCGGGCTGGCGCGCGGCGATGCCAAGGCGCTGGCATCCTGGAAGGCGATTGCGGGAGCGGTGGAGTTTTTCGAGCGGCACGGCGAATGGAGGGCCTTCGAACCGCTGGGCGTGGTCGGGGTGATCTCGGATTTCGCGGGACCGAACGAGACCGGCGGCGGGGAGATTCTGAACCTGCTGGGCCGCCGCAGCCTGGCCTACCGCATCCTGGAGACATCCGCGGCCGCGAGCGCCCCGCTGGACGGTTTCCGGGCGTTGATCGCGGTGGATGAGGGCACGCCGGCGCCGCCCTTGCGCCGCAAGCTGCTGGACTTCGTGAATCGGGGCGGGCTGCTGATGGTGGGCGCGGCATGGAAGCAGCCGGATGCCAAGCCCACCGGCATGGAGCACCCGCGGGTGGACGTCCGGCGGCTGGGCAAGGGCCGGCTGGCCATCTGCAAGAGCAGCCCTCCGGACCCCTTCATGATTGCGCGCGACGTCCACATGCTGCTCGGCCGGGCGTTCGACGTGGCGCGGTTCTTCAACCTGGCGGCGTTTCTCAGCCACTGCACGGCTTCGTCCGGCGGGAGGGTGGAGCTGGTGCAGGTGGTCAGTTTCGCGATCCGCTTCCCCGAGGACGTGGCCACGGTGTGGGTTCCCGGGAAGTACGCTGCGGCGCGCCTGTGGAGCCTGGGCGCGGCAGGCCCCTCGCCCATCGAAATGGTACCCGAGAACGGGGGCACCAGTCTCCCGCTGCCGGCCGTGCCGGTGTATGCCGCAATCGAGCTCATCGGCAAAGCGGGTTAGGGGCGGTTGCCGCGGGGCGGCGCCGCGCCGGGCTGGCGTCCACCGGGGGCTGGTGTATCCCGGCACCCGGAGATATACTGATCCCTCGGAAACCATCATGAAGACCGTGTTCAGGACTCTTACCCTGGCTGCGTTCGCCGCCGTCTTGCCGGCCCAGCGGCCCTGGCAACAGATCGCCGTCCCAAGCGCCGGCGAGGCCGCCGCCAATTTCCGCACGCCCCCGCGCGAATACGGCGCCATTCACTGGGCCATCTGGGGCGACGAGTTGACCCGGGAGCGCATCGTGCGGGAGTTCGACCAGTTGGCGGGCAACGGGATCTATGTGGTCAATCTCGGCCCGGCCCGCGGGATGACTCCCAAGTACCTCTCGCCGGAGCATCTCGATCTCATCAAGTTCGCCGTCGAAGAGGCCCGCAAGCGCAATATGAAGATCTGGCTGGCCGACGAGGGCAGTTACCCCAGCGGCTTCGCGGGCGGCAAGATCGGCGAGCAGTATCCGCAGCTCACCATGCAGGGAATCGTGGCGGATACGCACATCTCCGTGGCGCCCGGGCAGACCGTTTCCATTCCGCCGCTTCCGGATACGCTGGGCGTGCTGGCCATCACGCAGCCCAGGACTCGGCCCGGTGAGCAGCCCCAGGCCGGGGCGGGGACCGCGACGGTGCTGCCTATTCGCGGCGGCCAGATCAGGTGGACGGCGCCGCCGGAGGGCCGGTCGGAGGTGGTTTTGGTCCGCCACGTCTTCCGCAGCTCGCCCACGCGTTACATCAACCGCGCCGACGGCACTTACTCCAAGGACAGCCTGTACCCGCTGATCGACTATCTCAACCCCGACGCCACGCGCGCCTTTCTGAAGACGACGCACGAGGTCTACCAGGGGCTCTTCGGCGAGGAGTTCGGCAAGACCGTGATGGGCTTTTTCGGCGACGAACCGGACTACACCGGTTTCATTCCCTGGACGCCCAAGCTGCTGGACACCTTCCGCGAACAGAAGGGCTACGACCTGCAGCCCTACCTGCCGCTGTTCTTCGCGCCCAAATTGACCGAGGAGGCCCGGCGCGCCAAGGCCGACTACTACGACGTGTGGAGCGGCATTTTCCGCGACAGCTTCTTCGGCGTGCAGGCCGATTGGTGCGTCAAGAACGGCTTGGAGTACCTGGTGCACCTGAACCACGAGGAGCTGATGCTGAACCTCGCGCGCCCCGAGGACCTGATCCGCAACGAGGGCGATTTCTTCCGCGACATGCGCCACGTGCCCGTTCCCGGCATCGATAACCTGAACCAGCTCGTTCCGCGAGCGGTGATCCGGCAAGATACCACTTACGACGTCAACGATAACTTCCCCAAGCTGGCCTCGTCGGCGGCGCACCTGTTCGGGCGGCCGCGGGTGTGGTCGGAAGAGGGCGGCGGCACCGGCGTGGACGGCAAGTTCCAGTTGGATTACCAGTACGTTCGCGGCGTCAACATGCCGCAGATCCGCGTCCCCGCCATCCGCGAGGGCGCCGCGAGCGCGGAAGCTGCGCCGCCGCAAGCCGCCATGCTGGCCTGGTACGCCAACCGCGCGTCCTATCTGATGGCCATCGGCCGGCCCGCCGCGCAGGTGGCTCTCTACCACCCCGCCAACAGCATGTGGCTGGGCGACGAAGCGGCCGACCGCAGCACCACCAAGCTGGGCAAGCAACTGCTCGAGCGCCAGATCGATTTCGACTACTTCGACGAGCAATCGCTCGGCTCCGCCGCAACCCTGGATGGCGGCGCGTTCCGCAACCTCAGCGGGCAAGTCTACCGCGCGGTCATCGTTCCGTCTTCCACCGTCATATCGCGCGTTGGGCTCGAGCGCCTGCGCGCCATGGCGGCCGCCGGCGGCAAGGTGATCTTCGTGGGTGTGGCGCCGGAGCTGCTGGTGGACAAGACTTTCCTGGATGCCAAGGAGAAGCCGGACCTCGGTTTCGCCACGCTGGTCGAGCCGGCGGGCGACATAACCGAGCGCGTCATCGCCGCGCTGCCCAAACCGGATGTGGCGCTCGACAGCCCGTGCCCCGCCATCAAGTACACCCACCGCGCATGGCGCGACGCCGACCTGTACTTTTTCTTCAACGAGAGCAACCAGCCGCAATCGCGCGCGGCGGAGGTCTCGGGCCACGGACAACCGCAGGTCTGGGACGCGGCGGCCGGCGAGATTCACCTCATGACGGGGGCCACCGCCGGCAAGGACTCGCTGCGGTTGCCGCTGGCCTTGCAGCCCTACGAGGCGAAGATCGTGGTGATCGGTCCGGCCCCGAAAACCGTTGCCGCGCCCGAGCCGGCGCTGGGGGGCGGCGAAATCATGATGGAGTATCCGGTGGAGAAGCCGGACGCGCCGTTCAAGCAGCAGGTTACGCTAGCCTTCAAGCCGGCCGGCAAGCGCGTATACGTGGAATGCGCCGACATCCACGACTACGCCAGCCTCCGTATCAACGGAAAGGACGCCGGCGCGCGCGCCTGGCAGCCCTTCCGCTGGGATGTCACGGATGCGTTGATCGTTGGCGTCAACACCATCGAGATTCAAGTCCGCACGCTGCCCGCGGGCGGCCGCGGGGGCATGGGCGGCCCAGCGCCACCTCCCGCCGGAGCGGCTCCCGCCGGCGGCCGCGGGCCGGGTACCGGAGCGCCCCCTGCCGCGGGCGGCCGCGGCCCCGCTACGCCACCGCCGGCGCCCGGATTGTTCGGCGCGGTTCGCCTGGTGGCGCGCTAGCCGCCGCTTCCTGACGGTTGCGGTTCCGGGAGCGGTTGGCGCGGTCAGACACTTGGATGTGAAGTCAGCTTAGGAGTAATACGCGATGCTCAAACGATTGTTTCTCTGCGCCGTTCTGGCCGCCGTGTTTCTGACGCCGCAGTTCGGGCTGGAACGTCCCGATGTCACCTTCAAGATCTTTCAATTCCCTCCGGACAAGATCCCCCGCATCGACGGCGATCCTTCCGATTGGGACATAGTCCCCGACAGTTACGCCATCGGCATGGATCAACTCATGGACACGGAGCACGGCCATGGCATGAATCACGATCCCAAGAACCTGGACGTCAAGGTCAAGGTGGGTTGGGTCAAGGGTCTGAACCGCCTCTACTTTCTGTACGAGGCATACGACAATTACTGGGACTTCTCGCGCCTGGACCTGCACAACGACATTTTCGAAGTGGTGGTGGATGGCGACCTGTCGGGCGGCCCGTTGATCGATATCTACCACCGCGATATCTGGACCCCCGAAGCGGTCGGCAAGTCGCGCTCGGTGATCGATCCGCGCATCAGCCGGTCCGAAGCGCACTATGCCGGGCACAACGTCAACGCGCAGAATTACCATATCTTCACTCCCCCCGGCGACAAAGACTGGGCCATGGCCTGGGGCTGCGCGCAGTACATCAAGAGACTGCCCTACGCCAACGCCGCCTATAACTATAATTTCAAACCGGGCGAGAGCGGCAAGTTGATCCTGGAGTTTTACATCACGCCCTTCGATTACGCTCCCTGCGAAGGCCCGCAACGCGCCGTGGAATCGGTTCTCACCGAGAACAAGCTAATCGGCCTCTCCTGGTCGGTAATCGACTACGACGACGTCAACTCCAAGGACCGCGTGGGCTTCTGGAACCTCTCCCACAAACAAACCATGTACGGAGACGCCAGCGACCTGGTGGGCTTCCGGCTCATGCCGCTGGAGGCGCAGTTCAAGAAGGCCATCCAGGCGAAATGGTCGTACAAGATCGCGGATATGGACCGCCGGCTGGTGTCCTTCAAGGACGAATCCGACGGCGAGATCGCATCCTGGAAATGGGACTTCGGAGACGGAACCACGTCCACCGAACAGAGTCCGCTGCACCAGTACAAGGCCGCGCGGGAGTACACCGTCATTCTCGAAGTGGAGGGTCCCGCCGGCAAGTCGCGGCGCTCCGACGTATGGGGCGTCTGGATAAAGTAAGCCGCCCAACTGGAAATAACATGATGAAAGCTAAGTTACCCGTCCGCACATTGCTTCTGTGCTCCCTGGCCCTGGTGGCGCGCGCACAGACCAAACCCGCCGATACGGCGGTTCCCCATCTGGAAAAGCGTGGCCAGGCCACGCAGTTGATCGTCGATGGCAAGCCGTTTCTAATACTCGGCGGCGAACTGAGCAACACCGTGTCGTCCGACCTCGAGCGCATGAAGGCGGTCTGGCCGGTGCTCGCCAAGAAGGTCCACATGAACACCATCCTGGTTGGCGTTTCCTGGGACTGGCTCGAGCCCGAGGAAGGTAAGTTCGATTACCGCTTCGTCGATCAGGCCATCGAGAGCGCCCGCCTGAACGACGTCCACATCGTGTGGATCTATTTCGGCAGTTGGAAGAACGGGCTCTCCAGCTTCGCCCCGGCGTGGGTGAAGGCCGCCCAGGACCGTTTCCCGCGGGTGCAGATCCGCGGCGGCAAGAGCACCGAGACGCTCTCCACCTTCGGCGAGAACGGCCTGCACGCCGACCAGAAGGCCTTCGCCGCGCTGATGCGCCACACCAAGGAGGTGGACCGCACGCACCGCGTCGTCATGGTCCAGGTGGAGAACGAAGTGGGCGTGCTGGGCGACGCGCGCGACCGCTCGCCCATCGCCGAGGAAGCCTTCGCCAAGCCGGTGCCCAAGGAACTGATGGACTATCTGGCGAAGCCCCGGGTGCCCCTGCTGCCGGAATTCAAGGCGGTGTGGGACGCCGCGGGCGGGAAGACCTCGGGAACCTGGGAAGAGGTTTTCGGCAAGGGCCCCAAAGCCGACGAGATCTTCCAGGCCTGGAACTATGCCCGCTACGTCAGCGCGGTGGCCGGGGCGGGTAAGAAGGAATACGCCATCCCCATGTACGTCAACGCCTGGATCGTGCAGCCCGAGGACAAAGGCCCCGGCGACTATCCCAGCGGCGGCCCGCAGAATCACGTGCACGACGTGTGGCGCGCGGGGGCTCCCATGATCGACCTGCTGTGCCCCGACATCTACCTGCCCGACTTCCCCGGCATCCTGGCCAACTACAGCCGCTCGGGCAACGCCGTTTTCATTCCCGAATCGGCCGCCGACACGCGCGGCGCGGCCAACGCCTACGAGGCCATCGGCCAGTTCCGCGTCATCGGCTATTCGCCCTTCGGGATCGATAACATCGCCTCGATCGCCCGCAGCGGCCCCGACGTGCCGCAGCCCACGGGTGCGCCACCGGATGTCGAGGCGATGCCGTTCTCGGTGGCCTACAAGATGCTCGGGCAGTTGGCCCCGTTCATTCTGGAGCACCAGGCGAAGGGAACCATCGCGGCCGCGTGGCTGAACCGGGGGCATCCCGATACTCGGATCGAACTCGGCGGCTACATCCTCAACGTAGGTCTGACCCGCAACCGGCGCGCGCCCGCCGCGGTGCCCGATGTGACGGGCTACGGCATCTTCATGGCCACCGGCCCCAACGAGTACCTGATGTCGGGCAACAACCTGCAGGTCACGTTCACGCCCGACACGCCGGGGCCGGCGATCGCCGGCATCGCCCGCCAGGAAAACGGCCACTTCGAAAACGGCAAGTGGGTGGTGACGCGCTATCTGGCCGGCGACGATTCGGTGCTGCGCTACGACATCGCGGCCGCCGCCGACATGGGCCAATCCGGCAGCGGGGTGCGGCTGAGCGCGCCCGACCGGGGCATCCAGCGCGTGATGTTATACCGGTACCGGTAGGACGGTGGGGAGTCTGCCAGTGGCCCGAAAGAAGCGGGTTCTGGTTGCGGTCATTGCGGGCTCCCTCTTTTCCCTGGCCCTGTGCGCGGCCGGATGGTTGGCGTTCGTGTTATACGCGCCTGACAAGGTTGTATGGCGGCAGGGGAGCCGGCAGGGGAGTGCGCTCGCCGGCAACGATCGTCGGTACGTGGTTAGGCTTGGTACGAGCCTCGGGAAGTCGATGACCTACAGCTCGGAGACGGGCAACTGGGTACCCCTCAACGTCGGCTACCCGCGGCGAACCCCGGGCGCTTTCCCGGATTGCGCAGCAGCCAAAAACGGATGGCCACCGATAAACACCGATGAACACGGATAAGCAAAACGCCTCTATCTGGGTTAATCGGTGTTCATCTGTGGCTGAGAATGGCCTTTCTAGTGCATGATTTCCAGATACTCGCCGGTGGTGGCGTCGACGAACACCGAGAAGTCCGAGTTACTGGCCGATTCGCCCCAGATAACCCGCCAGGCCGGACGAGGATGGCGCGGCGTTTGCTCCAGAGTTATGGTGATCGGCTTGCCGGGGTGCTTGGCCTCGTACCCGCCGGCCTTGGCGAGCGCCGTCTGGTAAGCCTTGTCGGAATCGATCTGAACGGCTTCGATCAGAAACGGCTTGGACGCGTCGGGCGCCGCCGCAAAGGGCTCGTCGCCCACCCCGAACACCCCTTGGTGCAGATTCGGCGGCAGTTCGATCACGGAAAAGGTATACGAGCGCGCCTTCTCCTGGGCGGGCGAGACGAAGGTACCGTCCCACTCGCCGGCCTTGCCGCGCACCTCGGGCACTTCGTTCAGGTGGACACTGGTCAGCCTGAGGACCTGTATGCGCGGGTCCCAGGTCCGCGCCACCTGAAATATCTTGGACAGCCCGTGCAGACCGGTTACCGGCCCGGGCTTCCGTTCCACCTGCTTCTGCACCGGGGCGGCGGGGGGTTGGGAACAGCCAATCGACCACAGGGCGAGCCCGCAGGCGCACGGGAGCGACAACCTATTCGTCTTCATCTACCGCTATTTTAGCAGCGGGCGCTTGGGCCCGGCCTGCGCATCGCGAACGAAGCTGAGGCGCAGGAAGGAGCGCGGCTGGTAGTCGATGCGCAGAGGGACGATGCTGTCCGCCTCGAACCAGAGCCGGAAAACCGCCAGTCCGTTTCCGTCGCTCGTGCGTATCGCGCCGTTGAGTCTGAAAACCGGGGCGCCGGCGGCCAGTTCCCGGCCGGCGCGCGCGTCGGCGGCCCTTTCGGTCTCCAGCCACAGTTGCCGATCGCCGTACACGAAGGCCCGTTTCAGCCGGGTCTGGCGGGATTCCATGGCGCAGACCAGGGAATACAGAAACGTCGGCGCGGGGCCTCCGCCGGCATCCGCCGGATTGCCGGAGACCCGTTGGCAAACGGTTCCCAGCGAGCGGCGCGCCGTTTCCAGGATGCCGGGCCAGTTCCGCTCTCCGCCTCCGCGCGGAAACTCGAAGGCGGCCGAAGCGCTCTCTCGAAGTTCCGGAAGCGACGCGCCCTCGATCGCCACATAGGTCTGTGCCGGCCCGCGAGCCACCAGGGCGAGGCGAGCCTGCTCGGGGGTCTGTTCGGCGGAACGGGTCATCACTCCGAAGTATCGGGCCGAAACCAGCGAGCCCTGCCGCAGCCGGACGGTCTCTTCGATGTATCCCGCCCGGTCCAGTCCGTGCGCCCGCTCGGGCCAGGACGAGCCCGCGAAGCGGAGGAACCGCGATACGCCGCCGCCGTCGCTTTCCGTCCAGGCTTCGGCGAATCCGCTGCCCACGCCGGCGCGGCTGAAAACCGGCAGGCCGAAGAGCAGAATGACCGCGTCGGCCCGGTACGCGGTGGAGCGCGGCGCCGGCCGCGGGGCGCCCTCCAGTCCCGGACACAGCAGCGCCAGCAGCGTTTTCAGGCATTCGCGCCGGTTGCTACTTCGCACGGATCCCCTCCCGCGCGTCATCGCCCACCATCAAAAAGCCGCGCCGCATGAGGCCCATGTTCACCGCCGCGGCAGCCACCGAGAAACCCATGGACACCAGAACGCCGCCGCGCCAGTGAGGCGTCCCGCGCATTCCATGCACCGCCATCTCCAGTGGATGCTGAATACAAAGTATCAGCGCCGCCGCGGCAGAGCACCCTTGCCAGGCCGGACGCACGCGGTGGAAGGCCTGCGCCACCGCGCCCGAGAGGCCCGCGGCCGCGGCTTGCAGGATCGCCTCCGCGCCGCCCGCCGCGCCGGCCGCCCGCCATCCGCGGTGCGCCGCCAGCGCGGCGAAGAGCGAGCCGCGCCAGAGCGAGCCGAGCGCCGCCGACTTCCAATTCCAGCGGCGCACGAGTTGGCCCACCGGGTCGGCGGCGAGGCGGCGCAGCACGGAGCGGGCGGAGTCGGCCGGCACGGGTCGAATCATGGCTTACCCGCTATGGTAAGCGCCCGCCGGTTTCATTTCGATGAGCGGGGCGGCAACGGTTGGCGAAGCCGGACGATGCGGCGCGGCGAAACATTTTTCGGTACAAATGCTTTTAACGGCGCGCTCACCGGCGTGTAACCGCCATCGCCGATGCTGAGGGGGATGAAACCCCCGACGGCGTTCCACTACGCCTGGCGCGACCCATCCATCGCCGCCAGGTTCCGCTCCGGAGTATCGCTGCACAGCCACACGCTGCATTCCCGCGAGTATCTGCACTTCCTGTTCGGGATCCTGCGCGCGTGGGCTCCGCTCCGCTGGGCGGTGCGGCGCAACGTTTCCACGCTACCCGATTTCGGCCGCGTCTGGTACACGCCGCCGCTGGGAGCGCGCCAGGCCTGGGAGGTGGAAGCGGGGCAACTCGCGGACGGCCTCGGCCTGAACCCGCTGGTCTCGCTCAGCGACCACGATGCCATCGACGCTCCCCTTTGCCTGCGCGCGCTCGAACCCACTCGCGATGCGCCGATCTCGGTGGAGTGGACCGCTCCGTTCCGCGACACGTTCTTCCACGTGGGCGTACACAACCTGCCGCCGGGGCGCGCCCAGGAGTGGTTCGCGCGCATGCGGGCCCACACCGCGGCGCCCGCCCGCGAGCGCTTCACGGAGCTTCTGGACGCCCTCCACGCCTCGCGCGAGACCCTGGTGGTGCTCAACCACCCGTTCTGGGACGAAAAAGGCCTGGGCCCCGCCCGGCACCGCGGCCGCCTCCTGGAACTGCTCACGGCCACGCGCGGCCGCATCCACGCCATCGAGGTCAACGGCTTCCGGCCGTGGAAGGAGAACCTCGCCGCGGCGCGTCTGGCCGCCGCGTGGGGCCTTCCCGCGGTGGCCGGCGGCGACCGGCACGGCCACGAACCCAACACCGTCGTGAACCTGACGCGGGCGGGCACCTTCGCCGAGTACGTCGAAGACATCCGCCGTCGCGGATCGAACGACGTGCTGTACATGCCCGCCATGCGGGACAGCCGCAGAGTGCGAATCCTGGGCGCCATCTGCGACGTGGTGCGCGACAACCCCGAGCACGGCCTGGGCTGGCGCCGTTGGAGCGACCGGTTCTTCTATCTCTGCGACAGTGGCGCGGTTCGTTCGTTGTCGGAGCTGTGGACGTCGGGGAAGGAACCGGCCCTGGTGCGCAACTTCGTGGGCCTGATGATCGGCCTGCGCGCATCCCTGGCCAACGCTCCCGTGCGGAGCGCGCTGCGCCTGGCGCTGGCCGATTTCGGAGACGCGGCTCCGTAAGTTCGCGGGCGAGGGCGGCGGCGGAACCGCTACGCGTAGCGGTTTTGCGGGATTTCGCAAGCGGAATCCACTCCCGGCGCCAGCACCTGCCGGTAGCCCTCGTAGACCGCGTCGAAGACGCTGTCCCAGCTCCGCGCGTTCATCCGGCGCCGCGCCGCCGCGCCCATGCGTTGGCGCGCCTCGGCATCCGTGGCCAGGCGCAACGCGTAGCGGCAGAAATCCCCGTCGGTGGCCGCCACCCAGCCGGTCACGCCGTGGTCCACAATGAATCGCGGGCCGCCGGCATCCATGACCACCGCCGGAACGCCCGACGCCAGAGCCTCCTGAACCACGTTCCCGTACGTGTCGGTGCGCGAGGGAAACACGAAGACGTCCATCCCGGCGTACGCCCTCGCCAGAGGTTCGCCGGTCAGCACGCCGGTGAAGATGGCGCGGGGGATGGCGCTCTCCAGCCACGCGCGTTCGCCGCCATCGCCCACGATCACGAGCCGCGCTCTGGGCGCCCCGCCGCGCGACAACTCCCCGGCCAGCCGCGCCAGCAGCCGCACGTTTTTTTCCGGCGTGAGCCGGCCCACGTAGCCGATCGCGACGTCGCTGTCGAAGCGCTCCCGCCGCCCGGGGTGGAACAGCGCGGTGTCCACTCCCCGCGCCATGGCGAAGACCGGTTTGCCGGTTCTCCGGCGCAGCATTTCGACGAGGCCGGGGTTGGGCGCGAAGAGCAGGTCGCCGCGGCCGAAGAACCAGACCACGCGGTCCAGGACGAATCTCTCGACGGCGCCGGCGGGCCATTCCGCCAGTCTCCGCGGAAGCCAGCCCAGGGCGCGGACGGCGCGGCGCGCCGCGAACTGGTGCAGATTGGTGTGCCAGGAGAGCGCCAGCGGCAGGCGCAGTTTGGCCGCCGCCATGGCCCCCAGAATACCCAGGTCGCCGGGGCTCGTCAGGTGAATCGCATCGGGCGCGAACTGGCGCAGCGGTTTTTCGATGGCGGCCCACATGCGGTGGAACAGCGGATCGAAACGGAGGCCCGCGTCCACCGGGAAACTCATGCGGCCGCGCGAGACCCGGACGCCTTCGGCCGGCTCGGCTACGTTCGCGCCGGAAGCTTTTCCGCAGCGCACCACGAACAGCGGCAAACGCTGGCGGCGGGCGTAGGCGTCCCACTCGCGGCAGGTTCTGGCGGCGCCATTCACCTCGTGGAAGGTGTCGGCGAAGAGGGCCACTCGCGGCGTCCAGGGCATGTCATCCCACGCGGTGAAATGCGCGGAACGCGCGGGCCTCGGCCCGGCCCATGCAGCGTTCGAGCATGGCCTGGGAAGCGGTGCGCAGGTCCGCCATAATCAGGGCGTCCAGCGTGTCGGAGAACTGGGGATCGACGTTGAAGCCCAGCAGCTTCCCGCCGGCCTTCAGGTATTGGCGGATGAGCACGGGGACGCCCTTGCCGTCGTCTTCGATGTCGGCGATGGACGTGGACAGGTCCTCGATCCCGGTGGAGAGAGCGGCCAGGCGCTTGATCTGCGGGTTTCGCAGCACGGGATCGCGGAACCGCTTGCGCGGCTGCACGAGCTGCGCCAGGCGGTGCGATTCGCGGTCGGCCAGGTAGCTCACCATCAGGCCGCGCGAGGCCGCGCGGTAGTCCCGGCTGATGCTCACCGCGCCGAACAGCACGGGGGCTTCCGGCCGCCGCTCGGCCACCCGCGTGATGCCCTTCCACAGCAGCAGCAGGGCCGAATAGTTCTTCTGGTAGTCCGCGACCACGAAGGACCGTCCCAGTTCCACGGCCGGCCCGATGCGTTCGAAGAACCCGGGTTTGAACCGGAACAGCGTGCTGGTATAGAGCCCGCCGGTTCCCAAGCGCGGCAGCACGTCGGTGGTGATCGCCAGGCGGTAGGCACCGGCCAGCCGGCGGTCCGTTTTGCTCCACAGAACCAGGTGCTGGTAGTAGGCGTCGAAGCGGTCGAGGTCGGCGCGCTTGCCGCTGCCTTCGCCGGCCGCGCGAAACGCCACTTCGCGCGCGCGTCCGATTTCCCCGAGCAGGCGCGGTATGGCGCGGGCCGGCGCCAGGAGAACGGCGAATTCGGCGTTGCCCGTCAGTTCGCACTCCCGCGGCAGAGCGGCCACATCCTCCGAAAGCAGCCGCTCTTCGGCGGGCGGCGCCACCGGGCAGGGGCGGGTCCGCCCGGCGCACTTAACCGATGGGAGCCCGGGGCTGGGCGCGGATCGGTTGGCCAGCAGAAACGTTCGCGAGCGCAGATACGCGGTGGCCATCTCCGGACTGGCGGAGCCCGCGATGGACGCGTGGGGGATGGGGTTTCCCACGCGCAGCCGCACCGTCTTGCCGCGCAGTTTGTGAAACTCGCGCGCCAGACCGATGGTCCGCAACCCCGGATGCACCGCGCCCGCCACCTGAAAGGAGACGCTGTTGGCGCCGTCGAAGAACACCGGCACCACCGGGCAGGCGGCGCGCAGCGCCAGCCGCGCGGCCGCCGGCTTCCACGGCCCATCGGTGACGGAGCGCTCGCGCCAATCGAGATGGGCCACCTCGCCGGCCGGGAACAGGACCAGCAGGCCTCCGGAGGAAAGCCAGTCCATGCACTCCCGCAAGGGCGCGCGATTCTGCGCGCTGGCCTCCGGCACGTCGAAGGGGTTCACCAGGATCGTGTGGGCATGCACCTCGGTCACGCCCGCCAGTAGCGAGTTGGCCACCAGTTTGTAATCCGGGCGCACGCCATCGAGCAGCGCCATCAGGATCAGGCCTTCCACGATTCCGTAGGGATGATTGGCCACCACCACCGCCGGCCCGGTGGCGGGGAAGCGCGCCAGGTCGCCGCCGTCGAGCGCGAAGCGGATGTCGAGAAGAGACAGCAACCGCCGCGCGAAGTGCGCGCCCGCGCCGCTCGAGCGCGCCTGGAGCAGGCCGCTCGACACCTCGGCGGGAACCAGCAGGCGGTACAGCGCCGGTTCGAGCTGCCGGGTCCACTGGCGCAGCGCCGCGGGCAGAATGGGCGCGAGCGGCAAGGGAATTCGCGACTCGGAAACCGGCATACCTGACAGAGTGAGCCCTCCCGGTTACGCTGGTGTGAAAACGGCGTGAAGACTCGGGCACGGCGCGATGGCGGAGGCCGGCCGGATCGAATCGGGACTGCTATACTCGAAGTGCAGAGGCCGAGGATGGATAAAGCCAACGACCCTCGCTACAACTTCGACGCCGACCCCTCCCTGGACGAGATAATCGCGCAACAGGGAAAGGGTCCGATCGCGGACCTGTCCTCCCTGCACGGCGGCCCCTGGCCCGAAGAGGAGTCCATCGAGGATTTTCTGGCGGCACTCCATGAGTGGCGCGGCCACAAGAGGACAGGTCCGGCCGCATGACCCGTGTGGTCGTCGATACCGACGTTGCATCCTTCATCTTCAAGAACCACGCCATCGGCGCCCTTTACGAACCGGACCTCGCCGGGTGTACGCTCCTGATTTCGTTCATGACGGTGGCGGAACTGGATCGATGGGCCATCCAATTCAGGTGGGGACCGGCACGCCGCGAGTGGCTGCGGCTGTATCTCGAACGGTTCGTGTTACTGCCGTACAGCCGCCGGCTCCGTGAAATGTGGGCAGAAGTGACCGTGGCAGCGCAGGCGCCCGGGTGCCGGATAGAATGCGCCGACGCCTGGATCGCAGCCACGGCGCTGCGCCACGACGTGCCGCTGGTGACGCACAACCGCGGCGACTACCTGGGCGTGCCGGGATTGAAGCTCATTCCCCACGGGCAGTAGCGAGATGGGCCTGTCTCCCCGATTCGGCGTACAATGAGCGTTACGCTCGAATGCACATCGTTCTGGCCGCGCTGTTCGCCTTCGCCATCCTGACGCTTTGGGTCCCGGCCTATTGGCCCGTCACGGTCTTTCAGGTCGGCACGTTCGTCCTGTGCCCGGTGGTTTTGTGGCGGCGCCCGCCGGCGCGCATCCCTTACCCGGCCATTCCCCTGGCCGCCGGGGCGCTCTGGGGGCTGGTGCAAGTGGGCGCCTCGCTCACCGCCTACGCCTTCGAAACGAAGACGGCGGTGGTCGGGTGGACCACTCTCCTGGCGGTCTTCCTCACCGGTTTCTGCCTGTTCCAGCGGACGGAAGTCTTCCATTGGTTCCGCTCGGCCATGCTGTGGTTCGCGTTCGTGGTTTCGGTGTGGGCCACCTTGCAAACCTTCACCTCCGGCGGCGAGGTCTTCTGGCTGTTCCCCACCGGGCGCACCAGCGTGATGGGTCCGATCCTCTCGCCCAACCACTACGCCGCCTTCATCGAGGCGGCCCTGCCGATGGCTTTGTACAAAGCGCTTCGCAGCCGGAGCAACCCGCTGCTGTACTCGGGCATGGCGGCCGCCATGTACGCCTCGGTGATCGCCTCCACCTCGCGCGCCGGCACGGTGCTGACCAGCGCCGAGATCCTGGCGGTCGGCGCCCTCGTGGCCGCCCGCGGACTGGCCAGCGGACGGGACATCGGCGCGGCGCTGGTGCGCACGGTTGTCCTGTTCGCCGTCTTCACCGCGGTGGCCGGATGGGGCCGCGTTTGGGATCGCTTCTGGCAGCCCGACCCCATGAATACGCGCCGCGAACTCGCCATCTCCACGCTCCACATCATAGCCGATCACCCCTACGCCGGCTGCGGGCTGGGGACCTGGGCCACCGCTTACCCCCGCTACGCCATCGTGGATACCGGCTCCTTCGCCAACCAGGCGCACGACGACTGGCTGCAGTTCGCCGCGGAAGGCGGCATTCCGTTCGGCGTCCTGATGTTCACCCTATTGATTTGGTCGCTCAGGCCTGCGTGGCGCTCCATCTGGGGGCTGGGCGCGGTGGCGGTTCTGCTGCACGCCTGCGTCGATTACCCGTTCTCGCGTCCCGCGGTGGCGTCCTGGACGATCGTCATTCTCGCCATGCTGGCGGCGGCGTCCTATTCCCCGAGCCTGCCTCTCCAGGTGACGCGCACGGCCTCGAGCAAACGCTCCGCCTCGGCTTCGCAGGAGTGATTCAACCGGCCCGCGATCTCGAGTTCGCGGCGCCGCTCGAGGTACTCGCCGGACAACTCCACGCGCAGCGGCTTGAGGCCCTGGTCGAATTCGTAGATCAGCGGCGGCGAGGTCCCGGACGGGCCTTCGCGCACCATCACCCGCAATGTGCCGTCCCGCCACGCCATCTCGCACGCCCGGTTGTAGGGCCCCAGCGTCTCGGCCACGCAACTTCGCGGGAACAGGACCACCAGCTTGGGCATGGCGCGCCGGTCGAAGCGGAAGCGGTCGAAGCCCACGATGGTGGCCTGCTTGTGCGCATCGTCGACGCCGCTCAGGAGCACGTCCACCGGATCGTCCCGGTCCAGGTTCGCGCCGGTGACGTATTCCAGACGCCCCCCATGCCAGTATTGGCCCGTCAAGCGTCCGTTGCCATCGAGGGCGGCCACCTGGTTGGCGGACTCCCACGAATCGGCGCTGCTCACCACGATGCGGGACTGCTCGCGCTGTTTGGCCGCAAACACCCCGAACGCCTCGATCTCGAACCCGGCCGGCGGAACGAACTCCCACTCCGCGCGTCCCCGGGGATCCAGACAGTACAGCGTGGCGTGAGCGCCGCCTTCGGCCGGCCCGAGCGGAAACAGAACCCGGAATGGCTCGCCGTGCGCCAGTGCGCCCATCCACGCGTTCCGGGCGAGCCGCGGATCCTCGAGCCGCATAGCGGCCGGGAAGGCATGACGCCACAGCTCGCGCCCCGATGCGTTCATCGCCACCAGGGTTGCGCCCTCCATCCGGAACGCCACCGCCGAGGTGCGTGGGAGCCAAGCCATGGCCGCCCAGACCAGCACCGCCGCGAGCACCACTCCGGCCGCCCACCGCCACTTCCAGCGCCAGGGGAGGCGCAGCGTGAGGAGCCCGTCCGAGATCTCGAGGCGCCGCGCGTGCGCTCGCCCTTCATCCAGCCATGCACCGTCCGGGAGAGCCGTGGCAGGCGTGCCGGCGGCCGGCGTGTCGGTGGCAGGCGTGTCCGCGGCCAGCGCCGCGGCGGCATGTTCCCGCTCGTTGGTCAGGCGCCATGCATCCAGTTCCTCCACCCGGGCATAGACGCCGCCGCGCTTTCCGGGGAGACGGTGCACCGGCAGTCCGTTGTGGCGCTCCCACCTCTGCGCGGTGGTCTTCTCGACACGCAGATGCGCGGCAATCGCCATCCAGCCGACAATCGGCTCGTGGGTGTGTGGCGTCTGGTCCGGATGCATGGGGATGTTCCAATAGGGCGCACGGACGCCGCCCCGCCGCGGCCCCAGCGCCGTACCTCCCGGACGGAGGCAGCCCCTCCGGTTGCGCCAGGAGCGGAGTGCCACGCGCAAACCTGGCCTCAACACCCTTAGGAGTATCACGAAGACCGGCCAAGGGCAAACCGCGGCTTTTCCCCGGCCGCGGCGGCTCGTGTGAAAATAATCTCTGCATGACCGAACGCCTCTACTACACGGACTGCTACCTGCGCCGGTTCACGGCGCACATTGCCGCCGTCTCGGATGACGGCCTGGGGGTCCGGCTCGACCGCACGGCGTTCTATCCCGCCTCGGGCGGCCAGCCCTTCGACACCGGCACGCTGGCGGACATCCGCGTGGTGGGCGTGGCCGAGGACGAATCGGGCATTCTCCATCAGCTTGCTTCGCCGCTCGGACCCGGGCCCGCCGCGAGCGCCATCGAGGGCGCCATCGATTGGCCCCGCCGCTTCGACCACATGCAGCAGCACACCGGCCAGCACCTTCTCTCGGCCGTTTTCGAAACGCGCTTCGGAGCGAAGACCGTGGGCTTCCACATGGGGGCGGAGAGTTCCACCATCGACCTGGAAGGCCATGTCGATCCCAGCGCCGCCGCGGAAGCCGAGCTGGACGCCAACCGGATCGTGTGCGAAAACCGGGGGGTCGCCATCGCCTTCGAGGAGGCCGCCCAGGCGCAGGGTCTGCGCAAAGCCGCGGGCCGCCAGGGCGAGTTGCGGATCGTCTCGATCCGGGATCTCGACCGCAGCGCTTGCGGCGGAACCCACGTGCGATCCACCGGCGAAATCGGCGCCGTGCTGCTCGGCAAACTCGAGAAGGTCCGCCACGGCGTGCGCGTGGAGTTCCGGTGCGGGGAGCGCGCCATTCGCCGCGCGCGCGCCGATTACGAAACCCTCTCGAGAACCGCGCAGGTTTTCTCGGCGCCGTCCGGCGAGGTGCCCGCCCTGGCCGCCGCCCAACTGGAGGCGGCGCGGGCGCAGGACAAGGCGCGGCGCAAACTGGAACTGGAACTGGCCGCCTGCCAGGGCCGGGAGCTTTACCGGTCCACCGCCCCGGACTCGGGCGGATGCCGCCGCGTCACGCACCGCGCCGGGAGCGGAAGCGTGGAGGATCTGCGGGCCATCGCGCGAAGCTTCACGGCGCAGCCGAAAGCGGTGTTTCTGGCCACGCTGGCCAATCCGCCCTCGGTGCTGCTGGCGGTCTCCGCGGATGCCGCGATCGACGCCGGCAAACTGGTCAAAGCCGCCCTCGCCGAAGAGGGCGGGCGCGGAGGCGGCACGCCCGGCATGGCGCAAGGCAGCGTGCCCGGCGCCGCGGAGCTGGAACGGGTGGTTGCCAGGCTAACGGAGGAATGCGGAGGGCGGGGGAAGTAAGCCGACGGCGCGCGAGGTCCTTCAGTCCGCCGCGGGCGGCAGGCCTTCCACGCTGGTCACTATGGCGCCCACGCGGCGGAGTTCGAACCCGCCTTGGTCGCCCGAGCCGGCCACCGAATCGGCGGTTTCCCCGGTCACGGTGAAGGTTTTCCACTTCATCCGGAGCGCCTGCCGGTAGACCGCGAAATAGCGCTGGGCATTCTCCTGGGTATCCCACTCGACGGCGTACAGCAGCACCGCCCGCCCGTTCTTGCGGTTCTCCCGCAACTGGAAGTTGCAGCCGCGCCAGTGCGGGGCCAGCTCGCCGGCGGTGTCCTTGCCGGCGAACTGTTCGATCAGAATGGTATGTTCGAACTCGCCCAGCGAACCTTCGATCAGGCCCTTGTAGGCGGGCGGCAGGCGCGGATGGGGAAGCTCCGGATCGGCCGGCTCGAGGCGGGCAAAGTACGTGTCCGGGTGCAGGATCTGTTGCGTCGAGACGGGCGCGTGCAGAAAGACCTCGGCAAACCCCTCCTGGCCGTCGTGACGCAGGACCGCATCCTGGAACAGCATGCCCTGGGTATAGGGAAACACCAGGGCCTTGCGCAGGTACAGGGGCTCGCTCTCGAACACGGGATACTGTCCGCCGGCGCCGGCGTTTTCGTTGCCGATCAGCGCCACGGCCTCGGGCGAGTCCCGCAGCGACTTGCCGGTGCGGCGCGCCAGATACTCCGACATCAGCCAGGTGGCCTGGCCTTCCATCACCGCCAGGCGGGCCGTGGAGCCGTCGTCGCTCTTCCGTCCCTGGCGGATGTAGCGCGCCAAGTGAAAACTCTGGTCCGCCAGGGCGTGCGCCAGTTCGTGCGCCAGCACGGCGTCCTGCGACTCCGACGGGGTGGTCTCGGCGATGAACAGCTTCCTGCGGTCGTAGTCGTAGAAGGCCGCGGCCTGTTCCGTGAGCAGGTCCACGGTGCTGCCGGCGAGGTCGAAATCCGGGGGCACGAAGCCGAATCTCTTGAGCACCATCTCCTCGGCGCGGATCTCCTGGGGAGTTTCGCCGTCGTGCACGCGCTTCTTCAGGAACTGGTTGATCTTGTCCTTGGCGATGAAGGCGCACGGAACGCCGTGCAGCAGTTGCATTCCGGAAATGGCCGTCAGGCTGCGCGCGATGTCGGGCACCTGGCTGCACAGGTTGCGGGTCCGGGAGGCCGGTTGCGCGCCAACCCACGCAGTCCACAGCAGACCCGCCGCCACCGCCCACGCCGCCCGCCGGAGAGAAACCATACCTTACAGGATACATGCGGCGGAGGCGGACCGCCCGCGCGACGGGGGCGGGAGGCAATCGAGGGGTCGCGGGGCAAAGCGCATTCCCTCCGGGGTCGCGCTACAATGGGGGATCGAATCCAGATCACCCCGAGGAGAATCCTGTTGGCCGAAGATAAGGTTTACAAGGCGGAATACCAGGGCAGCGGCACCTTCATCATCAGCAAGCCCAAGCGGAAGAAGGCCAAGGCTCGCCAGTCGCAGTTGAAGAATCCGGAGCGCGGAAGCCGGAAGTAGGCGCGCGTGGGCTTCCGGGAGAAGGGTTGAGGGAATCCGGAGTGGGTGAAGGACGCTCTCGCGGAGCGGGTGGGAACCAGGGGAGAGATGTTGAGGATTGCAGGTAAACTGGCGGGACCGAACTCCCTCTTGCCTCCTTCACAGTAGCGCCGGGGCGCCCTCGACTCCGATTTTGAGAACCGCAAGCCGTTGAAAACAAAACGCAGATAAATTGCGTTTGGGTGTGAATGGCTTTTCGGGCTCGCGCAAATGGCCGGAATCCCGGAGACGCGGCGGCTGCGGAGGCCATCGGGTGGGGCCACCGTGCGGGTTGGTCCGGGGGCGTCCTCACCTGTGCCGGAATCGGCCACCTGGCGCCGCAACTTCACGGGATTGACCACCCAAATCGCAGGATTTAAAATAGATGTCGGCTGAAACCAATCCTGTCCCGAAAGCAGCGAACCGTATGAAAGTGACTCGCCTGGCGATTTCCTGCATTTCGTTGTCGGTACTGGCCGGCCTCTGGGCGGCGGCCCAGCAAATCGAGGATACCAGCAAGAAGAACCAGAAGAAGAAGCCCTCCCCGGAGGTTCGCGAAACCAACGCGAAGCCCATGAGCGAGAAGGAGCGCAAGAAGAAGGAAGCGGGGCTCCGCAAGGAACTGGAGACGCCCTACCGCAAGTGGCTCAACGAGGACGTAGCCTGGATCATCACCGACGAAGAGCGGTCCGCCTTCAAGCGGCTGCAGACCGACGAAGAGCGCGAGCAGTTCATCGAGAACTTCTGGCTGCGCCGCGATCCCACGCCGGATACCGTCGAGAACGAGTTCAAAGAGGAGCACTACCGCCGCATGGCCTACGCCAACGAGCGCTTTGCATCGGGCATACCGGGGTGGCGCACGGACCGCGGCCAGATCTATATCAAGTACGGCCCTCCGGATGAAATCGACGATCATTCCTCGGGGGGGTTCTACGAACGGCCGCAGGAAGAAGGCGGCGGCGAAACCTCCACGTACCCCTTCCAGATCTGGCGCTACCGGTACATCGAGGGCATCGGCACGAACGTGGAGATCGAATTCGTCGACCCCACCATGAGCGGCGAGTTCCGCATGACCATGGACCCCTCGGAGAAGGACGCGCTGCTCTACGTGCCCGGCGCCGGCCTAACGCTGATGGAGCAGATGGGCCTCTCCGACAAGAGCCAGCGCTTCAACAATACCGACGGCACTCACCTGGGCCAGGCGTTTGGGGGCACTCCCGAGAGCATGAACGAGTTCTCCCGCCTGGAGAAGTACAGCGCCCTGCAGAGGGCGCCGCAGATCAAGTACGTGGACCTGGACGCGGAAGTCACATCGAAGATCAACTACAACATCCTGCCGATGAAGGTGAGGGCCGATTTCTTCCCCATCACCGACGCTTCCGTGCAGACCAACATCACCGTCGAGTTCGACAACAAGGATTTGCAGTTCACCAATAAGGACGGCTTCCAGAAGGCCGTGGTGCACATCCTGGGCCACATCACTTCGATGACGCGCCGGCCCATTCAGAACTTCGAGGAAGAGACCATCGTCACCAGCCCCACGCAGTACCTGGCGACCGAGGCCGCCAAACAGTCCATCTACCAGAAATCGCTGATCTTGATGCCCGGCACGTACCGCTTGCAGGTGATCGTGAAGGACGTTACGGCGGACAACGTCGGGCACATCGAGATGGCTATCACCGTCCCGCGCCTGGATCCCGACAAGCTCTGCGCCAGTTCGCTGGTGCTTGCCGACGACCTCGAGAAAGTCCCCATGAAGAGCATTGGGACGGGCATGTTCGTGATCGGCGACGCCAAGGTGCGTCCGCGCATGGACGACATCTTCAAACGCGACGAAAAACTGTGGATCTTCATGAAGCTCTACCACCTGGGGGTGGATGACGCCACCCACAAGCCGAGCGGTGTGATACAGTATCAACTGATTAAAAACGGTTCCAACGAGACGGTGATCGATTATTCGGAGGATCTGGCGGCGTTGGAGAATGTCTCGTCGACCCAGGTGACTATCGAGAAGGGTTTGCCCCTTGCCAAGCTGGCGCCAGGGCAGTACTCGATTCGGTTAACGATTACGGACAAGAACCGGAACCAGGTGTTTACACCACCTGATGCCAAATTTACGCTACTCTAGAGTCCTACAGCGGCCTTGAAGGCGTCACGGATGTTTCGGATGAGGGCGCACAGAACGGTTTCCGCGCTGACCGCGGTTTTGGCGTGTCTGGGGTTTCCCGAGGCCGCCCGCGCCGCCAGCGTCGCGAGACTTCCCGGCGCCATCGTGGGTGTGGTCCAGGACACGCTCGGATCGCCCAAAGGGGGCGCCGCGGTTCAGCTCTATAACCGCCAGGAGCGGTTCCTGTACAAGGTCAGCACCGACGAGCGGGGCCACTTCCTGTTTGCGGACCTGGCGCCCGACCTGTATTCCGTGCGCGTGACGCGGCTTCCTTACGATCCGGCCATCCGCAGGGACATTGCGGTGCGTTCCGGCGAACGGAGCGTCCTGAGGGTCAGCCTCAGCTCGCTGTTCAGCTCGATCCAGATTTCGTATCCCCAGATGGAGAACGGCCCCATGACCGACGAGTGGAAGTGGGTGCTGCGCAGCGCTTCCGCCACGCGGCCGGTGTTCCGCTTCACGCCGGGCGGGGCGCCTCCGGACCCGGCCGAAGCGATGGCCGGAGAAGGCCAGAGGGCGCAGGGGTCCGCCATGTTCGGGGATACCCGGGGCATCGTGCGGGTGTCCGCGGGCGACTGCGCCTTGTCGGCGGGCGGGGAAACTCAGGCCGACCTGGGCACCACCTTCGCCCTGGCCACCGCGTTATATGGCGGCGGCAAGCTGTCCGTCAGCGGCAACCTGGGCTTCGGCTCGCAGACGGGCGTCCCGGCCGCGGCTTTCCGCACCAGCTTCAGCCGCAAGATGGCTGGAGGCACGCCGGAAGTCTCGCTGACCATGCGCCAGATGATGCTGCCCGAACGGGTGGCGGCGGCGGTTTCGGGCCAGGATTCGGCCCTGCCGATGGTGCGGACCATGTCGGCGTCCTTCGACGATCGCATGCAGCTTTCCGACGACGTGACGCTGCAGTACGGATCCACGCTGGACTACGTTTCCTTCTTCGATCACATGGACTATGTCAGCCCGTACGCCCGCCTCGACTACCGTCTATCGGAGAGCGAGATCGTGGAGTTCGCCTACACCTCGGGCAATCCGCGCAACGATCTGGCGGGCACGGGCGCCGAGGATGCCGACTTGCAGCGCAGTCTCGACACGCTGAGCCGGTTCCCGCGATTCTCGATGCAGGGGGGCCGCGCCAAGTTGCAGCGCGGCGAGGAATTCGAAGCGGCCTACTCGCGGAAGGCCGGCTCGCGGACCTACCGGCTGTCGGCGTACCACGAATCGGTGCTCAACGCCACGCTTTCGATGGTGGCGCCCGCCGGCATGTTCTCCACGTCCGATGTAATGCCCGACCTGTTCTCCAATAGTTCCATCTTCAACGCCGGCAATTTCGAGAGTTCGGGCGTCTCCGCGTCGGTCATCCAGAAGGTCGGAGAGAACCTGAGCGCCAGTTTGACCGTCGGTTCCACCGGCGCGCTCACCCCCGCCGGGGGCGGACCGGCCGGCGACAATGCGGACGATCTGCGCGCCAGGATCCGCATGGGCCACAGCATGGCGGCCACCACGCGCGTGGCCGGCGCCATCCCGCATGCCGGCACGCGTCTCAGCGTCAGCTACCAATGGGCCGGAGATCAGCGCGTGGCCATGGCCGGAAACCTGTACAGCACCCAGCCGCTGCGCCCCATGCCGGGACTGAACGTGTTCATCCGCCAGCCCATTCCCGGCCTGTCGCGCCGCGTGGAGGCCACCGCCGAGCTTTCGAACATGCTGGCGCAAGGCTATCTGCCGCTGTACACCTCGGACGGCCAGCGCATCCTGCTGGTGGAGACTCCGCGCAGCCTCAAGGGCGGATTGAGCTTCAGCTTCTGAGAATGGCTCCCGGCCAGATAAATGGCGTCTGACCCCATTTTCCGGGTAATAATAGGGGTCTGACCCCTTTTTCCCACAAACGCAAGGACGCGGCTGCCGCGCTGACGCTTTTCGCGGTCAACGCCTGGATCGTCATCCGGTTGTTCCGCACGCCGTATACCGTGCAGATGGGGTCCATCGAAGCCGCCTTCATCGGCCTGGCGCGGTACATCGCCGGCCATTTCGGCCAGCTCCAGTGGTTCCCGCTGTGGTATGGCGGCGTTCCCTTCCCTAACAGCTACCCGCCGCTGCTGCACGTGGCGGTGGCCGCCGTGGCGTCCGCGGCGCACGTCTCCGCGGGCCTGGCGTACCACGCGGTGGTGGCCACCGTGTACGCCCTGGGACCGGTAGCGCTGTACTGGGCGGCGCGCCGGCTGGGCGCTGGCCGGGCCGCGGCGTTCGCGGGAGGGCTGCTGTATTCGCTGACATCGCCCTCGTGCTGGCTGGTGCGCGAGATCCGCGCCGATACCGGCGGATGGTTCGGCCCGCGCCGCCTCGTCAACCTGGTGGTTTACGGGGAGGGACCGCACCTGACTTCGCTGCTCTTCCTGGCGCTGGCCATCGGAGCGCTGCACGTGGCGCTCGAGAAGCGCCGTCCGTGGCGGTATCTGGCGGCCGCCCTGGCGCTGGCCGGCGTGGTGCTGAGCAACTGGATCGGCGCCTTCGCGCTGGGGCTCGGCGTGGGCTGCTACCTGCTGGCCGGATGGGACGGCGCGCGCGGCCTCCGCCCGTTTCCGCGCTGGCTGCGCGCGGCCGGCATCGCGTGCTATGCCTATGCCCTGGCGATGCCCTGGGTCCCGCCATCCACCATCCGGACCATCCGCATCAACGCGCCGAAACTGGTGGGTTGGGAACTCACGAGCGCGGAGCGAACGCTATGGGCGGCGCTGATCGCGGGCGTTCTGCTGCTGGCGTGGACTCTCCGCCGCTGGAACGTCGAGCCGCGCGTGCGCTTCGGCCTCATGTTCCTGTGGAGCATGGCGGTGGTCACGCTGGGCGCCCATTGGCTGCACATCAAGATGATTCCCCAGCCGGAGCGGTATCACCTGGAAATGGACCTGGCTTTCTGGCTCGCCGTCACGCTGGCCGCCGAACCGCTGGCGGCGCACTTCCGCGGATCGTGGTGGCCGGCCAGGCGCAAGTACGCCTGGGTGGCCCTCGCAGTGGTCTGCCTGCCGGTCATGGTCCACCAGCACCGCCGCGCGCGCGACCTGGCGAAGCCCATCGACATTTCGAAAACGGCCGAGTATCGCATTTCGCGCTGGCTGGGGGACAATCTGCCCGGCCGGCGGGTGTTCGCTCCGGGCACGGTGGGTTTCTGGATGAACGCCTTCAGCGACACGCCCATGATCGTGGGCGGTTTCGAAAACGGCCTGGTCAATCAACTGCTGTGGGGCGTCAACTACCAGATCTACGCCGGCGACAAGCTGGAAAACACGGTGGCCTGGCTGAAGGCCCTGGGCTGCGACGCAATAGTGGGCGGCGACCCCGCATCCGGCGAGGTCTACCACCCCTACAAATTCCCCGGGAAACTGCACGAACTGCCCGAGCTGTGGCGCGACGGGGCGGAAGTGGTTTACGCCGTGCCGCGAGCCAGGCAGTCGCTGGCCCATGCCCTGCGCCCAACCGACCTGGTGCGCGAAGCGCCGCCGTCCTACTATGTCAAGCCGCTGGGGCCGTTCCTGGACGCGCTCGACGACCCGGCTCTGCCCGCCGCCACATTCGAGTGGCGCAACTCCAGCGCGGCTTCCATCTCCGCCGATCTTCGCCCGGACCTCCTGCTCTACGTGCAGGTGGCCTGGGACCAGGGTTGGAATGCCCGCGTGGCGGGCGAACCGCGCCAGACCTGGTCCGACCCGCTGGGACAACTGGTGATGGAGCCGCGGTGCAGCGGACCCTGCACCGTGGAACTGGTGTGGGATGGCGGCGCCGAGATGCGGGTGGCGCGTTTTCTCAGCCCGGCCGCGCTCGGGGCCGGGCTGCTCTGGATTGTCTGGGGACGGCTATGGCGAAAGCGTTCGGATTCACGGACCAAGAACTGAAACTCCTGCTGGTGGCCGTGCGCCAGATGCGCCGCACCTTCGCCGCTGCGAGGCGAAGCGATCCATCGCTGGAAGCCTGGGCGCAACTCTACGACGCACTTTTCGAGAAGCTGCGCGATATGGCGGGGCCGCTGCCGGGCGCGCTGGAAGAGGCCATCGAGTAGCCGCGAGCGGGGCCGGGCGTCCTGGCTTCAGCATACCCCGCCCCCCTACACCAGCTCCGCTTCCACCGCCCGCACGCGAATTTCCACCGTCTGTTTCCCCAGGTACTGGTGGCGCGCCTCCAGCTTAATGACCCCGGCGCCTTCCCTGCTCCGTACCCACACCGCTCCCGCGCCGCCTGCCAGGGCGAAGGGGTTCTCGCCCACGATCTCGCCCGGCCCGGTCAGCGCAAGCTGGATCGCCCCGGTGGCAAACGGGCGCAGTTCTCCGCGCTGGCTGGTGACGGCCAGCACCACGCGCGTGGCGTCGCAGCCGTCGCCGTCGAGCTCCGTGTCGTCGGGCTTCACCACCAGGAGGTCGTCGGTGCCGCTCGAGGAGAGCACGCGCGTGCCGCGCAGTTTGCCGCCGATGTAGCCCTCGATAATCAGGTCGCCCCACCCCCGGAACCCCAGACCGGTCAGCTTCGCCATGAACGGCGGGTGCGGCAAGTTAGGATAGGTCTCGCGGTCCGGGTCCAGCTCCGAATGGAACTTGCCGCCGTAGAAAATTTTGAGGTGGTCGCAATTGGAACAGATGGGCACCACGCCGGGTCCGTCGCCTCCTCCCCGGTCGCCCCACGAGTAGAAGAAGCCCGGTTCGATCACCACCTCTTCCTCGGGATCGCATTGCGACTTGTAAAAACCCGCGGCGGGCTTGGGGATGCGGAAGATGTCGCTGACGCCGTGGTAGCAGATGCGGTCGCCCGACCCGAAACCGGCGTGCGTGGCGTAATCGAAGGCGCACCACGCGATGCCGCCCGAGTAACCGTCGCCGCCGGCCAGTTGGTTGTGCACGCGGGCGTGCCGCAGCACGTGTTCGGCGACGCGATCCACGTTGTCGAACCGCTTGGTGGAGAACGTGTGGCCGATGAACTCGGTGTTCAGATACTTGGGGTGGTTGGGCGGCCGCAGGGGAAAGCCGAAATCGTTCATGGTGAAGACGTCTTCCAGCAGCTCGGAGTCGTAGTTGTTGCGGATGCCGCAGGTCGGCCGCGAATCGTCCAGCGAGCGCGCCGTTTCGTTGGTGCGCGTATAGAGATCGTGGTTGTCGGAAGACTCGTTGATGCGCACGCCCCACAGGACGATCGACGGGTGGTTCCAGTCGCGCCGGATCATGCGCTCCACGTTGTCCACCGCCAGGTTTTGCCAGTCGGCATCGCCGATGGTCTGCCATCCGGGGATCTCCTCGAGCACCAGCAGGCCCAGTTCGTCGCATGCGTCCAGGAAAGCCGGAGACTGCGGGTAATGCGAAGTGCGCACGATGTTGCATTTCAGTTCCCGGCGCAGGATGCGGGCATCGCGCGCCTGGACCCGCGCGGGCATGGCCCCGCCCACATAGGGGTAGGTCTGGTGCCGGTTCAGGCCGCGCAGCTTGATGTGCTCGCCGTTCAGGAAGAAGCCCTTATCGGTGAAGGCGGCCTCGCGAAATCCCACCCGCGTGGTGCAGGCATCGCCGTTGTCCAGCCTGGCCGTCACCTGGTAGAGCCGGGGATGCGCCAGGCTCCACAACTCGATGCCGTCGAGCCCCTCGAGAGCCACGTCGTAGTAAGGGGCCGCGGCCTCCACCACGGCGGTAGCGGTCTTGACGGCGCGGCCGAGGTCGCGCAGCTCGACCGAGATCGTCATGGGCTTCTCGACCGGACCATCCAGGTAGCAGCGGACCGCCAGGCCGGGGTCCGCGGAAGTCACGCGCAGCGGTTTGGCGAACACGTTCGCCAGGCAGGTCGTCGGCGTCACGCGCAACGCCACTTCGCGGTAGATCCCTCCGAACGTCAGGTAGTCGATGGCGCCGCCGAACGGGGGAATGTCGGGCCGCTCGGTGGAATCCAGGATCGCCACCAGCAGGTTATCGGCATCGTACTTCAAGTGCGGCGTCAACTCGAAGGAGAACGGGGTATAGCCGCCCTTGTACTCGAAGAACCGGTAGCCGTTGATGCTCACCTTGGCGGCGGTCATGGCGCCGGCGAAGTCCACGAACACGCGCTTGCCCTTCCAGGAAGCGGGCGCGTGGAAATGGCGCCGGTAGGTGGACACGAACTCGTAGTCCTTGTCGTCGAAGCTGTGCCATGGCAGCTCGATGTTGCTGTGCGGAAGCGTCACACGGCGGAAGCCGCTCTCGTCGAACCCGGGAGAGTCGGCGCCCGGAACCGCGCTCCTGCGGAACAGCCAGTTGCGGTTGAGCGAGTACGTGCGGCACATGGGGACGGCGGGGCGGACGCTCTGCGCGCGGGCAGTGGCGGCGGCGATGGCGGATCCCGCCAGAAAAGCTCGACGATTCAAGGAAGTCTCCCGGGGCGCAAAAGTGCGCCAGTCAAGATGATAACAGAGGGACCGGGGTCTACTTCCCGCCGTCCGGAAACGTGCCCTGCCGGATCTCCTCGTAAGCCTGGCGGAGTTGTTCCTGCGTGTTCATCACGATGGGGCCGTACCAGGCCACCGGTTCCCGGAGAGGATTCCCCGAGACCAGCAGAAAGCGGATGCCTTGCCCGCCGGCCTGCACGGCGATCTCGTCGCCGCGGCCGAACAGAATCAGCCAGCGGTTGCCGGCTTCGGGCGGAGGCTCCGCGCCGGCCCATGTGGCGCTCTCGGTGGGCACGGCCAGAGGACCGGAGGCGTTGCAGAACTTCCCGGCTCCCGCGAAGACATAGGCGAAGGCGTGGCGCGCGGTTTCGACCGGCAGGGTTTTGGCGCAGCCCGGCGGCACGGTGACATCCAGGTAAGTGGGATCGGCGGCGATCCCGTCAACGGGGCCCTTGCCGCCCCGGAAACTTCCGCAGACGATGCGCACCCGCGTGCCGTCTCCGTCCACGATCTCGGGGATATCCGCGGCCTTGATTCCCTGGTAACGCGGCGCGGTCATTTTGAGCGCCGCGGGCAGGTTGGCCCACAACTGGAAGCCGTGCATCCGGCCCGCCTGGTCGCCTTTGGGCATCTCTTGATGAACGATGCCGCGGCCCGCCGTCATCCACTGGACGTCGCCAGGGCCGATGACGCCGCGGTTCCCCATGCTGTCGCCGTGCTCCACGCTGCCGGCCAGGACGTAGGTGACGGTCTCGATGCCGCGGTGAGGGTGCCACGGAAAGCCCGCCAGGTAATCGGCGGGCACATCGCTGCGGAAGTCGTCGAGCAGCAGAAACGGATCGAAATCGGAGGTCTGGCCGAAACCGAACGCCCGGCGCAGGTGGACGCCGGCGCCCTCCACCGTGGGCTTGGACTGGACCATTCGTTTCACGGGTCGAAGCGACATACGGAGTCCTCCCTTACCGGCCAGTGTAACGCGTCCGAGGCCGGTGTTCCGCTCCGCCGCCGGGGAGTGTAGCCGCCGGTGCGGGGGGGAATTGCAACCCGCGGGATCGGAAGATGGCGGCTGGGTGTAAACTCAAGAGAAGCCGGAACGCCGTGGGGTGCATCCCGGCCGAGGCCTGCTAGTCGATTCGGGGAAGTTTCAGGGTTCCCAGCAAGGGGGCGGCCCGCATGTCCGGAGCTTGGTGGCGCCCGCGGCCCACGGGCGATCCAGGGGGCGATCTTCACGCCCAAGGCATCCATTACGGGTGCATCGCCCTTTCCCTCGCCTTCGCGGTGGTGATAGTCCGCGTGGCCGTGTGGGAAGCCGGCTACGACCTGCTTCCCCTCGTTATCGGCGAGCTGACCGCGCTGGCCGCTCTGGCGCTGAACTATTTCGGGTGGTGGGCTTGGGCGGTGAGACTGGCCGCGTTTGGCATCCTGTTTGCCACCGTGGTCATGACGGCGCGATCGGAAGACGGGTTCCGCAGCATCGTCATGCTGTGCTTCCCGGCGCTGCTGGTGATTGCCGTGATGTTGCTGCGGTCGGCCGACTACCTGGTGCTGGCTTGCGCCACGCTGCTGACGGTCACCTGCCTGGGCGTGGCGGAGATCCATGGCCTGATCCCGACGGTGCCCATCCAGCGCAGCCCCACGGACTACCTCACCATTTTCCTGGTCGATCTGGTCCTGGTGGTAACCGCCTTCATGGGGGCACTGCTGGCGCGCGATGCCCGGCTGAACCTGGCCTCCCTCCGCGCCACCGTGGACCGGTTGGCCTCCGCCAACCGCGAGCTGGCGCGCTCGGAGGCGAAGTACCGTTCGTTCATCGAATTGGCCGCGGATGCCATCTTCGTGACCGGCCCCGACGGCGCGATTCTTGAAGTCAGCCGGCAGGCATCGGCTCTCACGGGCATCCCCATGGAGCGGTTGCCGGGCGTTTCCATGACGTCGATTCTCTCGCCGGCCGGGCCCGAAGGCAGTCCGTTTCCCCTGGATCTGCTGGCGCAGGGCGTGCCGGTCATGCGTCCCTGCCGGATCGGCCGGCCCGACGGCACGGTGGTGGAGGCGGAGGTCCACTCGGCCAGGCTGCCGGAAGGCTCGATTTTGTGCTTCTGCCGCGATATCACCGAGCGCCGGCAGGCCGAGGAGGAGCGGAAGAGACTGCAAGCCCAGTTGATCCAGGCCCAGAAGTTGGAATCCATCGGGCGCCTGGCCGGCGGTGTGGCCCACGATTTCAACAACCTGCTGACGGTGATCAACGGCTACAGCCGGTTGCTGCTGGACGCTATGTTCCCCAGCGATCCGAACCGGAACGGCCTCGAAGAGATCCACAAGGCCGGAGAGCGCGCCGCCAACCTGACCCAGCAACTGCTGGCTTTCAGCCGCAAGCAGATGATGCAGCCACAGGTCTTCGATCTCAACCGCGTGGTGAAGGCGATGAGGTCCATCCTGACCCGCGTGTTGGGCGAGGACCTGGAGTTGCGCGTGGATCTGTGCGCGGAAGCCGCTACCATCCGCGCCGACCCGCATCAACTGGAGCAGGTCATCATGAACCTGGCGGTGAACGCCCGCGACGCCATGGCCGGCGGCGGCAGCATGCGGCTCGAGACCGCCTGCCGGGAGTGCGACGAGAGCGTTGCCCGGTTGCATCCGGAGGCGCGCACCGGCCGCTACGTCGTGCTGACGGTGAGCGACACGGGCGTGGGAATGGACGAGCAGACGCGCCGCCACCTCTTCGAGCCGTTCTTCACAACCAAGGAAGTGGGCAAAGGGACCGGACTCGGACTGGCGATGGTTCTGGGCGTGGTGGAGCAGAGCGGCGGATTCATCGAGGTCGCCAGCGCTCTTGGGCGGGGCAGCAGCTTCCGGATCCATCTGCCGATGGTCGAGGATGCGGCCGCCGCCGGGCCGCCGGCCGCCGTCCCCGCTGCCGCCACCGCGGGAACCGAGACGGTGTTGGTGGTGGAGGATCAGCCGGAGGTGCGGAAATTCGCGGCCGATGCCCTCCGTTCTTACGGCTACCGCGTGCTCCAGGCGGAAAACGCCTTTCACGCGAAACTGGTCTGCGACAGTGGGTTGGAAGGCCTCGACCTGATCTTGACGGACGTGGTGATGCCGGGAGCCAGCGGCTATGAACTGGCGGACTGGCTGGCGGTCCATCGGCCCGATATCAAAGTGCTGTTCATAACGGGCTACGCCGGCGACGCCGGCGTCCACCAGGGGATTCCGCGCCCGGACGCCCAGTTCATCCGGAAGCCGTTCAGCCCCGGCCAGTTGGCGGCCAGGGTCCGGGAAGTGTTGGAGTCGCCCGGCCGCCCAGTGGCCGGCGGCGGCGATGCCGGGACGTAGCGAAGAAACCGGCCAGCGCCCGCGGGTGGCCTACCCCAGCAGCCGCGCCGCCGGTTTGGCGAAATAGGTGAGCACGATGCCGGCTCCGGCGCGCACGATCGAGGTGAGGCTCTCCATCATGGCCCGCTCCAGGTCGATCCAGCCGTTGCGCGCGGCCGCCTGAATCATGGAATACTCCCCGCTCACCTGGTAGGCCGCGATGGGGACGTCGAAGCGGTCGCGGGCTTCGCGGATCAGGTCGAGGTACGGCATGGCCGGTTTCACCATGATTATGTCCGCGCCTTCCTGGATGTCCAGCTCGATTTCGCGCATGGCTTCGCGGCCATTGGCCGGGTCCAGTTGGTAGCCGCGCCGGTCGCCGAACTGGGGCGCCGATTCGGCGGCTTCGCGAAACGGCCCGTAGAATACCGAGGCGAACTTGGCGGCGTAGGCCAGGATCGGGGTGCCAGCGAACCCGGCCGCGTCCAGTTCCCTGCGGATGGCCCCCACGCGGCCGTCCATCATGTCGGAAGGCGCCACGATATCGGCGCCCGCGCGCGCGTGCGATACGGCCGTGCGCGCCAGCCACTCGAGCGTGGTGTCGTTGTCCACGCCGCCATCCTTGACGAATCCGCAGTGCCCGTGGCTGGTGTATTCGCAGTTGCAAACGTCGGTCACCACCAGCAGTCCGGGCGTTTCCCGGCGGATGGCGCGGATGGCGCGCTGCACGATCCCGTTGTCGTCGTACGCCCCCGACGCCATTTCGTCCTTGGACTCCGGCAGGCCGAACAGGATCACGCCGCCGATGCCCAACCGGCCAACCTCGGCGCACTCCTCGACCAACTCGTCGACCGAAAGCTGGTAGTTTCCCGGCATGGCGCCGATTTCCCGCCGCACCCGCTCGCCGGGGCAGACGAACAGCGGAAGGATGAATTGTCCGGGATGGAGGCGGGTTTCGCGAACCAGGCTGCGCAAGGCCTCGGAGCCGCGCAAACGGCGCATGCGGTGGACGGGGAATGGCATTACCCGGATTGTATCGCTTTCGGCCGCCGCGGTCGCGCCTACCCCCTCCGGGGGGACTTGACAAGCGCTTGCGCCTCGATAGAATAAACTTCATCCAAGCGTTGCATTATGCAGACCGCGTGTGAGCATGCCCGCACCCAGATCATCGCTCGAAGAGACGGCGTGGACTACCTGGAGTGTCTGGATTGCCGTCAGATCTTCGAGGCGGAAGACCTCGAGCCCGTGAAAGCCGAGGAAGAAGAAGAAGGGTAACCCCCCTCGCGCACCCACTGCCGCCTGCCATACGCCAACCCCGTTTGGGGGCTGCTAGCATGGAGGGACATGCACGATCTGTCCTATTTCCGGGCGAACTTCGACCGTATTGCGGGGCGTCTGGCTGCCCGCTCCAACCCCCCCGATCTCGACCAATTCCGCGAACTCGACCGGCGCCGCCGCGCGGCCATCTCGCAGGCCGAGCAGCTCCAGGCTCGCGTCAACGCCGAGAGCGCGAGGATCGGCGCGGTGCGCAAGACGGGCGGCGACTCGACGGCCCTGCAGGAAGAAGTGCGAGCCTGGAAAACCGAAATCGCCGGACTGGAGGAACAGAAGAAAGCCGCCGACGACGAGTTTCAGCAGCTCCTGGCCGGCATCCCCAACGTGCCCCACGAATCCGTGCCGGTGGGCCAGTCGGAGCGCGATAACGTCGAAGTGCGCCGCTGGGGCGCGCCGCCCGAGTTCGATTTCGAACCCAAGGCCCACTGGGACCTGGGCAAGGATCTGGGCATCCTCGACCTGGAGCGCGCCGCCAAGATCACCGGCGCGCGCTTCGCGCTCTACTGGGACCTGGGGGCCAAACTCGAGCGCGCCCTCGTCAACTTCATGCTCGACGTACACACCCGCGAGCACGGTTACACCGAAGTGCTGCCGCCCTTCATGGTGAACTCCAGGAGCCTTTTCGGCACCGGCCAGTTGCCCAAATTCAAGGAAGACCTGTTCAAGTGCGAGGGCCAGGATTTCTGGCTGATTCCCACCGCCGAGGTCCCGGTGACCAACATCTACCGCGACGAAACCCTGGAGGCCGCGGCACTGCCCATCCGCCTGTGCGCCTACACGCCGTGCTTCCGCAGCGAGGCCGGCTCCTACGGCCGCGACGTGCGCGGCATCATCCGCGTCCACCAGTTTCAGAAGGTGGAACTGGTGAAGTTCACGCGCCCGGAAACCAGTTACGACGAACTCGAGAAGCTGACCGCCGACGCCGAAGACATCCTGCAGCGGCTCGGATTGGCCTACCGCACGGTGGCGCTATGTACCGGCGACCTGGGCTTTTCCGCGGCCAAGACTTACGATATCGAAGTCTGGCTGCCGGGGCAGAACGGGTACAAGGAGATTTCCTCCTGCTCGAATTTCGAAGCGTTCCAGGCCCGCCGCGCCGGCATCCGCTTCCGCAACGGGAAGAAGAGCGAGTTCGTGCACACGCTGAACGGCAGCGGCCTGGCGGTGGGACGCACCTGGGTGGCCATCGTCGAGAATTATCAGCGGAAGGACGGCAGCGTGGTGGTTCCCGAGGCCCTGCGCCCGTACTTGAACGCCGAAACGATCCGCCCGCGGTAGGCGTGGCGGTGTGGCGGCGAAGGCCCAGCAGCCCTATGCCGGTCAGCGCCAAGCCGGCTGGCTCGGGCGTCGAGGGTGTAGGAGCCGATAAGCGGTCCCACGGAATCCCCCGCGCCAATGCCGTAGAGGCTGAGCGTCAGGGGAATGGTGAAGCCCGCCGCCCAGATCTGGGAACCGCCCGGCGTCCCGCCGAGGGAACCGCTGTGATCCGGCTCCAACGCCCAATCGCCCATCGCCACCGTGGCCGACAGGAGCACGGCCGGCCCATTGGCGAGTTCGACCAAGTCCCCAAACTCGTTGACGCTGTTGGCCTCATACCCTAAAGAAGGCTGGCTGGGAGGCGGCGGAACGGGCAGGCTGCTATAGGCGGCAGTGCCCGGTCAATATCCCCCCGCGCGCGGCCGGGGCGCGATTCCTGCAATTATGTAGGGGTGCGGCCCGGAAAACCGCCGCCGGGGCTGTAAGAAACCCGCCGCGGCCGCATCTAACCGGTTCTGTCCATATGAACCACGCGGAGCGTGAACGGCTTTTTGTGGAACTCTTCGAGGGAAACCGGGCCAGCCTTCGCCGGCTGTGCTACGGATACCTGGCATCCGCCGGCGAGGTGGACGACCTGTTTCAGGAGATCATGACCAACGTCTGGAACAGCCTGCCGTCGTTTCGCGGAGAAGCCAAAGTCTCCACCTGGCTGTACCGCATTGCGGTCAACACCGCCATCGTCCACCGCCGCAAGCGAAGGCCGTCGGAAGCGCTGGAAGAGGTTGCCGACCAGCGGGCCAGCGTCCACCAGGACCTGGAACGGCGCGAGCGCCTGGACGCGCTGCACCGCGCCATCGCCCGGCTGGGCGACCAGGACCGCCTGATCGTCTCGCTGCTGCTGGAAGGGCTCAGCTACCGGGAGATCGCCGATATCACGGGGATCACGGTGAACTACGTGGGCGTCAAGATCTCGCGCATCAAGCAGACGTTGGAACAGCTCGCCACGGAGGTCGGTTATGGCGCCGCTTGAGGAACTCCAGCGGCTGTGGCAGAGCCAGCCGCAGCCGGCGATGGCGGCCGTGGACTCGCACGGCATGAAGGACGCGCTGGGCCGCTTCGCCCGGCGCCAGAACCTGATCTATTCCGTCAAGGCGGCGCTGGTGCTGGGGCTGGTATGGTTCTGCCTGTCGATCGTGGGGCTGTCGGCGCTCACCGCGGCCGGGGCGGCGCTTCTCGCCGGCGGCGCGCTCGCGGTGCTGGTTACGGACTGGCGCAACCAGTTGGGAATTGCGCGCCTGGATTTCACCAAGCCTTCGGCCGGCTTCGTGGACAGCGTGCTGGAGAGGCTGCGCGAACCCAACGCCCACTTCCGCCGGCTTCTCTGGCTGCACATGATCCCGATTTGCGCCGGCCTCAACCTGATGTTGGCGGCCCACTCGATTGCCGCCCACGCAACCGCCACGCTGGGTCCTTTCGCCGGCTACGCGATAGGCATGAAGCTCCGGTCCAAGCGGTATGCCGCCGAGTACCGGCCCATCGTCGAGCGGTTGAAGGCCATGAAGATGGCGCTGGAGGAGCGGCCGCAATGAACTGGAAGCGGATCGGCGATCTGGTCCGGTTGCGCTACAAGCTGATGTGGGCCAGGACGCGCTCGCGCGGCGGCAAGATCGCGCTGTTCGCCATCGGGTGCCTGCTGTTCGTCCTGGTGGCCAGCGTTTTGGGGGCGGGCGGGGTGGGCGCGGGCATCCTGGCCATCCGCAGCGGCCGGGCGGAGCGCATGGCGCAAGCCGTGCTCTCGAGCCTCTTCGTGAATGCGGTTTTCGGTTCCGTGCTGATGGGATTCGGCCTGAACGCGGTGTTCAGCGACACCGAGTTGCGGCGCTTTCCCCTGCGCCAGCGGGAGCGCTTCGTGGCGCGCCACTTCCTGGGAATGGCCGATCCGTTCTGGCTCTTCATCCTGGCGCTGGAAGCCGGCCTGGTGGTGGGCCTGTACGTTTACGGCACGTATTCGTTCTGGTACGGCGCCGCGGCGGTGCTGCTGCTGTATGTGTGCGGCTACCTGCTGGCGCGCGTGGTGGGCATGTGGATCGAGCGCCTGATGAACACGCGGTTGGGGTCCATGATCGTGCTGGGGCTCGTCATGGCGCTCTCGATGGCGCCCGGCATGGCGGCGTCCATTCTGAAGAAGCACTCCGCGCCGACGGAGGGAATCCTCGCCGTGCTGCGCTACACGCCCCCGGTCGCCGCGGCGGCGGCGATGACGCACCACGGGCCGGAAGCATTCCTCGGTTTGGGGACGATCGCCACCTGGGCGGTGGGCCTGGCGGCGGCGCTGGCGGCGCTGGAGCGGCGCCCCATGGCGCGGCGGCAATCGGCGCGGAGCGCCTTCGCATGGAGCGGCCCGCTGGATCGCGTGAGTGCGCTGTTCGGTCCGCGAATGGCGCCCCTGGTGGGCCACTGGCTGCGGTTCTATCTGCGCAACAACCGCTTCCGCATGTTGTATCCGTTCTCGCTGCCCCTGGCCGCCTTCCTCACCTACAACATCGGCCAACTCCTCCACGTGGCCGGGGGCCTGTTCATAGCCGCGGTGGGCGCGTTTCCGATCGTGGCCTTCATGGGCACGTCGCGCATCGCGGTCAATCAGTATGGATACGTCGGCGGGGCTTTCCGGCGCTTTTTCCTGTTCCCCACCGATCCGGCCGCCAGCCTGCGCGCGGGCAGCTACGCCGCCGTGCTGCTCGGCGCGGCCATGATCCCGCCCGCGGCCATCCTCTGGGCCGTGTTCGCGCCGCGCCCGCTCGACCCGCGCATGGTGCTGATGCCGGTGGTCAACGCCGTCACCGTGCTCTTCTGGTTCCACGGAGCGGGCCTGTGGACCTCGCTCTACGGGCCGCGCCGCGGGGATTACGACAAGAGTCTGGGGAACGACCTGTCGCTGCTTGGCAATACCGTCTTCATCGGTACCATGCTCGCGTGCGTGCTGCTGCCGCTGGCGCTGGGGACGTCGGTATCCCCGGACAACTGGTGGCTGACGCTTCCCCCGGCGGCGCTGGCGGTGGCGTTCTACGTGGCATCCCTGCGCGGCGCCAGCGCCGTGTTCCCGGCGCGGCGCGAAAAGCTGCTGGCAGTGCTGGAGGGCAAGGCATAACTCGATGACTTCTCAAACCGACGCAATCCGCATCGCGAACCTGGTGAAGCGCTACGGCCAGACACTGGCGGTGGACGACCTGTCTCTCGCCGTGCCCCAGGGTTCCATGTTCGGCTTTCTGGGGCCGAACGGATCGGGCAAGAGCACCACCATCGGCTGTCTTACCGGACTGCTCGATCCCACCGCGGGCTCGGTCGAGATCCTGGGCAGCCGGTTCACCGCCGAAAGCGCCGATTTGAAGCGGCGCATGGGCGTGATGCCGGAGACGCTGGGGCTGTTCGATCCGCTGTACGCCCACGAGTTCCTGGCGTTCGTCGCCCGCATGTACGGGCTGGAGGAATCCGACGTGCGCCGCCGCGTCGCCGGGTTGCTGGCGGCCCTCGAGCTCACCGACGCCCGCAAGACGCTGGCGGAATTCAGCACCGGAATGCGCAAGCGCGTGGCCTTCGCCGCCTCCGTGATTCACTCGCCCGACGTGCTCTTCCTCGACGAGCCCTTCGAGAGCATCGACCCGGCCGGGGTGTCGATGATGAAGCAGTGGCTGCGCCGCTTCACCGACCGGGGCCGCACGGTGTTCATCACCAGCCACGTGCTGGAGACCGTGGAGCGGCTGTGCGACCGCGTGGCCATCGTCACCAGGCCCGGCAAGCTGGTCTGGCAGGGCGACATCACGGTGCTGGCGGCCGACGGCGCCATCCACCACGACGGCCGGGATTTCGAGTCGCTGGAAGCGCTGTTCCTGCACCTGACCGGCGAGAAGTACGCCGAGCTGAACTGGCTCTGAGAAAATTGCCGGATCTTTTCGGCCCGCATGATCGTAGTACCCAACATGCGAACCTTCCACTGGCTGGCCCTCCCGGCATTGGTGTCTCTATCCGCCTTCGCGCAGGCGCCCGCGCCGCGGCCCGAGTTCGAGGTGGCATCCATCAAGCCGGCCGAGCAACCCGGCGCCAACATGCAGGTCAACGTCGGGCTGCACGTCGACGGCGCCCAGGTGAGGTTCACCTACTCGTCGTTGCGGGACCTGCTTGGAATGGCGTACCGCATGCGATATTACCAGTTGGAAGGCCCCGACTGGATCGCTTCCGAACGCTTCGATGTCGCCGCCAAGCTGCCCGCTGGCGCCAAGCGCGAACAGGTTCCCGAGATGCTTCAGGCGTTGCTCGCCGACCGCTTCCAGCTCACCCTGCACCACGGTTCCAAGGAGTTGCCGGTGCTCGCTCTGGTGGTGGCTAAGGGCGGCGCGAAGCTGAAGGAGTCGCCGCCGGATTCCGAAGCGAGTCCTGGAAGGGCTAACCTCGACGTGGCCGCGACCGGCGGCCCGGCGGGCGTGACGGTGAGCTTCGGCCCCGGATCGTACTACAGATTCGCGGACAACCGGTTTGAGGCAAAGCGGTTGAACATGCAGCAGGTTGCCCTCTCGTTGGAGCGCTATACAACCGACCCGGTGGCCGACATGACCGGTCTCTCCGGGGTCTACGATTTCGTGCTGGAACTCACGCTTGAGGACTACCAAGCCATGCTGATCCGCTCGGCGGTTTCCGCCGGCGTCCAGCTTCCGCAGCAGGCTTTGCAGTGGGCGGAGGGCAACACCGCCGACTCGCTTTCGGCGTCCCTGGAGCGCCTGGGCCTCAAGCTGGAACGCCGCAAGACGCCGGTCGAGACGCTGATCGTCGACAAGGCGTCGAAGACGCCGACTGCGAATTAGGCCGTGTTTCTCACGCACACGCCCCTTCCTCCCGGCGAGGAAGCGCGAAAACGCGGGGACTGACGACTCCGTCCCAAGGCGCGCCCCGTCTTTCGCGGAGCCGGCGAATCCCGCTGGTGTTTTCGCCCCCGGCGCGTACCTCCGCTTCGCGAAAACGCGGGGACTGACGACTCCGTCCCAAGGCGCGCCCCGTCTTTCGCGGAAGCGGCGAATCCCGCGGCGCCGCGTGGACGGAGCCGTCTGTCCCCAGGTGTTTTCGCCCCCGGCGCGCGCCTCCGCTTGTCCCGCAGTGGATATGCGGCCCAGTCCGGCGCCCCGCCCCCATCTGCTACGATGAAGTTTCCCGCCCATTATGCCGTTGCGCTTCTACAACACGCTGACCCAGCAGGTGGAGAGCTTCTCCCCCTCGAGCGGCGGCGTCGTCCGCATGTACACGTGCGGCCCCACCGTGTACGACTATGCCCACATCGGCAATTTCCGCACGTTCACTTTCGTGGACCTGCTGCGAAAGTGGCTGCGGACCAGCGGATTCCGCCTCGATCACGTCATGAACGTGACCGACGTGGACGACCGGATCATCCAGAACGCCGTGGCCCAGCACAAAACTCTGGCCGAATTCACCCGGGTCTATACCGAGGCCTTTCTGGAAGACTGCGCCACGCTGCGGCTCGAGCGCCCGGAACGCCTGGCCGCCGCCACCGCCCACATCGACGACATGGTGAGCGCCATCGAGCGCCTGGGCGAGACCGGCCATACCTATCGAAGCGACGGCTCGGTGTACTTCCGCATCTCCACGTTTCCGGGCTACGGCAAGTTGTCGCACGACGATCTCAGCGGCAACCTTCCCGGCGCGCGCGTGGACGTGGACAAGTACGACAAGGCCGACGCCCGCGATTTCGCGCTGTGGAAGGCGGCCAAAGAGGGCGAACCGTTCTGGGACACTCCCATCGGCGCCGGCCGTCCGGGATGGCACATCGAGTGCTCCGTGATGGCCATCAAGTACCTGGGCGATACGCTGGACATCCACGCCGGCGGGGTCGATCTGGTCTTCCCGCACCACGAAAACGAAATCGCCCAGTCGGAATCGCTCACCGGCAAACCGTTCGCGCGCTTCTGGCTGCACGCCGAGTTCCTCATGGTGGAGGGACAGAAGATGTCCAAGTCGCTGGGCAACTATTTCACGCTGCGCGACGTGGTGGCGCGCGGCTACCAGCCGGAAGCCATCCGCTACCTGTTGGCGTCGGTGCCGTACCGCAAGCCGCTCAACTTCACCTTCGACGGGGTCAAATCGGCGGCCACCGCCATCGACCGCCTGCGCAATTTCAAGCTGCGCCTGGAAGCCGGCAGCTTCGCCGAAGGCGCGGGCGAGCGGTTGACCGCCCGCGCCGCCGAGGCCGCCCAGGCCTTCACGGACGGCATGGACGACGACCTCAACACCGCCGAGGCGCTGGCCGCCGTCTTCGAATACGTGCGCGACGCCAATAGCGCCATGGACGCCGGCGAGTTCCGGCGCGGCGACGTGGCCGGCGCGCTGGGGTTCCTCGAACGCTTCGACTCCGTCTTCGACGTTCTCAAACCCGCTGGGCATGCCGGCGAACTGACCGGCGCCCAGGTGGAAGAGAAGATCGCGGAGCGGGATGCCGCCAGGAAAGCCCGCGATTTCCCGCGCGCCGACCGGATCCGGCGGGAACTTCTCGAACAGGGCATCGTTCTGGAAGACACCAAGAGCGGCGTCCGCTGGAAACGGAAGTAAGACGCGGCGGCGGCGGAGAAACGGGGCGCTGGCTGGCAGCCCTCGGCCCCCCACGGAACCGTGAGCGTCAGCGAGCGGCCCGGGTCCGCCCAGCGCCCGCTGCCGTCCGCAGCGCTGCCCGCCGTTTGCCCCCCAAAAAACGGAAACCCCGGCAGGGCAAGCCGTGAAGCCTGCCCTGCCGGGGAAGCCGGCGGCCCACAAGCCCGCCGGCGCCACGTTCACTTAGCTAGCTAGAACCGGATGTGGACGTTGCCCTGAATGATGCGGCCCGAGTTGGCCTGGCTGGTAAGCTGTCCGAACGTCGTGCTGGTCACGGTGGTATTCGGCCCTCCGAACTGGGTGTGGTTGGTGACGTTCAGGAGATCCACCGCCACTTCCAGGGACAACCGCTCCCAGATCCGGAAATTGCGGAGAATTCTGGCGTCCCAGTCGCGGATGGGGTCGTTCCGCAGGCTGTTGACATACTGCGGCCAGATGCGCGCGTTGTAGGTATTGGGCTGAGCCGACGACCGGCCTTCGAAACCCACGAAGCCGGCGGGCGGAGCGGTGGTCCCTTGCCAGACCGCGTTCAGAGAGTACCACCACTTGAGGTACTGCGAGTGGGTCTGGCTCTCGTTCAGCGCCGACACCACCTGGTCCACCGTCCCGTAGTAGAACAGGTTGCCCCAACTGATGAGCGCGCCCGACTGGTAGGTGTAGGTCCAGCTCAAGGTCCAGCCGCCCACGATGGGATTCAGCGGGCCGTGCGTCAACCACGTCCTGCCCTTGCCGAACGGCAACTGGAAGACCGTGCTCCACACAAAACGGTTGGGCCGGATATTGGAATTCAACTGCCATTCCGGCGCCGGATCGAACTGGTTCTCCAGGTACTGCTGGCGGCCCCACATGTGAGCGTACTGGACATCCGATTGCAGTCCCTTCCACGCGCGGCGGTGATACACCACGCGAACTTCGTTGTCTACGTCTTTGCTGCGCCAGTAGTCGGCTTCGCTCAGTCCGAAGCCCGCGTTGGGATAGGCGCGCAGCAGTTGCTGCACCTGCAAGGTGGTGCTCGTGAACATACCGACGGTGCTCAGGTAGTTGGCCAGCGTCGGGTTGGAGGCTTGAATCGAGGAAACCGCGGAGAGGAACGGATTGGCCACCGTGGCCGTCATATTCGTATCCGTCGTCGAACTGCGGGCATCCGCGAAATTCCAGTACTGCGCCGGAAGATAGCTCATGTTGCGCGTCATCGGCAACGAAGCGTATCCGCCGTTGTAGGAGGCTTCGACCATGTCGTTGGAGAAGATCTGCCGTTGCACGGCGAACGAATACCGCTGCTCCCAGGTGGGCGAGTAGTTGCGCGGGGTTTGAGTGAAACCCTGCCCGTCCAGGATATTTTCGCCGAGCGTGTTGCCGAAAGGCAGCACCCACCGCGACCCGCTGGCCAGCACCGGGAACGGGTTGCTCAGGATACTCGTGCCCGTAAGACCGGCGGCCGGTTGGGTTCCGTTGTTGGCGCCGCAGCAGTACGTCAAACCGTTGTCGGTGGTAATCGTGGTCGAGGTGGTCTGGTTGTAGCCGTTCTGCGCCGGCCGGGTGGTCATCGCGTTATAGGTATCGCTAAACCAACCCGTCCCGATACGAATCACGGTCTTAGGCGTCACCTGGTACACCAGGCTGACGTTTGGAAGGAAGCGTTTCGTTCCCTGGGTGAAGTTATTGAACTGCTGGCCGATGTAGCTGACGCCGCCGTTGAGGTTGAACTCGTTGGCGGGGACGCCGGTCGCTAGGGCCATCACGGCGGCGTTGCCGGCGTTCGCGGCACTGGTCAGCAGGGTGGAGTAGGCGCTCGACACGGCAGAAGCGTAGGGCGGGCTGAAGTTGAAATCGTACTGGCCCTCGATGCCGCGGTTGAACCGCTCCGTGATGCCGCCCTCGTGCTCGAAGCGCAGGCCGAATCCCAGGCGCAGTTTCGACGTGACGCGGAAGTCGTCCTGGAGATATGCCGCCTGGTAGGGCGTGGTCCAGAAGCCGCTATCGTTGGTGTCCAGGGTGATGGAGTTGGGCAGGCCCATGAGGTACGCGGCGTAACCCAGTCCGGTGGTGGTGGTGGCACTGCTGGAGACGTTGTCCGAATACTTGTCGTAATTGTTGCTGAACTGGTAATAGCCGGTTCCGGCGCCAGTAGTCAGGGCGGCGCCGACCGATGAGTATTGATACCGGCGAATCTCCACGCCGTACTTAAAGGTGTTGTTGCCCTTGATGGTGGTCATCTTGGGAGCCAACTGCTCCGTGGTGCCGCGCTGGTTCAGGCCCGGCGCTCCCACGAAGCTGGTGGAAGCGGCGTCGGCCATGCCGGCGATGTTGACCCACGGCATAACGTCCTGATCGGTGGTTTGGGCCTTCTGGTCGATATAGCTCGGCAGCCCCGCGCTCACGGCGGTGTACTTGTAATCGATCGGTTTCTTGTCGCCTTCGCAATACTGCGTGATGCTGAACGTCAGGTCCAGCACGTTGTTGGCGCCCATGGCGTAGACGTAGTCCAGGCTGCCGCCGCGCGTGGGGCGGAACAGGCCGTTCGACATCACACCCTTGAGCGGCGTGGAGTGCGCCCAGTCGTATTGGTCCGAGAAGCGGTGGTTGAAATACCACTTGCCGTTCAGGCGCTGACGGTCGGTGATCACGTAGTCGTAGCGATTCAGGAAATCGGGGAACCAGTCGTTGTTGCCCTGGCTGCCGTCGTAGAAGTTATTGGTGCCGTCCGGGCCCATGGTCGGCGGATTGTTGGGCAGCGGGTAGATCTGGTCCCAAAACGCTCTCATCGGGTTGGTCAGCAGCGAGGCCGGCAACACGTTATTGGGAAATGGTGTGCGGACTACGTGTCCCGCCTCGGATCCCGTCCCCGTCGCCGCCGACCGCGGGTCGTAGACGATGTAAGTGGAAGCGTTGGTCGGAACCGTCAACAGCGCCGAGAAGTCGCCGTTCTTCTCCGCCGGCGTCGGCACCGTATAGTTGGGCGTCGAAGTCGGAGGAGCGAGGCTGGTCATGTGGTAGTAGGAGACGAAGAAAAAGAAGCGGTTCTTGCCGTTGTAGACATGGGGAATGTAGACCGGGCCGCCGAACGTGAAACCGGGCGTGCTGACCTTGCCGGAAGCTTGTTCGGGTCCCACCTGTCCGCCGGCGAGCCAGGTCGCGCGGGTGAATTCCGGAGTGGCGTTCCAGCGGAACTGTTGCATCTGCCATGCGCCCGCCCCATGAACCTCGTTGCTGCCGGATTTCGTGGTGAGACTGATAAAGGAGCCAATGGCATGCCCCATCGAGGCGTCGAACGGCGACGTGGCGACGCGTACTTCGTCCACCGCATCCGAGAGCGCCACGTAACCGGAGCGTCCGCCGTTGGTTCCGGTGGTGGGGTTGCCATCCAGCAGGAACTCGTTGAGGCCGGTGCCCAAACCGCCCGAAGCGTAATTGGCCGTGGATGCGTGATCCAGGGCGCGGTTATTGTCGGGCTGCAGGCTGCCGGTGAAGATCATGCCGGCGGCCATGGCCTGCAAGACCATGGGGTTCATCTGGCCGAACGGCAGGTCCGCCATGTCCTGGGTGTTCAGCACGCGGCCGGTGGCCGCGGTGGTGCTGTTCAGCAGCGGAGCATCCGCGTTCACGGTGACGGAAACGCTGGATTCGCCGATCGCCAACTTCAGGTCCAGAGCCAGGCGGACGCCGGTATCCAGCGTAATACCGGAGCGCTTCAGCGTGGTGAAGCCGGCCGCTTCCGCCGTCACGGTGTACTCTCCGGGAGTCAGGAAATTGACTTCCCAGTAACCGGTGGAATTCGCCGTTACGGTGTTCGAGACGTTGGTCCCCACGTCGGTCACCGTCACCTTGGCGCCGGGAACGACGGCGCCGGTGGGATCGAGAACCTTGCCGGTGATGCTGCCGCGCGATTCCTGCGCGAAACAGAGGGTTCCGGCCAGTAGCAACACCGCGCACACAACCAGCGCGCGGTTCAGTCCATGAAGCAAACGTAGCATCGAGCCTCCTTCAAGGCATACCCCGCACGGTCCGGCGCGGGGTAAAGTTGGTATCGGTGTTCAGGGAACCAAGTGACGCGCTCCCCAGGTATATGGGACGGCCCAAGCCCGGCCGCCAGAACACAAGCGGCGGCACGCGATCCGAGATCTCGATTGCCGGCCCACCAATTCGACAAACTCAAACCTCCAACTGCAAAACCCCTGGCCGCCATTGTACTGCACGGACTCCTGGAGGACTCGATGAAACTTACCTCCGCCACGCCAGTCGCCCGGAAACGGCCGGCCAGAAACCGTCCACGGCTCCCTCCCGGCGGCGGCTCCGAACACATCGGAGCCGCCGCCCTACGGAAGCGGTGGGCACGGTTGCCACGAAACGAACCCTAGAACAGCACCCGCAGCGACAACTGAACGTTGCGTTGGTCGTTGACCTGCGTCAGAGTCACGGAGCCCGCCGAGGTCGAGGTCAGACTCGTGCTCGGGCCACCGAATTGCGGCGAATTGGTGCAGTTGAAACACTCCGCGCGGAACTGCAGCCGCACGTTCTCGCGCAGGTTGACGGCCTTGAACATCGACACGTCGGCGTTCGGAACCTTGGGCGGACGGACCTGGGAGGTGTTGGCGCCCATAACCCTGTAGACGTTCGAAGGCAACTGGTAGAACGCCGGCAGCTCGTACGGGTTGGCGCAATTCTCGCGAACGAAATTGCCCGCGGTGATGCTGGTCAATATGGTGCACGTATTGAAAGCCCGCGTCTCGTTCGCAGCCCCGGCGGGCAATGCGGGGCTGATCCCGGTCGAAATGTAGCCGCCCGGCAGGCCCAGCGGGAAGCCGGACTCCCGCAGAAAGATGCCGTTAGCCTGCCAGCCCTTCAAGAAGATGCCCACAATCCCGTGCGTATGCGCGAAGAGCGGAATCGCCCAGTTGCCGCTGATCACTATGCGCTGCGGCGTATCCGTGCCGCTCAGCGAGCGGTCCGGAGTCTGCGTGATGGGTTCCTGGGCGTTCAGGTAGCCAGTCGCGGTCAGCCACCTCTCGTGCGTGTAACTCACCAACAGGTCCAAGCCGTGAGAAACGCGCTTCTCATAGCGCACCTGTAACGCGTTGTACCAGCTCTTTCCCACTGGAATATTGCTCTCGGTGAGCCCCGTAAACTGCGGATAGGGGAGCAACAACTGCTGCCGCGTGGTGGTGGCGCTGCTGCCCAGACTGACGGTAGTAGGTATTATGTTCTGGAACGGATTGGCATACGGGCATGTGGTCGACGTTGCCGAGCAGGTATCGGTCAGGTTCGGTACGCCGGTTACGGTGGCGCCGCCGTATTGCAGCAATTGCGCCATGGTCACGGCGTCGAGGTTTTGCGAGGCGGTCAGTTCCTGGCCGCGGCTGCCCACGTAGGAAACTTCCAGCACGGAGCGCAAGGGCAACTCGCGCTGCACGCCGATTGAGAACTGGTGCATCCTGGGAATCACGCGGTTGGGGTCCACGAAGGTGATGGAGTTCCCCAGGTAGGTCGCGAGGCCCAGCGAGCTGCCGCTGGGCTCCACGATTCCCGTCGGATAGGGATTGGTAAGATAGTTGCCCGAGAAGTTAATGCTGCCGTTGTTGCTCGAGTTGTAAGGAGTCGAAACCGCGAATCCGGTCCCGGGAGCCGGGGTGAAGGTGGCTACGTAGCTCATGCCATAACCCGCCCGCACTAGCGTCTTGTCTATCGGGTGCCACGCAATGCCCACGCGCGGCTGGATGTTGTTCAAGTCGCGTTGGTAGGGCATGCGGTCGCCGGGGCCGGTGAACGTCATACCGCCCTTCAGAACCAAGCCGGGCTGCAAGGGATCCATCACTTGCGAGGCGATGGGGCTGGTGGCGTTGAGGTTGAAGGGGCCGTCCATCTGGTTGTTGCGTTCCGTGATGGGCGATTCATAGTCCCAGCGCACCCCATAGTTCAAGGTCAACGTGTTGGAAACGCGCCATTCGTCCTGGAGGAAGACGCCATAATAGTGATTGCCATACGCGTACGCCGGATTGATGGTTACGCTGCCGCTGTTCGGCATGCCCAACAGCATCGAGGCGATGGCGTTGCCGGCGGCGGAGGACGAGGTCAGCGGCAATTGCTGCGTCCAGCCGGCGGTGAAGGCGTAACTGCCGAAGTTGCTGGTGGGTGAATCGATGTTGGTCAGCAGCGAGCGGAATTCCCCGCCGAACTTCACGTTGTGCCGGCGGATGGTCCGATTCACGATCTCCGACCACGACCAATCGCCGCTCTCGGTGAACTGGTTCCCGCCGCTGCGGGAGGCTCCAAAGCTCTGGTAGCCGCTGGGTGAAATGGTGGGGAAGTACGGCGGCAGCAAGTTCGCCAGCGACTGGGGGAAACCCAATGTCGTCGGGTTGACGCCGCTGGCGTACAGCGTGATCCACAAGTCGTGCCGGAGGTACCCCGCGCGCGAGGTCAGCACGGTCGAGGGCGAGAGCACGCTGGTGAGATCGAAGTTGCCGCCCTGGCTCAGGCGCCCGTCCGTGTAACCGTTGCCGCTGCCCGCCGCGGCCTCCTGCGGAAAGCCGTAGGTGCCGTTCACTTCGGTGCGGTAGCCGCGTATGAAGCGCGAGAAGAACCGCTCCTTATCGTTAATTACCTGGTCCACGCGAATCACGTGAGAGTCGTAGGCGTCCGTCCGCTGATTGGGCGATATCGTAAAGTTGCTGGACTGCCCCGAGTTGAGGCTCTGGTTCCCTACGTTGGGCGCCGGATAGAAGGTGGCAAGCTTGGCTCCCACGGCGTTGAAGGAGCTGGTCGGAATAATGTCGCCGGGGAACGGCGTCCGCGTGTAGGGACTCGCCGCAGCGGCGGTGGTCGGGTCGTACACCGTGATCGGAGTGTTATTGCTTTGCAGCGTGGTGTTGAAGTTCCCCTGCAACGCCAACGTCTGCGGCACCGTGAAGGTGGTGGCCGCCGGGATGGCGTCGCGCCAGATCTCGTAGGAATACATGAAGAAGGTCCGGTTGCGGCCGTCATACAGGTGCGGAAGCCACACCGGCCCGTCGAACTCGAGTCCCGGGTTGTTCTCGTTGAACGCCGCACGCGGCTTGCCCAACCGGTTCTGGTCGAACATGTTGGCTTCGTCGATGGTGTTCTTGTTCAACCAGTAGACCGCCCCATGGAGCTTGTTGGTCCCGTTCTTGATGCTTACCGTCATGGTGCCGCCGGCGGTGCGCCCGTACTGCGCGTCGTAATTGCTGCTCTGCATCTTGAATTCCTGCACCGCTTCCGGAGGCGGCACGAAGGCCTGGTTGGTGGCGCTCGAACCGGTCTCCACACCCGTGTTGGGAATGCCGTCCAACAGCAGATCGCTGGCCCCGGTGAGTCCGCCGTTGATCGACATGCTCTCCGCCACGTTGTTGCCGGCGTCGAACGGCCGCGCCGAGCGGCTAAGCTGGTTGCTGCCGATATCGAACATCACGCCCGCCGCCTCTATGCCCAGCAGAAACGGATTGCGGGCCACCGAAGGCAGATCGTGCACGTTCTCTTCGCCAACCACCTGGCCCTTGTCGACGGGCGAGGTCTGCAGCAGTTCGGTCCCGGCCGAAACCGTGATCACCTCGTTCACGGCGCCGATTTGCATGGTGAAATCCTGCTCCACGCGGTCGCCCAAGCGCAGTTCCAGCTTGTCGCGCACCTCTTCCTTGAATCCCGCGGGCGCCACCGTCAACTTGTAGGTTCCGATCGGCAGCACCGGGAACGAGTACAGCCCGGCCTCATTCGTGGTGGCGCGGGCGACATCGTTAGTGGCGAGGTTCCTCGCCTCGACGGTCACTCCCGGCATAACAGCTCCCTGGGTGTCCTTAACGAGGCCCGAAATTCCAGCGCGAAATTCCTGGGCGAGAAGCGGCAGGCAAGCCGCAACGACCCAAATAAACAACCAACGGCGTAGCCAATTCGACATGGCGAGAATCCTCCCTGAACCGGAGCACAGGATAACACCAGAAACGGCACCGGCCAAGAGAATTTCCGGCGTGTACCGATATTTCGCACTGCAAAACCGCGCACAACCCGAACGGAAATGCTTCCCCTTGATGCAGTTACACATACTTGGATACGTATTATGGAAGACGTGAATTTGTCAAAGTGGATGTTGTGCAGGATGAAACGCCGGCCACTTTCGGATCTCTTTGTCCTTTCCGCAGAACCTCCCCGCCGGCGTTGCATCGCCTTCATCGCCATCGCCGGCGTCGCTACCCTGCCCAACGGCCAGGACCGGACGGCGCTCCTCCGGCCCGGCGGCCATCCCCGTCTCCGCCGCGGTTCGACCGTCTTCCGCGGCGATGCCCCGATCGTGGACGCGCCGCCGCGCCCCTGATGTGCCCTGCCCGCCCGTCCATGTGCTACCTTCAAGAATCGGGTTCGTAGACCGGCCGCGCGTCCCGCCCCCTGCTCTTACGCCCGAATCGAGGTCGTCTCCATGTCGAAGAAATCGGAACATACCCAGTCCGTCCCCGTGATCGGCGAAGGCGCCACGCTCGGCGTCATCGGCGCCGGCGTGATGGGCCAGACGCTGCTGCGCGGTCTGCTCTCCGGGAAACTCGTCGCTCACAACCGCGTGTGGGCCGGCGACAAGAATCCGTCCACCTGCGAGGCCGCCTCCGGGGCGCTCGGCATCGCCGTCGAAAGCGAGTTCCAGGCGCACGTCTCCAGCGCCGATCTGATTCTGCTGTGCGTCAAACCCAACGACGCGCCGGTGGCGCTGGCCACCCTGCGCAACGCCGGATTGCGGCGCGAGACGCTGCTCATCTCCATCCTCGCGGGCGTCGGCACCGACCGCCTGGAGTCCATGCTCGGCACCGAGAACCCGGTGGTCCGCGCCATGCCCAACACGCCCGCCGTGGTGGGCGAGGGCATGACCGTGATCTGCCGCGGGCGCTACGCCACCAAGACCGACTTGCAGCGCGCGCAGGAGATCTTCGAAGCGGTGGGCCGCTGCCTGCCCGTCGACGAGGTTCACTTCAACGCCGTCACCGCGCTCAGCGGCTGCGGGCCGGGCTACCAGTTCCTCATCATGGAAGCCCTCGCCGATGCCGGCGTGCGCGTGGGGCTGCCGCGGCAGCTTGCGCTCACCCTGGTGGCCCAGACGGCGCTCGGCGCGGCCCGCATGGTGCTCTCCACCGGCCGCCATCCGGCCGCCCTGCGCGACGACGTCACCACGCCGGCCGGCTGCACCATCGCCGGCCTGCTGATGCTCGAGGACGGGCGCATCCGCTCGGTGCTGGCGCGGGCCGTGGAAGAAGCCACCAAGACGTCCGCGCATCTCGGCGCCGGTCCCATGAAGATCTCCGAAAGCGGCGGCCACCGCTCCGGAGATTAAGGGACGCTCGATGCCGGAAGCCGGAACCGATGGGCTCGCTTCGGACCTGATCCGGATTGAAGACCGATGGGGCGCCCACAACTACCGCCCGCTCGACGTGGTGGTCGAGCGCGCCGCGGGCGTGTGGGTGTACTCGGTCGACGGGCGCCGCTACCTGGATTGCCTGAGCGCGTACTCGGCCCTCAACCAGGGCCACTGCCACCCCCGCATCGTCCAGGCCCTGCTCGACCAGGCCGCGCGCGTCACGCTGACCTCGCGCGCGTTTCGCAACGACCAGTTGCCGCGCTTCTGCGAAGAGCTCGCCCGCGCGTGCGGCATGCAGATGGTGCTGCCCATGAACACCGGCGCCGAGGCCGTCGAGACCGCCATCAAAGCCGTGCGCCGCTGGGGCTGCACCTACAAGCGCATCCCCCGCGACGAGGCCGAAATCGTCGTCTGCGAGAACAATTTTCACGGCCGCACCACCACCATCACGGGCTTCTCGAGCGAGCCGCTCTACCGCGACGGCTTCGGCCCCTTCACCCCGGGCTTCGTGAGCGTGCCCTTCGGCGACATCGACGCGCTCGAAGCCGCCATTACGCCGCGCACCTGCGCCCTGCTGATCGAGCCCATCCAGTGCGAGGCCGGCATCCTCATCCCCCCCGACGGATACCTGCGCCAGGCGGCCGACCTGTGCGCGCGCGAGCGCGTGCTGCTGGTGGCCGACGAGATCCAAACCGGCCTCGGCCGCACCGGCCTCATGTTCGCCTGCCAGCACGATGGCGTGCAGCCGGACGTGTACGTGCTCGGCAAGGCGCTCTCGGGCGGCGTGTATCCGGTGTCGGCGGTGGCTTCCTCCAGCGAGGTTCTGGGCGTGTTCCGGCCCGGCAGCCATGGCAGCACGTACGGCGGCAACCCGCTGGCCTGCGCGGTGGCGCGCGCGGCCCTGCGCGTCATCGAGGAGGAGCGGCTGGCCGACCGCTCGGCCGAGTTGGGCGCCTGGCTGCTGTACGAGCTGCGCAAGCTGCGCCATCCGCACATCAAGGCGATCCGCGGACGCGGGCTGCTGATCGGCATCGAGCTGCTGGTGCCGGCGCGTTCCTACTGCGAGCGGCTGAAGGATCTGGGCCTGCTGTGCAAAGAAACGCACGATTTCGTGATCCGCCTCGCTCCGCCGCTGATCGTCTCCGAAGAGGACCTGGCGTGGGCCGTGGGCCAGGTGCGCAAGGCGTTCGAGGGATAGCGGTGCATGGCGCCGGCAAATCCACTTCCCGGCCGTCCCTGGCCGCCGGATCGGGCGCCCCGGGGCCGCTACCCCGCGAAGTGGCCGGCCAGGGCCAGGAAGAACAGCGTGCCGATGGCGATCACCGCGCCGTGGGGCAAGCTCAGGGCCTTGGGGCTGCGCACGTCCAGCTCTTCCTTGCCGGCGTAGGCGGGATGGCCCCTCTTCATCTCGTTCAGAATGAATGCAACGTTGAACAACGTCGTCTTCAGGCGCTTGCGCAGAACCACCAGGATCACCGCCATGATCCCGCCGAGGATCGACGTCACGATGAAGAGCAGGAACCAGTTCGGCCAGCCGATGATGGCGCCCACCGCGGCCATCAACTTGACGTCGCCTCCGCCCATGGCGCGCAACGCGTACAACACGAAATAAACGCCGAAGGCGGCGCCGAAGCCGATCAGCGACGATTTGAACATGCCCCCTCGCGCGTGGTTCAGGAAGGCGTTCAGGCCAAGGCCCAGACCCGCCCCCCCGGCCGTCAGCCAGTTGGGGATCCGCCGGAAGCGCAAATCGTACACGGCGGCCGCGATCACGACGATCAGCAAGAGCAGTTCCACGCCACGCGGGGGCAGACTGAATTCCATAGGAACACAAGTATAGCGCGGCTACCGCTTGGGTGCGGGCGCGGATGGCCCGCCTCCGGCATGGACGGCCGCGGTGGCGATGCCTTCTCCCAACTGCGCCAGCGAAGGGATGGACACCGGCAGATGGCCGTGAATGCCGATCTCCCCCCACAGCGCCTTCACGGCGGCCACTTCGGCTGGCCCCACGGTGGTGAAGGTCGCCAGGTAGGCCGCCACCTGCGGGAAATCGCGAAGCAGGTAGGGATTCCCGAAGGCCACCAGGACCACCGGCTTGCCGCGCGAGATGATGGTCTCGATGGCGCCCGGCAACTCGCCCGCCAGTCCCGCCGACCCGCGGTTGGCGGCCACGCCGGCGAAGGCGGCCACCACGAAGACGGGGCACGCGGCCGGCAGGCGGCCAATGGCATCGTCCATATCCTGGCGCGAGAGCGACGGGTCCAGGGCGGCCACGTTCGCCCGGCCGCGCTTGTGCAGTTCCTGCGCCATGACCAGCCCTTCGGCGGAATACCGGCTTTCGGACAGGATCGCGTAGCAGGCGCGCTCGGGCGCCCCCAGCGGCACCAGGTTGTCCTGATTGCGCACCAGGGTCAGCGCGCGTTCGGCAACCTGTTGGGCGCGTTCGTTGGACTCGGGGGAATCCACCACGTCGCCGATGGCTTCCAGGTCCACGAGGCGCTGGCGGTCCAGGCCCAGGCGCTCCTTGGCGCCGAGGAGTTTGGCGACGCTCTCCTGAATGCGCCGCCGGGAGATGCGTCCGCTAGCGACGGCGGCCACCACCGCGCGGATGGCTTCGTCCGGATCGGCGGGCATCAGCAGGGCGTCGGCGCCGGCCTCGATCGCCCGCACGCAGGCATCGCCGGTGGGGAAGCCCTTGGCGACGCCCCCCATATCCAGCGCGTCGGTGACCACCAGGCCGTTGAATCCGAGCTCTTTGCGCAGCAGGCCGGTGAGGATGGCCGGGGAGAGCGTGGCCGGAATGGCGGGCGGCGCCAGCGCCGGGACGGCGATATGAGCGGTCATGACGGCGTCGACTCCCGCGGCGATGGCGGCGCGGAAGGGAACCAGTTCCAGGCGGTCGAGACGCTCGCGATCGGCCGCGATGGTGGGCATGCTCGTGTGCGAGTCCGTCGCCGTGTCGCCGTGTCCCGGGAAGTGCTTGGCGGTCGCCAGCACCGGGTTCCGTTTGTCGGAGTGCGCGCCTTCCACGAACGCCGCCACGTGCGCCGCGACGTCCCGCGGATTCTCTCCATAGGAGCGGATGTTGATGATGGGATTGTCCGGGTTGTTGTTGACGTCGGCCACCGGAGCGTAGATCCACTGCACGCCCAGCGCGCGGGCTTCGCGGGCGGTGGCTGCCCCTTCGAACCGGGACAACCCGGGATCTCCCGCCGCGCCGAAGGCCATGGCGTGCGGGAAAGCCGTGGTGCCCTCGACGCGCATCGAGGCGCTCCGCTCGAAATCGCCGCCCACCAGCAGCGGCACCGCCGCCAGGCGCTGCAGGCGGTTGAGGAAGGCCGCCAGGGCGTAGGGCTCCGCCTTGGCCACCACCCGCCCGTTGGAGACGTTGACCAGGATGAGGCCGCCCACCTTGGTGGTGCGGATGAGCCGCACTATCTTTAGATACTCGCGCGACCGCGAGTTGGGCGGCTGGCCGTAGAAGGGAATGAAGACCAGTTGCGCCACCTCGTCGCGCAGGGTCATGCTCTTCATCCACCTGCGGACCGCGCCGGAAGGCTTCGCCGCGGGTGCCTGCGCCGGCCTGGCGGGATCAACCGGTGCGCGCCCCGGCCGCGGACTCTGGGCCACTGCCACGGTCGCGGCCGCGAAAAGCGCCAGGCCCGCGGCCGCCAGCGAGCGGACCGCTTTCCGGGAACGGCCGCCGCCGCGCCGCCCGCTCACGCCCGCGGCCCCGCACGGAACCACGACCGTAAGGGAGTGGCCCGCCGCTTCGCACGGAACCACGACCGTAAGGGAGTGGCCCGCCGCTCCGCACGGAACCACGACCGTAAGGGAGTGGCCCGCGGCCGAGGAACGCTGTCCAATGGTCACAGACCCAGTTTGCCAGATTCGCGGGCGGGGCGGTCCGCTCAGCTCGTACCGGCGCGGACGGCGGCGGCCGTCCGCTTCTTCTGCGAAACGGGCGGCTTGCGCAGCGGGGAACGGCTCGAGAGCCGCTTCACCCAGCGCTGCAAGTGGGCGGGCTCGCTGGAGCTCTTGGCGATCACCGCGTCGGCCCCGGTGCTCTCTTCGGTCAATGCCAGCGGTTCGACCAGCTTCGACAGGAGCACGATGCGCGCGTTGGCGTCGATCTTGCGGATTCGCTGGATCAGTTCCACCCCGTTCATCCGGGGCATGCGGTAATCCGTGACCACCACATCGAAGCGGGCGCTCTCGAATAGTTTCAAACCTTCTTCGCCGTTACAGGCGATCTGTACGGAGCAGCCCATCTCTTCGAGAAGCGCCTTGCGGACCAGCAGTCCGTCCTTGCAGTCGTCCACGAGCAGAACGTTGGGCATGGAGGTCAACGAGGGTTTCATCCGCGAATGCTGGTGAGAGTAACAGTTCCGTAACGGGGCTGTCAAGGCTTTTGCATCGTCTTGCAAAAGGGGCGGATTCAGTTCTTGACAAGCGGCGCGCAGGGTGCGAGCGAGGCGCGCCCGGCTATTCCACTTCGCGCTGGGCCTTGTACCCGCTCTTGGCGATGATGGTGTACTTGATGGGCTTGCCCTTCGGATCGCGAAACGCCACCGGCTTGCCGTCGGTGTCCACCAGGTCCACTTTCAATTTGCGAAATCCGCCGTCGTGAGTCTTGTTGCTGGGAGAATAGGTGATCACGTACTGATTCCGAAGGGCTTGCTGCACCTGTTGAAAGATCCCCGCGTACTCGCCTTCAAATCGCGGGAAGAACGTCTGGCCGCCGGTTTCCTTGGCGAAAGTTCGCAATTCGTTGTCGGCCTGGAGGAAGGTGATGTTGTCGCCCCTCGGCGACATGGCGCGCTGCAGGCCCATCAGGCTGATGGCGTATATGGGCACGCCGGACTGCTGCAGGGACTTGCGGGCTTGATCGTACGTTAGCCTACTAAAGGTATCGATACCCGAAGTTATCATCAAAACGGCCTTGCGCCCTTCGATTCCCGACATGCGGTCGGCGGTGTCGGTGACCGCGTCGAACATATTGGCTTCGCGCCAGGCGGGGATGCTCATGCGGCGCAGGGCGTCCTGAATCTTGTTCCTGTCGGTGGTGAAGTCGCACAGGATCTCGGGTTTGAGGTCGTAGGCGATCACCGCCAGGTAATCCGTGGGCTTGAGCGAACTGGCGAAACCCCACGAGAGTTGCAGGGTCTGGTACCACACGCTGCTGTAGAGCCGTTGAAACACGTTGCTGAACTCCACCAGCAGGGCGACCGTCATGGGCGCTTCGCCCATGTCCACCCGGCGAATCTGCTGCGGAACGTTGTCCTCGAGCACGCGGAACTTGACCGGTGGAATGCCGGGGATGAACTGCCCGTTGCCGTCCACCACGGCCACGTCCAGGGTGACCACGTCCACGTCGGTTTTGAAGGTGGGAATATCGCCCAGGTCCTGCTTCTCCTTCTTGTACTGGGAAGGAATCTTGGGCAGCGTGGTATCGGCGGGCGCGGCGGTCGAGTCCGCGTTCTTTTTCTTGGAGACGGTCTGGCCGGGTTCCGGCGCCGGGCCTTGTTCCTGGCCGGCGCACATCCAGGGCAGGACGAAGAGTGCGAGAGCGCACGGAACGGCAAATTTCAGGGGTCGCATAGGCGTGCTTCCGATGCCACTATATCAGAAGACGGGAGGGAGGGAGCGGCGGTTGCGCGGGCGCGCGGCCCGGCTCCAAACGGCATGAACCTCCGAGTGCGGCCGCAGGCGCCTGAATGCAATTCCCGCGTGCGAGATCCGGGCCACCTTCCCCATCCGGTTATTATAGCCGGTGTCGCGCCGCGCGAGTGCGCTCAGTTCACCCACGGGCCGCTGCCGCGCTTGCGCATGTAGGTCTGGAATTTCTTCTTGGCGCGCAGCACTTTCCATCGGCGGTACGCGCCGCCGATGTCCGGAAGGCCCAGCGCCGGCAGACGCGCCTTCAGGTAAACGAGCCCCACGGCCATGCCGCCCAGGTGGGCGACGTTGCTGATGCCGCTGTTCCGCGCGGCGATCGAGGCCCACAACTCCACCGCGGCGTAGATCATCACGAAGTACTTGGCCTTGATCGGGAACAGGAACTCCATCAGGATGGTCTGGTTGGGGTACAGGACGCCAAAGGCCAGCAGCAGCCCCATGATGGCTCCCGATGCGCCCACCGTGCTGGTCCCCCAGTCGCCCAGCACGGCGTGCATCAGCACGTCGCAAATGCCCGCGCCGATGCCGCAGATGAAATAGTACTTCAGAAATTGGCGCGTGCCCCAGTCGCGCTCGAGTTGCACGCCGAACATCCACAGGACCAGCATGTTGACGATCAGGTGCCACGGTCCCGCGTGCAGGAAGAGATACGTGAAGAGTTGCCAGACGGTGAAGTTGTGCACCACCGTGTCGGGCGTGAGCTTGAGCATGGCGATGTGCGGTTGCAGAGCTTCCGGGGCCATGCTGGTGAACAGAAATACGGCCGTGTTGACGATCAACAGCCACTTCACACCGGGAGGGAAGTACTCGCTCGAGAGGAACCGGCGGCGAGAGTACCCGTAGGGAGAGCGGGGCATCGAACGTCTCTGAACTTAGAATATCAGAAGCGTTCGCGGCATCAGGAAGCCGGGCCGTCCCCGGATTTCGAATAGCGATTCAAGAGCCTCGAACAAACTTGAAGAACGATCGCGGCGCCCAGCCACACCTGCCAATAGGAAAAGAAACCGGAGGCGATGGCGAAACTGCGGGTGAGGCGCAAATCGGCGGTCACCTTCCACACCGCCAGGGCGGCGGCGGTCACCGCGGCGGGATTCAGCAGCGCGGCCGCCACCGCCGCCAGCCGCTTGTTCTTGCGGCGTCCCTTTCCCAACCTGGCGCCTTTTCCAAAACGAATTCTTACGATCATGGGCGCGCGTCAAACCACTGTAGCATCAGGCGCGGGCCCGCCACACCCCTCACAGGCTTCGCAGGTGGAATCCCCCATCCACGTTCAGCACCTGGCCGGTCGAGTAGTCCAGCAGCCCGCTGGCGATGGCGCGGACGGCTTTGGCCACGTCGCCGGTCTCGCCCATGCGCGGTTGCGGCAGCAGGCCGGCGGCAATCCGCTCGCCGTAGACTTTCTCCACCGCGCGAATCATGTCGGTGCGCACGATGCCGGGGCGGATCTCGAAAACCGGGATGCCGTGCGCCCCCAGGCGCTGCGCCCACAGTGCGGCGGACATGCTCAGGCCGGCCTTCGAGATGCAGTACTCGCCGCGGTTCACGCTCGCGGCGTAGGCCGAAACCGAGGTCACGAACACGATGCGGCCGCTGCCGCGCTCGAGCATCCATCGGGCGGCCTGCCGGGTGAGAAAATGCGGGCCCTTCAGGTTGGCCCCGAGCACTTCGTCGAAACTCTCCTCGGTGGCCTCCGGAATGTCGCGGCGCTGGCGCGGCGCCATGCCGGCGTTGTTGACCAGCAGGTCGAGCGAGGCCCACCGCTCTCGCGCGAAGGCCATCAGCGCTTCGCGGCTGGCGCGGGATGCCACGTCGCAGCGGAAGATGGCGCAGCCGGTCTCCTCCCGCAGCCGCTCGGCCGCGTCGCGCCGCGCGCGGTAGGTGGCGATCACGTCGTGGGACTGTGCCAGTTCCACGGCGATGGCGCGCCCGATTCCGCGGCTGCCGCCGGTGACGATGCAGGTTGGTCCGGACAAAATCGCGCGGTTCCGATTCAGATTCTGACGGGGTTATCGAGCACGAACGTCAGTTGCGTTTCCGAGGGAATATTCACTTTCTGGCCCCTGGTCGCGGCCCCCGCGCCCACCCCGGCTCCGGCCCCCGCGGCGGCTCCGATGGCGGCGCCCCGGCCGCCTCCCGCCAGGCCGCCGATCACCGCGCCCAATACCGCGCCGCCGCCCGCCATGGTCCCGGTCTTGGCGCCGCGCGAATCGCTCTCCTTGGTCACGGTCTGCGTGTCCACGTCGACGATCCGGTCGCCCACCTTCACCGACCACAGGCTGAGGGTCAGCTCGGCTTTGCCGGCCAGCTTCCCCGAATCCTTGGTGTTGACCAGTTTCACCACCACGTCGGAGGCGCGCGGAAACGCCACCTGGCCGGTGCCGGGGAAGTTCACGGCTTCGACCAGGCTGGCGCGGAAGGTCTGGCCCACGGTGGCTTTGTCGGAATCGACCGCCTCGATCATGCGCACCACCAGGCTGGTGCCGGCGGGAAGCTCGGTGGGAGCCGGCGCGTTCACGTTGGCGGCGGTGGTGGCGGCGGTGGGTTCGGCTTCTCCCGGGCGCATGATGGTGGCCGGGTGCGGGGCGCCCTGGTCGCCATCGGCGCGGCGCAGCGTGGGCCGGTCGTCGTCCGGCGGCGGGGCGCTCTGGGCGGTATCGGCGCGGCGCAGCGTGGGCCGGCTGTCGTCCGGCGGCGGGGCGCTCTGGGCGGTATCGGCGCGGCGCAGCGTGGGCCGGCTGTCGTCCGGCGGCGGGGCGCTGTCGGCGCGGTGCAGCGTGGGCCGATCGGCGGGCGCGGCCGGCGGCGCGGCTCCTCCGCCCGAGCCGAATTCGATCCTGGCGACCTGCGACACGTCGAAGGTCTCGACCTGGTCGCCGATCGCCACCTTGACCTCGCGAGGCGATCCGCCCAGATAGGTTCCGTTGATCACGCGGCCGCTCTTTAACGTAATGATGTCCGCGTAGACGGCCGTGGCCAGAAAGAAAGCGAGTCCGAAATGCAGCAGGCGCATAACTCTCCCGTCACTCCCAATTGTACGACGCGCGAAGCGGGCCGGGCGTTTACATCCCGCGCCACCGCCCAGGCAACGGCGGCTACCGCGACTCGCCGGGAACGAGGTCCCGCGCCACCGAACGGCCGCGCTCCAGGGCCGTCTCATAAAGCTTCCTGCGTTCCTCCCGCGCCAGGCGCGCCTCGGTGCGGTGCCAGCGCTCCAGCGCCTTGCCCACCACGTAGGTGCCGGCGTAGGCGATGGCGCACTTGGGGACGAGTCCGCCGCCGAAGGGGATCTTGCCGGCCAGTTCGCGGGCCAGCGCGCGCCATCCGAAAGCCCCCGCGGCGATCGAGAGTATCTGGCCCTTCTGATCGGCGAAGCCGGCGCGGGCGCCGCAAGCGGCGGCGATCAGGAAGGCCATGCGCAACTGGTTGGCGGTCAGAAACGCTGTGTCGGAAGCCCATTCGCCGAGCGCCCACGGCAGCTCGATCAGGCTTGGAACCACGTCGGGCAACGCCGTGGCCACGGCGAAGAGGGCGTTCTCGCGGGCGATGGCGTGGATGATCCGCTCCACCACCGCGCGGCGGAACACCGGAAAGTGGCGCGCCAGGGGCACGGCCGCGTCCGGGTTGCCGGCGAGGATCGCGGCGATGGCGCCGCGCGGGTCGTCGCGGCGGAATGCGCAGGCGCCCTCGGGAACCTCGAGGCCTTCCTCGTACAGCACGAAATCGACCTCCTCGGGCGGGTTGGGATCGCCGGCGCGGTGCACCAGCCCGAAGAGCTCCTCGCGCACTTCGCGCGCGAGCGAGGGCGGGATGAGGAAGTCCTCCATGTCCGCGTAGCCGACGGCGGTGGACGAAACCAGTCCGAAATGTACGGGGCGTTGCGCCAGGCTGCGCACCGCCTCGGGATTCAGGAGGGACAAGGCGGCGCGGGCCTGTTTGGCGAGTTGCAGCATATTCCACCTAACGGGGCCGCTCGGCGCCTGCCAGGCGGAACATGATCTGCAGCCCCTTCCGCCATTCTACCGCCAGGCCGATTCTCTCGACATCGATGTCCGGCAGGAAGTAGCCCAGAATGGTTTCGGTGGTGGGGTGAAACTCGAGGCACGGCGAGACCAGCAGCAGGCGCGGCGGGTCGGGGCGCAATTCGAGGCCGGGGAAATATCCGGCCGCGGTGAATTCGCCGCGGTCCAGGTGCCACCGGACGCGCATCCAGTAATCCAGGGCCTGCATGGGCAGGTGCAGGTCGGCTGTGGCTTTCAACTCGATCACGGCCAGGCGGCCGGAGCGGTCGGCGGCCAGCAGGTCCGGAATGCCGCGCTCGGCGCCGGCGAAGGCGGGCACCTGCCCGTAAACGGGGTCGCGGAGGAGCGAGGCGTCCAGAATCTCGATCTGGGAGCGCGCCAGGGACTCCAGCCACGCCTCGGGATACTGGCGGTAGAGCGGGTGGTTGCGGTCCCCGCCGGGGGAGCGCGCGCGGTCGAGTTCCCCCACCAGGCGCTCGATTTCGCGCACGTGGCGTTCGTCCGCGGGCACCCGCTCCGCCATGCCGAAACGCAATTCGCCGTTCTCGATTTCGGCGAATTCGATACCGCGCACGCGCAGGCTGATGCGCCCGTCGTGCCGCGCGATGCGCTCGACGCCCGCCAGCGCGGCGATCCGGCTCCAGGCTTCCGCCCGGTCGGGAGCGGGCCGGCGGCAGGCCTCCAGGCGGGTGTCCAGGTTGCCGCGGTCCCCCGGATCCACGCGCGCCACGAAGCCTTCCCCGGTGTAGCGGAACAGCTCGAAACGGGCGGCCTCGGGATTGAGGCAGGCCAGGCGGTGCGCGGTGGCAATTTCGTGGCCGGCGGGCAGGTACAGCGCCAGGCCCTCGACGGCCGAGCGCCGCTGGCGGGCGCGCAGGTAGTCCAGCCAGATGAGGCCGAAGCTCAGCACCGCGCCGGAATCGCCCTCGGGAGGGCAGGCGATGGCCGCCCAGGCGTGCCGTCCGTGGCGCAGACAGGCGCGCGGGAACATCGGCGAGAGGCTGTGTTCGAGGTCCGCTTCGGCGGTCAGCTCGGCCAGTTTCCATTCCGGAAACTGGCGGCGCAGGAACAGGCGGAAGCGTTCGCGGAAGACCAGGCGGCCGCTGCGCCGTCCCAGGCCGGCTCCGGCGGGGCGCGCCAGGTCGAGGAGAAACACCTGCCCCTGGCGCTTGGCGAAGCGCTCCACGGTGAGTTCCAGGCGCGCGCTGGAGGGCTCGCCGGCATCCGTGACATGGCGGGTCAGGTTGCGGGTGCGGTCCCACACCTGCAAAGTGAGGCGCGGGCCGCGCAGATCCAGGGAGAAATTATCGGCGGCGATGGGAAAAAGTTCCTCGCCCGGTTCCAGCAGCGCGGGCTGGCCGCAACCAGCGAGGAAAGCCTCAATCAGAGCGCGGATTTCTTCGGCGCCGCGGCCGGAGCCCCGTGAGGAGGATGGCATTCGAAAACCGGATTATAGCGTGCGGTGCGGTGGACCTGTTACTATCGCTCTGACAGCAGGCGCGGTGCGATGTGGGGCAGGCTGGCAGCCTGCGGCGGACTGGCAGTCCGCCTTCCGAGGCTGTCACGAGAGCCGAGGCAGGCCGATTGCGGGTGCCCCTGGGCGCGGCCGCAGGATGCCATCCTGCCCCACACAGCGCTGCCGCAAAGGAGCGACTATGCACTGGTACTACTTCGTGGCGTACTTCTTCGGGGGCGCGTTCCTCGCCAACGCCCTGCCCCATCTCGGCAACGGGGTTTCGGGGCATTCCTTCCACAGCCCCTTCGCCAAGCCGCCAGGGAAAGGCTTGTCCTCCCCGGTGGTCAACGTCCTGTGGGGCTTCTTCAACCTGGCCGTCGGCTACCTGCTGGTCTGCCGTGTCGGCTGCTTCGATCGGCGCAACACCCTGGACGCGCTCGCGCTCGGGGCGGGCATCCTGGCCATGTCGGTGATGCTGGCCCGCGTGTTCGGACGGCGCCACGGGGAGCAGTGAGCCGGGCTCACTCCTGGAACGCTTCCCAGTTCTCGCGCAGGTGGGCCTGCGAGGTGGTCCCGGTGAGAACCGCGCCGGTGAAGCCGCGCTGGCGGATGAAGCGGAAGGCCTCGCGCTTGTCCGCGCCGCCGTGTACCATGGCGCCCATGGCGAAGGGACGGTTCACGGCGATCCACAGGCCGGCCGCGCGGGCGCGGTCGAGCACCGGGCCGAAGGTTTGGTTGGCCTGGCTGAAGGGCAACTGCATCACCGAGTAGCGCGGGTCCTCCAGCGCCAGGCGCGCCGATTCCGGATCGCTCACGCTGGGGCCCAGGCGCGCGATGCCCAGCGAGCGCGCATATTCCCAGGCGCGCGCCAGATCGTCCGTGGCCAGAACGGCGGGCGTGGTCTTGTGCAACTGCAGAATGTCGATGCGGCCCAGGCGCGCCACGCTGGCGTCCAGGCTGCGGCGCAGGGCATCCAGGGAGTGATCGGCGTAGGGCTCCCCGCGGGCGGCGTCCCAGTGCTCGCCCATTTTGGTGGCGATGGTGAGGCGCGCCCGCTCGGGGGGCGGGAGCGCGGCGAGGAATCGTCCCAGGCGCGCTTCGCTGACGCCATCGCCGTAGGACGGCGCGGTATCGAAGTAGCGGATGCCGAGCGAGACGGCGAACTCGAGCAGCGCTTGCGCCTCGGATTCCGAAGGCACCGGCCGGGGAACGTGGCCCCAGGGCTTGCCGATGCCGATCAATCCCAGGCCGAGCTGAATCGAGGATGGTCCCATCGGTATATGATAATCGCATGATCGATCGCCAACAGGCCTGGGACATTTTGTGCGAGTTCACCAAATCGGAAGGGCTGCGCAAACATGCGCTGGCGGTGGAAGCGTGCGTGCTGGCGTACGCGCGGAAGCTCGGCGAAGACCAGGCGGCATGGTCGGTGGCGGCGGTGCTGCACGATTTCGATTGGGAGATTCATCCCGCGCTTCCGGACCACCCCACCAAGGGCGAAGCGATTCTGGCCCAGCGCGGCGTGCCGGAGGAAATCCGCCGCGCGATTCTCTCGCACGCCAGTTTCACCGGGGTGCCGCGGGTCTCGGCGCTCGAAAAGGTGCTGTACGCCTGCGACGAGCTGGCCGGGTTCATCACCGCCATTTCCTACGTGAAGCCGGGGCGCAGCGTGTTCGAGGTGGACGTGGCTTCGGTGAAGAAGAAGATGAAGGACAAGGCCTTCGCGCGCTCGGTGAGCCGCCAGGACATCGTCGAGAGCGCCGCCGAGTTGGGCGTGCCGCTCGAAGAACACGTGGGTTTCTGCTTGCGGGCCATGCAGGCGAAGGCGGAAGAACTGGGGTTGAAAGGAGACCGGCACGAATGAGCGATTCCTCCGCAGTCAAAATCGAGAAGCTCGATTTCAAGGGATGGCCCAACAGCTATCGCATTTCGAACGGCGCCGTCGAGGCGGTGGTCACCGGCGACGTGGGCCCGCGCGTCATCCGCTACGGCTTCATCGGCGGGCAGAACCTGTTCAAGGAATTCGACGCGCAGATGGGCCGCTCGGGCGAAGCCGAGTGGCAGCCGCGCGGCGGACACCGGCTGTGGTTCGGGCCCGAGGACCGCATCAAGACCTACGCGCCCGATAACGGCCCGGTCGATATCGCGATGCACGATGGCGTGCTGCGTGCGACCGGCGCGGTCGAGGCGCTGACCGGTCTCGAGAAGAAGATCGCCGTCCGCATGGCGGCGGAGGGCACTGCGGTCGAGCTGGTCCACCAATTGCGCAACGCCGGCGCGGAGCCGGCGCGGCTTGCTCCGTGGGCTCTCACCATGATGGCGCCGGGCGGCGTGGGCATTCACGGCCTGCCCCCTCGCGGCGAATACGCCGGCAACCTGCTGCCCACCGGGCCGCTGGTTCTGTGGGCGTATACCAACTTCGCCGATCCCCGTTGGAAACTGCTCGAAAAGTACATCGTTCTGCGCCAGGACCCCGCCAACGACACGCCGCAGAAGATCGGCAGCTACAACCCGGACACCTGGGGCGCCTACCTGCTGAACGGCGAACTGTTCGTCAAGAGGTCGCGGGCCACGGCTGCCCCGGCCGCCTTCCCGGACTACGGCTGCTCGTTCGAAACGTTCACCAACGCCGCCTTCCTGGAACTGGAGACGCTGGGGCCGATGGTGGAGCTCCAGCCCGGCGAATCGGTCGAGCACACCGAGCGCTGGACGCTGCACCGGGGCGTGCGCGTGGCCCAGTGGACCGATGCCGAACTGGACCGCGCATTGGCGCCGGCTTTATGTGGGGCAGGTTGTTAACCTGCGGCCGATTTTGAATCGGCCCGGCGAGCGCAGCTCGCCCGCGCGGCCCCTTACAAGCGTCGGAAGGCGGGTTGAAAACCCGCCGCAGGCTGAAAGCCTGCCCCACATAGCACCGGCGGCAGCACAGGCAGCAGTACAAGCTAAAATAGAATGTCTATGCCAATCACAACCGTCACCTTCGGCGAAATCATGCTGCGTCTCGCGCCGCCGGGCTGCGAGCGGTTCCTGCAGAGTCCCCAGTTTCAGGCGACCTTCGGCGGCGGCGAGGCCAACGTGGCCGTCTCGCTGGCGAATTTCGGTCTGCCGGCGGCCTACGTCACCGTGCTGCCCGCCAGGAATCCGCTGGCCGACGCCGTCATCGGCGAGCTGCGGCGGTTCGGCGTGGATACCTCCGCGGTCGTGCGGGGCAAGGGGCGCTTGGGGATATATTTTCTGGAAACCGGCGCCAGCCAGCGGGGTTCGCGCGTGGTCTACGACCGCGACGGCAGCTCGATCGCGCTCGCCAAGCCGGGCGACGTGGATTGGCACAGGGCGTTCGCGGGCGCCGGCTGGTTCCACATCACCGGCATCACGCCGGCCATCGGCGAATCGGCCGCGGCTCTCTCGCTCGAAGCCGTCCACGCGGCGCGCCAGAAGGGCCTCACGGTTTCCTGCGATCTCAACTACCGCAAGAACCTCTGGAAGTGGGGCAAGCCCGCCGTCGAGGTGATGCGGGAACTGGTGAAGTTCGTCGATATCGCCATCGCCAACGAGGAGGACGTCCAGATGTCGCTGGGAATCCAGGCCCAGGTGGACGTGCATTCCGGGGAACTCGACCGCGCCCAGTACCGGACGCTGACGGAGAACGTGTTGGCGGCCTATCCCAATCTGAAGGCCATCGCCATTACGCTGCGCGAGTCCCGCAGCGCCTCGCACAACGGCTGGTCGGCGTGTCTGCACGACCGCGCCGAGTTCCTGCTGAGCCGGCACTACGAGATCGCCCACATCGTGGACCGGGTGGGCAGCGGAGACGGCTTCGCCGGCGGCTTGATCTACGGCTTGCAGACGCTTCCCACCCACGGCGAAGCGCTGGAATTCGCCGTGGCCGCGGGCTGCCTCAAGCATTCCATCCCCGGCGATTTCAACCGCGTGTCGGTCGAGGATGTGGGTGCGCTGCTGAAGGGCGGCGGATCGGGACGCGTGCAGCGCTAGGTTTTCGGCCCAGGGTTTGGCAGGCTGGTGCGCCTGTCAAGCCGGAAACCCGGCTGGGTGGAGACGGTTGTGGGGATGTGGAGGAACTGCTTCGGGGGTCTAACTGCGAGGTGACTTGAAAGGCAGGACGCAATGTTGAGGATCAACCGTCTCTCCCTTGGCCAGTAGGTTGTTAGTCACGCTTTCTTCCCAAGCAATCCTCGCGCCAGAATCCAGCGCCTTTAGAATCAGCGCGGAGGCTCGGTCGGCCCCGTGCCATGTACACCGAATTGACACATGCGTGCCAATTTTGTGGCACGGAATGCAACAAAAACCCGGTATACGTTCCGTCTGTCCCCGCGTTTCCGGTATATTGACCTGTAGTGAACCCCGAAACCGAGTCCATTCTCGATCTGTTCCACTCGACCGGCGCCTACCTGAAGGGGCACTTCCGCCTCACTAGCGGCTTGCACAGTTCCGAGTACTTGCAGAGCGCCCTGGTCCTTCAGCATCCCGCGGCCGCCGAGAAACTGGGCCGGTTGCTGGCGGCGCGGTTGCGCAGCATTACGGACGAACCGGTCGGGTTCGTGGTGTCGCCGGCGCTGGGGGGGCTGATCGTCGGGCACGAGGTGGCGCGCGCCCTGGGAGTGCGCTGCGTTTTCACCGAGCGCGACACGGTCACCGGCAAAATGGTGCTGCGCCGCGGGTTCGAAGTCGCGCCCGGCGAGACCGGCGTGCTGGTCGAGGACGTCATCACCACCGGGGGAAGCACGCGGGAGGTGGTCGAACTCCTGAGCGCGGCGGGAGCCAGAATCCTGGCGGCCGGTTGCATCATCGACCGCAGCGGCGGCCGCGCCGACGCCGGGGCGCCGCGGGTGGCGCTCGAGACCATGCAGGTGGCCGCGCATTATCCCGAGCAGTGCCCGTTGTGCGCGGCGGGAATCCCGGTGGTGAAGCCGGGGTCGCGGCCAGGGGCCTGATCCCCATGCGGCGCATCCGCATCCGGGTGGCTTACGACGGCGCCGGATTCCACGGCTGGCAGGCGCAGCCCGGCCTTCCGACCATCCAGGGAACCCTCGAGGAGATCGTCTCCGGCATCGAGGGCCGCCCCGTACACGTGGCGGGAAGCGGCCGCACCGATGCCGGCGTCCACGCGCTCGGCCAGGTGGCCGCCTTCAACCTCGACAACCCCATTCCCGCGCCCAACCTGCGGCGCGCCATCAACCGCCTGCTGCCGCCGGCCATCCGGATTCTTTCGGCGGCGGAAGTGGACGCCGGATTTCACCCGCGTTTCGACGCCACCGCGAAAACCTACGAGTACCGCATTCTGCGCGGCGAAATCTGCCCGCCCTTCGAGTGGCCCTACGTGCACCACTACCCCTACCCCCTGGACGAGGAACGCATGGCGGCGCTGGCCCGCGCCTTCGAGGGCGAGCACGATTTCACCGCCTTCGCCGCCGCCGACGGCCGCGACCAGGAGGGCCAGTCCAAGGTGCGGACCGTCTTCTCGTCGGTCCTCGAGCGCACCGGGGAACGCCTGACCTACCGCGTGCGCGGCAGCGGGTTCCTCAAGCACATGGTGCGGAACGTCGCCGGCACGCTGCTCGAGGCCGGGCGGGGACGCCTGGCCGCCGTGGACGCCATTCCGGAGCGGTGCGGCCCCACGGCCCCCGCCAAGGGACTCTTCCTGATCGGCGTGGAATACGGCGCGAACCCCCGCGGGTGAAGACGGATCGCTGTATCCGGCGCTGCATCGCCTGGAACGCAAGGGCTGGATCGCGGCCCGGTGGGCGCCCGCCGGCAAGGATTTTACGCGCGAATTCAAGTATTACCGCCTTACCGCGGCCGGAAAGCGGCAGCTCGGCGCGGAGGAGTCCAAGTGGAAGCAAATGACGGGCGCCATCGCACGCATCATGTGGCCCGCCGAGGAGAATTGATATGCGCTGGTGGCCGATGAGAGACCGCGAGCGGGACCTCGAGCGCGAGCTGCGTTGCGACCTGGAACTGGAGGCAGCCGAGCAACAGGAGCGCGGCCTGCCGCCCGAAACCCGGGGACAGACGGAACGTTCACCTGGTTTCGGGGCGCGGGCGCTTGGAAAACCCGGTGAACATTCCGTCTGTCCCCGGGTTTCAGGCGGCCAGCACTTCGAGGTCGTACATGCGCTGGCGCAGATCGCGGGCCAAGCGCTGGATGGTCTGGCGTTCGCAGCCGCCGCGGCTGGCTTCGTCGCAGACACGGCGCAGTTCGGCGGCGATGTCGTAGGCGCGCCGCTCGAGCGCGTGGATGCGTTCGTAGAGCGGCGCGGGAGCGGCGGGCGCGATGGCCGATTTGGGCTCCCGCTTCGGCGCGGCCGCCTGGCGCAGCGCCTGGACTGCGGCGGTGACGCGCTGGGCGTTATCGCCGGTGAGCGGGATGGTCTCGCCGTCGTATTCGATGCTCTTGTCCTTGACCGCGTGCGCGATGGCGCGGTAACTTTCGGGCGAAATGCGCACGATCCGGGAAACGTCGAAATACGACTGGCCGAACTCCTCGAAGCGGCGAATGATACAGTTGGCTTCGGTTTTGCTGATGTCGAGATACTGCGTGCAGAACTGCGACCAGTTCACTTTCTTGAAACGGTACAGTCTCTCGTCGCGCATTCGCCGCAAGCACTCGGCATCGGCGGCCGAACAGCTATCGCCGACCCGGCTGAACGCACGCCGCTCTCCCAGGAGTTGGTCGAGTTCGGATTCGCCGGCGTGTCCGGCGGGCATGGGAACTAACGTCTTTTTCATGGCTTCCTCCGTGCCGTTGGACCGAGTCGGTCCAACGGGGCCCGCATCCTATTGAATCTAAATAGGTGGGCTTCGGGGGCTGGACCGAGTCGGTCCAACTCCCTAATTCCATCTAAGCAGACGCCCTCCCGGAAACCGGCCCCTGGGCGCCGGGCCGTTCCCCGTAACCGCCGGGCACACCGCGACTTAAGCCCTCGAAAATATTTTGCAAATGGGTGTGACTGGACTTTTGGCCCGGCACGGCGGGACTGAATCTCCCCCCCGCGATCCCGCGGGGCTCTATCCGCTGGGTCCCGGCTGGACATCCCGCGCAAACTCCCGGCGTGCCGCCTGGGGCAACGGCCGAAACGCCCGCGCCCACAAGGTACACCCGGATGATGCCGGTAAGCACCACCACCTTGCCTCCGGCCATCGCCGGCCAGGGGTGGTAGCGTGTGGCCATCGATCGCATGGAATGTCCCATCGCCGCTCCCGTGAACTGAATCCCCAGAGCGCCGCTCAGAAGCAGGAGACGATCGTCCTTCCCGCGTTGCTCCATCGGCAGGGACCACAGGGCCAAGTCCAGAATGGACGTGCCGACGTTCAGATCGCGCGTCCAGGGAGTCATCCACAAACCCACGCTGGCGCGCGGGTCGTAGTGAATCCGGAACGAGATGCCCACGAACAGAATCGCACCCGCCACTCATCCCACTCGCATCAGTCCGCGGAACTTGAGATAGGCACTGGCGCGGAAGATCAGGCTGATCACCACCAGGAAGGTGAAGAACTCCAGGAACACCTCTCCCCGTTCGTAGATCCTGGCGCCCCACGACCGGGCGGCCAGGGTCCCGTGGAAAGTGACTGCCCAGATGGTGGGAAACTCGGCGGCGGCCACCGGCTTCCGGCAGAAGAGCCGCCAACCGGTGGTGGCGGCCCGTCCTTGCGGCTCAGTGAGCCCCTCCGCGGCGCCCTTCCTACCCTGCATCTTGAGGAGTTAACGATAGCTGTGGGTGAGAAACGGAAAAGGCCATTTCAGCTCTCCTTCAATGCCTCGCTGAAGGCCGACCTCCAAGGATCACGGGTGACCTCCGACGGCAGTTTCGTCTTTCGGGGCGGAGTTGGCGTCTGGCGAGCCAGAGACGGCCCCCGGAGAAACAGTTCCAAATGGCTGCAATCCGGAGGTCAAGGACTGGCGGCCTGTGATAAACTCAACGGAATCCTGGAGCCGAAGAACTCCGGCTTAATGGTACCTGGGAACCCACAGTGGTTATCCGGGTCATGAAATAGGAGGACTAGCGAAATCGTGCGCCATCGACCCCACCTGCAAAGCGCGGCGCTTCTGTTGACCCTATGCTTCGCCGGATCGGCCCAAGTTGTCACCGAGTACCCGGCTGGCCTGACGGGCTTCCCCAACGGGATCGCGGCGGCGCCGGACGGCGCCCTGTGGTTCACTCTGGGCCCTATCAATCAGATCGGGCGAATCACCACCGCCGGCGTCGTTTCCCGGTACTCCGCCGGTCTGGCGCCGGGGAGCGGCTCCGACATGATCGCAGCGGGACCGGACGGCGCTCTGTGGTTCACCGATCCCTATGGCAACCAGATCGGACGCATCACCACCGCTGGCGTCATCACCGTGTACTCCGCCGGCCTGACGCCGGGAGGTTCCCCCGACGGGATTGCAGCGGGACCGGACGGCGCCCTCTGGTTCACTGAGTCTGGTGGATTCCGGATCGGGCGCATCACTACCGCTGGTGTCATCGCCGAGTACTCCGCCGGCCTGACGGGCTTCCCCAAGGAGATCTCAGCGGGGCCGGACGGCGCCCTGTGGTTCACCGAACCTTTTAGCAACCGGATCGGGCGCATCACCACCGCTGGTGTCATCGCCGAGTACTCAGCCGGCCTGACTGCGGGAAGCGGCCCCTGGCAGATTGCAGCGGGACCGGACGGCGCCTTGTGGTTCACTGAAATCGATGTCGACAGAATCGGGCGGATCACCACTGGCGGCACCATCACCGAGTACTCAGCCGGCCTAACCGCGGGAAGCGCACCCAACGGGATCGCGGCGGGACCGGACGGCGCCCTGTGGTTCACCGAACAGAATGGCGACAGAATCGGGCGCATCACCACCACTGGCGTCATCACCGAGTACTCCGCCGGCATGACACCGGGAGGCGTTCCCACCTCGATCACAAGGGGACCGGACGGCGCGATGTGGTTCGTTGAAGTGGACAATCTTTCCGTTGGCGGGATCGGCCGCATCACAGTCCCGGCCGCGTCAGTACCCACGCTGCCGGGGTGGGGTGTGCTCTTGCTCGCCGGACTGCTGACCGGAGTCGTGGCGCTCGAATTGCGCAGGAGGATCCGGTGGCGGGCGTCCGCATCCCCACGATGACAGCTCCCGTCGTACGCAGATTGATCCGTCGTAGCCGGATTGTGTTTGGCGGCCGCAACGAGCAAGCCGACGCACCACCAATGTATGCCTCGTGGCGCGCACCGCGCGTCCGTCCCACGGCGCCCGGTCCGGCGCGCTGGCTTCCGCTAGCAGTTGTCCGACAATAAAGCTGCGTTAAAGCCAGGAGATCCAAGCCGGTCGCTTCATCGGGGGAGCACGGCTACAACAGCAGCGATGTGTCCCGGATTTGTGGCCCTACTTCTTCAGCAGCGCGTCGATGGCGGCTTGGGCGATGGCTTCGTCAACTTCGGAGGGGGCGCCGCTGCAGGCGATGGCGCCGATGGTCTGGCCGTCCACCAGAATCGGCACGCCGCCCTGGTTGGGAAAAGCGTCCGGGAAGGCGAGCACGGACACATCGCCGCCCTTGAGCCGGCCGGCCGTGCCGGCCTTCTGCAGGAAGAGGAGGTTGGCGCTCTCGTCGACGATGCAGATGGTCACCTGCACGTTGCGATTCTGGACTTCCCACTCGGCGGCGGCGGCCATGGTCTTGATCGCCGCAGGATTCAGGTACTTGCGCGTCGGAAGGACGGCGGCCACGGCGACGGCCAGGAAGCCGGGGACGAGCGAGAGAAGTCGGAGCATGGGGACATGGTACACCTTGGCCGCGGGCGGCGCGGGCTTGCTCATGGGGAATGGCGCCGCGGCGCGGTCCCCGAGCTCCGGCCAGAGGATGCGCAGGTTCAGCCAGTCTTTGAAAACGCTCTGCCCGGGTTTGGGAAACGGGCGGTAGGCGCGGCAAGGGGTTTGTCCATCCAGGCAACGTGTTTCCGACCCAGGCCGGACATGCCACGCTTGCCGATCGCCCTACAGCGGTTCGGCGCCGCTCAGATTCAGGATGGTATTCAGGAACGCCTTCAGTTCGGGACACTGGCCCGCAGCGACTGCGAGATCCTTGCCCTGAAGGATTCGGGCGGCATCGCGCGGCTTCGAGTAGGATCTGCGGCAACTCCCGGCTTCGAAGACTTCGCGAATGCGATAGGAAGGTGGTTTGGTGTGGTTCACGGATTCCGGCGTGCCGCCCGGCACGCCTCGATTGCTGCCCGCCAGCCGCTGGATGTCCTCCCAGAACGGAAGCAGCCAGGCTTCGAAATCGTGCTGCGCGGCGTGGGGATAGAACTTGTCGTTATCCCCCGCCCATTCGCGCATCTGCTGTTTGGCATCGGCTGCGTCTTTGAAATCGTCGGTCCCTGTGTATACGTCTGTCAGCGCGATTACGGCGTCCGACGGTGTCCTGCCATTTTGAAGCAGGTTCTTGACGGTCCGACACAGCTTGTCACCCTTGTAAACCCTCCCATCGCATGGAAAGAAATCGACGTTTGGCATGGGCCTGTTTCGCTTGTCGAGCCGTTCCCTAAGGAACTCCAACAACTTAGGTTTGAATGCCTTCTCGGTCTTCCCCTCGACCAGAACGGTGATCTTCACGCCCGCGCCCCGATCCTACCATTGCGCCAGAGTTCATCCAGAGAGTAGTCCTTCAGCCACTCTCCCAGGTCGAGTTCGTCGGCTCTCTTCAGGGTGGTCATGCCGTCCTCGGTGGAGTCCATGACAACCACCTCGGAGGGATCGAGGAACCGGATCAACGCGTCGGAGTGCGTGGCCACGACGATTTGCGTGCGTCGAGAAGCCTCTCGCAACTGGTCGGCCAGCAGGCTGAGCAACTCGGGATGCAGGCTCACCTCAGGTTCGTCGAGCAGCGTGACCGCGGTGAGCCCAGGGCTCTGGAGCAGCGTGGTCAGCCACAGAAAGCGCAGCGTCCCTTCCGACAATTGGTGGGCGTATAGAGGTTTGGAAGAACCGCTTTCGCGCCAGGCCAGCGCCAGCGTGCCGGCCGCCACGGGCGGGAAATCCAGGCGCTCGAATCTTGGAAACGCTGCGCGAAGCGAGTCCTGGATGGCCTCGAAGCGGTCGCGGTCGGTCTCACGGAGATTATAGAGACACGAGACCAGGTCTTCACCGTTTCGCCCGGGCAGTTCGGCTGGCGCCATCGGCTGCGGCAAGCGGACCGGAGACCTGGGATCGACGTTCAGTACGTGATAGGAGGTCGAGGAGGCGAGCCGTCGCCGAAAATCCTCGGGCTCTTGGAGCATCTTCGGAACCTGTGCCAGCGAAGTCTCCATAGTGGCGTATGCCCACGATGGGCGCCGCCACGGATCCTTACTCTCAGGATCGAAGTAGAAGGTGTCGCCCCCAGCCGACTTGATGTACGGGTGGCCGTTCTGGGCGGCCCGCCGGCTGAGCGTCTCCTCGGCGATCTCGTAGCCGAGCCCCTGCGGGCGAAGGCGAAGCGAGTACTCAAGCGGATTGTCACTTGTGGTTGAGTCGCTGATTTCGAAGAGCAGTCCCTCAGCCCTGTCGTACGTGAGGACGCTCGCCAAACCCGACAATTCCGAGATCGTTGATGCGAGCCGCCCCTGAGCCGAAGCCGCCAACAGCGACAGTACGTCAAGCACCGACGTCTTTCCCGTTCCGTTGGCGCCGATCGTCACCGACAGCGGGCGCAACGCCAGCTTCACATCGAGCAGGCGCCTGAAACCCTTCACCGTGAGTTCGCCAAACCGTGCCTGGGAGTGGTCCGTTCCCATGCCTCAATAATACCCGTTCCGGAACCCGCCCAAATCATCTGTGTTACCCTGAGATTTCCACGTGTGCCAGCGCGTGTCAGCGAAAGTCTCGTGCTCCGTACCTATCCGCTGAAGGAGGCCGACCTCGTCGTCAGCTTCTTCACGCGGGATCAGGGTAAGTTGCGGGGCGTGGCCAAGCGGGCGCGGCGTCCGAAGAGCGCTTTCGGCGCGGGGCTGGAGCGGTTGTCGCACGTGCGGATGGCGTATTTCCAGAGCGAAACGCGCGAGCTGGTGAACCTGGATTCCTGCGAATTGATCCAATCCCAATTCGGTCTGGCTTCCGATTACCGGGCGAGCGTGGCGCTGGATTATCTGGCGGAGGTCTCCGATCAGTTGTTGCCCTCCGCCGAGCCGGGCGAGAAGTTCTTCCGGCTGCTGGTGGCCGTTTTGGAGGCGTTGCGGAAAGATACGGCGGCGGGGCCGTGGTGCGCCGTCACGTACTTTTCATATTGGGCGGCGCGGCTCTCGGGGTGGCTTCCCGAGTTGGATGTGTGCCTCGGGTGCGGGATCTCGCTGGACGAAGCCGAGACCCCCGAGCGGGCGTTTTTCAGCCGCGGGCGGCCCGGATTGTTTTGCCGCCATTGCCGCGGGGCGGTGGGCGCGGAGGGCGGCGGCGCGTGGGAGTTGAGCGCCGAGTCGCGGGCCACGGCGCGGGAGATGGCGCGGCGGCCGCTGGCCCAGGTGGCGGCGGCGGGGTGGACGCAGGCGAAGGCCGCCGACCTGCGGCGGTTTCTGGTGTCTCAGATCGAAGCGCACGTGGAACGGAAGTTGATTACGGTTCCCCTGTTGGAAGCCGGGTGAAAAGCGGAATGCAGTCCTTTCAAGACATCGTCTTCAAGCTGAAACAATACTGGGCGGAACGGGGATGCATCATCCAGGAGCCCTACGACGTGGAAGTGGGCGCGGGCACCATGTGTCCGGAAACGTTCCTGCGCGTGCTCGGCCCCGACCCCTACCGCGTGGCCTACGTGCAGCCCAGCCGGCGGCCGGCCGACGGACGCTACGGCGACAATCCCAACCGCCTGTTCAAACATTCCCAGTTCCAGGTGATCCTGAAGCCGTCGCCGGACGACATCGTCGAGCAGTACCTGGGCAGCCTGGAAGCCATCGGCATCGACCTCCGGGCGCACGATATCAAGTTCGAAGAGGACAACTGGGAAGCGCCCACGCTGGGCGCCTGGGGCATCGGCTGGCAGGTGATGCTGGACGGGCTCGAGATCTCCCAGTTCACCTATTTCCAGCAGTGCGGCGGCATCGACCTGGACGCCGTTCCCGCCGAGCTGACCTATGGCCTGGAGCGGCTGACGGCGTTCCTGCAAGTGTGCGACAGCGTCTACGACATCGAGTGGGCCCCTGGCTTCTCCTACGGCGACGTGCGCTACCGCGAGGAATTGCAGTACTCGGTGTACAACTTCGAAATGGCCGACATCAAAACGTTGTGGAAGCTCTTCGACCTGCACGAGGGCGAGGCCACGCGCCTCTTGGCGGCCTACGACCCGAAATCTCCCGAGAAGAAAGGCTTCCCGCTGCTACCAACCTACGACCACGTGCTGAAGTGCTCGAACCTGTTTAATACGCTGGACGCGCGCGGCGCCATCAGCGTCACCGAACGCGTGGGCGTGATCCAGCGGGTGCGCAAGATGGCGGTGGGCGTGGCGCAGGCATGGTCCGATCAGAGCCGCGTAGAGCCGGTGGCGGAGGTGGCCGAATGAGTCTGCCTTTCCTGCTCGAAATCGGCACCGAAGAGATCCCCGACTGGATGATTACGAGCGCGCTCGAGGATCTGCGCGAGAAGTTCGTGGCTCTGGGAATTCCGCACGAAACCGCGCGGGTGGACGCTACGCCGCGGCGGCTGGTGCTGCGCGCGACGGGGGTGCCCGAGCGCCAGGCGGATAGCGTGGAGCGGGTGCAGGGTCCGCCGAAAAGCGCGCCCCCGCAGGCCGTCGAGGGCTTCGCGCGCAAGCAGGGCGCAGCACCCACGGAACTCGCCGTCGAGACCACGCCCAAGGGCGAATACTACGTCTTCCACAAGAAGGCGGCGGGACGCGCAACCAAGGACATTCTGGCGGCCGCGCTGCCCGGCATGGTGCTGGGAATCTACTTCCCCAAGACCATGTACTGGACCGGCAAGGGCGGGCCGCGGTTCATCCGCCCGATTCGCTGGCTGGTGGCGCTGCTGGGCGGCGAGGTGGTGCCCTTCGAGATCGGCGGCGTGCGCTCGGGGAGCGTGTCCAGCGGACACCGCCGGCTGGGCGCGGCCGAGGTACCCGTCACCTGCGCCGATTACGAACGGAAGCTGCGCGAGAATTGCGTGATCCTCTCGGCCGACGAGCGGCGGCAGAGGATCGTCGATGGCCTCGCCGGCGCCAAGGTGGACGCCGTGCTGCTCGACACGCTGGTCTACCTGACGGAATACCCCACCGCCATCGAAGGCGGGTTCGACCCCGCGTTCCTGGAGCTGCCGGCGGAAGTGCTGGTCACGGTGATGCGGCATCATCAGCGGTACTTTTCGGTCGAGGACGCCGATGGCAAGCTGCTGCCGCGCTTCTTCGCGGTGATGAATATCGGCGCCGATCCCGAGGGCTTCGTGCGCCGCGGCAATGAGCGGGTGTTGCGGGCGCGCTTCACGGACGCGCGGTTCTTCTGGGATTCCGATCAGAAGAAAAAGCTGGCCGAGCGGCGCAAGGATCTGGCCGCGGTGACGTTCCAGGCCAAGCTGGGCTCCTACCGCGACAAGGCCAGGCGCATGAAGGCGCTAGTGAAGGAACTGGGCGGCAAGGCCGCGGCCGTTCGCGCCGCGGACCTGTGCAAGTGCGATCTCACCACCGAACTGGTTAAGGAGTTTCCCGAGTTGCAGGGCGTGGTGGGCGGCCTGTACGCGCGCGCGCAGGGCGAGCGCGCGGACGTGTGGCAGGCCATCTACGACCACTACAAGCCGGTGAGCATGGAGGATTCCATCCCGCGCAACGCCGTTGGGCGGATCGTGGCGCTGGCGGACAAGCTGGATACGCTGCGCGGCTGTTTCCGCGTGGGGCTGGTGCCCACCGGGTCGCGCGACCCGTTCGCATTGCGCCGCGCGGCGCAGGGCGTGGTGAAGATCCTGGTGGAAGGCGGGATGGCGCTGCCGCTGGCCGGTTTTCTGGAGGGCGACGCGGAGTTGACGGCGTTCTTCCAGGAGCGCGTGAAATTCTATTTCAAGGACGTCCGCGGATTCCAGTACGACGAAGTGAACGCGGCCATGGCGGCGGGATGGAGCAACCTGGCGGACCTGGCGGCGCGCCTCGAGCGCATCCGGAACCTGCGGCAATCGCCCGATTTCGAGCCGCTGGCGGCCAGTTTCAAGCGCATCCGCAACATCCTGGAACAGGCCAAGTACGAGGGCGGCGCAGGCCTCAGCGAGCTCCTCCTGGAAGAGGAGCCCGAGAAGGAGTTGTACCGGGAGTACCGGAGCATCCTCGGGCAGCCCATCGAGAGCGTGATTTCGCGGCTGCGTCCCAAGGTGGATTTGTTTTTCGATCGTGTGCTGGTGAACGCACCGCTTGAGGAGGTTCGCCGGAACCGCCTGCAATTGCTGTACGAACTGCGGAGAGAATTCTCCAAGGTCGCCGACTTTTCGGAAATCGTGACTACATCATAGGAGCAGAGAATGAGCAAACAGGTCTACTCGTTCGGCAACGGAACGGCCGACGGTGACGGAAAAATGAAAGATATCCTGGGCGGCAAGGGCGCCGGCCTCGCGGAAATGAGCCGGGCCGGGTTGCCGGTGCCGCCCGGATTCACTATTTCGACGGCTGTCTGCAACATGTACTTCGAGAACGGGAACGCCGTGCCGGCGGGCATCGACCGGGAGATGTTGCGCGCCCTGGCCACCCTGGAAGAACGCATGGGGCAGCATCTCGGCGATGTCAACAACCCGCTGCTGGTGAGCGTCCGCTCGGGCGCCAAGTTCTCCATGCCGGGCATGATGGATACCATCCTCAACCTGGGCCTGAACGACCAGACGGTCAAGGCGCTCGAGGCCAAGAGCCAGAACCCGCGCTTCGCCTACGATTGCTACCGCCGCTTCATCCAGATGTACGGCAACGTGGTGCTGGAGATCTCCAAACACGATTTCGACCAGGTCTTCGACGGCCAGAAGAAGAAGGCCAAGGCCAAGCTGGACACCGAACTTTCGGCCGGGGACTTGCAGGAGGTGATCGCCGGCTACAAAAAGCTGGTCGAGAAGAAGACCGGCCAGCCGTTCCCGCAGGACGCCATGGTGCAGTTGCAGGGCGCGCGCGACGCGGTGTTCCGCTCCTGGTTCAACGACCGCGCCAAGTACTACCGCAAGATGAACCAGATTCCCGACGACCTGGGCACGGCGGTCAACGTGCAGGCCATGGTGTTCGGCAACATGGGCGTGACCTCGGCCACCGGCGTGGGCTTCACCCGCAATCCGGCCACCGGCGAGAAGGCCTTCTACGGCGAGTTCCTCGAGAACGCCCAGGGCGAGGACGTGGTCAGCGGCGTGCGCACCCCGCACCCCATCTCCGAACTCGAGACGTGGAACCCCGCGGTCTATAAGCAGCTTCACGAGATCACCACCATGCTCGAGAAGCACTACCGCGACATCCAGGATTTCGAGTACACCATTCAGGACGGCAAGCTGTACATGCTGCAGACCCGCAACGGCAAGCGCACCGGTCCGGCGGCGGTGCGCATCGCGGTCGAGATGGTGCAGGAAGGCTTGATCGACAAGAAGGAAGCCGTTCTGCGCGTGGAGCCGCAGCAGCTCGACCAGTTGCTGCACCCGGTGCTCGATCCGGCGTCCAAGAAGTCGCTGACCAGGCTGGCGGTGGGTCTGCCGGCGTCCCCTGGCGCGGCGGTGGGCACGGTGGTGTTCACGGCCGACGAGGCGGTGGAAGCGTCCAAGAAAGCGCCCGTGATCCTGGTGCGCAAGGAGACCGTGCCGGACGACATCCACGGCATGGAAGTGGCCAAGGGCATTCTCACTTCGCGCGGCGGCATGACCAGCCACGCGGCGGTGGTCTGCCGCGGCATGGGCACGCCCTGCGTGGCGGGCGCCGAAGCCGTGGACGTGAACGAGCACAAGAAGACCGTCACGGTGACGGTGGGCGGGAAAGCGGTGGTGCTGAAGGAAGGCGACTGGGTGTCGCTGGACGGCTCGACCGGCGAGGTGTTCGAGGGCAAGGCGAATACCCTGGACGCCGATCCGAAATCCGGCGTGCTGGCCAGCTTCATGAGCTGGGCCGACGAGTTTCGCGGCAAGTTCGGCATCCGCGCCAACGCCGACATTCCGCGCGACGCCAAGGCGGCGCGCCGCTTCGGCGCCGAGGGCATCGGGCTGTGCCGCACCGAGCACATGTTCTTCGCCGAGGACCGCATCGAGCACATGCAGGCCATGATCCTGGCGAGCGACGAGAAGACCCGGCGCAAGGCGCTGGCCAGGCTGCTGCCGTTCCAACGCCGCGATTTCGCCGGCCTGTTCGAAGCCATGGACGGGTTGCCAGTGGTGATCCGCACGCTCGATCCGCCGCTGCACGAGTTCCTGCCCAAGCGCGAGGAGTTGATGGTGGACGTGGCCCTGCTGCCCTACGCCGGCATCGAGAAGAAGCGCGAGCTGGTGGAGAAGTACAAGGGATTCGGCGCCCAGGTGAAGACGCTCAAGACGGTGATCCCCGCGTTGCTGCACCGCGTGGAAGAGCTGCACGAATTCAACCCCATGCTGGGCCTGCGCGGCTGCCGCCTGGGGATCCTGTATCCCGAGATCACGGAAATGCAGGTGCGCGCCATTTTCGAGGCCGTCGTGCAGGTGGCCCGGAAGGGCAAGAAGGTGATTCCGGAAGTGATGATTCCGCTGATCGGCGGCGTCAAGGAACTCGAGAACCAGAAGGCCATCACGGTGAAGGTGGCCGAGGAAGTGCTCGGCAAGGCCGGGATGAAGGACCTGCACTACATGGTCGGCACCATGATCGAGATTCCGCGCGCGGCGCTGACGGCGGGCAAGGTGGCGAAGGAAGCGGACTTCTTCAGCTTCGGCACCAACGACCTGACGCAGACCACCATGGGCCTCTCGCGCGACGATTACACGAAGTTCCAGAAGGTCTACCAGGATCGCAAGATTTTCGACAACGATCCGTTCGCCGTTCTGGACCAGGAAGGCGTGGGCCGGCTGGTGAAGCTGGCGGTCGAGGAGGGCCGCGCCGGCAATCCCAAACTGGAAGTGGGCATCTGCGGCGAGCACGGCGGCGAGCCCAGCTCGGTGCAGTTCTGCTACCGCGTGGGCATGGACTACGTTTCCTGCTCCCCGTACCGCGTGCCCATCGCGCGCCTGGCGGCGGCGCAGGCGGCCATTTCGGGAGATTCGACGGAGATGCAGCGGACGAAGTAAGCGCTGGTTTTTGTGGGGCAGGTTTTCAACCTGCGGCGGACTTACAGTCCGCCTGCCGACCACTCGCACGTGGCCGCCCAGGCGGGTTGCAAACCCGCCGCGGGTTAAAAACCTGCCCCACAATCTGAAATCCGAGGCCGGGGCGGAAACGCTCCGGCCTTTTTCTTGGGCGCCGGGCCCGGGAAACCCAGGCGCCCCTCAGGATTGCCGGGGCGGCGCCAGGAGAGCGCCGACTGCCTCGAGAACGCGCGTAGCGATTGCCAGCGCCACAACTGCCTCACTCTCGTCCGGTTCGCGCGGAGCGTCCAGGTAGCGGAACATGACAGCGTAGTCGGTCAGATCGGAAGCCTCCCTGAACACAGGATCGAGGGACGCATTCAAGGCGGCGCGTTGGCCGCCCAGTTCGTTCAGGTCGTGCGTCTTGCGGAAAAGAACCTGGATGGCTCCGCCGATGCCAGCAGGCGCGCGGCGTTGAGGTCCTTGCGGGCCTGCGCAGACCAGCGATCGGCCTCGCCACGCCGCGACTCTTCGGGCGTCATAGAGTATTCTTCCCTCTCGGGCGATGGTTGCGGGCAGGGATGCCTTCACATGGGCGGCGCGGGTATCGAACTCGCTTGCCGGCCATCGGACCACGTCGGCAGCCGTGCCCAGATCCCATAGGGCGCGATGCACACCTGGCCGATAGAGATCCGGCGGGGCATCGTCCGGCAAGACCACGCAGAAATCGAGATCGCTGTCCGGACCGGCATCCCCCCGGGCGGCGGAGCCGAACAGGTAGATACGCTCGGGGTGGTAGAAGTCGACCAAACGGCGCGTAATCTCGGCGATGGATTGGTCCTGGGTCATCCACCTATATTGTGCACTGAAAACCGGGTGACGCGTGAGGAGTCTCGTGCCTCGCGCGGAAGCCCGCTCAGGGCGGGCAGGCTAGGACAACCGTGGCGACCGTCATTAAGGGAATGCCGAGCGTTCCCGGCGCAGGTACTCATCTACGTCCACTCCTTGCCAGACATCCTCGCCCAAGCCCTGAAGCTCCAGCAGACTCCGGTGCGGCCGGCGCTGAATGTCGGTGCTCAGCCGCCCAACGAGTTCGGCGATGAGACGCAACCGGTCGGCAGGACCGAGGGCCTGCACGGACCGCTTGGCTTGGTCGTAACTCGGGTTCGGCATGTCGCTCATCCCCATAACCACGCGATACCGCGCTGGGTGGCCGTGACGCCACCCGTAGCGCCTTTGGGCGGCGCTGAGGGCGGCCAAGGTGGCCAACGGTCCGTTCCCCGTCCCGGACCGGGAAGGCGTAGGCCGGTGGGCTGCCGGATTGGCCTCCGCGATCCGTATGAGAAAGTCGATCTGACGGCCGGGTAAAGGCGGCAACCGCTCAGGCGGGGCGCTTCACCAGGGCGTCGATGCGGGCCTGGTAGGCGGGGAGCGCTTGGGGGCCGGCGGCTTCCATGTGCTGCATGAAGGCGTTGCCCACGGTCTCCAGGTTGTGGTAGGCCCTGGGGTTCCGGAAGGCTTCGCGCATCTCGGGGAGCACGTGGCGCACGCGCTCCCAGACCAGCAGGCACTCGGGGTTGGTCTCGAAGAACAGCTCCTGGTTGAGGACACCGGAAGCGACCAAGGCGGCGGCCATGTCCCAGTAACTGGTCACCATGCGCATGTAGGTGTTCTCCTGGCTGCCGGGAGGGGCGATTTTCATCAGCTCCTCGAGGGTTTCGGCGGCGCAGTTCTGGGCGAACCAGGCGCGCGCCCGGCGCAGGGTGTCTTCGCGCCGCAGTTCGTAGAGGCGCAGACAGAGATTGGCATCGTCGTAGGTGGCTTGCGTGGGCATACCAGGAATTATAGCGGGTGCGGGAGTCCGCGGGCAGCCGGAAGAGTCCGGAAAACGAAAACCGGCGGACGGCCTTTCTTCGAAGGCCGTCCGCCGGAGTAAAAGGAGGCGGGAACCGCCGCCGCGCTAGAGGCTCTTGCGGCGCTTGCGGCCGATCACACCCAGACCGATGAGCGCGCCACCGAGCAACAGCATGGTGGAGGGTTCGGGCACGATTTCCTGAGTGAACTCGTTACTCACGTCTGCGATCTTGCTCGTACCAGGGCTGATAGTGAACGTGTCCGTGACGGTGAACGACGTCGACTCGAGAATTATCTGCGCCCCGGAGTATGTATAACCGAGCGAAGGATCCCACGTGGAATACGTGCTTCCGCTGGCGCCATTGCTGAGGGCCTTCGTAATCGTGGCCAGTGGGCCTCCTCCGTTGTCCTGGAGCCCGGTAGACGATTCGACGACTTGCCAATTGTTCGCCGACGGCAGGGCCAAGGGGTCGACGGTGACAACGTACGAAATCGAGAAGGCGGTCGAGAAGTAGTTGGCGTCATTCAGGTTAAAGAGCGACGAATAACTGTCCCCCGCGTTGGGAACGCTGATAGTCGCCGACACGTTGCTGTCCAAAGAGCCGGTCAGGACCTGGAAATTCGTGTACTCCAGGTCGCCGGCTTCGCACCCTCCCTGGCTCACCAAGGTGGTCCACGCGATTGAACTCGAGCCGGCCGGGCAGGCGACCGGATTGGCCAAAGCCACGAGCGGCAGCAACAAAACAACTGCTAGTAGTAGTCTCTTCATTTTTCCTCCGAAGCCTCCTTCGCAGGGAACGGTCGCCAGGAAGGGATACAGCGTGCCTGTTCCTCGCGTCGTTCGATGCAGTATCCATATTACCAACTCGTCCCAGGAAGTCAACTGCAATTCTGCCGAGAATCTCAAGTTTTTGTACGGGGGGACTGCGGATCGGGGTACCAGTACCGGTACTAGGACCAAAAACTGGCCCCCTAGCAGGCCAAATCGTCACGGCCGATGCGGAAGCCGTTGAGATTCCCCAGGACGGTGAGGGCGATCTGCCGGGAGTCGAAAAAGGTCCGGGAGACGCGCTGAACGGCCTCGGCGTCCACCGATTCGATGCTTTCCACGAGTTCGTCCAGGGTAAAAAACCGCTGGAAGTACATCTCCTGGCGGGCCAGGTTCGACATGCGGCTCGAGGTGGATTCCAGACCGAGCATGAGCGAGCCTTTGAGGTAATCCTTGGCGCGGCGGAGTTCCTCGGGCAAGATAGAAGTTTGTTTGAGTTGGCGGAATTCATTCACGATGGATTCCACCACCTTACGCGCCGATTCAATCGAGGTTCCGGCATAAATCGAGAGGCACCCGGTATCGCGGTAGGGGCTCAACTCGCTGAACACGGCATAGGCTAGGCCCTGCCGCTCGCGGATGTTCTGAAACAGGCGCGAGCTCATGCCGCCCCCCAGCAGGGTGTTGAGCACGTAGCAGGCGAAGCGCTCGCGGTGGGGGAGCGGGTAGGACGGCACTCCCAGGCAGAGGTGCACCTGTTCGAGGGCCCTTTTGCTGCGCAGGGCGATGCGGGCGTGCGTGCCGGGCGGCTCGCCGGGGCCGAGCGGAGGGGCCGGCGGCAGGTCCGCGAAGTACTGGCGCACCAGGGCCACCAGGCGGCCGTGAGCGAGGTTTCCGGCGGCCGTCACCAGCAGGTTCGAGGGCGTGTACACGGCGCGGTAGTATGCGCGGACCATGGGCGCGTCGAAGCGCCGCACGGTCTCGCGGGTGCCCAGAATGGGCTTGCCGAGAGCGTGGTCCTTCCAGAAGTTCGAGGAGAAGATCTCGTGGACCAGGTAATCCGGGCTGTCGGCCTCCATTTTGATCTCTTCGAGAATGACGCCCTTTTCCTTCTCGACGTCCTCTTCGGCGAAGCGCGGATGGAGCACCAGGTCGGCCAGGACGTCGAAGGCCTGCGCCAGGTGCTCGTCCAGGACCTTGGTGCTGAAACACACCAGCTCCTTGGCGGTGAAGGCATCCAGGTTGCCGCCGATGGAGTCCACCGAGCGGGCGATGTCCTCGGCCGAGCGGCGGGTGGTGCCTTTGAAGAGCATGTGCTCGATGAAGTGGGAGATGCCGTTCTGCTCGGGGGTTTCGTGGCGGGACCCGGAATCGATCCACACCCCCACCGAGACCGAGCGCACGTGGGGCATGCTTTCGGTGATCACGCGGACGCCGTTGGGGAGCGTGGTCATGTCGATGTCCCGAAGAGGGTTGGAGGTGGATGTCATTGTATATAGGTAGAGAGCGGGCCTACTTCCTTTGTAGCACCGTTGGGGCGGCGGGTGCTCCGGTACACTGGTACCAGCATGGCGGAAGCGATCGTCGGGATGGACCTTGCGGAGCTGCGGCGTCTGCTGGGGCCGCGGCAGCCGGCTTACCGGGCGCGGCAGATCTACGAGGCCGTCTACCGCGCGCAAACCGGCGATATCGCGCGCATGGCGGAGCTCCCGGCGCGGATGCGGGATGAACTGGCGGGCCGCGTTGCCGTGGGGCTGCCGGAGGTCGAGCGGCGCTACGATTCGGCGGACGGAACGCGGCGCTACCTGCTGCGCCTGGAAGACCGGCGGACGGTGGAAACCGTCCTCATGCCCGAGGGCGGGCGCGACACGCTGTGCATTTCCAGCCAGGTGGGCTGTGCGCTGGGCTGCAAGTTCTGCATGACGGCGCTGCTGGGAATCGAGCGCAACCTGACGGCGGGCGAAATCGTGGGCCAGGTGCTGGTGGTGGCGCGGGAGAACCGGCTGCGGCAGGACGGCGGGCGGCTGAACATCGTCATGATGGGGCAGGGCGAGCCGCTATTGAACCTGGCGAACGTGGTGAAGGCGGCGCGCATCCTGATGGACCCCGCCGGGTTCGCGCTTTCGCCGCGGCGCATCACGGTTTCCACGGCGGGCATCGTGCCGGCCATCCGAGAACTGGGCGCCGAGCCGGTGCGGCCGAAGCTGGCCATTTCGCTGAACGCCTCGACCGAGGAACAGCGGCGGGAACTCATGCCCATCGCGCGCAAGTATCCGCTGAAAGACCTGCTGGAGGCTTGCCGGGCGTACCCACTGCGGCCGTGGGAGAAACTCACGTTCGAGTACGTGCTGCTGGGCGGCGTGAACGATTCCGGCGCGGACGCGCGCCGGGTGGTGAAGCTGCTGGCGAATCTGAACTGCAAGGTGAACCTGATCGCGCTGAATGCGGGGCCGGAGATCCGCTACCGGACGCCGGATGCGGAGCGGGTGGCCGCGTTCCAACAGATCGTGCGGCGCGGCATGGCGTGCTTCATCCGCAAGCCGCGGGGTCTGGACATCTACGCGGCGTGCGGCCAGTTGAAGCGGAGCACGGGAATAAATGGCGTCTGACCCCTTTTTCAAAATAAACGCGTCCGACCCCTATTTGTCAGGGGACTGTAACTACTGCCGTAGGAAGCTGAACCCGAAAGGGGGAAGCCATGAAAGACGGCAGCGTGCAGTTTCTGTGGCTGAATCCGGGCCTGACGGAAGGATTCCGGACCGGCGTCTGCCTTCACGGCCACACCCTGCATTCCGAGGAGTGCCTCGGGTTTCTGCCGCGCTACCTGCGGCTGATTCCCGGCATATCTCGGGTTATCCGCGGCTATGAACGGGCCGGCGTAGATTTTGCGCGCGCTTACTGGACGCCGCCGCTCATTCCCGCATCGGCGCTGGCCATCGAGCGGCAACAGATCGGCGGGCTGGGCCTGCGGCCCATCGTCTCGCTCACCGACCACGACAACCTGGAAGCCGGCCTGGCCCTGCAAGTGACCGCCGACCGGCGGCGCGTGCCGCTCGCGGCCGAATGGACCGTGCCGTACGAGCGCTCGGTTTTCCACCTGGGCATTCACAACCTGCCCCGCCAGTGGATGGCCGCGCTGGCGGCTTACACCCGTGCGCCCGAGCGGGCGCGGCTGCCGGAGCTGTTGAGCGCGCTGGCGGCCGTTCCCGAAACGCTGATCGTGCTGAACCATCCGTTCTGGATGGAAGAGGGAGTGAGCGAAGCGGCCCACCGGCCGGCGCTCGAGCGGTTGCTGGGGGAATGCGGCCGGTGGATTCACGCCTTCGAGATGAACGGCACGCGCCCGTGGCGGGAGAACGCCGATACCCTGGCGCTGGGGCGCGCGCATGCGCGGCCCGCGATTTCCGGCGGCGACCGGCACGCCTGCGAACCGGCGGCCTGTCTCAACCTCACGAACGCGGCCACGTTCGCGGAGTTCGCCGCCGAAGTGAGGGCGGGCGAAAGCACGGTGGCGTTTCTTCCGCACTACCGCGAAAGCATGACCATGCGCATCCTGGAAGCCAGTTGGGACATCCTGCGGCCGTATCCCGAGTATCCGGGGCGGGAGCGCTGGACGGACCGAATCTTCTATCGCGGCGAGGACGGCGTGGCGCGGGCGCTCGGCACCGTCTGGGAGCGAGGGGCTCCCTGGATGGCGCGGGCGGCCGCGGCCGCTCTGGAACTGGCGGCCACCACGCAACTGCGCCAGGCGGTGCGGCTGTTCGCCATGCGCCGCGAAGAGGCGTTGCCGTGACCCTACGCCAGAGGCTGAAGGCGCTGGCGGTGGGCGGCGTGGCGCCCGAGACCATGGCGCTGAGCGTGGCGCTGGGGGTGCTGCTGGGCGTCTTCCCGGTCTACGGATGTCCCACGCTGCTGTGCGCGGGCGCCGCGGTGCTGCTGCGGCTGAACCTGCCGGCCATGCAACTGGTGAACCTGCTGACCTCGCCGCTGCAACTGGCGCTGCTGGGGCCTTTCGGCTGGCTGGGCGGGCGATTGGTTCACGTTCCCGCGGGGGCGCACCCCGGGGTGTCGCAGCTTGCGGCCGGACTGGCAGCCGCGCTGGTCCACGCCGTGGCGGGGTGGTGCTGCGTGGCCGCGCCGCTGGGGATGATGTTGTGGCTGACGCTGGGGTGGACGCACGGCAACGGGCCGCGGGCGCCGTCCGGGTTCGAACTCCAATCCGGCGCCTGGCGGTGCGCCGCCAGGATGCGCTCGAGCAGCGCCGGAATCTCGTAGACGGCCGCGTTGCGGGTGGCCAGGGCGCGCGCGCGGAAGCGGGGATAGCGATCCGGGTCGAGCAGCCTTTCCACGGCCGCGGGGATTTCCCGGGCGCCGCCGACGGCCACGCCCACCTGTTGCTCCTCGACCCAATCGGCGTTGAAGCGTTCGTGGGCCAGGGTCCAGGCGTTGCGTTCGACGATCACCGGCAGGCCCTTGGCCAGCGCCTCGCTGATGCAGCCGGGGCCGGGCTTGCCGATAAAGAAATCGGCCAGTTCCATGTAGCGGGGAATGTCGCGCGTGAACCCCTCGACGAACATGGGAATGCGCGGATGCATGGCGCGCAACTCCGCCGCCGCGCGCTGGTGCCTGCCGCACAGCAGGATCAACTGCGCCCGGGAGCGCGCGCGGTTGAGGGCGCGGGCGATCCTCACCATCTCGAGGGAACCTTCGCCGCCGAAGAGCACCAGGCCGGTGGGGCGGCCGGCGTGGAGCCCCAGGCGCGCGAGCTCCCCGGCGCGGTCGGGATTCACGGCCGAGTAGAAGCGGGGGTGCAGGATCATGCCCGAGGCGCGCAGAATCCGCGACGCGGGGAGCCCCAGGAGGCGGGCCTGCACGGCGGCGCGGCCGCTTCCGCAGATGACGTACTGGTCCTGGCGCTCGATCCAGAAGTGCGGCGGGTAATCGGCGATATCGGTGAGGATGGTGACGTAGGGCGTGCCCGGCCAGGCGCCCTCCAGAGACTGCTTGAGCGAGCGGTTGTAGTGCGGAATGAGCGAGACCACCAGATCCGGGCGGAACTGGCTCCAGTGCCGGCGCAGCACCCTGACCTGGGCGGGGTGCGACATGCGGATCAGCAGGTGCATGAGGGGAATCAACTGCGCGCTGCCGAGCGTCCAGCCGCGGCGCAGCATGATGTTGTAGACTTCCTGGAACCGGATGCCGGTGGACTTGCGGACGAAGTCGATGGAATCGAGCATCTCCTGAATGGAGAGCAAGCGCACGTCCCAGGGACGGCGCTGCTCCCCGATGACTTCGCACAAGGCGTTGGCGGCGGCGCGGTGGCCGCCTCCGGAATCGATATAGACGATGGCGATTCGGGGATTCATGAGGGCCTTCCGGATCAGGCGGCGGCCCGGCGTTGCCGGTCCAGCACCAGCACAAGCTGGGCGCGGGCTTCGGCCGCGGACGGCGCGTTGCCTTCCGGCGGCTCGGCAAGATAGATCCGCAGGCAGCCCTCGGCTCTCGCCAAGTCGCTCCCGGAGGCCAGCAGGCGGAGGGCGGCGCGGTAGAACGGCTTGAGATCGTCGGGCACCGCACGGGCCGAGGCCGCCAGAACGGCGTCCAGTTCGTCCCACATCGCGCGGGCGGCGTGGATGTCCGCCAGGATGGCGTAGGCGTCCACGCGGCCTGGGTCGAGCGCGCGGGCTTCGGCGGCGGACTTCCGGGCGTCGTCAAACCGGGGCGGAACGGTGGCGGCATAAAACCCGGCGAGGGCCACGAGCGCCCGGTAACTGGGGGGCTGAACTCCGGCCGCGCGGCGGAGGCAGGCTTCGGCATCGGCGGTCCGCTTGCGATAATCCGCCAGGCGGGCCTGCGCCGGAATGCCGGCGGCGGTTTCGGCGGCGCGGCGCGGATCGCCGCCAACGATGCCGGGCGCGAGCAGGTAGAACTCCATGAGGTCGCGCCGCGCCTGCGGGTCGCGCGGGTCGAGCGCCAGCGCGCGATCGATCTCGGAGCGAAGGCGGCGCGCCAGCAGAGGTTGCCGGATCGTGTTGGAGTGCTGCGCCATCGCGCCCAGGCATTCGGCCACCTGGCGGCGGTGCCTGGCGGTGCGCCCATCGAGCGCGACGGCCTTTTCGGCGAGGGGCAGCGGCGAATCGCGGCCGCCGAACGCATTGCGCACCTGGGAGAGCGGGAAATTCGCCAGCGGGCCGGCGGGGGCGTGGGGAAAGCGCGCCTCCACGATGGCCCGCGCCCGTTTCCAGTGGCCGGCTTCGATCATCCGCTGGGGCTCGGTTTGCGCGGCGAGACAGCCGCGAACCGGGAGCGCCGCGAAGGCAAAGCGGACTGTGGAAGCGGGTGGCATGGAAGCGGCGCCGTGCCGGGCCGGACATTACGATTATGCGAGGTCGGGGTTACACCGCAATTACAGAGAGCTTACGAAACGGAGTTACGGCGAGGTCTACTCCGGCCAGAAAGCCTCGAGCCAGAGTTGGAGCGTCAAGTCGTGCCGGGACCGATGAGCCGGGAGGTACGGCCGAAGCTCGTTGTAGTAGCGCTCTCTGAGGACCGCCGGTTTCAGGTGGCCGGCGCGTGCGAGTTGCCGCACGTCGTCGCGGTCGCGTTCGAAGTTTCGCTCCAGTTTGGACAGCGCCAGATCGTGCGCCTCCAGCGCGTAGAGCCGAAGGTTCGCCCAAGCGCCGGGGAACATCGGCACTAGGCGTGCGCCGTAGCCTTCGGGCGGGGTGGCGACTGTGACGGCGTCCAGATAGACCTTGTGTACTCTGTGCAGGGCGGAATCCCGGCCGCCAATCTCAATGAGGCGATTCGACAGGTTCGGCACGACGCCCAGGAAGTCGACATCGCTGGTAGTGCGGGCGACGCCGTACAGTTGCGTCACCACGAAACCGCCGCAGCAGTGCAGTTGAACGTCGTGGCCGAAGCGGGAGTCCACGGCAGCGAAGAAGGACCGCCACGGCTCGGGTGGCCGCTCAATGCGTGGCATATGGCAACTGCCCGGCGGTCAGGCTGGTCAAGAGGCTCCAGTGTGCGGCGGATTCCGGACGATTCGTCCGCAGCGACGCGCGCTCGCGTTCCGGCATCGAATCGCGGCAAAGAGTGCCTTCTCGGGCGAGACGGGCCTCTTCAAGTTCGCTCTCCCATCGGGACAAGACGTCGACCGCACACTGCCGCCGCGGCGACGACCCCGCCGTTTGCTTTGCGAGATGGACGAGGTAACCCAGGCGGTTTTGGGCGTTGTGCAACCTGACGCGATCTCTCAGCCATTCCCAATCCAAATCGGGATACGCGCTCAGGACCCAGGGCAGGGCTTCCACGAGGCGTGTGTCCAGGTCCCGGTTCACGAGGGCACTGAGAACCACTTCGGCGGGATTGCTCACCGCCCTGGAACGCACGTGCTCGAAACCGGGGTAACCGAGGGATGCGATCTCTCGTTGAAGCCGATCGGGGGGACATGCCCGAGCATCGAGAGGCTCCGGCAGTGGGAGTGCCGCAGGGGAGAGTCCATACAGCTTCGCGGCTTGGCGGACGAGCCGGCGGCTGGCGACCCTCAACCCCGCTTCGAGCTGCGACAGATACGGCTGAGCCACGCCCAGCATGCGCGCCGCGGCCACCTGGGTCAAGCCCGCATTGTGGCGCCCTGTCTTCCACTGCGCGGCAGTCATGCGCCCTCCCGCTGGTAGCCAATATAGCACACTGCGCTATACGAGGGCGGCAAACCTGGAGCGGAAGCGCGCTCGATACGCCGATCGACGAAGAGTCGCCCGGAGAATCGTGCATGAAGAGCCAGGCCTGGTACGCGGTAAACGCTGCTAGCCTCAAAGGAACTCAGTCTCTTGGCGCGTATACCGCGTCTACGGCGTAGAATGGTGATGAGGGTCCCGATCGAAAAGGGTTCCCGAGGAAATGTCTAATGATCTCCAGCTAATCGCGATGAAGAGACTTTTGAGGCAAACGCTGACGGACGCCCTGGCCCTGAAACGCATTCTCGGGGAGAAGGGTCTGATCTCGGCGGCAGAATGGAAACAGGCCTGTCACGAGTGCGGGCCAGCGGTGGATGAAGTGTTCCAGATTTTTGAAATGGATGAGGAAGAACTCCGGCAGCAGTACCTCAAAACCGCTGAAGGCTCCTCACAATAGGCGCCAGACTGCCGGTACAATGGCCCTGGAATGGCGCGGAAGACAGCCAAATCCCGCAATCCTCCGCCGAAGCACGGGGCCTGTCCTCACTCAAAAGCGCGTGACGGGGGCCAGGATCTCGCCCGCACGTTTGGCCTAGGCGAATGGTACCCCGTCCCACCCGCAATCCCGGCCTCTGTCAGCGCCGGTATCGTGGCTGGTCACACGATCTCGAATGAAGCCGCCGGCCATGATGGCGGCTCGGACCAACCACCTAATCGCCATCAATTCGCGCAATCGAATGGGATGAGCGTGCCGGAACTGCTAGCATTGGCTCTCACCCGTATCCCCTTGAAACCGATCCCACACAGATTCTTCCTCTCTCGATTGTTGAACCTCGACAGCCATGAGGCTCGAAGGTACTCCGGACTGAGTTCGCCTACTTCGCCGGTGATAACTATTTCGTGGTTTGCCTCTGTCACCTGCATCCCCTCGGTGCTGAATCTCTGCTGCATTTCATCTACGAACTTTTGTCTCGCCTCGCGCTGCTGCTGTAATCGAGCGTCCTTCTCCGTTTTCGTCTCTGGGCAGCCTAATGGATATATATCGCCATCGCCAAAGACGCCATCATCCCGAAGGTAGATAGTCTTGAACCCCATTGTGCACATATTCCGGCGGGCAACTGGCACGAACACGTTTTGCATAACTTCGTCACGGGCAGGCTTCAGTTTGAAGCTATTCGAAGCAATCACCACTTGACCATTTCTTTCCTCCCGAATCGAAGCCTCGACTCCCGCGTTGCGGAATGCTTCCTGGAGGCCGCTAATATAGTCTTCGCGTGCAGTTTTCCTCGCATCGTTCAAGATTTCCTCTTTGAGAGCGGCTGGATCGACTGGTTTGTCAGAGGGCACTTGTCGGCTGGGGGTGTTTGGGGCGTTCTCCCCGCCTTTGGCTTGAGGCCGGGCTGCCTTTTGGCGATCATCCCCCGCCTTCCAGAGGCCGACTATCAGGATTGTACTCAAGCCCACAATCGCAGCCAGCCACCACCACGCGGTTCGAGTACGGGTCTTCTGTCCAGCCGGGCTCATGTATGCCTGCACTCCAATACCACGGGGCAGTGGCGTTCCACACCGCGCGCAAAATGACGAGCCTGGAGGTGGGATCTGGCCGCAGTTCCCGCAATACTGCTGCTGCATAGATGCCTCAGTTATCGCTCTACGTACAAGTAGTATGCCCTTAAGCAGAATATCTCGAAACTCCTTTTGGTGCAACGCGAGGAAACCCAGAAGCGGCTGGGAAGGCGCATCCGGGCGCTGCGCCTCAAGCGCGGGTGGACACAGGACGAATTTGCAGACCTCTCGGGTCCCCACCGGGCACAGGTGGGCGCATTCGAAAACGGCAGAATGCACTATTGGGCGGCCTCCAGAGCCGCCGTGCACCACACCCGGGGGACGCTCATTCCTCTCTTATTGCTGACAGGGATGCCGGCAGGAGAAGCCCTGCCCCTCGCACTGGGGGCGAGTCGAATTGATGGGCAGGCCCCTTACAGTGGGCAGGGCGAAGGCCGCAAAAGGGACCGGCCGGGTGATTCTGATCGATGATGATCTTGCCTCAATCCCCGCGACTCACCGGGCGTGGTTCGTCGAGAAGCTTGGCGAACCAAGGCCAGAGCACTATTTGCTCCCGCGGGGCAGGCTCGTCCTGTCCGATCCGACGCGGCACGCTACGGATACCACGTGGGGTTGGGATCAATTGCGGGCCGATACAGGCGTTTCCCGCCGACTTCATGACCTTCGGCACACCTTCGCCAGACTGGCCGAGAACGGCATCTCAGAGTCCACAAAGCCCGCTCTGATGGGCCGCATGAGCCGGGCGATGCTGGAGCGCAATTCCCACATTCGGATGGCTGCCGAGCCAGACGCTGTGGCGGGAATCAGACTTTACGAGCAGGCCGTGGGCCCCGAAGATTCCGAGGTAGTCCCTGTAGCAGCGGCAGCCGCCACAATCCAGTGAACCGCAACCGATTGATTCTGGTGGTGAGCGCGGAAGGAATCGAACCTTCAACCTAGTGATTAAGAGTCACTTGCTCTGCCAATTGAGCTACGCGCCCGCTCTCCGAAGATGGCTGGAACCGGCGGGCACCCGAGGCGCCCGCCGACGGAAAGATTATAGCATTTCGCGCCCCGCCTCATAAATGGGGTCTGACCCCTTTTTCGGCGATCTGCGCGATGTCCAGCAGCGCGGGCGGCGTGCCGGGCGCGCCGGCCAGCGCGTCGCGCAGCACCGAGCGGCAGAAGGGACACGCCGTGGCAATGGTCCGCGCGCCGGTGGCCGCCAACTCGCGGGCGCGCTCGGCGCCTATCCGCGTGCCCTGCTCTTCGCCCAAAAACATCTGCCCGCCGCCGGCCCCGCAACAGAACGACCGGCCGCGCGCGCGGGCGGGCTCGACCGGTTCCGCGTACCGCTTCAGCACGCGGCGCGGCTGGTTGTACACGTCCCGATAGCGGCCCAGGTAGCAGGGATCGTGGAACACGATTCTCTCCCGCTCGCCCCGCGCGGCGGGCAGGCGCGCACCCAGGCGGGCCAGCAACTCGCTGTGATGCTCGATCCGGAAGGTCGCGCCGTATTCCTTCCAGTCGGTGCCGATGGTGCGCACGCAGTGCGGGCAGATGGACACCATTTTGCCCACCTGGGCGGCGCGCAGCGTGGCGATGTTGGCTTCGGCCAGCAGCGAAAACGCCAGGTCGTTGCCCAGGCGGCGGGCGGGATCGCCGGTACACTTTTCCTTGCGCAGCACGCCGAAGGTCACGCCCGCGTGGCCCAGCACGCGCGCCAGGGCGAGCACGATCTCGCGGCCCTGGGGATCGTAGGCGCCCATGCAGCCCAGCCACAGGCAGTACTCCTGGGAGCCGTCGTAGAGCGGCAGGCCGCCGGTCTCGAGGAACCGCTGGCGGTCGCTGGGGGCGAAGCCCAGCGCGTTGCCGTGGCGCTCCAGGTTGAGGAACAGGCGGGCGCCGCGCGGGTCGTCCCACTTGCCGGTATTCACCGCGCCGCGCCGCAGGCCGACGATCAGGGGCAGGTGCTGAACGCCCACCGGGCACTGAAACTCGCAGGCGCCGCAGGTGGTGCACTGGAACGCGGCCGCGGCGGAGATGTGACCGCCCAGCAGCGGGGCCGGGGCGGCGGGACCGAATTCATCGAGGTAGCCGCGCAGCCCCAGCACGATCTCCTTGGGGTCGAGCGCCTTGCCGGTGCGGTTGGCCGGGCAGTGCTCGGTGCAGCGGCCGCACTCTACGCAGGAGCAGGCCTGGAGGGCGTCGATGCGGGTCACGTCCCGGCCGGTGTCCAGGCCGAAATCCTGGTCGCCGGAAAGCGGCGGAATGCGGCTGAAGCCGTCGCGGCGCAGAAATACGGCAATGGGGCCGAGCGCGAGGTGCAGGTGCTTGGAATGCGGGATCAGCGGCAGAAACACCAGCAGTGCGGCGGTGTGCAGCCACCAGCAGGCGCGGCTGCCGGCGGGGCTGCCGCGGCCGATCCACAGCCCGCCGAGGTAGGTCGCCATCAGGACGAAGATCAGCAGCGCGATGAGGCCCGATTCCGGCGATACCGCTCCCAGCCAGCGCGGACGCACCACGAACCGGCGCACGGACAGTCCCACGACGGCCACCGCAACCGCCGCCGCCCATACCGCCACGAAACCCAGGTACCAGGAGCCGGGCGGACGCGCGGGATCCAGGAAGCGCAGCCCGAAGGCGCTGGCGATGTGGTTGAGGGTGACCGGCGCGAACGCCACGAATCCCCAGAACACGCAGGCATGCGCGATGCCGGGCAGCGGACGCTGGCGGATCACGCCCGCCTGCGCCATCGTTTCCCACAGGAACCGGCGAAAGCGCGGGCCGGCGGGCCGGACCTGGAAATCCGGGGTGGGGCGCGAGCGCCGGATGGTGTCCAGAACCCTGTGGAGCCGCAGCCCGAACCACGCGGCCGATGCGGTTGCGAGCGCCACCAGGATCGCGCGTTCCACCCAGGATGCGGCGTTCATGAGCATGCGGCCACCGGCGGGAAATCTGAGGGTAGCATGCGGAACCGGACATGCAGGCCTGGGCGCCACGGCTGGATCGAGAGTTGGAGCCCGGTTCCAGTACCTCACCCCAGGATACTCCGTACCGTCCGTATCCGGCTTACATCTAAATTGGTTTCAAGGAATTGCAAACACCATCGGAGCGGTATAGGGGCTATCCTGGAGTAACCGGCTTGCCGGGGAGCCGGGGCGGCTCGTAGTATTGATTGGGGGTTCGAGGAGGGCGTGACGAATCGCATGACTCCAGTGTTCCGCATGGCAGCGTGTCTCCTGGCGCCGGTTGCGGCGCACGCCGGTATCGTGGTGCTCCGTTCCGGCGGAGGGCTGCAATTCGCCGAAGCCGCGGCTCTCGTGGTGGGCGGAAAGGACCGGGTTCTCAGTCTGGGCGGACAACCCAAACTCCCCGGCCCCATCAACAAGCTGCCGCAGGTCAGACTGGCCGGCACCATTCTGAAAGACGGCGACTCGGGCGCGCTGGCCATGTACACCGATGGCGGGAGGCAGTACTTCGTCTCCGACGGTCTGCCCAAGACGGCCAGTGGCGATGTGGCCGCCATCTGGAACATGTCCAGGATCGCCTATATGAAAGCCGCCAAGGATAAGGCTCCGGTAGGCGTGCCCATCGCGGATTTCGTGGCCTTCCTTCCCGGCGGCGCGGGCGAGCTGGCGCACCTGTGCATGGACCAGGGCGCGCTGGAATTCATGGGCGGCAAGGGGAAGGGGTTGGCGACCCAGCTCGAGTTGATGGCGGCGGCCGCGCACGCCTATGCCTCCGATCCCGCCATGGGCGCGCTGCAAAAGTCGGTGGAACAGGCCATGCGGGAGCGCTACGAGCTTTTCGAGAGCGGCGCGGCGGGAGTCGAGGCGCTGGATGGGGGTCTGGAATTCGCCAAGCTGTCATTGGCCGCCTACCCCGAGGATGCCGGGCAGCGGGAGTTGCGCGACGAGCTGGCCCAGAAGCGCCAATGGCTGGACCGGAAGATGGCGATCCTGCGGGCCTTCGCCGCCGCCGGGGAGTGGGACGCGTTTCTGCTGGCGGACCGCGACCTCGGGCGCTACCCCGCGGCCTTCCGCGGCATGGCCGCCACGCACACCCAGGCCCTCGAGCGGAGCCTGCTGCTGCACCGGCAGGCGGGCGAGGAACGCACCCGGGAGCAGGAGTACGGCGCGGCCTACCGCGAGTTCCGCCTGGCCAGTATGCGCAAGCCTTCGGATACCGTGCTGCGCACCGACATGCGCACCGCCTGGGGGAACTACTCGAGCCAGGTGGCCAGGGACCGCCAGGGCTCGGGCAAGCCGCTGAGCCAGGGAGAACGCTCGGCGATCGCGCAGGACCTGCAGCGCGCCCAGCTCGATCTGCAGGTCAACAAGCCCGACCGGGCACTGGCGGAAGTCCAGGACGCCGAGCGCATCGACGGCGCCGGTCTCGAGGTGCTGCTGCGCAAGGCGGAAGTGCTGGGGGCCATGCGCCAGTTCCGGGGAGCCCTGGCCGCGCTCGACGATTACGACATGCACGCCGTCGACGAAGAGCGGAAGAGGGCCGTGGAATTGCGCGCCAGCCTCGAGTTTCAGCGCGACAACACCCTCGACGACATCCGGACGCAGTTGCGCAAAGCCTACGCCGCTTTCAACTTCCACCAGGCCGCCGGTCTGGTCAACCGGGGTCTCGAAGTCAAGGACGACGACGCCGAGATGCTGGCCACCGCCGGCCGTCTCGGCATGATCCTCCGCCAGCCGGAAAGCGCCCGCGGCGCCTTCCAGCGCTATCTGGATGTCACCACCAACCTGGACGCCAACGAAGAGGAACGCGCCGGGGTGCGCCAGTGGCTGGCTTCCCTACGCAAGCCGCAGCCGGCCGCCGAGGGCGCCGCCGACTGGGTCTCCAACCTGCCGGCGCCCGCCGGGGTTTTCTATTCCCCGGTCTCTCTGGCTTTTCAGCCCAGAATCGATCGCATGGTGGCCTCCAACAAGATGACCGTCACCTTCGATTGGGAAGGCGTCCGCCTCAAGTCCATCACTTCCGTGTCCGAGAACGACCCGGTCGCCCGCGAGCGCAAGATCGTTTTCGTTTACGACGACCGCAATGCCGGCGTCGCCTGGGCCGGCACGGGCAAAGACCCGCGCGGCCCCGCCTCGCCGGACCCGGACGACCTCTTCCGCCGTTCCATGGTGCGCCTGGCCAACAACCCCTACGCGGATCCGGTGGCCATCGAGACGATCACCGGCAAGAGCGTCGCGCTGGGGATCGCCGGCAACCACTTCTTCGATCCCTTCGTGTGGGACGACGTTCACTACTTTCAGTTCACCTACGACGGTCGGGGCCGCGTCTCCCAGGCGCGCGAGCTGGCCGGTCCCACGGGAGAGCCGGGCGACCGCTGGGTGGATTTCAAGTGGGACGGAGCGTGGCTGCAGGAGGTGGACGCCTACCAGGGCGCCGACGCGGCCCATCGCACCAAGATCTACCAACGCACGCTGCAATACCAGGACAACCGCCTGGTTTCCGAGGAGGTCCGGTTCCAGGGGAAGTTCTCCGGTATCCGGTACGGCTACAACGGCGGCAGGCTGGTGTCGGCCGTGAGTGACCGGGATACCAGTCCGGACGACCGTTCCAGGCAGGTGACGTTCCGCTGAGGAAGGAATCATGCCACACACCGCGCACCGCATCGTTCTGCTGGGGGCCCTGGCCCTGGCCAGCGCCGCCGCCCAGGAGGAAGGCGCCCGTTACGCCCTGGTGATCGGCAACAATTCCTACGCCGCCAGTCCGCTGCAGAACGCCGTCAACGACGCCCGCCTGATGGACAAGGCGCTGCGGGAAGCGGGTTTCCGGTCCACCCTGGTGGAGAACGCCAGCCTGGTGGCCATGCAGTCCTCGGCGGGCGAATTCCTGAGCAAGCTGGGCCCCCGCGACACGGCGCTGTTTTTCTACGCCGGCCACGGGGTGCAGATCGAGAACGAGAACTTCCTGGTGCCGGTGGATTTCGAGGCGCCCGAGAGCGTGGTGGCGGCCAAGTTCCGGTTGTTCTCGGCGGCGCAGTTGTTCGATGGCCTGCGCAATCGTCCCAAGCGGAGCATCGTGATTCTGGATGCCTGCCGCAGCAACCCGATAGCCCGGCAGAACGCCCTCACGGCCGGCCTGGCCCAGCCGCAGAACGCCCCCAATGACAGTTACGTGGTATTCTCGACCGGCCCCGGCCAGACCGCCGCCGACAACCCCAACGGCAGGAACAGCTACTTCACCGAGGCGCTGGCGGATGAGATCGGCAAAGCGGGCTTGACCATCGAAGAGGTGGTCAACCACACGCGCGCCACGGTGTCCAGCGAAACCAGCGGCAATCAGACGCCCTGGGCCATTTCCAGTCTGAAGACCACCTTCTTCTTCCACCCGCCCCAGAACATGCAGGCCGTAAGCACCGCTTCCATGGCCGCCAAGTGGATGGCCGACGCCCAACGCCTCGAGCGGCTTGAAGAGTGGGACGACGCCATCGAGCGCATCGACCAGATCGTAGGGAACAAGGCGGGAGGCGGTTTGCAGGCGGCGGCCCAAGAGCGCCTGCCCTACCTCGCCGCCCGCCGCGACGGGCAGGCCAGCTTCGACAAGGGCGATTACGCGGCCGCGGCGAAGGCGTACGAGACCGCCGTCAACCTGGATCCGTTCGCCACCGATGCGGCCTTCGAGGGGGCCGTCAGCGACCTGCTCGGGGAGGACGTGGACCGGGCCGTGCTCATGCTCCACGCCGTGCGCGTGCGCGGCACCACCGAGAGCGCCGCCAGGGCGATGAAGATGCTGGGGGAACTGAAGGACGTGAGCCCGGCGGCGGCGGCCGAGGCGAGCGCCGCGGCGCCTCCGCCTCCGCCCCTCGAGGAGATGTTCCCCGAGGTGCGCTTCGGGGTTCCCGACTGGGACGGCGGCCAGCGGATTCTGGCCAACGCGCCGGTGGACCAGGCGCGCTTCGTGAAGGCCATCGACGCGGTTCTGCCTTCCGCCCCGCCACCCGCCGCCCCCGCCGCACCCGGAGGAGGTGCGCCGCCGCCGCAACCGGCCGATCAGACCGCGGCTATCTCCCCACTGCTGAAGGACATCTTCCATGTGGAAATCGCCCCCTCGGCCGAAACCAGGGACCTGGCGATCAAGCGGGCCGCCTCCGGCACGCCGGATGCCAGCTCCGGGAGCCTGGATATCGAAGGCGCGGACAAACAGACTCCGGTGCTCTTCGAGGGCAAGGTCCTGTACCTCCCGGCCAAACTGTCTCTGCAGGCCGGCAAGTACGAGATCCGGAGCGTGCGGGACGGGAAGGTGGTGGGCACGCAGGAAGTGGAGATTCAGGCCGGATCTCCGCAGAAAATCACGGTGACACGGTGACCCCCATGATGAAACCTCCGGCGATTCTCACCGGCGGCCTGGCCATTGCGCTGTTGACGGCCCTGGCCGCCGCCGCGGCCCCCCCGGGATGGACCAACCGCGCCGAGTACGACCTGGTTCTGAAGATCCGCGCGGAGGCGTCGCCCCAGAAGCGGATCGAGCTGTTGAACCAGTGGAAGAAGGAGTACCCGCAGTCGGAAATGCGGCAGGCCCGCCGGGAACTCTTTCTGGGGGCCTACCAGGCCTCCGGCGACATCGTCCACATGTTCGAGACCGCCAGCGAGATGCTCGCCGAGCAGCCCGACAACTTCGTGGGGGTCTACTGGTGTACCCTGCTGACGCCGGAGATGAAGGACGGCCAGCCCGCGACTTTGGACGTGGGGGGCAAGGCCGCGCGCCAGTTGCGCGCGGGGCTGGACGGCTACTTCGCGCCCGGCCAGAAGCCCCAGGGCATGGCCGACGCCGATTGGGGGAAGCGGAAAACCGCCGCCGGATTGCTGGCGCAGCGCGCCATGGGATGGGTGGAATGGCAGCGCGGCGATCTCCCGGCAGCGGGGGGTGCGTTCACCGGGTATCTCCAACAGGACCCCGGCAGCGCCGAGATCGCCTCCTGGCTGGGCTTCGTGCTGGCGTCCCAGAACCAGCCGATTCCCGCCGCCTGGCAGTTCTTCCGGGCTTCCTCGAGGCACGGCGAGGGAGCGCTGCCGGAGGTTCGGAGCCGCCAGGTGGAGGATCTGGCCGGCCGTCTGTACGCCGCCTATCATGGCAGCGCCGACGGGGCCGATAAGCTGAGAGCCGCGGCTGCCGCCAGCCCGTTTCCGCCCGCCGGTTTTCAGGTGGAATCCGCCGCGATGGTGCGGCAGCGGATGGCCGAGGAGGCGCTGAGGCAGGCCGATCCGGAACTGGCCGCATGGCTGCGCATCCACGGGCAGTTGTCCGGACCGGACGGGGAAAAGTACTTTGCGGAGACCCTGAAACCGTCGCCGCTCCCCAAACTGCGAGGCACGGTGATCCGCTGCGACCCGCCCGACAAGCCCGACAGAATCTGGCTCGGCCTCAGCAGCGCCGGGACCGAGGAAGTGGTGCTCAAGGTCAGCGTCCCGTTTTCTTATGCGGCCGAACCCGGAACCCAGATTCGTTTTCAGGGAACCGCGGACAGCTTCGTCAAAGAGCCTTTCAGCCTCACCGTGCTGGCCGGCCCGCAGGACATCGACGGATGGCCAGCGGCTCCGCCGCCGCCGGAAGCGGCCGGAAAGTAGCGCTGCGGCCGCGCGGCGCGACCGGCGAGGGGCTGGCTGGCGCAAGTTGCCGCCCGGCTGGAATAGAATGGAAATTCCGGGCCGCCGGCGTTCTGGACTGCATCGAAACTCGACCGGAAAAGGACTGACGAATATGCTCACTTTCGGCGGATTTCCACGCTGGGCCGCGCTCCTTTCGGCGGCCGCCTTGGTTTGGACCGGCTGCGCGCCGCGCGGGCCGGTCTACCGGAACCCGGATGCGCCCGTCGAGCGGCGCGTCGAGGATCTGCTGTCGCGCATGACTCTGGAAGAGAAGGTCTCCCAGCTCATGAACGATTCGCCGGCCATCGACCGGCTGGGCATTCCCGCCTACAACTGGTGGAACGAGTGCCTGCACGGAGTGGCGCGGGCGGGCCGCGCCACGGTGTTCCCCGAGCCTATCGGGCTGGCGGCCACCTGGGACGATACTCTGGCTTTCCGCGTGGCGACGGCCATTTCCGACGAAGCGCGCGCCAAGAACAACGAGTTCGTGCGGCGCGGAAAACGCAACATCTACCAGGGCCTCACCTTCTGGACGCCCAATATCAACCTGTTCCGCGACCCGCGCTGGGGACGCGGCATGGAGACCTACGGCGAAGATCCCTACCTCACCGGGCGCATGGCGGTCGAGTTCATCAAGGGGCTGGAAGGCGACGATCCGAAGTACCTGAAGGTGGTCGCCACGGCCAAGCACTACGCGGTGCACAGCGGTCCGGAGCCGCTGCGGCACACCTTCGACGCGGAAATCGGCGAGCGGGAGTTGCGCGAGACGTACCTGCCGCAGTTCGAGGCGGCCGTCACCGAGGGCGGGGCGTGGAGCGTGATGTGCGCCTACAACCGCGTGGATGGACAGCCGGCGTGCGCCAGCACCAAGTTACTGGACGAGATCCTGCGGAAACAGTGGGGGTTCCAGGGTTACGTGGTATCGGACTGCGGCGCGGTGGGCGATATCTACCTGCATCACAAGACCGCGCCCGACGCCGCGCACGGCGTGGCCAGCGCGATCCAGGCGGGCACCGACCTCAACTGCGGCGTGGAGTACGAGAATCTTCTGCCGGCCGTGCGGCAGGGCCTGGTGTCGCAGGCCGATATCGATCGGGCGCTTGGCCGCCTCCTCACGGCCCGCTTCAAGCTGGGGATGTTCGATCCGCCCGCGCGCGTGAAGTACGCGCGGATTCCCTACGGCGAGAACGATAGTCCCGCCCACCGGCAACTGGCGCTGGAAGCGGCGCGCCGCTCCATCGTCCTGCTGAAGAACGAAGGCGGCGTGCTGCCGCTCGATAAGACGCTGAAGACCATCGCGGTGATCGGGCCGAACGCCGGCGACCCATCGGTGCAACTCGGCAATTACAACGGCGACGCGGGCGAAACGGTGACGCCGCTCGAGGGCATCCGCAAAGCCGTGCCCGGCACCCGCGTGGTGTACGCGCGCGGCAGCGACCTGGCGGCCAACCTGCCGGCCTTCGAGGTGGTTCCCGCTTCGGCGCTGTTCGTTTCGAACGGCCAGGACCGCCGCAACGGTCTGACCGCCGAGTATTTCGGCGTCTCGAATTTCGACGGCAAGCGGCATCGCCCGCGGGAGCTGACTTGGCCGAACTCCGGCAAGATGGCCGGGGACACGCCCAAAGACGTGAAACCTCTGTTCACGCGCGTGGATTCGCAGATCGACTTTCACTGGGAGAACGGCGCGCCTCGCCGGGACATGAACGACGACGACTTCGGGATTCGCTGGACCGGCTACCTCGCGGCGCCAGTTAGCGGCACTTACCAGCTCGGGGCCATCGGATTGAACGCCTTCGAGGTTTACCTGGACGGCAAGCCGCTGGTGGATTTCAACGGCATTCACGAGCGCAGTTACCAGTATGCGCCGGTTACGCTTCAGGCGGGCAAGCTCTACGCCTTGCGCGTGGACTTCCACGAGTATGTCAACGACGCCGACATTCAACTGGTGTGGTCGCGCCCGGGCGCGCTGCGCGCCGAGGACGCCGTGGCCGCCGCCCGGGAGGCCGACGCCGTGGTGCTGGTGCTGGGCCTGTCGCCGCGCCTGGAGGGCGAGGAAATGAAAGTCCCGGTGGAGGGATTCGCGGGCGGCGACCGCGTTCAGTTGGAGATTCCGCGGGTGCAGCAGGAGCTGATGGAGAAAGTGGCCGCGGCCAACCGGCGCGTGGTGCTGGTGCTAATGAACGGCAGCGCGGTGGCGGTAAACTGGGCGCGCGACCACGTGCCGGCCATCGTCGAGGCCTGGTACCCGGGACAAGCGGGCGGCACCGCGCTGGCGGACGTTCTGTTCGGGGACTGCAATCCCTCGGGGCGTCTGCCGGTGACCTTTTACCGGTCCGCCAGCCAACTGCCGCCCTTCACGGATTACAGTATGAAGGGCAGGACGTACCGGTTCTTCGAAGGCGAGCCGCTCTTTCCCTTCGGCTACGGGCTGAGTTACACCACCTTTGCCTACCGCAACCTAAGTCTTCCCGGCCAGGTTGGGGCGGGCGACCAAGTCAGCGTCGCGGTGCAAGTCGAGAATACCGGGAAGATGGCGGGCGAGGAAGTGGTCGAGTTGTACGTCAAGACGCCGGGCGGGCCGCCGGCTCCGCGGCGGTCGCTGGCGGCGTTCACCCGTGTCGCCCTGGCTCCCGGAGAAGAACGGAGCATACGGTTCAGCCTTCCCGCCCGCCAACTCTCGAGCGTGCGGGCGGATGGGCGCCGCGCGGTCGAGCCGGGCGCCTACGAGATCTCCGTGGGCGGCAAACAGCCGGGCTTCCAAGGTCCGCTGGACGCCGCCACCACCGGCGTGGTGAGTGGGGGCGTGCAAATCGGCGGGCCGGCGAAAGTGCTGGAGTGAAGGACCGGGTGGAAAGTGGTCCCGACTGTCAAGACCATTTTTCGCGCGCAATAAGTTATGGACTGAAGACCCTGATTGTCGCATTGGCTTCATCTTCTTCAGAGCTGCGAAGGCGTTTGGCGAAATGCTCCGAGTCCTTAGTTGACAGCCGCAGCACAACCCTGTACTTTGGTTGTGGTCCCATACGTGACGCCGGCGCCTCTCTGGGCAGCCGGCAGAACCTTACGGAACGGCTCGTCTACGCAAGGGAAGGTAGGTACATCTGAATGTCGCGCTTCGTGCTTGTCACGCTCTTCTGTTTAGCAGCGAGTCTGGAGACCGTATATCCACAGCAGACGAAAACGCGGCAAGCCAGCCAGCAAGACGCACCGCTGAGCGCAGCAGTCTGCGGGATTGATGTCGACAACAAGACAATCCGCGTTCTGCCGTGGGATGCGCGGGCAAAGGAGTGGAAGAGAGATTCGCTACGCGATCTGGCTTGGGACAACCAGACGCAGCTTTCAAGCAGTGGGAATACGCTAACCATGCCGCAGTTTATTGGTGGCAAACCACTCGATAAAGACTCAACTACTGTCGACGCGATCCAGGGTGAACGTGCCGTGCTTCATTTCAAAACGGTGAATGGCAAGGCGGTCGTTTCGAAGGTCGAGATGATGGCGCTGTTTGGAGGGGAGTCGTTCCCGGCCATGGTCGGCAACTCTGGGGGTTTCATAGTCGGAGGCACTAAAGTGTCCTGCGGCGTTGGAGCTGGCTCGCGAGCGCGGCGGCAGTCTGGCATTCAACTGACCGTGATCACAAGTGACGGTGTGACGCATGAGATCCAGAACGTCGAGATCACATCCGAGAGGGACCTGAACCTTCCGTCCTGGGGGTTTTCCGAAGAGGAACTCGATTCACTCGTTGTCCTCACGGATGCAGAGAGACCCTGGGAAGACCCGCATTGGATCAACCGGGAGGCTTTGCAATCGATGGGCCAGACCTACCATGCATTGATCCTACCCGTTAGTGCTATTGAGCGCATCGCGACAACAGGTACTACAATTCGCAATCGGGAGAGCGACTACAGCCCGGTCCGCTACTACCGCCCCGTGTCTGTAACTATGAGGAATGGAGCAGTTCTACGCGCCATCACTTCACAAAACTCGGCCCATAATTGGGCGAATTCTGGGGCCCACGAGTTTCTTGTTAAAGGCACGGAGGACCTGCACGATTTTGGTAAGGCTGATTTTGAAAACAGACTTGGCGATGGCGACATAAACATAAAGGAGATTCGCTTTCCTCCCCTAGCGCCAACTGTCGTCGCCACCAAGACAGCGCTCACGGCGGTCATCACCGAAGTAGGCGGCAGAGTGACAAGACTGTCCGATCTCAGGCTGGAAGGTGGAAACGTTCTGAGGTTCACCAGGACCGGCAGCACTGTTAAGTTGGTGCCGTCTGATGTGCGGAAAATCGAGCTCCATCGTGGGATTTACGGCGGTAGCACCTACTCGGTGCTCTTGAATAGTGGTGCTCAGCAGGACTTCGAGTGGCTCACACCTGCGGTTGTCGGCAAGACTCCGGGAGGCTGGTATGAGTGGATTCCAGGAGCTGCAATAAGGACCATCGATTTTGCTGCGGCCAAGTGAACGGCTACCTGATAGGTAATAGCCACCATCGCGCACTTCGACGTGTTAGCGCTGCATCCGAACCCCTCTCCTATCTTGGCTCAGGCTGCCGTCGGGTATGGCCCGCACTTCCTACTGAATGTCGCCGAACGTGACCTTCTCCGGAACGTCCTTGTCGTTCAGTAACTGAACGATGGTGGCGGGTCCGAGATCGGCCGGCGGCGTCCAGGAACGCAGCGCCCAGACTACCTTCTTCTGGGGAGTTACTTCGATGGCTTGTACCGGGGCGTTGTCCGCATCCACCGTGCCATCCCACTGATTGAACCAACTGTTGACGATGGTGTTCCCGTCCGGTAACCGGGTGGCAAGCTGGACGGAGTAGAGCTTATACTCCGGCGCGTCGCCGGCCGAGAACTCCCATACCGTTTCGCCCTTGCGGTTCACTTCGCGCACGCTTTGCCGGCCACCGGCGATCAGCACGTTCCCGTTATCCAATTCGACGGCGCCCCATGGATTCGGCGAAGCTATCGACCATACCAGCCTGCCGTCGGAGTTGTACTCGCACACCTTGCCGGCGTCCATGTGCGCCACGAGCAATGTGCCTTCCCGGGTCAACCGCGCGTGGCGGAACTGCCCGTGCACGCTCTTGGGGTTGCCGGTGGGAAGCACGAACTCGCGCTCGACAAATCCTCTGGACTTCTCCATCACGATCAACCTGGCGGGGTCGCCGTTCTGGATGAACAACACGCGGTCCTTGCCAATGGGTTGCGCGGTATGGATCTCCGTGCCCGGCGGCGCATCGTAGTTCCATACCACCTTCTTTTCGGGAGTAACTTCCGTAACCCCAAACTGGTGGGCGAACAGAACATTCCCGCTCGACAGCCGCACGGCGTCGCTGATCTCGCCCTTGCCGGGGTGGGTGTAAGACCAGACCACCTGGCCGTTGCGCACGATGAACATGCGCTCTTCCTTGGCCTCGCCGGCGTAGAAGAAGTCGTGCTGCGCCAAACCGGCTCCGGGCAGCTTGGCGGGAGCCATGGGCGTCCGCTGAACTGGCTTGGCGAGGCTGGCGGCGAAGGCCAGGTCGGCGGGTTTGTCCCTGGCGCCGCCCATGGGCAGGTAGACCAACTCGATACCCTTGCCGTTGACGGGGTCGATGTTACGGGAATAGCGCATGGTGGAGTCGTTTTCCCAACGCTCGTGGGCGCCCAAGCTGGCCACCACTTTGCCACCCTGCTTATAGACGGTGCCGGAGGGGGAGTTGCCGGGCTGCGCCATCTCGAACAGATAGTCGTCGGCGTTGGCGCGAATCAGGATTCGCGGCCGGCCCAGCTCGTCGTTGTTGTTCTTGGTCTGGGCGAACAGCAGGTCCAACCCGACGGAATCCAGCGCCACGCCGTCCATGGAAGCGAGCACGCTGGACGGCCATTCCGGACTCTCGTACGGAATGGCGCGGTTGTTGAACGGAAAGTTGGGAAAGTGCTGCGGATAGGATTGCCACTTACGGCCGCAATAGAGACCGTCCAGAACGAAGAGAACGGTCTTGGCGCCGAGGTTGGGCGAAGCGGCCAGATCGACCACCGGGGAATAGGCGTTCTTCACGCCTTCCTGGTCGGTGTTGATGGCGGCGTGCAGTTCGGGCGTGCCTTTGATGGAACCGAAATGGTTCTTGCTGGTCATGGTGATGCCGGTTTGGCCGTTATCGCCGCCGTCCAGGTCGTTGTACGGGTAGGAATGCGCCTTGAGCAGCGCCATGTTGACCAGGTAAGTGGCGTCGTAGATCTGCTTGGGTATGAGTCTGGCTTCGTCGTACTTTCCGTTGGAGTAAGTAACTCCCTCCACCCAAACGGGGGCTTCCAAACGGCTATAATCGCCGTACACCGGGTGCTTCGGCTGGTCCTCTTTGGCCGGGCCGGACTGCAGGAAGCGCACGTCCTTGAACTCGCTCCACACCTTGGTCAGGGTGTAGGGCATCATGTATCGCCGCGCGTCGTAAACCACGATATCCTGCGGCCGCACGTGCGCCTGGTTGACAAGCTGCCGCACCATGGCCAGCACCATCTGCGGGGACGAATCGATGAAGTTATCCACCTTGGCGCTGCCGGTGGCATTGTTCATATTGATTTTCACGGCCACTACTTCGCCCGGTCGATAGCCGCGGCCCGCCAACTGCCGCGAATGGCTGTTGTAGTACTGGAAAAGCGCCTGCCACGCCTGTTCGCCGCCGGGGGCGCCGGTGAGCCTGCTCAGGGTGGCGTCCAGCATGGCATCCACGGCCTTCTGGTCGGTGTTCTGGTCGAGCCACCATTGGTCCGAGGTCCAATGCAGATGGCCGGCCCACTTAGTGGCCAGCGGGTCGCGCGCCCACACCACGCGGCCGGGGTAAATGCCGCGGGCCACGCCCACGGGGGTGTTGGCTTTGGCCGGGATGAAGTTGAAATCGGTGACCTTCTCCTGCGGACCGGCGAGTCCGGGGTAAACCAGAGTAACCAGCGTCCAGCCTGCCACCCCCAGCACGGAGGCGATTCCGAGCGCCGCCGCCGCCCGGCGCCGCGACAGCGCGCCGCCCAGCCGCGCGAAGAGGGATCGGATGGAGAGCGTGCCCACCAGCCAGATCGCAAAAGCGGATGCCACGGGGAAGGCGGCCCGCTGGCAGGGATAACTGGCGCGGCTGGGTTTGGGAACGACGCGCACCAGGAACCAAGCCAGCGCGGCGGCTCCGGTGCCTATGAGAATCGATCGCCGCCAGGAACCGGGGGCGCGGCGGGTGGACCGCATCGCGGAGCCAACGAGAGTGGGTTTCGAGGGTGTCATGTGGATTCGTCCCGCTACCGGAGGCGCCGGCGAACGAGGCTCGGCGCAGCGGAAACACCACTTTAACATGCGGCTGCGGACGGGCAGTCCGGCTCAGTTGCGCGGCTTCCGAACCTTCGCCGGAAGACGGGTTGTTAACCCGCCTCTGGAATTTCTACATTTCCCACCCGGTTTGTTTCGATTCGATTACCCCGCGGCGGAAGTCCACCGCCCCCAAGAATCACCGCGACGAGAAAGACACCTTGGGAGTGGGCCAAGCCCAGTTGTGGAATGTGAAAGCGGTTCCCAGGCAGCCAGTTCTGGCGGTCGCGGCCTACAGCGCCATGCTGCTGGCTTCGGTCGCCGCCTTCGGCGCCGAACGGGGCGCCGCCGCCGCTTGAAAAAACGTAGAAACTCCAGGGGCGAGCTCCGCTCGCCGGGCCGATTGGAAATCGGCCGCAGGTTGAAAACCTGCCCCACAAGGGCGCGCCGGGCCTTGCGCACAGGTACGCTTTGTGCGTCGCACGCCCGGCGGCCAGACAACCGGCCGAGCCCGACGTGTTACGATGCGTTCCGGTGCACCATGATCTCCGAACGCACCGTGGCACTGCTGCGCGACCCGGACACGCGGGAACCGCTCGAGCTGGTTGAAGACTGCCTGGTGAATGCGGCCTCCGGCGCGCGCTACCCCATCCGCGAGGGGATCCCGGTTTTCGTGAGCGAGACCTCCGGCCGGAACCGCAAGTACCAGGAACTGTACGACCGCACCGCGGCGCTCTACGATCCCGTGCTGGCCATCTCGCGCTGGCTCAAATTCAACAAGGATCTTCGTCTGGAGTTCGTTCGCGAACTGGAGATCCCGGCGGGCGCCCGCGTGCTCGAGGTCTCGGTGGGCACGGGCGCGAATCTCAAGTACTTTCCGGCGGACGCCGAGTTCTTCGGTCTCGACCTGTCGTGGGGGATGCTGCGGCAGTGCCGCAAGCGTCTCGATCGCGGGAAACGCCGCGCCGCGCTGTTTCAAGGCGAAGCCGAGCGGAGGTTGCCCGGGCTGCGGCGCTACTTCCGCAATCGGACGGAAGCGGTGGCCGGCCCGCTGGCGCTGGTTCCCGCAGGAATGCGCGAGGCGCAGTGCCGGGAGATCGCCTGGGGCTGGATGTACTGCCTGACGTTTCGCAAGCCGTAGGCCGGGCCTAGTATCATAGAAGTTCCGCGGCGAGGCCACCCGGCCGCGGATGGGCTTTCTCTTACCGACCGCGATGAACACGAATATGCCGGCGGAAGCCGGAGTCACACACGCGCCCGACGCCACCATCGGCGTCCCCTACCTGCGCTGCATCGGCTGTAACGCCGATGTCACGGCGCCCACCGAGGATTTCGCCTGTCCCTCCTGCGGCGACCGGATCGAGATCGCCTACCGGCGCAGCGGCGCGCCGGACCCCGAGGTCCTGAAGATTCTGTGGTGCGCCCGCAAGATCTCCGCGGCGCCCACCGACCTGAGCGGGGTGTGGCGATTCCGCGAAGCGCTGCCGATCCTGCCCGCCGGCTTCGCGCCGGTCACGCTGCGCGAGGGCAACACGCCGATCTACCCGCTGGCGCGCTGCGCCAAGGCGGCGGGCGTGGACGCGCTCCTGGCCAAGCACCAGGGCATGAACCCCACCGGCTCGTTCAAGGATACCGGCATGACCACGGCGCTGTCGACGGCGCGGGTGGGTGGCTTCCACTGGGTGGGTTGCGCCTCGACCGGCAACACGTCGGCGTCCATGGCCGCGTACGCGGCGCACGCCGGCATGCGCGCGCTGGTGCTGATTCCCGAGGGCAAGATCGCCTGGGGCAAGCTTTCGCAGTCGCTGGACTACGCCGCCACCACCTGCCAGTTGAAGACCGATTTCGACGGCTGCGTGCGCGTGCTGGGCGAAGTGATCCGCCGCTTCCCGCTGTACCTGTTGAATTCCGTGAATCCGTACCGCCTGGAAGGCCAGAAGACCACGGCGTACGAAATGATGGAGCAGCTCGGGTGGGAGCCGCCCGACCACGTGATCGTGCCGGGAGGCAACCTGGGCAATTCGTCGGCGCTTGGCAAGGGCTTCCGCGAGATGCTGGCGATGGGGCTGATCCGCAAGCTGCCGCGCCTCAGCATCATCCAGGCCCGCGGGGCCAATCCGCTGGTGCGCAGCATGAAGGAATTCGGAGGCGAGCGCATCGAACCGGTGCGCGCCGAAACGCGCGCCACCGCCATTCGCATCGGCAACCCGGCGTCGTGGAAGAAGGCCGTCGCCGTGCTGCGCGAGACGGGCGGCGCCTGCGAGGACGTGTCGGAAGAGGAGATCGGCGTGGCCAAGGCCGAGATCGGCGCCGATGGCGTGGGCTGCGAGCCGGCCTCGGCGGTGACGCTGGCGGGTTTGAAGAACCTGGTGCGCAGCGGGTTCGTGAAGCGCGGGGAATCGGTGGTGCTGGTGCTCACCGGCCACTGCCTCAAGGACCCCGAGTACACCATGGACTTTCACCGCGACGCGGCGGCCGGCAGTTTGCCGCTGCGCAAGCCGCCGGTGCTGCTGGACGCCGATCCGGCCGCCGTCATCGGCCTGTTGAACCGGATGGAGATGTGATCGATGGCGAAGACCCCGCCGCCCTTTGCCATCGCCCTGCCGGCGACGTCCGCCAACCTGGGTCCGGCATTCGATTCCGCGGCCATCGCGCTGCGTCTGCACCTGCGGCTGCGGGCGGTGGCGGCCGCGGAGTTCTCGATTGCCGCCACCGGGCGCGACGCCGAAATCTGCGGGCGCGTGGAGCCGAACCTCATCCTGGAGACGTATCGCGAAGTTCTGGAAGCCGAGGGCCGCCGGCCGCGGCCGCTGGCGCTCGAGATTTCGAACGGCATGCCGATCGGCCGGGGCACGGGGTCGAGCGCGGCGGCGCGCCTGGCGGCCGTCGCCCTGGCGGTTCACTTCGGCGGGTTGAAGTGGAAGGACGGCCGCGTGCTGGAGGAAGCGGCGCGCCGCGAGCGGCATTTCGACAACGCGGCGGCCTGCTGGCTGGGCGGCGTGGCGCTGGTGCATCCCGGGGGCGCGCTACGGTTGCGGGCGCGCGGCCGGTGGCCGCTGCTGCTGGCGGTGCCGCGCGAGACGCTGCTCACGGAGCACTCGCGGGCGGTGCTGCCGGATTGCTATCCGCGCCAGGACGCGGTAGCCAACGTGCAACACGCCATGCTGCTGGCGGCGGCGCTGGTGGGAGGCGATTCCGAACTGTTGCGGCACGCCCTGCGCGACCGCTTTCACGAGCCCTACCGCGGGCCGCTGTGTCCGCTGCTGGAGCCATTGCGGGCGCTGGCGGCGGAGAAGAAGACGGGCGTGCTGGGCGCGGTGCTCAGCGGCGCGGGCCCATCGGTGCTGATGGTGCTGGACCCGGAGGCGCCGGTGGAGAAGACCATCCGCAGGATCGGCGCGCGGCTTGCCGAGCTGGGTTTGCCGGCGGAGTTGCTGCTGACGGAGATGGAGAGCCGGGGAGCGGCGGCGCGGCGGCGCATCGGGTGAGGGCGCGACTCGCTACCTCCGATAGCAGGGCAGTCCCGCCGCGGCGAAATCGCCGCCGGTTGCCAGCACCGGCTCGCCGCGAGATACCGCCAGCGCGTATACGGCACAGTCTCCGAAGTTGAGCTGCGCCCGGTGCCCCATGCCTTTTCCGAAGCGCCCAAACGCGGCTATGGCCAGTCTCGCCTGGATTTCGTCGAATGGGACCACTTCGCTTACGAGTTCCTCAACGAGTTGGTTCAACAAGCCGGCTGCGCTCTCGCCGAGCCGCGCCCGCAGGACCATGCCGGCTTCCAGGAGCGATACCGACGAGAGGACCCTGTCCGCCGCCGTTTCCAGAGCGTCCAGCAGCCGTTTGCGGGTTGGCTCCCCAAGAGCGATTGCGATCAGCGCCGACGTGTCGATTACCATCAGCCTGGAATCCCGAAGGCGTCGTATCCGAGAATCTGGTCCGCGGAGCGGGCGTCGAGGACCGGAAGCGCGGCGATCCTGGCGCAGAGCGCGTCCACTTTCGCCCGATTGAGCGGCCGGTCCGTCTTGCGGAGCCATTCTTCCAGGGCGGCTATTACGGCATCGCTGAGGGTCGCACCCATGCGAGTACCTACCTGCTCGGCCAGGCGATGGGCGGCGGGATTCTTGATATACAGCGTGCGGCTTCTCTTCGCGGCGGGCTTCCGGGTCCCCACAATCTCCATTGTAAGGCAATCCCAAGGGATATACCAGAGCGCCGGCCGGGTGGGGCCAGGTGGTCACCTCCGGCAGCACGCCGTTTTGGGAAGCGTCCGAGCGGGGTGCTCTGGCTGCGTTTCGGGACCGACCCTTGCGGCAGCGCGGGCCTTCCAAAATGGTTCCCTCCGCGATGATGGCCGCACCAGAAGCCAACGACAAGGCCGGCATCCCTGCTGCGCGGAGCCCGCATTCGCGTCGAGTCGTTACTGGAGAAATTGGCCGCCGGAGAATCGGTCGAGCGGATACTCGATGCGCATCCGCGGCTCAACGAAGACGCGGTTCGGGCGGCGCTCGCGTTCGCGGCCGACGCCCTCCGCGTCCTGGCGCGCCACACCCGTAGCGCTCCCCGGCGGAATGCCAGCACCGCTGTCACACAACCGGAGCGCCCGTGAAACCATGGCTGAAGCATTCCGTCCTACCGGCCGGGGCACGGGGTCGAGCGCGGCGGCGCGGTGCTCTGCGGCGCGGGCCCGTCGGTGCCGATGGTGCCGGACCCGGCGGCGCCGGTGGAGAAGACCATCCGCAGGATCGGCAAAAAGGGGTCTGACCCCTTTTTCCGCGGAAGTGATGGTATACTCTTGGCGCGGCGCCTCACTCTAGGGGGTTCATTCATGCTGGATATCATTCTGATCCGTGGAGTCTTTATTCTGGTTCTCGCGGCGGCGGGATACCACTTGAAGCCGTTCGATCAGCCGTCCTGGGTGGCGGGCCTGGGGGGCGCCGTTCTGGGCGGGATCATCGTCCTTTTCGAAGTCCGGCTGGAACACGTCAGCCTGAAGCGTCTGATCGGGGCGGCCTTCGGGAGCGTGCTGGGCATCGCCGGGGCGTACCTGATGACCCTGATCCTCGACAAGGCCGGGGCCGACAAGTTTCTGCAGGTCTGCCTGCTGCTGTGGATGACCTACATCGGGCTGGTGGTGGGCGCCAAGAAGGGCGACATGCTGAACCTGGCGGCCCTGGGCCTGTTCGGCGGCGAGAAATCCTCGAAGAGGACTTTCAAAATTCTGGATACCAGCGTGATCATCGACGGCCGCATCGCCGATATCGCGGAAACCGGGTTCCTGGACGGCGTGCTGGTGATTCCCCAGTTCGTGTTGCGGGAACTGCAACTGGTGGCGGACTCGGCCGACTCGATGAAGCGCGCGCGGGGGCGCCGCGGCCTGGACATCCTGCAGCGCGTGCAGAAAATGGCGCACTTGAGCGTGCAGATCGTGGAAGAAGACTTCCCCCAGATCCGCGACGTGGACATGAAGCTCATCGAACTGGCCAAGGTGTTCGACTGCAAGATCGTCACCAACGATTTCAACCTGAACAAGGTGGCCCAGTTGCACGGCGTCGACGTGCTGAACATCAACGAACTGGCCAATTCGCTCAAGCCCATCGTGCTGCCCGGCGAAACCATGCGCGTGTTCATCCTCAAGGAGGGCAAGGAGCACAACCAGGGGGTGGCGTATCTGGACGACGGCACCATGGTGGTGGTGGACAACGCCAAGAGGATGATCTCCAAGACCATCGACATCTCGGTGACCAGCGTGCTGCAAACCACCGCCGGCAAGATGATTTTCGGCAAGCACGACGAACGCCAGCACAGTGGTGGCTCTCCCGAGCGGCACGAGAAACTGACGCGGAAGAGCGATGCGCCGCCGGTGTCCACCGCCGGACCGGAACGATCCACGATAGAATCGTAGAACCGATGACAGTCGCCGTCATACTGCCCGCCGCGGGCCTCGGAACTCGCATGGGCCGCGGATCGGCCGAGAAGGCCGGAACCAGCCGGAAGCAGTTCATGCTGCTCGAGGGCTCTCCCATCCTGGTACACACGGTCCGCAAGTTCCTGGCCTCGGAACAGGTGACCGAGATCGTGGTGGCCCTGCGGCGCGACGACATGGAGTGGGTGGACCGCGTGCTGACGCAGGAGTTTCCGGGGGGCCGGGTGCGCGTGGTGGAAGGCGGCAACAGCCGGCAGCAGTCGGTGGAGAACGCTCTGGCCACCCTGGATGGGGCTACCGAACTGGTGGCGGTGCACGACGCCGTGCGGCCGTTCATCGAAGCCGAGACCATTCACAAGGTTTTCCAGGAAGCCGCCGTTACCGGCGCCGCCATCGTGGGCGTGCCGGTGGTGGACACGGTGAAGCAGGTGACCCGGGGCACCGGCAGCGTGCGCATCCGCGGCACCTTGCAGCGCGACAAACTGGTGCTGGCCCAGACTCCCCAGGTGTTCCGCTACGGCCTGTTGCGGCGGGCCTTCGACGTGGCCCGCGAGGACGGCTTCTTCGGGACCGACGAGGCCAGCCTGGTGGAGCGCCTGGACGACGCCGAAGTCAGCGTGGTGCTGGGCAGCGACCGCAACATCAAGATCACCAAGCCGGCCGACATGGACCTGGCGCACCTGTTCTTCCGCGAGGACCTGGCCAAGGATACCAGGCCTTGAGCGGCGCGCGAAGCGGCGAAATCCGCAGCGGGCTGGGATGGGACGTGCATCGCCTGGCGGCGGGCCGGCCGTTGATCCTGGGCGGGGTGCGCGTGCCCAGCGAAACCGGACTGGATGGCCACTCCGACGCCGATGTGCTGGCGCACGCCATTACCGACGCCATCCTGGGGGCCGCGGCGCTGGGCGACATCGGAGGGCACTTCCCGGACACCGACCCGCGGTGGGAGGGCTGCGACAGCCTGGCGTTCTTGAGCCACGCCAAGGCGCTGATGGAAGAGGCCGGCTTCCGTCTGGTCAACGTGGATTCGACGGTCGTCCTGGAGCGGCCCAAACTGAAAGACTACCGCCAGGCCATCCGCGAGAAGCTCGCCGGGACCCTGGGCCTCCCGCTCGACCGCGTTTCGGTGAAGTTCAAAACGGCCGAGAAACTGGGGCCCGTGGGTGAAGGCCGTTCGGCGGAGGCGCAGGCGATCGTGACGCTGGAAGCCCGCTGAGCCGCGGCGGGGATCCTGCTTGACCACTGCCGCTGGCAGGCGGAAGCGCCTGTCCCACGCGGCCGGAACCTAACTGGCCTTCAGCAGGCACAACCGCCGGGCGGCGCGGCGGGCTTTCAGACGCTCATTAGCCTTCTTCTGCTTCTCGGCGGAAACCACGGCCTGACATGCATCGCAGCGCTTGCGGATGCGCGAACGCGTGATGAATTCGGCGCCGCAGCGGCGGCACTTCTTCGTCATCGTCTCCTCCAACGGGAGGATCCCCGGTTTCTTGGGGAGCAGGTGAGAATAATGAAAGTCGCAATGATTCACGTCAGGCACCTCTCAAAATCGCTTCGGTAACCATGATAAATCAGGTCCGGTACACCCAAACTGGGGCATATAGCGCACGAAAAGTCTTGCGTGCCAAAAACGCCACCGCCCCATGGCCTCGGGCTGGCCTTCCGTCGTCTTCGGAATGAAAGCCGT
>Ga0326728_10000451_pt1 | contig 160585 bp, 141 predicted proteins | sample MB3enrmetagenome_FD_207602 | JGI IMG/M metagenome (GOLD analysis project Ga0326728, IMG submission 207602) | Lab enriched peat soil microbial communities from McLean, Ithaca, NY, United States - MB31MN | ecosystem: Environmental > Terrestrial > Soil > Wetlands > Peat | place: USA: New York... | reverse complement strand
TTCTCGTAAGTCGTTCGATAGGGGACGCGGCATCGGGGCTGGCCTCCTTCCCAGCCCTTATCTTGAATCACAATCCAACCCCTTTGTGAATCCCCCTTGATTCTACTTAAACGGCTAATGCTCTAGGAAACGAGCGAAGCTGTAGTTAATCCACAGCGAGCGAAGTTGACGCCGCCATTTTTCATCCTGATCAAACCCGAAGGGCGCGGCGAAAAAGCCGCCCGGACTGCCTCAAAAAGCTCGACCGTAGCCCCGCTACGCTCTTCGCTTTTTTCGTAGCCGGACCCTCCTACGCTCCTTCTGAGCTTCGGAGGGTTTGTCCAAGTCCTCCGAAGCTGCGTAGCAGCGAAGGAGGATCAACTTTTTCGCTCGCGCAGAACCCACGTTAATTATGAGTACAGACCCTATTTACTGGACTGCTTTTAAAACGTCGTCGGCCGACAACGGAACGCCATTCTGGATTTCGCCAGGGTTTAGGGGGGCTGGCGCTGATCCTTGCTGCAAAGAGGTAGTCCCCGTTCCTAGCGCGTCCTTTCTTGTGCCAAAACGCACGGAAATGCTCTGCGAAAGAACAAACAGAACCAAAACGGCAATGACCAGGAACAGCCAGCGCCACAAACGGAACCGGCGGAGCCTTTGCTGTTTCATGAGAGCTTTTTGCACGGCGGCATAGGCGGCTTCGGCGTCGTCTAAGCTGGCGAAACGAACCACAGGTATAAAACTTTTTCCGGGTTCCATAAAACCTAAGGCCCACAATCCTTCCGCCTCTTTCAGCAGAAGCGTGAAGCTGTGATTTTTGTCCAAATCGAACTGCCAGACTGCGGGTGGTTCGCTTGCGGTGAAAGTCGCAACAAGACAAGGCGTCGTGTTGTGCCGGATTAATTTGACCTTGGCTTCGGCTTTTTTCATTCCAACAAACATCGTGTTCTTCCTTTCCGAATTCCCGATTCCGGGTTTTACATCTTTTTTGTGGCCTTGGGATCCTCACGCGGCGGAATGGTCACAGGATTGGCCGCCAGATATTGATTAATCGTAACAATAGCCGTGTCAATGCGCGGAATGGGCAGGGGCCTTCGCGCCGCCTGTTCGGCCATGAAGTGCGCTATGGCGCCGGCTCCTTCGCTGTGAAATGCGCGACGGCCAAGGTTGTCCAAGGGATACCACAGAGTGCGATCGACGGCACGAAGCCACAAGAACTGCGCCGGCGCAAGCACGCCGCCGTTAAGCCGCGCCCATTTCAGCACGCCCAGTATGGCTGTCGTGCGATAAGCGTGCAGATTGGCTATTTCACAGGCTTTGCCGCCGATGGCAGGATCGTGAATGATTTTTTTGACTTCTGCCGCTAACTCGCTCTCCATCTGGAATCCATGCTCAAGCGACCAACACAACGCCAGTCGCCCCAGAAATTCATCGCTTTCCTCGCGTTTCTGTGCGCCTTTCAGGGCAAATGCCGCAAAAAGAGCTTGCAGGTAAAGCGGCAGATTCCCTACATCCCCCTTCCAGGGCGGCCCCAACTGCAACATGAAGGCGCGGCGAACCGTTTCGCGATCGGGAATGCCGTTGACAACGGGAACCCGATGAAAAGATAGCCACTCCTCCGGCGACAAGGCTTCAGCAAATGGTGGCAGCTTGTCAGGCACCATCATTCCCGGCGAGCGGGCGCTGTATTCGGCCGGCTTGAAATTCACGATCGGCGAAATGACTGGCCACATCTTGGCCTGAACCTTGATGAAACTTTCCAGCGTATGCCGCGTCTTGAATTTGGTCCGCGGCGAAAAATACATCACGTAAACGCCAAAGCTGGCGCAAATAAGCACGCCAATCCAGCGTACATACGGCGTCGTCAAGTCAGTTACAACGCCAAGGCTGTCCGGGGTGACGTTATAATACCTCAGCGCCTCCGCAGGCGGAAGGCGGCGTAAATTTTCAGCGCCGAAACACGCGTTCGTTGCCTGAAACGCTTCGGGTGTTGGCATGGCGTTTCCTACGTTTGCAACGCGCAGCCAAGTGGAACACGCATGAACACGGCTATCGACCAGTGCAACAAGCCAGATTTCAAGCAGGCGCACGTAACGCACGATTTCGAGAAGCTCGGTGCGAAAATAATGCCAGATCAGCCAAACCAAAAGGCCGATCGCGACAAGAAACAGCATCAAGTGCCACGTGGGATCTTCGCCACCTGAGGGAGAGGCTGCAGCCATGCTAGGGTCCAAACTCGTCTGAACAATTTATCTTACGAAAGTGTGCCTGAGAGCAGCCGCTGCTGCAATCCTTTTCCTTTTTTATTTCACTTTTCCTTCCCCTTGTAAGGCGCGGCTTCGGGCATAGGCAATCAGCTCGTCCGCCAGTTCGGCGATGACCACGCTAGTAGCCCCCTCCTCCATTTCGCCTTTTTCGGTGCGCAAAACGACCCGTCGACGAATTTCGTGGCGCGCTGATCCACCAGGAAAAAACTGCGACAGGATTTGCCTCGCCAGCTGCGCCCCCAAGGCCACGTAAAGACGTGTGCGTACAGTGACGTCTTCCGACGAGGTTGACAGGGCCCACAATTCCACGGGTCCCAGCGTATTCACAAGATGTTGCTCGTAACGGCCCTCGTTCGTGCTGAGCAGCAACAGCACAGGCGCGCCGCTGGGACGCGGGCCTGTCAAGCGGTAGCGCATGACCCACCGCGCCGTATCCGACAAGCCGAAACGGTCGGCCGTTTCGTTGATGGCGCGCTCGGAAACAGCCGTACCGCAAATCCAGACGCCGGTCGCAAGATCCACCATGTCCTTGCTGAAGTCTTCCAGCAGCTGCGATGCTAGAACAATCTGCACACCCCACTTGCGGCCCTCACGCACATCGCGCACAACTTGCGCGCGTACTGCCGTTGTTTTGCTGGTGCGGTGAAATTCGTCGAAACAGATTCGTTTCGGACTTTCGCGAATGTCGCGTAAACGCGCTTCGTGATAGGGACGGTATTTTTCCGGCATGTTCCGCAATGAATCTTGCCCCAGCCACCAAGAGTGCACCAAGGCATGGCGCGCAAGCATATACATGATGGCCGTCTGGCGATCTGCGATATCGTCGCCTTGCGGCGACACGTCCTGAAGGTCGACGGCGGCAATGCGCGCGGTGCCGATGTCGAACCGCGTGATCGAAGCAAGAATGGGAAACTCGCGCACCGACGACGCGATCATGCGCTCGAAGGCATGAATGACGCTCTCCGCTGAGGCGCCAATCGACGTTTCCTCAAGAAGCGCCCGTATCTGCGGCCGGCGCGCGGCCGTCACCGCATCGACCAGCGTCGGCACGGCGTGGCGTTGCGCCAGCATGCATTCGTGATAGGCGCCCACGTCGTACAAGGCATCGACGACATCCCACCAATAGGGATCGGCTGGCAGGTGCAGATTGTATTTCTTGATAGCCTCGTCCACATCCGATTCGACATGCGCGAGGTAGGGCCGTGCCTCCGTGTTGGCGCCGCTATCGTCGCGCCAGCGGTACATCTCGTCGATGCACAGCCCCACCAGCTGTGTCATGCCGTCGTAAGGCGTGCTTTGGCCCGGCGATGTGCACAGTAATGTGAGAAGTTCGGTCAGATAGGAACGTTCCTCCGGCAAAGGATAACGGCACCCTAATTGCGTGTCGAAGGGATTGACCGAATAGTCCGGCGTCATCCGCAATTTGAAATGCATGGCTTCGTGGCGCCGCTCCAGAGGTAGCGCATCGCGAATCAATGAAATCAAGCCCGACGACGATGGCCCGATGTCCAGAATGGCAATATACGGCAGACGCCCCACGCCCGCCGAAAGACATGTGCCAAGATTGAGCGCGTTCATCAGCACCGATTTACCGGCGCCCGGCTGGGCAAAGATGAGATCGAACCACGTGGTCGTCAGGCTGCTGCCCATCTGATAGGGCCAAATGCGGCCATCGGCCGTGCGGAAGATGACGGAGCCATCCTCGAACGGCGAAGACGCGCGCTGCCACGGAAGCAGTTTTATGAGATCCCGGAAGGGAGCAATGGCCGCCGGCGCCGTCGAAGCGCAGGCAATGCCCAGCGCCGAGGACAACGTTGTCTCAAGCGGATCGCCCCCGGCAGAAGAGCCCTGGCAATAGCCCCATGCCTCAAGCGTTTGCGTCAAGGCTGCAAGACGCGTATCCATCAGTTTTCGTTCGCTAACGGGCGCGTAGGTCGCAAGTGAAACGCGCAACTTGATGACCGGATCGCTTTGCGCCAGTTGCTGCAACGCCTTCAGCGACTCCCGGATTTGGCGGTTCACTTCGTTACTGAATGCCAGAATGGCGGCCGCAAAAGCCCGGAAGCCCACGCCCTGAGCGCCGCCGCTTTCGACGAGAAACGAAATGCGGAAAGGCACATCATTGTCGATCAGGCGCGCAAGGAGTTGTGGGAAAGGTGCGGGATCGGCTGGTCCTAAGGTCATGTCCACGGCAGCCCATAAAAGGTCGCCGATTTGCACGATCGTCGGCGTAATGATTTTCGCGTCACCGTTGCAAAGCTGGCGCCTGATCGGCGGCCACAACACTTCGGACACGTCCGCCGTCTCGGACGGAGCGCGCGGCAGCATCGGATCGCCAGGCAAATTGGCACGCCATCCTTCGTCGGCCAGCGACGGATAAAGGCTGGTACGCACAGCCGCCAAGGCCTCGTGCGCCGTCACCATACGTGCTTTTATGGCAATATCTTCCAGAGACGATAACACGGCCGAAACATAGCTTTTGTGCCGAATCCTCAGCGGCTCCAACGCGGCCATCGGGTATTGCGAGTCCTTGGCGACAGCCCATTTCCGCTTCGCGCGCTGATGCAAGGCTTGGCCCATTTCGTTTCTGCTGATGGCTGAAGGGCGCGTCCAGAGGACAAGAAAAACCTCTTCATGTGCCAGAAACTTTGCAAGATGCTTGCGGCGCTCACTGAGCAAATCTTCGAGATTGAGTTCAAGCGCCTGCGCGGCGCTGCGATTCGCCTTCATCATCTTGTCGAGGTCATGTCCGGCCATCGCCGGGTCGCGCATGAAGTAAACCTGCATGGCGGAACCGGGCCGGTCGAAACGCGAACCCAGTTTCGAGGTAGCCTGCTCCACGATCCAGCGGTATTCGGTGTCGCCTATGATCTGCCGCGACCCTAACATTTTGATGAAAGTCACAAGGGAGCCATCGCCTGACACAAGCGTTGTATCATCATCCGCTGTCTCCAGCTGAATAAAGGATTCGATCGGCTGGCGCGCAGCCAACAAGATCGACGCCAGCATTTCATCGAGAAGACCGTTCATATCTCAGTTCTAGCGGGGTTTTTATGAAGAAATGGCTAAGGGAGAAGTTAGAGGTTAGAGGCTAGGGACGCCTGTTGCAACCCAACCCCAAACTTAATCATCGACCTCCGGAAACAAGCACAAAATCTAATGTTTTCAAATACAGTGAAATGGTCCCCCTAGCCTCTAGCCTCTCCTTCAATGCACCGCTCCCGCCTTGTCCGCCACTGACTTGAACAAGGGAATCCAGGCCTCAAACGGAAGCTTGCCGAAGGGCCCTTGCGGCGAGCGCCAGTAAGCGACCATGTCCGGGAAAAGGTTGATGTCACCCTTCGGCCCACGCGTCAGAAAGCGATTCTGCGGCAAGAGCCGGATGCCGTCCAGTTTGGCTTTTCCTTGGGCATATTCCTTATCGTTCAGCGATTCGCGCATGACGGTCGCCAACAGCAAGGGATCGTCGCTTCCAACACGTTTTTTGGCCTCGGCCCTGCGCGCCATAAGCGCGTCGAGCGTCCTATCCGCCAACGCCGCCACAGGATGGTCGCTCCCGCGCGCGGCATAAAGGGCCCTGACTATGTGATTCAGTTCGACCTGCGACATCTCCGGCAGCCAGATCAAAACGCCGCCGCCCGTCAGCCCCGCGCGGTCGAGCTCGAAACAAAGTTCGCAAAACGGACACACGGTAATGAACGGATCGTCCGTGCCGAGATCGTCGTCGGCGGGAATAACGCGTTGGAATTTTTCGGACTTAAAGCCGCAACACCGGCACGTGTACGCATCGCGTGCCAACGTCGTCTCCGCCTGCGCCTTCAGGCGTAAGCGGCCTGCACGAGTTGCCTCTCCATTGTCCAGCTTCCGCCAGACACTTAGGGAAATCGGGAGAAGCGGCACGATTTATTATTAAAATCCGCCGTTGCTAAGCGGTGTATATGCCGCCGCCTGACTGCCGGTATGCAGCGATGATTCGATTGTTTGGAGCAAGACCGGAAGCATGGCAATGCCACCGCCAGCTATCAAACGCGCGATACCGACACTCATCTTTTCTTGCGTCGGGTTCTCGGCATGACGCTTCAATGCCATGGCGCCACTGACAGCCAAAACAGCACCGCCAATATAGGCAACGCCACTTACGATTTTCGGCATGGAGCTAAGTTCATTAGATGAGACAGAATCGAGCGCATTGCCGAGTGTCGTCTGTGCCCACGCCAATTCCGGCATCGCCACGGCGACTATTGCCGCCAGCACGCCCCATTGAAACAGGTTATTCAACAATTTTTCCTTCGTCATGGTTTTCTCCCTGTGAAAAAGTTACGGCCGCGCCGCGTTAGTTCATCTCCGTCAAAAACTTGCCCTTAAAGCAAGCTTAGAAAAGTAGCATAAATAACTGTCTTTCATCAAGACTCGCTTCGGTGTATCTGCTTCAAATTCACTACATATTTTATACTTATATTATCTTTGCCTATAAGCTTTAATTTTGTGTTAATTCCGTTCGTTTCTTCCTTTGTTTTTACTGGCCGCCAGTAGATTGCGCAGATTGCAGAATCCCGGTCCCGAAGGTCGTGTCGATAAGTGTAAGCATGCCAACAATATTAATGGCCATTGTCCCACCGATGATGTGCGACAGCCCCTGCGGCACCGTCGCTTGCCCCCCACCCTCGACGGCCTTCCGGAGGATTAACCACCCACGCAGAAATCCGATAACGCCGATAATCTGAACAAATTGCAGAATGGCCGCTATCGTACTAGCCGCCCCTGACGCGTCGACCCCCGCACCCGCAAGGTTGCTGGTATAACTTATCGCAAATTGTTGCGCGGAGGATGATGGCGTAGGGCTGCCGAACAGTGTTTGCATCATGGTTGGCAGCATGCCGCCGATTGAAACCAAAATCGCACCCACAACAAGATTGGCGGCGACCGCATGCGGCGCTGCCTCGCGGGGATCGGAGCCTGTTTTGGCACCCTTAATCAATCCACGAACAATAAGGAATAGGCCCACAATATAGCTGATCCCCGACACAAGGCTAAACATCGGGTTGTATATATTTTGGACGAACTGCGTGATCATCGTGGACAGATCTGCCGCCTTGCCGCCGCTATTACCCGATTTGCACGCGCCGCCACCAGCTCCTACCGCAATGTGCAGTGATGCTTGCAATTCGCTAACAAAGAAGGGAAGCGCGCCAAGCGCGCCAGCGCCGACCAAATGCGCTACGGCTTTTACGACCTGGCTCTCGTTGCCGCTGGCATGTTTGACCAGCAGCATCACGCCCTTGATGGCAAGAATGGCGGCAACAATGTAGGCTATCCCGCTGTAAATGTGGGCAAAGGGCGCTAAATTTTGATTTGCGCTACAGATAACATCGCCAAGCGTCTGCGCCCACACCTCTATAGGCCAAACCGCCGCTGCCGCAAACAGGGTCAGGGTCCACGCCCAGAACAACCGGCTGGAAGGACTAAAATTACCCATTGAAAACATTGTTTTTGTCCTCACGACAGCCTCATAAACGCCTTGCTGAAAATCGGTTTTGTCGCAATTCCCCTATGACCATTATGACTCAAACAATTAAAAAGCCGTTTAATTTCGCGTAAAAATGCGCGGAATAACCCTCCTCCGACAGGTAATGATTAACAAGGCGTTAGCGCACCGTTCCGCGCGCGGCGACCAATTCCCAGCCATCGCCCGATTGACGGATGGCGCGCACTTTGCCAACGCCCGGAAGCGTATCGCCCACCTTGATTTGAAGCAGCTGCATCGAGTCGGCCCCCTTGGAAACCCAAGCTGCATCAGGAGTCGCCGCGCGAAGCACCCAGCCGCCGCCGGGTATTTTTCTGCCAGCATAACGTTGTTTCTTTTCTTTATGATGCGCCGTTTTTTTGACGCGGGTGCGCGAAGCCACGTGTCTTGGTTTTAAAGAAACCGCAGGAAAAGCCTTTTCCTCCGCCGGTTCAGTAACGGCGGCAACAGGCGCCTGTGGCGTTGCTTCTTTATGCTGCGCCAGGCCGTTAATCTCCTGTTCGATTCGATCCAGACGACCCTCAAGCGCGGAAGGTGCGCCGCCACTTCCCTGAATGGTTTCCAGACGGCCGGCTAACTGGCCCGCCTGCTGAGCAGTCTGTTCCATGTTTTTCCGCAGGGCTTCGATTTGCTGCGCCAAATCATTAAGACGCGTTTCTATTGCTCCCTGGTTCTCCGGTTGATTTTGGGCTTGCGGCGCTGGCGTTGGAGAAGGTTGCGGATTCGCCGCAGCGGCGAGCTTGGCTTCCGTCGCAGAACCCGGAGGAGCCGCGTTTGGAGCCATAGCGCTAACAGGAGGCGTTGCATTGGCAGGCGGTTTCGGCGCGGTTGTTGTGACGACATCCGATGTCGTCGCCGCAGCGCTAGCGTTTTTTTCTGCCGTATGATCCAACCCCGGATTCCCCGGCAAAACAACGGCGTTGGCCGCCGGTGCTGTCGTCTGGCCAAGGCCTGCGTTGTAAATAGCGGTTATGTCGGCTTCAGCCGTCGTAGGCGTTACAGGGTATTCCGTCGCATTCGGCCCGGCTTGCGATGATCCGGCCGGGCGTCCGGCGGCTGCAGGTGCGGCGGGTTCGTTGGCGTTCATTATGGCGGCCACGTTCGTGGGCGCGGACCCCTTGCCGCCCCCAAACTGCGTATAAACCAGACCGCCGATAAAAAGAGCGCCGACGACAAGAGCGCCGACCATAACACTCGTTCCTCTTTTTTTGGCAGCAGCGGCTTCTTCCTCAGGCGAAATTGACGCCGTTGATTCTTCGGTCGCCCCTTCCTCGGTCGCCGCTACGGCCATGTCGCCCTGATCATGAAAATCGTCGTCAGGCGGCTGTTCTTCCTGCCATGTCTCGGCATGAGGATCCCGCTCTTCTTCAGGCATCGGCGAATCGGTTTCCGATTCAGATTCTTTGTCAGTCATTGCAAAAACTCCTCGACGTAACGAATGTGGAGCGCCTCACAGCGGGATATGTCAACATTCCAATGCCTTAGTGGCCATAGTTAGGTATGCCAACTCCGCTCTGCCCCGGCGTAATAATTGTTATGCCGTTGTTGGATTGTTGCTGCGTGCCGGGATTATAACCCATGCTTGCAGGATTGTAACCATACCCGGCCGATGTGCCGGATCCATAGGAATTGCTCGCTTGCCCGGCACCATACCCGGTCCCCCCATATCCCGCATATCCTGGTATCGCGCCTTGTCCAGACATTGCGCCGCCTTGTGACGCACCATAATACCCGCCAGCTTGATTTCCCTGCGCCATAAGTGGATTGGCAGCGGGTTGTGCGGGAGGGCCACTGCCGTCGTCTTTCACGCCCGTTAAGAAGAACAGGCCCATTGGCGTCCCAACAGCGACACGCACCAATGGCTTGATCTGGCTGGCTTCATTCTGAAGGAATTGCGCTGCCGTTTGCCCGACTTGTCCTAACCCTGAGTACATCGCTTGTTTCATGCTTTTTTGGGCTTGATCGACCATAACAGTGCCGTCGCTGACTGTTGTCGTTGAGCTGCCTTGGCCGAGGGCCGACCCAAATTGCGACAGGAATTGTCCAGCCGCCGGCAAGAGTAACCGATCGAAATAGCGGTGATCGACCTCTGTCGCCATGCCTCCCAGTGTCGTGTCCGGATTAAGCGCAAGAATCTGGACGGCATAATCCTTACCCTTGAGATTGACGAGATTGAAAGTCAGCACAAGATAGTCGTTCATCACCTGAAACTGCCCGATCGCCCGGCCGCCTTTGAGCGGCCCGGAAAGAATCTGCGCCAGAATGGGGCCGGGAATATCCGAGTTAGCCTCCGTTAGAAGTTGCCCATAGTTGACCGTGCCGGGTTGAACGATGTTTTTGCTTGCGGGCGCTGCTGCAGCCGCTGCGCCAGCATCCGCACCCGGCGCATTAAGCGGGGCGCTGGCCGTCGTCGTCTGCGTGGCGTCCCTGGGCGGCGTAGCGCCCGCTACGATTTTCATTTCACGCGGGGTCCAGCTGCTCATAAGTTCCTGCATCTGTTTTTGCATCGCTTTAGCCAGGCTGTCGTCCTCCGGTTCCGGCGCGCGCTGCACAGGCTGTACAGGTTGCTGTACCTGTTGTTGCAGAGCCTGAATCTGCTGGGCGTTTTGCTGTTTTTCCTGCTGCATTTCGTGTTTCAAGCGCTCGGTTTCGGCGCGGAATTCCACCAACGGATCTTTCTTATTTTTGTCAGTCAGATCATTGATGTCGATGCTTTGGCCTGGCGGCGTCGGCATCGCGCTGCTTCCCGTCTGCATGGCTTGATCGGCGCGCTGTTTGTTGGCCTGGTCGTTCTGTTCGATGAAATAGGGCGAGGATTTGCCACCGGGAGGTTCGTTAAGGCTGGGCGCCTTGACGAGATTTGAGCGTTCGGGGGGCGGCGAACCGGAAAATACGCCCAGTGCTCCGGCAATAGCCACGCCAACCACAAGCATAATGACCAGCAGTTTGAACAACGGCCTTGTGCGCCAGGCCTCAGCCAGATTTTCCCTTACGCCGGCTGGCCGAGGCGGCGCGGAAGGATCCATTTCCTCATGATCAAATTCGTCGAGATTATCTGTCATGGTCTTCATCCCGCGTAAGCCGCGCCCGCACCAAGGCGCCGTTATCCGACATCAACAATACCGGCGCGCTGCCGATTTCATAAACCGTCATGCCGTCTGCCGACGCCGCGCTGGCGTTCCAGGCCGGCGACAGTAATGTCAGCGGCGTGCGTACAAACACTTTGTCGTCGAGTTGCCAAGCCATTGTGCGCGCGTCAAGGCCGTTGATCTTGAGTCGCTTCGCGTCCTTGGGCGGCGCATTTTCCAGAATCATCGTTATGGTCTGATCGCCCGCCACGGGACCTATGCGGCCTCGTTCGATCAGGGGGGTCTTGGCGTTAGGACCGAGTTGCGGCACGCGCGCGTCGTAGCGCATGTCAAACGTCGGGCCGCCCGCCGAAAGCCTGAAAATAATTGGGGTAGAAAGATCCTTCAGCAGAATCGACAGGTTGCCGGTGCCGACGCGCGTCAACGGCACCACGCGCACGACATGGGATCCCGCCTGTGTCGGCGTGACTTCGAAATTGCCGCCGACGCCGACGTCGAGAATAGGCCAAGGTTCGCCCGTCACATCGACCATGTCGATGGTCGTGATATAGCCCGCCGCCAAATCGATGGTCGGCGGTTCGCCTCCGGGATCGAGGGAAAGAGAGATAACCTTGACTTCACCCTTCGGCTGGCCCGTCGAAGGCGGCTGCGCTGCTTCCTGCGTCGTTTCCAGACGACGCATGAAATCGCGGATCTGATCGGGCGACAATGGTAACAGACCTGTAGAAGCGCGGTTATACGATTTGATGTTGTGTTCTTCCTCGCGTCTGGATTCTTCTGCCGCTGCTTTTGCCGCTTCCTCTTCAGCTTGTTTTTCAAGTTGCGCAGGGCTGGTCGTTAACGCCGGCGGTCCCATAGTTTGGGAAGACGCCGGTGCAGGCGCCGACACTTCGATACCGCCCGTTGCATTGCTTTCATCCTTCGGCACTGCTGGAGACATCGGCGTTATTTGTGCGGGAGCCGCCGGTGCTATTTGTGCCGGGGTCACAGGCGCTTGCTGTAACGGCACAACTGTTGGCGAATCGTTTTGAGCCAACGCCACCGGCGCGGCTGCCGCCAAAAGGACAACCCCGATCAGAACGCCTGCCAGCGCAAAAGCAAAAAAAAGCGGTTCGGATTTTCGCAACAAATCACATCTCCGAATCAGTTTGTAACAATCGGATATACATAGGTTTTCGCCGAGCGAAGTTAACATAAAGTTTATTTTATAAAATCGATGGTGTCCCCTTTTGTTCCTGTTCGACTGAGCTTGTCAAAGTCCGGCCGCGCCCCTTCTGAAAACGAGCTTTTAGGGAAGCTTCCATGCCTTGATGGCGATACCCCCTATATTTACGCTGGAAGGCACGCGCACTATGGTTAATTGGATGATGGCGCGTGATTTTTGCGTCATGTTGTTGTTGGTCATGTAGGTCATGATGATGGGCAGTTCGACCTGCCAGAAGTATTTGCCGTCGATATCTTCGCCCTGGGCGACGATAACGGGGGAATCCGACGGCACCGTTGTGAGCACCAATTGTTGTTTCTTGAACGCGTCTCGTATTCCCTGTTTGTAAAGCGCCATAAGAAAACTTTCCCAGCCCTCATCCGTAAAACGCATTCGTTGGGAAAGAAGCTGGCGATCAAAATCGCCAAATCCAAGGGTCATGATTTCGGTGATGCTTGTTGCCGTCCATGACAGCACGGCCTGATTGGTCAGATTGGGTTCGTTTAACGGAACAAGCTGTTTCGTCTTATCGTCCGGCCTTCGCGCAAAGAAACTGTAGGAGGGCCTCATGACCGGCGCACCCACCACAAGGATGGCCATAAGCGCGGCAATGGCGACCGCTTGCCACCAGATCAACGTTACCAGCCGCCGGTGCCGGGAAAAAGAGTCGGCTTCGTCGGCAATAACCTCATCCGCCAAAATCGTGTTGTCTTGCGCCATCAACCGGTGAAATCCGAGCCGGTTCGTCCCGTCCGAAAACACTTGGAAAAAAGAAGCGCGTTTGGCCGCCGGCTTTACGGGCGCGGCCGGTTCGGGCGGTTTACCCGGCACTGCGGATCGTGACGCTTTTGTCAAAAGTCTGAACCTTAGCTAGTTTGTGTTGGCAATCCATTGCTCGATGCTGATGCCGTCCGGATTCTGCAGTGTCGAGACGCGCACAACCTGCAAAATCAGATTGGCATGAATCGCGGCCGGCGCGTCGGTGCCATCAAACTTGATGACGATGGGAAAACGCAAATACCAGGTGTAAATGCCGTCGTGCACAAAGCTGTTCTTGATTTCCGGCGCTGCATCGATGTCCATCGTCACCACAAGCTTGCGCGCTTCCACGGCCTCGAGAATCCGTGCTTCCCGCATCGCTTTTGTGAAGCTCTCCCAACCGGACGGCGTAAAGTTGCTCGCCGATTGCTGCAGGCGCTGGCGATAATCGAAATACCCAAACCGCATGACGTTCTGCGCGGTGCCTGCTGCCCAAGCAATGACATCGGCCTTTGAACGATACGGTTCGTTCAGCGGCACGACGTTGATGATGCGGCCGTCCGACGTGGTGGCAAAATAGATATACCGCGCTTCCATCGACAAAAGCATGGCGATGATCGACGCGGTCAGCAAAACGATGACGATGCCCTGAATGACGCTGATCCGGAGCAGCAAACGGTACCCGTCCTTGTAAAAGGCGTTGCGGCTGAGCACGGTGCTCACGGCATCTTTCAGCGCCATTGCTTGCTCCTCGTCATGTCGCAACCCCAAAGGTGATGTCCGGTATGCTGCTGCCCGCCGCATATTCTGTCGTGCCTTTGCAGGACGAGCAAATGCGGTTGTGACGCCCTTCCGACGAAAACTTGTTCAGGCACATCAGGCAAATGCGTTCCGACGCCTGAAGGCCCTGTCCCTCAACGCTTTCCGTAGTTCCGGTTCGCCTGATATGCCTATGCCCGCGCGTTGATTCCGTGGTTGATGTCTTCGGCAGCGTCGCTCTTTGATAGCCGGGCTTGCGGCCGGGCGCTGAACGGCGAGGCAACCCAAGACGCGCCGCACGCGTCATGATGGCCGCCACGGAACGGCCAAGCTGCCGCGCAATGACGGCAGGCGGCTGGTTGCGCGACCACAGCTCGCGCAGCCGTTCGTCCTGATCCAGCCAGTTCAGGGCGGGCGCCACGCCGACCGCTGCCGCGGTCATCGCCGTTTCCATTGCTGTTTCCGTAGTGGTCACGCCTGAAAAATTCCCCCTTAGGGCCTCATGAAAGTAATTCTGCAATTAACGCCCAAATCATCAAATTTTCCTTAACGACCGTCGGGGGAAAGCTTAATCGGCGCAAACGACCTCGATTCGCGCCAGCACCTCTTTTGGGCCCAATAACGCCACGGCCGTGAAAATGGGCGGGGAAACGGTCGATCCGGTCAGCGCAGCCCGCAACGGCTGGGCTATGGCGCCAAGTTTCAGCCCCTTTTCCTCGGCAAAGGCGCGGCAAATGGCTTCGATGGAATCGTGCGTGAATTCCTTCAGCGCTTTGAAACGTCCAGCCAATTCGCGTAAATTCGCCTTAGCTTCAGGCGTCAGCAGCTTTTGCGCTTTTTCGTCAAGGGCCTGACGCCGGAAATAAAACAACGCCGCCGAGGCAATATCGCGCACCGTGTGAACGCGAGGCTTGATGTCCGGCATGGCCTGCACAAGGAGTGCTCGTTCAGCTTCTGTCAGATCGCGCGCCAGCGTCTCTTTCAGGAACGGCGCGGCTAAATCCGCGAGCCTCCCGTTATCCGCCAGCCCGATGTAATGCGCGTTGACGTGGTTGAGCTTGGTGAAATCGAAGCGGGCGGGCGACTTGCCGATGCCGTCAAAATCGAACCACTTGATGGCCTGTTCCGTCGAGATAATCTCGTCGTCGCCATGCGCCCAGCATAGACGCAAAAGATAGTTGCGGATGGCCTCCGGTAGATAGCCGAGACCCCGGTAGTCGCTAACGGCGGGTGCGCCGTGACGTTTGGAAAACTTCGCGCCGTCTGGCCCCAAAATCAGCGGCAAATGCGCGTAGACCGGCACATCCCAGCCCATCGCTTTGTAAATCTGCGCCTGCCGGAACGTGTTGGTCAGATGATCGTCGCCACGAATGACGTGCGTGACGCCCATGTCATGATCATCCACAACAACGGCCAGCATGTAGGTCGGCGTGCCGTCAGCACGAAGCAAAACCATGTCGTCCAGCTGGCTGTTCGGCACTGTGATGCGTCCCATGACTTTGTCGTCAATAACCGTTTCGCCCGTCTGCGGCGCTTTCAGGCGAATGACGGGTTTGATGCCCGCAGGCGCTTCGCTGGCGGGGCGGTCGCGCCAACGACCGTCATAACGTTGCGGCAAGCCTTTGGCTTTTTGCTCGGCGCGCATGGCGTTTAGTTCTTCGGGCGAGCAATAGCAGTAATACGCCGCGCCTTGCGCCAGCATCTGCTTTGCGACTTCGGCGTGGCGTTCGATGTGCTCAAACTGCGAATAGTAAATCTTGCCGTTGTTAAGCGGGGAATCCTTGTTGTCCCAATCCATGCCAACCCATTGTAATCCCTCAAGAATTGTCTGAACCGACTCCGGCGTCGAGCGCACGCGATCGGTGTCTTCGATCCGGAGAAGAAACTTCCCGCCTGTGTGTTTGGCGTAAAGCCAGTTGAACAACGCCGTGCGTGCGCTGCCGATATGCAGCATGCCGGTGGGCGAAGGGGGAAAACGGACGATAACGGGCATCGGGGGTAAGGGATTAGGGGTTAGGAATCAGAAGACAGATAGCAAGGAAGGCTTCGTCTGTCACCCGATCCTGCCCCCCCTGATCCCGAATCGTTAAAACGATTTTAACCATGATTGGCATTATCATGACAGATTGTCCGGTTGCAGAGCTGTTTCCGGTCGTTCCTGTGCGTGCAAACTTATGAATTTCATCATCGGCGTCCTTACGGCCGTTCTTGGCACTCTGGGCGGCTATATCGCCGAAGGCGGGAGCATGAGACCGCTGATGGAAGCGGGCCCCATGGAACTCGTCATCATGGGCAGCACGGCGGCTGCCGGTTTTATCATCAGCAATCCCAAGGCCGTTAAAAAAAGAACGGGCGCAGCGCTGAAGCTGCTTTTCAAGAAACAGCGCTTTAACAAAGAGTCCTACATCGATCTGTTGTCGGTCATGTACCAGATATTCAAGTTGGCTAAACTCAAAGGCATGCTGGCTTTGGAATCTCACATCGAAACCCCGCAGCAAAGCTCAATTTTTTCCGCTTTCCCAAGCTTTCTCAAAGAACATCATGCGGTCGAATTCTTTTGCGATTACGTCCGCCTGATCACGCTGGGATCCGACAAGCCCTACGAGCTCGAAGCCCTGATGGATGAAGAGCTTGATGTCCACCACGCCGAAAGCGCCGCCGTCGTTGCGGCGATCAATTCCGTCGCCGACTCCATGCCTGCCATCGGCATCGTCGCCGCTGTGTTGGGCGTCATTCATACGATGGGCGCCATTACAGAGCCGCCCGAGGTGCTGGGCCGGCTCATCGGCGGCGCGCTTTGCGGCACATTTTTTGGTGTGTGGTCTGGTTATGGTTTCATCGGCCCGATAGCCAATTATCTCAATCAAACATTCGAAGCCGAATCGAAATATCTCCAGTGCATAAAGGTCGGCCTGCTGGCGTATCTGCAGGGCTTTGCGCCTTCTATCTCCGTCGAATACGCACGTAAAACCCTGCAAACAAACGTGAGGCCGAACTTCATCGAGGTGGAAGAAGCGACGCAGGCGCTGGCAGCGCCGACATGAGCTAACGCATGGCTGATAAGAACCAACCCGTCATCATCATCCGCCGCAAGAAGAAAGGCGGCCACGGCGGGCATCATGGTGGTTCGTGGAAAGTGGCTTATGCCGATTTCGTCACGGCCATGATGTCGTTTTTCCTTTTGATGTGGCTTCTCAACGTCACGACTTCGGATCAACGGCGCGGCATCGCTGATTACTTCGCCCCGGCTAGTGTTTCCAGATCCATGTCCGGCGCCGGCGGTCCCATGGGCGGTCAAACCATCACCGTCGCGGGCGCACGCCTTGGGGATTCGACGCCAACCTCAGCCGATGCTCACACGGTTCCCACGGCCGGAAAAGGCGAGGAAGGCGACGAAGACACGCGCGGGAAAAGCGACAAGGCGGACAACGCCGTCGCGAAAGAACCAAGCGTCGCCGCGACGCCCCAGGATGAAGCATCGCTGGCCGATATGATGAAGCGCGAAGAAGAACAATTCAAGGAAGCGGAAACAGCGATGAAAAAAGCTCTTTCGGAGACGCCGGGGCTGGAGGACCTCGGCAAGCAATTAATCATCGACCGCACGCCAGAAGGCTTGCGTATTCAGATCGTCGACCGCGATAAATTCTCGATGTTCCCATCCGGGGGCGCGATCCCATACGAGCGTGGGCGCGATTTACTGCGTCTGGTGGGCACGGTTATCGCCAAGCTGCCCAATAACGTTTCCGTCACAGGCCACACCGATGCTTCGCCTTTTCCTGCCGGTTCGCGCCGCGACAACTGGAATCTTTCCTCCGAGCGCGCCAACATCAGCCGCAGCGAGTTGGTGTTCGCCGGCGTGAACGAACAACGCATTGCGCGCGTCGTCGGCATGGCCGATCGCGAGCCATTGGTGCCTCAAGACCCCAAAGATTCTAGAAATCGCCGGATCAGCATCGTTTTGCTGCGCCACACCGTGTCCGCGCAGGAGCCTGAAGCGACTGCGCCTGCGCCCACGCCGCCGCAAGCGCCTTGACAGAGCATGGAAGACAGAAGACAGAAAGTATTCTATTCTGGCCTTTGATCCCTGATTTCTGGCGCCTGAATCATGTCCCTTATCCCGACAGGCCTGAACCGCCTTTTGCAGTTCTATTTATCCGGCCCCGCGCCGTGTCCTTATTTACCGGATCGCGTCGAGCATAAGCTGTTCACCCGCCTCGCGGGAGACAAGACGACCGATAGCGCCATCAACGCGACGCTAACGCGCGCCGGGTTTCGCCGCAGCCACGATATTGTATACCGTCCTGCCTGCCACGACTGTGCGGCCTGTCTTCCGGTACGAGTCCCCGTACGTGCGTTTGCGCCTTCGCGCGTACAACGCCGGATCGCCGCCCGTAACGCCGACCTTCGGCTCGAAGTTGCCAGCGCCGAAGCAACGGCTGAACAATACGAACTTTTTTTGAGCTATCAGCGAGCGCGCCATCCTGACAGCGACATGGCGCAGATGACGCGCGCCGATTTCGACCACATGCTGCAAGAAGGCGAAGCCAATACGTCTTTGTATCATCTGCGCGCCACGACGGATGGCGGGCCGGGGGAACTTCTGGGCGTGATGCTTGCCGACCGTATAACGGACGGTCTTTCGGCCGTTTATAGCTTTTTCAGTCCCGACAGCCCGCGCCGGAGCCTTGGCGTGCAGTTGATTCTTTCGTTGATATCCTGCGCCGCCCGTGAGGATTTGCCTTACGTTTATCTCGGCTATTGGATCAGGTCGGCCCGCAAAATGGCTTACAAGGGCCAGTTTAAGCCTTTGCAGGTTCTCGGCACGCAAGGATGGGAATCAGAGGACTGATAACTGTTGTTACGCTGTCGTCATCACGGAAGATATCTGTTCCCCGTCGTCCGCTGCCTGTCGCCCGGCATCCGGGTTCATGTTCAGCCCGGCGGCGATATTGCGGTTTATGTCGATCAGGCTTTTTAGCAGGTCTGGGTCCTGTTCCGTAATCGCGGTCATGCTGACCTTGTTGACATAGATGCTGAGATTCAACAGAAGCGTTTTCAATTCACGCGGCAGGGCGTTGTCCTTTTCGCACAAACAGCCCTGGAAAATCGTCCAGAGCCGCAGATTGTGTTGAACGGCATCAATGTAGATTTCCGAGCTGACGCCGGGTTTGCGCGCCTCTTCCAGGCGTCTGGCGCAACTGAGCAGCGCGCGCGCTTCGGTTTCGCGGACGGTTTCTTCCTCGCGTTGTTGCGTAGCGTAAGAACCGTATTTTCCTTGTGCCTGGGCGTTCATGATATCCTCTTCTAGAATGCGTTTGCGACGAGAGCTTGGGGTATAGGATCGGCATCAGCCGTTACAGGAGGCGGGGTCGATTTCTGTTGATCCTCCAGAATCTTGTGGCCGAGGCGCAGGGCCTTAAACGGTTCCCCCGCTTCCAAAAGCCCGATGATCTGCGTGACGTGATTCGTCAGATGCGGGTAAAGCTTGCCGAAATTCTTGATGGTCTCGACCACAAGATGATCGATCGGCTGGCCCTTGCCCTTGAAGAGATAAATGACCTGCAGAAGGAAATAGACGTTGCTGGCGTCCGAATCGTCCTTGCGGTCGATGTTCATCATGTAGCCTTCGCGCAGGACGGGGCTGTCGGAAAGGATGAGAAGTTCGGCTGGCCGCTTGCCGACGTTTTTGAGAACGGCGCCCCCGGCGAATATTTTTCCCTCGGGCTTGACGCGGATTTTTAAAGGCATGTCCCGACTCCTTCGAGATAACGACTGGGTGATTTCTAATCCGCGCCCTGACTTTCGCGGCCTTCTTGAGAAAGAAGAGAGGGTGGGGCGAACCCCACCCTCCCCTTAGGTGCCTTAGAACAACTTCAAGATCGCTTGCGCCAACTGGCCGGAAATACCCAAGCTGACGATACCAAGTTGGTCTTGCGCTTGCAGAGACTGCATGTTCGCGCCTTCCGTGTTGCTATCCGCCAGAACCAGGTTGTCCGACGCTGTTTGCAGCGTGTTGATCAGGTTCGTGGTGAAAGTCTGGCGAGTCGTCACCAGGGTGTTGTTGTTACCAAGCGATGAACTGGCTGTCCGCAATTCTGCCAAGGCGGCTGTCAGTTCGTCCTGCGCCGTTGTCAGAGAGTCAGCCACCACCGTGGTGCTGCTGCCTGTCAACACCTTCACGCCCGAAAGCGAGACTTCCAGATTGGCGCCGGAATATGTGGTAGCCCCGGTCCCATCTATCGTCGCCTTCACGCCCGCAGCGCCGATGGCCGTTATCGTCGCCGAACTGGCATCGTAATTCGTGATGCCTGTTTGCGTCGTCGTGCCCACTCCCGCCGCGATCTGGGCAGCCGTCGCCGCCGAGGTCTGGCTGACCGTCACCGAGCCGCCGTTAGCCACGCCCAATGCGTTAATCAGGGTGTTGCCGTTCAGCGTCTGACCGTCATCGAGCGTAACACCTGTCGTCGAAACAGATCCGGCGCCTAGCGTGTAGGAAACCGTGCTGTTGGCGGCGTAGTTGGTGTTCGTCCCGTTGGTCGCTACCGTCATCAATGAATTGGTGCCGAGAGCGATAACGACGTCATGGTCGGTCTGGTTTTGGTAGTTTGTAAGGGTCACATGCGCGGCCACACCAGGGTTGTCTTGAACCTGAATCGATTGCCCCGCGCCGATGACAATTGCTTGATGCGTGGCACCCCCGTCCAGATACGTGTACTGTCCCGTGATCGCTATCGTTGCCGGGGCACTCCCGTTAGCTCCTGAGTTATTGGCCGTGCCCACAGCCGTCAGCGTGCCGTCCGTAACAGCCGTCGCGATATTCCCGGCGTCCGTTATTTCGTCAGCCGCAGCAGCGGTAGTTATCACCACGCCTCCCGGCGTTGTGATAGCAGTCGCGGTGCCGCCTGTTGTGGCAACAGGCGCGCTGTTGCTTTGGACAACCGTCGAAGCCGTAAGAGCGGCCGCCGCAGTGGCTCCCGCTCCGTTATAGCTCAACGTTCCGTTTGTTGTTACCCCGGCGGTAGCGTCGCCAAGGTTAAACGTAATGGCAGCGCCCGTGTTGTTGGTGTACTGCGTTACGGTTGCCGGCGTGGTTGTGGTATTACCATAATCCACGGCGATTTGTATGGTTTGCCCAATGCCCACGGTGACAACCGATTCACTTGTTGTTGTCGTGGAATTGTTCACCAGCGTATTGGGTGAGCCGTCCTTTCCTGTCGTGCTGAACACAGAGGCGGAACCGCCCGTAACCGAGAACTGCCCGGTTATGGCAACTGTCGTTTGGTTCGAGGCACTGCTTGACGCCGTTCCTGCGCTATTGGTCGGCGCAGCAACGGTTGTCACAGTAACGCCCTCTTGACCCAAGGCCGTTGACGCGAGAGCGTTGGTCAATGTCGTCGGAGCCGTGTTGACAGTGGCTGTGGCCATGATCGTCGCGCCGTCCGTTGCAGCCTGGCTGACGCCGGCTATGATCTGGCTGTCGCTGGTAATCTTGGCGCCTGAACCGCTTCCCGATCCTATCTGTGTTGCCGCACCCGTGACGGAAAGACCGGTGAGCGTGCCGCCATAAACGGCATTCGTCAGCGTGGACGGGTCAGTAGCGGCCGTCAGGGCCGATGTGACTTCCTGCGCCATGGTGTTTTCCGCGAAACCGCTGACCGCCGCACCAAGACCAAGACCGGCGCTCGTAAGATTGCTGCCGCTGACCGTCAGGTTGGTCGTGTTGGAGGTATTGAAGTCGATCTTCAGTTCCGATGTTAAGCTGTTGACCAGGTTGGTGCCGTTGAACGAGGCGTCGTTCGCGAGGCTGTCAAGCTGAGTCAGCAGGCCGTTGTACTGCGAGGCCAGGCCCGCCCGTGTTGCTGTGTCGGTGGTCTGCAACGCCGAATTGACGACGCCTTGAAGCTGCGTGACAACGCTCGTAAGCGATGTGATGGCATTCGAAGCCGCCGTGATTGTTTGCAGGGCGGTTGACATGCTGTCGTTCAAGTTCGACAAGTCGTTCGCCGAGTTCAAGAAGCCTTGTGATGCGAAGTAGGATGTCGCGTCATCGAGGGCTGAATTGACCTTTTTGCCGGTTGACAACGCTTCCTGTGTCTGACCAAGCATCGTGGCCGTGCTTTGCAACGCCAGCAGGTTCGACCGTGCTGACGCAGATAGGGTGACGTCACTAATAGCCATAGATAGAACTCCTTTCGAGAGTTATGCGCGGACTCCTTCCACGGGTTGAATTGCCGTTAACCATAATTCCCAAAGGTGAACATGGTGTTAACGGCGTGATATTTCTTGCGATTTCCATGCCACGCCGAATCACTTGATGTGGATCAAGCGGGCCATTAATTATATTGGTTGACCATTTTTTGTGCGCATAGGGGGGTGTGCAATACGGCAATATTTGCCGGGTAACGATTGCCGCCTGATGCTTTTTTGACGGCACTTTTTGCCGTCTTGTCGCGGTCTGGCCGTTGCCCTTATTGTCTCCCTCTTAGCGCATCCGAAAAAACGCACTCCGATGAATCGCAATCAACGTCGTTTGGCAAAAAAACAGGCCGCCTTTCCGCAACGCGGAGCGCCAGCCATTCAGAACATGCTCAACGAAGCGCTTCAACATCATCAAGCCGGCAGATTGGCGGAAGCCGAACGACTTTACCGGCTCATTCTTGAAAAAGACGCCAATCAGCCGGACAGCTTACATCTGCTTGGCATGATCGCCTATCAAAACGACAACAATGAAGCGGCCTTCGATTTGATCAGCCGCGCAATTCGAATCAATAAAAATTCTTCCGTTTATCACAATAATCTTGGGGGCGTTTTCAAAAAGCTCGGCAAAACAAACGAGGCGATTGCAAGCTACACGCGCGCCATCGCCCTCAGCCCGGATTACGCCGAAGCGCATTATAATCTGGGCAACATGCTTCGGGAGCAGGGAAAAGCCGATGATGCGGTGACGCACTTCACGCATGCTATTGCTTTCAAGCCGGATTACGTCAATGCGTACAACAATCTGGGCACCGCTTTTAAAGATCTGGACAGACTCGACGAGGCAAAGGCGAACTACGAGCAAGCGCTTGTCCTCGACCCCGATCTTGCCGAAGCTCACAATAATCTGGGCAATATCCTCAGGAGTCAGGGCAGGCCGGATGACGCCATAACGCATTACACGCGCGCCATCGCCCTTAACCCGGATTTTGCGGAGGCCTACAACAATTTGGGCACAGCTTTTGTGAGTCAGGGCAAGCTGGAAGATGCGGCCGCATATTACGAAAAAGCCATTGCCCTCAATTTGAATTGTGTCGATGCCTATGACAATCAGGCCAAGCTTTTTTTCCTGAAAACGCCCCCATCGGAATGGGAAAGCGTGTGCAAGCATTTTCTTCAACTCACGCCGTTATCGAAATCTTTTGAACATTCTCTTTATGTCCGGCTTGCCATCGCCCAATGGACGAGAGGCGATTGCGCTGCCTTGCGCGAAACGATGGAAACGTGCCTTGCTCTTTCGAGCGTTATCGAGCCTTCTTTGGATAAAAAAGTTGAAAAAAACGTCACAAACATGCGGGTCTATACGGATGTTTTAATGAGGCTTCTTGCGCAAGCTAAAACCTCTTCTCAATTCCCGCAGCAAGACACCGGCAACAAAATCGTCCTTATCGGCGATAGCCATTGTTTGTCGTATGCGAACACAACGCTCGCTATCGATGGCGTTTCGCACAAAATTATTTCCCGCCTCGTTATGGGATGCAAGGCATGGCACCTCGGAAACAAAATGCCCAATCAATACAAGCGGGTTTTTCATGCGGCGATCGAAGAGCTGCCGCCACGGGCAAAATGCTTTATCGCTTTCGGAGAAATAGACTGCCGTTTTAACGAGGGTATTATTTCTCATTACAAAAAGAAGGGCGGGGTCTTTCAAAATCTCGTCGAGACGTGCGTGCATGATTTCGTGCAGCATGTTACCGAGACTGCGAAAAGCCGCGAAATCGATATTTCTTTCATCGCCGTTCCGGCGCCGCGCGTCGATCACATTCGCGCGTTCAACGCCGTTTTTACGCCCGATGACGAGGCCTTGTTGATCGAGGTTATTCGTCTGTTTAATGATTCGCTCAAAAGAGCGGCTGCTGAGAAAAGCCGCCGCGTGATCGATGTTTACAGCCTTACAGCCGGGCCGGACGGAAACGCCCACGGCAGCTATCACATTGATAGCTATCATCTTAAGCCGGAGGCCCTGGCTCTGGCGATGGGCGGCGGAACGGGGTTGTAGTGTTGCCGCTTTAACCTTTTAAAGAATTAATTTCATTAACAATTTGTTAAAACACATTAATTCTTTGTAAACAACTTACGGCTCTTAAGGTTTTACTAGGTGAGAACATATTTTTTTCTCTTGTCAAGCTAAAAAAGCTCCTGTATGATAAAAGGTGACAATAGGGTAGGTATGTCCATTTTTTGTGTGGGCGTAGGGAAAAGGCCCTGGAAATGCCGGATGCAGTGAACACAGTCGCCTCTGTCGCAAGCGGAAACGCCGCTCGCGCCGCCGCACCTGCTCCCTCCGCGCCAAAAGCCAGCGCGCCGGCTACGGCCAGTTCTCTCGCAACGCAGCAAGTTCAACCTCTTTCGCCAAACATCAAAATCGACCCGATGTCCGGCGTCATGATTACGGAATATCTGAACAGCTCCGGCGCTGTGCAATCGCAAATACCGTCCGCCGTGGCTGTAGCTTATATGCGCATCGGCCTTACCGCCGAGGGCCTGCCGAAAACGAACCCCAATGCCGCAGCAACCCAGGAACAAGCGACAACACTCGTGGCGTAAATTATCTCCTCCCAAAAAGCACCTGAGGCCGTCCGTAAGACGGCCTATTTTTTCGATCTTGCGCGTCTGTGCAAAACACGCATGACATCCAGCCAGTCCACGTCCTTAGCCTCAAGAAGCGCCAATAGGTGATAGAGAAGATCGGCAGCTTCATCAGGCAGCGTTGGGCTGTCGGTCGTCGCCGCAAGCGCGACCTCTACGCCCTCTTCGCCCACTTTTTGCGCGAGGCGCGGTATGCCCGCCGCGAACAATTCGGCTGTGTAGCTTTTTTCAGGCGGCGATACGCGCCGTTGATGAATGGTCGCCGCAAGATCAGCCAACGTCGCAAGACTCGGCCCATCGTCGTCTTCGCCAAAACATGTGCGCATACCGGTGTGGCATGCCGGTCCTTCGGGCTCCGCCAGAATCAAAAGCGTGTCGTTATCGCAATCCGCTTTGATGTCTTTCACACGCAGTACATGGCCGGAGGTTTCGCCTTTTTGCCAGAGTCTTTGTTTGCTGCGGCTGAAAAATGTGACGAGCCCGTTGGCTTGCGTCGCTTGCAGGGCCTCCTTGTTCATATAACCGAGCATCAGCACGCGCAGCGAGCGCGCATCCTGCACGACGGCGGGGACAAGACCGTTCCCTTTAGCCCAATCGATGGACTCGATTTCGAATTTTTTTCCCATGACGCTACCCTCTTGAAAAATACGTCGCGGCCAATGCCTGCATCGCTTTGCCGCGATGGCTGAGTGCATGTTTCTCTTCCGCATCCATCTCGGCAAACGTGCGTTCGTGATCCTCAGGCACGAATACGGGGTCGTACCCAAGCCCCTTGTCGCCGCGCGGCGGCCAAACGATCGCGCCGTCACAACGGCCCTCAACCGTTTCAGTATGCCCGTCCGGCCACGCCAGCGCCAGAACGCATATAAAATACGCCGAACGGTCTGAAGCCGCGCCCAATTCCTCGTGCACACGGCGCATTGCGAGGCCGTAATTCTTGTCCGGGCCCGCCCAGCGCGAAGAATAAAGCCCCGGCGCGCCACCCAACGCCGCAACGCATAGGCCACTGTCGTCGGCCAGCGCGACGCATCCCGATGCTTGCGCGGCAGCCCTTGCTTTCAGCAAGGCGTTCTCGGCGAATGTTTTTCCCGTTTCCTCAGGCTCAGGCAAATTGAGCTGCACCGCCGACATGATTTCTTTTACATACGGCGTAAGCAATTCCTGAAACTCGCGCAGCTTGCCCGCGTTGTGCGTGGCGATGACAAGCGTGTCGCCCGTAAAGCGTCGCATTACGCTTTATCCAAAGCCTGTTGTTGCAACGTCGTCAACCGCGCAATTCCCTCTCGCGCGAGTCGCAGCAATTCATGAAATTGCTCTTCCGCGAACGCTGATTGTTCGGCGGTGGCTTGAATCTCCACAATGCCGCCTTTGCCCGTCAGCACGAAATTGGCGTCGGCCTCGGCGTTCGAGTCTTCGGCGTAATCGAGATCGAGCACGGCCGCGCCTTGGCATAGCCCGCAGGAAATCGCCGCGACGGAATCCGTCAAGGGCATCGCCGGGATCTTTCCGGTCTTCATCAAATAGCGGCACGCCAGAGCCAACGCGACATAGCCGCCCGTAATGGCAGCCGTGCGCGTGCCACCGTCGGCCTGCAGCACGTCGCAGTCGATCTTGATCTGGATTTCGCCAAGCGCTTTGCGATCCGTTACCGCACGCAATGCGCGCCCGATGAGGCGTTGGATTTCCTGCGTCCGGCCCGTTTGCTTGCCGCGTGCCGCCTCGCGCTCGGTGCGCTCATTCGTCGCGCGGGGCAGCATTCCGTACTCGGCAGTGACCCAGCCGAGACCCGTGTTCCGCAGAAACGGCGGCACTTTCGTCTCCACGCTGGCTGTGCAGAGCACATGCGTATCGCCGAACTTCACGAGGCAGGAGCCTTCGGCATACTTCGCCGCATGAGGAATGAGGAAAATCTCGCGCAACTGGTTCGGCGCGCGGTTGGAGGGACGCATGAAGGCTACCTTGTGAAAACGTGGCAAAAGCAGGGTCTTTAGTACCCCGCCCCGATGCCGATTGCCAGCCACAACCGAGATGAGGCTAGATGGTAATTTGTTCGTTCCCGTCGCGCCGAGAACAAGAGATTCGCTTGATTCATATGGTTAAAGGCCAAAAGGGCTTAAGTCTTTGAAAACACTATTGCTTTTGGATATTTTTTCGCCTATCTTGTCATTAATGGGTAAGAACATGCCGTTTTTTGGTGATGAGGATATTATGGTCCAACAAGCTTTTCACGATCTTTCAAAGAAATTCCGGCCCAGAAAGCCGGCTTCCGCCACCTATCTTGCTGCTGAACTTGCTGGCGTAGATTTAAGCGCCTTTAACCGTCTTTGCGAGGAGGCCAAAAAACAGACCCTTCCGCTGCCTGCCCAGCCAGGAATGCCTTCGCATCAGTATGATACGCATAAATTTGTGCTGCTGGCCAACCACCTCAGAAACGACAACTAAGACAATAGCTCAGAAAATCCTGCTATCGGCCAAAAATCACTGGTTTCCTAAGCCTTATCAAAAAAAGCCGAAGACTGCACAGACTTAGCCTTACCAAATCCCTAACGAAAACATGAAATTTTGTGTCGCAAAAAGTTGCGAAACTATAAACTTCATTAGGCATCAATGTCTTGCAATTTAACGGCCTTTTAATTGTTTCGCGGTTTAATGATTACATAGTCTAAGATTTTTTATAGGTGTCCTATGGGCAAGTTACTGAGAAAGTTTGGCGCTGCCGCCGAAGAAGTTGCAGTCGGCCTCTTTCGAAATGTGAAGGGTTTTGCACTGGTTATGGGTGAGAATGCCGATAAAGTATTCAGCGGCATCTATAAAGCGTTCGGAAAAATCAAGGGTTATTGCGGCGACAAAGTTGCTGGTATCGCCAAAGGCTTTGATTTGGGAGAAGCCGTTCGTTCGTCCTTAGGAACAGCCTCAACGCTCGGAATGCGACAAAGCCTTAAACCAGGCTAATGTTCATTGCCTATAACATGCTTCAAAAAAAGCCTGTCATCGTTGACAGGCTTTTTTATTGCCCTCGCGTCAGCATCGGCCCCAGAGCGCGGCCTCCCAGAATATGCACGTGATAGTGCGGCACTTCCTGTCCGGCGTTGTTGCCGCAGTTCGCGATAAGGCGATAACCTGAACCCGTAACGCCTTGCATCTCGGCCACCTGCCCGACGGCCCGCTCGAAGCCTGCGATTTCAGCGTCGCCAGCGCGGACCGCGAAATCCGCATGATCCGTATAAGCGCCTTTCGGGATTACCAGCACATGCGTAGGCGCTTGCGGATGAAGATCTGGGAAAGCCAGCGCGTATTCGTTTTCAAAAATCTTCTTGCATGGAATCTCGCCGCGCAGAATGCGCGCGAAAACGTTGTTAGGATCATAAGCCATGGCGCGTTTCCTTTCCTTGATGAAGGCAGGGATTCTATAGCAAACTAGCGTGCTCTTGCCAAAAGCCCGCCCAAGCCCCATTTGTTATAGACGAAAGGCAGCCCATGACCGAAAACATACCTTCCATGTCCGGCCCCGCGTGGCATGGCACAACCATTCTTGCCGTCCGCAAGGGCGGTAAAGTCGTGATCGCTGGCGACGGCCAGGTTTCGATGGGCGCGACCATTGTCAAAGGCAATGCACGCAAAGTGCGCCGCCTGAAATCCGGGCAATCAACAAGCGATGTTATCGCCGGATTCGCGGGCGCGACCGCTGACGCTTTCGCGCTCTTCGAGCGCCTCGAAGGCAAGCTGGAAAAGCATCCCGGCCAGTTGATGCGCGCCTGCGTCGAGATGGCGAAAGACTGGCGCACGGATCGATACCTGCGCCGCCTTGAAGCGATGATGGCCGTAGCCGATGCGAACACGAGTTTGATTCTTTCCGGCACTGGCGATGTGCTGGAGCCGGAAGACGGCCTCATCGGCATAGGCTCCGGCGGGCCTTATGCGCTTGCCGCCGCGCGCGCCCTCATCGAACGCCCCGACATGGATGCCGAAGCCATCGCCCGTAAGGCGCTGGAGATCGCCGCAGGCATTTGCGTTTACACGAATACGAACGTGACGCTGGAAGTTTTAGAAGAGGCTAGAGGCTAGAGGTCAGAGGCTAGGGACGTTTGTTTCAACTGCTGTCCTCAATTTGCCGCGCTGCCCTCTTAGCCTCTAGCCTCTGACCTCTCTTACACAAACAAGGATCAAGGAATGGCTCATTTCTCCCCCCGCGAAACCGTCGCTGAGCTTGACCGCTTCATCGTCGGCCAGAAGGACGCCAAGCGCGCGGTCGCCATCGCTTTGCGCAATCGCTGGCGCCGCCAACAACTGCCGGAAGCCTTGCGCGAGGAAGTGCTGCCGAAAAACATTTTGATGATCGGCCCCACAGGCGTCGGCAAAACCGAAATCGCGCGGCGTCTGGCAAAATTGGCCGAAGCGCCGTTTTTGAAAGTCGAGGCCACGAAATTCACGGAAGTCGGCTATGTGGGCCGCGATGTGGAAAGCATCGTGCGCGATTTGATCGAGGTTTCCATAAAACTGACGCGCGACAAATTCAGCAAGGACGTCACGCCCAAAGCCCAACAACACGCCGAGGAACGGTTGCTCGATGCTTTGGTCGGCGAAAGCGCAACGCCAGAGACGCGCGTGAAATTCCGCCACATGCTCCAGTCAGGTGAATTAGACGATCGCGACGTTGAAATTCAGGTGCAGGACAATAGCGTGCCGGGGATGCCGACGTTCGACGTGCCCGGAATGCCCGGCGCACAAATGGGCATGATCAATCTGGGTGATATTTTCGGCAAAGCCCTCGGCGGCCGCACGAAAACGCGCAAGCTTCCGGTCAAGGAAGCCCGCGAGGTACTGGAGGCCGAAGAATCCGATAAGCTTCTGGATCAAGACAAGGTAACGGCTGAAGCCATCGACAACGCCGAGCAAAACGGCATCGTCTTTCTGGATGAAATCGACAAGATCGCCTCGCGCAGCGCCGAGTTCCGCGGCGGCGGCGACGTCAGCCGCGAGGGCGTGCAGCGCGATCTTCTGCCGCTTATCGAAGGCACCTCCGTTTCCACGAAATACGGAACGGTGCGTACGGATCATATTTTGTTTATCGCAAGCGGCGCGTTTCATCTCGCGAAGCCCAGCGATCTTTTGCCGGAATTGCAGGGCCGATTGCCGATCCGCGTCGAATTGCAGGCGCTTTCACGCGAGGATTTCAAGCGCATCCTGACGGAGCCCGAAGCCAGCCTCATCAAGCAGTATAAGGCGCTGATGGAAACCGAAAAAGTGACGCTTCATTTCACGGACGATTCCATCGACGAGCTGGCGCGCCTTGCCACCGAAGTCAACGCCAGCGTGGAAAACATCGGCGCGCGGCGGCTGCAAACGCTTCTGGAAAAACTGCTGGAAGACGTCAGTTTCGACGCCAGCGACAAACCCGGCACAGCTGTCACGATCGACGCCGCTTATGTGCAGAATCGCCTGAGCGACTTCGCCAAGAATACCGATCTGTCGAAATTTATTTTGTAATCCGTATTATTAAAAATATTAAAGCGCCCCTTCAAGCGTAACGGGCACCGCCCAACGCTCGCGGACAATCGCCACATTCTTGCGGCGCCGCCAGAACATCATCGCCAGAAAAACGCTGTTGATAATCACGCTGTTCAGCGGGCACAGCACGGTCACAAGTGAATACTGATCCAGCGCGGCGATGCCGAGCAGGAATTTTACAATCACAGAAACATAGAAAAAGGCGATTTCGTCGTACGGGTAATAATATGTTTTGCGAAACGTCGGCAGAAAGCCCAAATAACTGATCGCCACAAGCAAAACGACCGACCATAGGGGGTCTTTGGTGAGCACCCAAAGAGGAATGGCCGCAAGCGACAAACTGAAAAGTATTTTGTCGATACGCGTGATGCGCCGCTCGCCATAGCGCAACGCCAGCCATGAAATCGCCGCGCAAGCTACAACCGCGAACCCCGTCACCCACGCACCCGGCCCCGCGTCGCGGCTGCCTTGCGCCGCATAAGCCAAAGAGCCCGTCAATGTCCACGTGATCCAGGAAAAGGCGTGTGGACGGCACTGACGTTTCACTATCGCCGCGATATATGGCGCGTAGCCGATAACGGACACAACAAGCGATAGATATCCCAAAACATTTTTATCGAACATCGGCCCGCATCCGCTCTGTTAAAGCGACCCTCCTTTATACGGAAACAGGGATGAACGCCCGGTTAACGTTTGCCTACAATGGCGCGATGTTTTTGTTTTTCGACCGCCGCGCGTCGGTAGATTAGCGTGGCAACGAGAGCGCCGTTCGTAACCATGCAAAAAACCGGATAAAACGCCGTAATGAACGAGACGTGCTCCAGCGCCATAAGCGCGGGGATATATTTGAGCACATTCATCGTCCAGGTTGTCATCGTTTCCTCACGCGGCTTATGCCAGGATTTACGGAAAGTCGGATAATAGGCGCACAAATCGATCAATGTGATGACGATGACCGCGCCAAGCGGGTTTTTCGTGAAAATCCACAAAAGGATGGCTCCCAACGCCGACAGAAACGACATCCAATCGCCCGGCGTTATGTTTCTCTCGCCCCTGTCGAGCGCAAAGGCGGCAATAACGAACGCGCAAGCCGAACTAAACACCATGGCCCACGCACCGGGGCCGGCGGCGTCGGAAATTTGGGCGGCCGAAGCTATGCCGCACGTCAAACCCCAAACGACCCATGAGAATACATGCGGCCGCACACGATACCGCAGCAGATCGCGGAAATAAAACGCATAGCCCGCAAAGGCTATGGCGATAGACAAAAAACCAAGCACTTCTTTGGGTGGCATCCGAAATCCTTTATCGTTCTTTCTCTGAAGCGCGTCGCCGCAAGAAAAGCATGGTGACAAAAACAATGTTCACAACGGCTATTGTTAATGGATAGGTCACGTTGATAAGCGAGTACGTTTCCAAGGCCCCAAGCGATATCAGAAACATCAGAGCGTCCATGCTATATAGGAACGCTGTTTCCTCATTCGGTTTGAGCCAAGACTTTCTGAACGTCGGATAATAACCAAGCGTATCGATCAAGGCCGCCAGCATCACGGACCACAACGGACTGCCGGTGAAACACCACAGCGCAATAGCGAACAGCGCCGCAATAAAGGAAACTACATCGCTTTTCGTGATTGTCTTTTCACCCCACCGGACAGCCAGCAACGCTATAAGAAAACAAATAACCGTGCTGACCCCCAAGGCCCATGACCCTGGCCCCGCGGCGTCGCTGCGTTGCGCGAAAAAGACAATAGCGCCAAACAGTCCCCAGACAAGCCATGAAAAGACATGCGGCTTGGTTCGTTTTTCGAAAACATCCCAAATGTAACGGCTTCCCGCCACGACAGAAAAAATTACCGCCAACAGACCAAGCGTTTCTTTAGATAACATCTGAAACCCTTTTATCGTTCGCCCTCAGCCCCGCGTTGCCGCCTCAACATCACATACCACGCGCCGTCGCCGCCGTGTTGAGGCGCGGCGGGGCGCACAGCAAGAATCGTTTCCATCAACGGCGATGTCTCGCACCAGCGCGGCAGGTCGGCGTGCAGCGTGGATTCGCCGCGTCCCTTGCCGGTAATCACCAGCAACAAGCGGCTGTCTCGCTTCGCCTGCGTTTGGATGAAAGCGATAAGTTTCTCATGCGCCTCTTGCAAGGTCTGGCCATGCAAATCCAGCCGCGCTTCGATGATCACGTCGCCGTGCCGGAGATTGCGCTCGACGCGTTTGTCGAGAACAACCGGCGTAGGCGGTGCTTTTGGCGTGACAGCTTGCGTTGTTTTTTCTATCGGGGGTTCCGAACGTAAAACAGGATTCCTTTTCGGCTCGCTCTGTTGCTTTTTATCCGTAGTTTCTTTCTCACCCAGCCGATGAACGCCTTTGGCATATTGCTTCCAAAGCGTTTTATCCCCTTCATCCGTCATGGCGAAACCGTCTTCGGCAGTAAAAGATAATACGTGCCGCTGTTTTGCATCGCGCCCGCCTGCGCTTCGGCCTCAAGCCCCGCGCCCCAAAACAAATCGCCGCGCACAGGCCCCTTGATGGCGCCGCCCGTATCTTGCGCGACAACGAGCCGCGCCAACGCGCCGCCGGGAGCCTCCGGCACGTCGAGCCATAACGGCGCATGAAGCGGGATGTAGTGGGGATCGACAGCCAGGCTGCGCAAAGGCGTCAGCACGATGCCGTTTGCACCTGTGGCGCCATCGCTTTCGATCAAGCGAAAAAAGACCAGCGATGGATTCTGGTTCATCATAGCCGCGGCCCTGTCGGGATGCGCTTTAAGCCACGTGCGGATTTTAGCCATCGTCACGGGCCTTTCAACTTCGCCCTCGTCCGCCAACACGCGTCCGAGGGGAACATAGGCGCGGCCATTCTGCGCGGCATAACCGACGCGAACTTCGCTGCCGTCCGGCAAGCGCACGCGGCCTGCGCCCTGTATTTCCGAAAAGAACGCGGACACGGGATCATCTACCCACAGCAACGGTTGCGCGCGGCCTTTCAACGACCCTTGCGCCACCGCAGCGCGATCATCGTAAGGTACAAGCCGTCCATGCTCGACTTTCCCGTAAATATTTTGCCCCTTCAATGCGGATTTAAATTCTCCGAGATTGACCGTCACGAGATCAGTCGGCGTTTGCCATAATGGTGTTTGATAAACACCGCCTTGCCGCCATGCGCCGTTCATCTCCGCTTCGTAATAGCCCGTAAAAAGCCCGTCCTGCCTCTTGTTGCTTACGACCGCATAAGGCGCGAACCATGTCTCGAAAAAATTCCGTGCTTCGCTGTCATTTGCCGCTCCCACAGACTCCAGCGCTGCGCATATGGGCTGCCAGTCTTTTGCCTTGCCTGCGTTGTCCAACGCGGTTTCAGGCTCTTTTTTCGCCAAAATTTCACAGGAACGCGCAAATGCCGGAAGCGTCTCGCTTTGACGATCGTTTTGCCAGCCGGGCAATCCCGCGAAAACTACGGGCTTCAGAGTCACCGACGGCGGCGCAAGAGGTTTTTCGGCGCAAGCGGCGAGAAAAAAAAGCGCGACAACAAATATGCTCATTATACCGGCAATTTTCCGCATTAACTTCTAGTCTCGATCAACTGCCAGTTCGGGTCTGTCGCCTTTGTGTCGCGCGAGAAAAACCAGAGGTCGTGGATTTCTTCGGCGCGCTCCGGCGTTCCCGTCACGACCTGCCCCTGTGCGTCGCGCGTCACGTTGATCTGATGACTTACGAAGCTCACGCCAAGAATCGCGGTGTTGCCTTCCGTGCGCGCCTGTGTCACCTCGGCCTCGACGATGCGTTCGATCCGGCTTTCCAGCGTTTGCCCCGCCGCACGCCGCGTATCGATGACCAACTGAAACCGCTGCCGCACCGGCGGCGCAAGAATTTTCTCGACGGGCGCAAGATCGCCCTTGGCGAACGCCTCGACGATCATCGTGAAAGCCGTTTGCGCGCCTTGCAGAAATTGTTTTTCGTCGAACGCGGGGTCTAGCGTCCTGATCTGATCGAGTCCGCCCGCAAGAGACGCCGCGGCGTGGCCCCAGGGCGTGATCTGCGGCGGCGGCAAAGTGCGGGAACGCTCCACCACCATAACATCCTCTTCATCGCGTGGCGGCGGCGTCTGTGTGGCAAAGGGATTGGGACGCTGTTGCTCGCCATCATTGCGGCGGCCCAGCACGGACCACAGCCGCGCAACGAGAATGGCAGCAAGCGCTGCGAATATGATGATGTCCAAAGAGCCCATGATCCCCTCTGTTCTTTCCTAACAATAGCGCAGAAGCCGCAATGAATCATCCTTTTCATTCACGCAAACGGCGGCGTTGTTCGGCGCGCCCTTCCGTGCTAATCAGCACCCCGAACCCCTGTTTCAGGAGATGCTATGTCCGAACAAGCCAAGCCGGAGGGCCAGCCAGCCCCCGTGCAAGTCACCGTGAACGTCCAATATATCAAGGATTTCTCGTTCGAAAGCCCAAATGCTCCGCAGGTTTTTTCGCCGTCTTCGGGCGCGCCCGTCATTAATCTGGGCGTTAACGTTCAGACAAGGGGCTTGGCCGAAAACACCTACGAAGTGGTGTTGCAGCTCAAACTGGATGCACAGGTCGAAGGCAAAACGGCCTTCATCGGCGAATTAGCCTATGCCGGCGTGTTTACTATTCCGCCTTTGTCCGAAGATCATTTGAAAATGTTTCTTTTGATCGAAGCGCCGCGTATTTTGTTTCCTTTCGCGCGGAGCATCATGGCGAACGCCGTGCGTGACGGCGGCTTTCCGCAAATCCTCATTAACCCCATCGATTTTGCGGCGATGTATCAGGCCAACGTCGCGCAAATGAACGCGCCGGCGGCTGGATCGGCTTGAAAATTTTCTAAGCCGTTCTGGAAATTTGCTGCCAGTTGTTGCGCGTCCATGTCGGGTCTGTGATTTCAAGCTCCGCTTCCGGCTTAAGGCCGCACTTGCGCGCAAAATAGGCGTGAAACGCCAGATGAGGCGTCAGCTCCGGATGAAAAACCGTCACAAGGCATCTGTCGTCTTCGGCGGCAGCAATGTAATCGCCAAGACGCAGAAGCACTTCGACACCGGAACCGGCGCGAATGATTTTTGGCGACCTGATAAACGTCAGCGGAATTGGCCCTGCGGCAATCTTCGGAACAGAAGCCTCGCACTGAAAGCTCTCAAGCTGCGTGCCAAAGGCATTGCGCTGTACGGCAACGTCCATCAGGGCAAGATGCGATGTTTCACCGATATTTTCTTTTGCCAAAAGGATGGCCCCGGCGCATGTGCCCCACAGCTTCAAGCCACGCTCGGCTTCGCGCAGGAGGGCATCATGCAGACCGAAAATTTTCAAAAGCCGCGCTTGGCAGGTGCTTTCGCCCCCCGGCAGAATAAGGCCCGCAAGACCTTCAAAATCGCGCGCGTCTTTCACGGGCCGGGCGCAAACACCGACGCGCCGCAGGTGGGCCAGATGCTCCTGGATGCCGCCTTGCAGATCAAGAACGCCTATAGCGACGGACTTTTTTTCTACCATCCCCGTTTGGCCAGCAGCTCGTTCTGCGGAATGGCGCTGATTTCCAATCCCGGCATGGCCTCTCCCAAATTCGTGGACGCTTCGAGCAGTTTTTCTGCGTCGTTGTAATAAGCCACGGCCTTAACGATAGCGGCAGCCCGTTTGACAGGATCGGCCGACTTGAAAATGCCGGAGCCGACGAATACGCCGTCCGAGCCAAGCTGCATCATCATCGCGGCATCGGCGGGCGTCGCGATGCCGCCAGCGGCAAAATTCACGACTGGCAGATGTTTTGTTTTCCGCACCTCCAGCGCCAGCTTGACAGGGATCCTGTTGTCCTTGGCAAAACGCGTAACTTTTTCTTTGGGCATGCTTGCGAGCTGGCTGATTTCACGGTTTATCGCGCGCATGTGCCGGACGGCCTCGACGACATTGCCGGTGCCAGCCTCGCCTTTCGTGCGGATCATGGCCGCGCCTTCCGCGATCCGGCGCAAGGCTTCGCCCAGATTGCGCGCGCCGCAAACGAAGGGAATGGAAAATTTCGTCTTGTCGACGTGATATTCCTCGTCGGCGGGCGTTAAGACTTCGCTTTCGTCGATGTAATCGATCTTAAGCGCTTCCAGAATTTGCGCTTCGACGAAATGCCCGATGCGAACCTTGGCCATAACGGGGATCGTCACGGCTTCCTTGATCGCCTTGATCATCGTCGGATCCGACATACGCGCCACGCCGCCATCTTTGCGGATATCGGACGGCACGCGCTCAAGCGCCATGACCGCGACGGCCCCGGCTTTTTGGGCGATGACAGCCTGCTCGACGTTGACGACATCCATGATCACGCCGCCCTTGAGCATCTGGGCAAGCTGCGCGTTCAGCTGAAATCTGTTTTCTGCCATGTCTTTTCCCTCGCTCAATATCTTTTCCCTGTTATCGCAATAACGCACGCACCAAAGCCAATCAAGACCTAGCTTTGAGTTACTCTGCCGACCCGCGCCGTGGTTTCGCGATGTCGTTGGTGTTTTGGCTCATGGATTCGAAGAAATTGGCGTTTGTCTTGCTGTATTTGAGCTTGTCGATGAGGAATTCCATCGCGTCCGTAACGCCCATCGGCATGAGAACGCGGCGCAGCACCCACATTTTCGACATGGTGCCTTTGTCGACAAGAAGTTCTTCCTTGCGCGTGCCGGACTTTGTGATGTCGATGGCAGGGAACGTGCGGCGGTCGGACAGCTTGCGGTCGAGAATGATTTCCGAATTGCCAGTGCCTTTGAACTCTTCGAAGATGACTTCGTCCATGCGGCTGCCGGTATCGATCAGCGCGGTGGCGAGAATGGTCAGCGACCCGCCGCCCTCGATGTTGCGCGCGGCGCCGAAGAAACGCTTGGGCCGCTGCAGGGCGTTGGCATCCACGCCGCCCGTCAGCACCTTGCCTGATGACGGCACGACGGTGTTGTAGGCGCGCGCGAGACGCGTGATGCTGTCGAGAAGGATAACCACATCGCGTTTATGTTCGACAAGACGCTTGGCTTTTTCGATGACCATCTCGGCAACCTGCACATGGCGCGAAGCGGGTTCGTCGAACGTGGAGCTAATGACCTCGCCCTTCACCGAACGCGCCATGTCCGTGACTTCTTCGGGCCGCTCGTCGATCAACAGAACAATGAGATAAACATCCGGATGGTTCTTGGCAATGGCGTGCGCGATGTTCTGCAGCATCACCGTCTTGCCGGTACGCGGCGGGGCTACGATCAAGCCGCGTTGCCCCATGCCTTGCGGTGCGATCAGGTCGATGATCCGCGACGTGTATTCTTTCTTCGTCGACGCTTCCGGCAATTCCAGCACAAAACGTTTTTCGGGATAAAGCGGCGTCAAATTATCGAACGCGATGATGTGGCGTTTTTTATCGGGGTTCTCAAAATTAATGCTGTTGACTTTGAGAAGCGCGAAATAACGCTCGTCGCCCTTGGGCGCGCGAATTTCGCCTTCGACCGTGTCGCCCGTGCGGAGACTGAATTTCCGCACCTGGCTCGGCGACACATAGATGTCATCCGGCCCGGCCAGATAATTGGATTCCGGCGAGCGCAAAAATCCGAATCCGTCCGGCAGGACTTCAAGCACGCCCTCGCCGGAAATGGCGACACCTTTTTCCGCTTGCGCTTTCAAGATTGCGAAAAGCATGTCCTGCTTGCGCATCGCGCCGGGGTTTTCGATTTGCAATTCTTCGGCAACCGCCAGCAGATCTGCCGGCGTTTTGGCTTTGAGTTCACGTAAATTCATGTTGGCCTTTTGGAAAAGACTAGAGGGTTGATCAGGAAAACTCGCGCGCAAACTTATTTTGCTTTGGGATCTGCTCTTCGGCAGACAACCCTGTTAGCGCTGAGGTGGGGATTCCGGGCGGGATGAATAATTTGACTAACGGGAAAACTACCGCCTCTTTGTTAAATATGATTTAAAGGATTTGTTGGCGAGAGTCAAAAACTTTTGTGATAAAATCCCGCTTTGTTTTGCTTTTGTTGAGAAAACAGGCTCTATTTCCCGCGTCATAAACGTGGGCTATGGTTAATTTTCGTAGGCTCGAACGCCCTTTTTCACAAACTCTTGGAGCCCCGCGCATGAAAGTCACCATTAATGTCGAATGCTCGCCCGAAGAAGCGCGCGCCTTTATGGGCCTGCCCGACGTGCGCCCGATGCAGGAAGCCCTCATGAAAGATCTTGAGAAGCGCTTACGCGCCAACATCGAAGCCATGACTCCGGAAACCATGCTCAGCACGTGGCTGCCGGCCACTTTGCAAGGCGCCGACCAGATCAACAAAATGTTCTGGTCGCAGATGCAAAAAATGATGCCGGGAGTGACAGGGAGCGATGCGGCGAAGGGTAAAAAGGAATAGCTCGCAAAGAATATGAATCCCGCGGACACCATTTTCGCTTTAGCTTCAGGCGCAGGCCGCGCAGGCGTCGCCGTCTTTCGCGTTTCCGGCGAAGACGCAGGGCTTGTATTTGAAAAAATATGCGCGCCCGCCACAACGCCCGCGCCGCGCACAGCATCGTTACGCGCCATCACAGACCCGCGCACGGGAGAAACGATCGACCACGCCCTCGTTTTGTGGTTTCCGGCCCCCGACAGTTATACGGGCGAAAACGTGGCGGAGTTTCACCTGCACGGTGGCCGCGCCATCTTGAACGCGCTCATCGAAATTTTCCGCTCGCTCTCGCATTTCCGCATGGCCGCGCCCGGCGAATTCACACGCCGCGCGTTCGAAAACGGCAAAATGGATTTGACCGAAGCCGAGGCCATCGCCGATCTCGTAGACGCCGAAACGGCGGCGCAACGCCGTCAAGCCTTGCGCCAGCTCGACGGCGAACTGGGACGGCTTTACAACGGCTGGGCCGAACGCCTGAAACGCAGCCTCGCCCATATTGAAGCCGCTATCGATTTCGCAGACGAGGATTTACCGCCCGATATAACGGAACAGCGAATGGCGGATATTCGCGATTTGTTGGGCGATATAGAAACGCACCTCAACGATAAGCATCGCGGCGAACGTCTGCGCGAAGGATTCACCGTCGCCATCCTAGGGCCGCCGAACGCGGGCAAATCGAGTCTTCTCAACGCGCTAGCGCAACGCGAAGCCGCCATCGTGGCCCCCACCCCCGGCACCACGCGCGACATCATCGAAGTGCATCTCGATCTCGCTGGTTATCCCGTGACGCTGGCCGACACGGCGGGATTGCGCGAAAGTATCGACGCCATCGAAAGCGAAGGCGTCCGTCGCGCGCTAGCCCGCGCCGAACAGGCTGATTTGAAAATTCTCGTTTTCGACGGCGCGAAATGGCCTGCGTTAGATGAGGCGACGCGCGCACTTATGGACGATAATGCGTTAGCTATCATCAACAAAATGGATCTGCTCCCGGCGAACGTTTCTCCGCCGCCTGGTTTCTTCCTCGTCTCCGTCTTAAACGGCACGGGCCTTAGCGATCTGATCGAACGCTTGATAGCGGCTATCGATCTGCGCTTCGCCAACACGGGCCAACCTTCGCTAACCCGCGCCCGCCACCGCGCCGCGCTTGAGGAATGCCGCGATCATTTGCAACGCGCGATTAAAGCACCGCAAGTCGAGTTATGCGCCGAAGATGCGCGTCTTGCTTTACGCGCCTTAGGCCGGATTACTGGGTACGTCGATGTCGAAGATTTGCTTGATGTGATTTTCAAGGATTTCTGCGTGGGAAAGTAGCGCTGCGTTTACGACACCTCGTTTCCCCCTCCCCCACCAACTCGACAGCATCGAATTTCTGGTAATCAATTGTGGGTTGATTGCGTGTGTCACGGCCGAACATATTCACGAAATGGTAGCCGAATAAAATTTCTTCGTGATTATAGGCAAACCGTTCATGCACGGTTCGGCCATAAACGTCACAGGTAAACGCAGCTTTTTTAATACCCCGGCCTCGGCTCAGGCGTCACAACGCCACCGTCAATGACGTGAAGCGGCGGATGACCTCCGGGAAACTTCGCGCCGTCTGTCTTTTCTTCGTTCGCCAGCGTGCAGTATTTTTTGAAAAGCGCAGGCAAGTCCGCCAACATTGCCAGATCTTCCACCGTCGGGCGAAGCTTTTCCGGCGCGCGCAACGCTACGCTTTCGACTTTGGCTTTGACCAGCTCATTGCAATAGTAGGCCGCGGCAACAAGACAGGCTACGTCGTGAAACAAGTCGGCGACGCGGGCCGCCAATTGCAAATAATTCCCCGACGTCCAGCCGCAACAAAGCGCCGCGCGGGTCAAAGCGTGAATGAAATCATTGCCGAAGGCCATGGCGTCCGGCTGTCGCCCCGGTGCCGTTTTCATCCAGCGCTTGAGCGATGCGCGCTGGGGCCCCATGACTTCCGCCCCCGGATCAAGCTGCAGCGGCAACCAAGACAGCTCGGCTAAACGCTTGTTAATTGCCTGCATGCCGTGGCTCTCGGCACGCACATAAGCGAGCGCATATTCAGGCCGCAGACAAGGCTCCGTCAGCGTGTAGGCCCGGTGGATGCTTTCTTTTTCGTGTGCAAGGATTTCCTGCGCGCAATTCATGTGCGCGCGAAGTTCGTCTATAGAAACAATTTTGCGCATGGCGCAACTGTTGCTTTTTGAAACCGCTCCGGTAAAAAATAACTTCATTAACCTTTTTCACTCTTTAATCAGTTTACCCCTAAGGTGTAGATAGAGAGTTAATAACCGTTATCCCTTTGAAAAACATGGGCGAAACAGAGCATATAACATCCGGCGATTGTCAGAAGCCTCGTTGCGGTTTACTTTGCCCTGAAATAAGCTCTTCTTAAAGAGGGACTATGCCGGATATCAGGATCAATGCGCTTAACGGCAAGGAGTTTGGCGCCTACACGGCTCTGCCAAAAGGCGGCCATGGTCCGGGTCTTATTGTTATCCAAGAAATTTTCGGCGTGAACGCTGTTATGCGCCAAATTTGCGACGACTTCGCCGCCAAGGGTTTTCTCGCTGTCTGCCCCGATTTGTATTGGCGCCAAGAACCGGACGTACAGTTGACCGACAAGACCGCCTCTGAATGGGAACATGCCTTGGCTCTTTGCAACGCCTTCGATGCCGAAGCCGGCACGCGCGATCTTCTGGCAACGCTGGCGCATATACGCCGCATGCCGGGATGCGGCGGCAAAGTGGGAGCTATAGGATATTGTCTCGGCGGAAAGCTCGCCTTTCTCATGGCGACCCGCAGCGACGCCGACTGCACGATCAGCTACTACGGCGTCGGACTGGAGTCTCTGTTGAACGAGTGGCACGATATTCGCCTGCCTCTGATGATGCACATGGGCGAAGCGGATGAATTCGCTACCGCGCCGGGGCGCGAAAAAATTCTGGGCACTGTAGCGCGCAATCCGGTTGTTACGGCCCACACATACCCTGGAGCCAAGCATGCTTTCGCCCGCCCCGGCGGGCAGAATTATCACCCCGAAGCCGCCGCGCTTGCCAATAAACGCACGGAAGAATTCCTGACGCAGCATTTGCTGGCGTAGGCGTCAAATAATTTATTTTCAGGTTCCGCTTTTGCGCCGCCAAAGCGGATTTTTGATTTGGGCCAGAAATTCCTGGTGTGCGGCTTTTTCTTCTTTCGTCGGCGTATGGGCGCGCGGTGCGCGGCGTTCGTGCAGTCGCGCTTCCGCCACGACATTTCCCGATTCCTCAAGCTTCGCTATCGCAAGATCAGGCTGACGGCCGCCGCGCAGTTCCAGATAAACTTCCGCCAGCAGTCGCGCATCAAGCAACGCGCCGTGCCATTCGCGGCCCGACAGATCCACAGCGAAACGTTTGCACAAGGCGTCGAGCGATGCGGGGGCTCCCGGAAACATCTTGCGCGCCAAGGCAAGCGTATCGACCGCGCGCGTTTGCGGAAACGCGGGGAAACCAAGGCGCTCCATTTCGGCGTTGAGGAATCCTATGTCAAACAGCGCATTGTGAATGACAAGCGGCGCGTCTTCGATAAAATCCAGAAACGCGCCCGCGCTCTCGGCAAACACAGGCTTGTCCGCAAGGAAATCGTCCGTGAGACCGTGAACAGCCGCCGCGCCGTCCGGCATGGCGCGTTCCGGATTAAAATAGCCGTGAAAAATTTTGCCCGTGGGCAGAAGGTTCACCAACTCGACGCAGCCGATTTCGACAATGCGGTCGCCCTGCAGCGGATTGAGGCCCGTGGTCTCGGTATCGAGAACGATTTCACGCATTAGAGTCTTTCTTCTCGCAAGAATGCCCACAGCTTTGTCAATTGCTTCTTGGTATAAGCGTAGCCTTTGCCGCTGCTTATGACAAAATCCGCGCGGCGCTGTTTTTCACGATCCGGCATCTGCCGTTTTTGTATAGCCCGTATTCTTGAGGCCGTCATGCCGGGGCGATTCAAAAGCCGCGTTTGCTGCACGACTCGCGGCGCCGTCATGCAAATCGTTACATCGCAGCGCCGTTCGCCGCCTGTTTCGAACAGTAACGGGATATCCAGAACGACGGCTTTGGCCTTGTTTTTCGCGGCTTCCGCCAAAAACGCGCGTTCTGCCTGCCGTACGAAAGGATGCAAAATACGCTCCAGTTGTTTTAGGCGTTTCGGCTCCGCGAAAACAATCCGGCCCAACGCTTCGCGGTCAATAGAGCCGCGTTTCAAGGTTTCGGGAAACAAACGCGCGACAGGTTTCACGCCGGCGCTGCCACGAGCAAGCAACCCTCGCACAACGCGATCAGCGTCATACACCGGCAAACTGAGATTATGCAGAATAATCGCTGCGGTACTTTTGCCCATGCCGATGGAACCGGTCAGGCCAATGACCAAGGGCTTCTTGGTTTTGTTTGTTTTTTTCATGCCGGCGCCGCCATATAACGGCGCAGCGCATCCGTAACTTCGGGCTCTACGCCATAAAAAGCCTTAAACGCTGGCCGCGCCTGATGAAGCAGCATGCCCAATCCGTCGACAACGCGAAGCCCTCGTTGTTCCGCGTTTTTCAACAACCCAGTCATCAACGGTGCATAAACGGTGTCCGTCACCCACGCGTCGGTCGGCAGTGGCGACAAATTAAGTTCGAGCGGCGGTTGCCCCGTCATGCCAAGCGACGTTGTATTGACTAGCAACCGGGCATTTTCGAGAACTTTCTCCGCATCCGTCCAATCATACAACTCAAACGAAACGCCGGGGTATGCCATCGAAGCCGCCAACTGTTCGGCACGTTCGCGCGTGCGGTTCACAAGACGAAGACGTAAAAATCCCATATCCTGCAGCGCCGCAACAACGGCGCGGGCCGCCCCTCCGGCCCCTAAAATCGCGGCGATAGAATTTTTTTTCTCTCCCAGGCTAAACCCTGCGGCGCGCAGGCTTTCCGTGAAACCGAACGCATCCGTATTGCGCCCTTCGAGCGCGCCATCGTCGCGCACGATGACTGTATTAACCGCGCCAATCCGTTTCGCGTGCTCGTCGATCTGATCCATATATTGGAGAGCTGCTTCTTTGTGGGGAATCGTAAGATTGACGCCTCGAAAACCCTGGGTCCCCAGCGCGTGCAGTTCTTTGCCGAGCGCTGCCGGTTTAACGGCAAACGGTTCGTATACGCCTTCAATTCCACACTGCTGCAGCCAGTAACCATGTAAACGCGGTGAAAGCGAGTGGCCGACCGGCCATCCGAAAATACCCGCGCGTAAAGTGTTTTCCCCTGTCATCGATTTTCCTTCGCCGTAGTACTTTCTGCTTGCTGCCTTTTCTCGCGTTCAAGCATATGTTTGTTCAGCAACATGATAATCTCCGCCGCGGTCTCCTCGACAGACCGTCGCGTCACATCGAGGATTGGACATCCGATGCGCGTGTACAGCCGCCGCGCTTCCTGCACTTCTTCGCGTACTTTTTCGGGATCGATGTACGCCCCGCCTTCCCCTTCCTGAATAAGATGCATTCTGCTGCGGCGAATTTCGACCAGATTGTCAGGGTCTTTTGTCAGGCCGACTATTAGCGGTTTTTCAAACTGTGTCAGATCCGTCATTAACGGCGCGCCCGGAATAATAGGGATATTGGCGGCGCGCACGCCGCGATGCGCGAGATAGACGCACGTCGGCGTTTTCGATGTGCGCGAGACGCCGAGAACGATAACGTCGGCCTCATCGATATGATCGATCCTGTTGCCGTCGTCTTGCGCCAGCGCAAAGTTAACGGCGTCTATGCGCGCAAAATATTCGGCATCCAGCGTATGCTGCCGTCCGGGTTTGCGGGCAGACGGCACGCCGAAGACATTCGTCATGGCCGTCAAAACGGGCTCAAGAACCGAAAGGCTTGGCATCCCGCGACGGTGGCAGAAGTACATAAGCTCGCGGCGAAGTTCATCGTCGACAAACGTATATAAAACAAGGCCCGGCCATTGCTGCAAGCCTTCGAACACCATGTCGAGCTGCCTTTTTGTCCGGATCAGGCTCCAGTAATGTTCCTGAACGGTGATGTCCTCGAACTGCACCAGACAGGCGCGTGCAATACTATTGATCGTTTCGCCCGTCGCGTCCGATACCAGATGCAGATGATAGGAAACAGGCGTCATTTTACCCACGGGCTTCAAGATTAACGGGGATAATTATCGTCTTGGCCAGATATTGCAATTCTTATCACCCTTTCGCCTTTTTCACCCACCGCGGTTTTTTGTGGGGATGTCTTCACGGGTGTGGCTGTGAAAAACAAGAATAAGTCTGCCTTGTGTTTTCCCCGTAATCCACAGCATTATGCGGGCGCGCTTTTTGTTGTTTATAACGGGATTATACATATGTTTTCGTATCTTCCTTACAATCAACTTACAACAAAACGTGTATAAGAACGACCCAAAGAGGCAAAATAATGTATCCCCATTTCCAGCTCTCCCTACTAACGACTACAATTAAATTTATATTTATAAGATAAAGGAAAAAAGAAGGTATGGAATCTGACAAGCCATTTCTCTATATCCATCCGGTTATGGAAAAATACGATATCATCGTCATAGGTGGCGGCCATGCAGGATGCGAAGCAGCGGCATCGGCGGCGCGAATGGGTGCGCGTACGCTTTTAGCAACACATAAAATAGCGACCATCGGTGAAATGTCCTGCAATCCCGCAATCGGCGGCCTTGGCAAAGGGCATCTGGTGCGGGAAATCGATGCGCTCGATGGCGTTATGGGCCGCGTAGCCGATGCCGCCGGAATCCAGTTTCGTCTTTTAAATCGCAGCAAAGGTCCCGCTGTGCGTGGTCCACGCTGTCAGGCCGATCGCAAGCTTTACCGTCAGCATATGCAAGCCGCATTGCTGAACCAACCTAATCTGACTGTGCGTGAAATGGCCGTCGAAGATTTAGAAAAGAGCGATGGCGGTTTCACGATAACAGGAGCTGATGGCAATCGGATTAGTGCCGGAGCCGTTGTTGTCACGACAGGAACTTTTCTCAACGGTCTTATGCATATTGGCGAGGAAAAATTTATCGGCGGTCGCGTTAATGAGCCCCCAGCCGTCGCGCTATCTAACTCATTGAAAAAACTAGGATTTTCTCTAGGCAGGCTTAAAACAGGAACGCCATGCCGCATCGATGGCCGGACAATCGATTGGCAAAGCCTCGAAAGGCAAGAAGGCGACAATCCGCCCGTACCGTTCTCAACCTTGACGCAAAAAATAACAAACTCGCAAATTGCCTGCGGCGTGACGGCGACGAATGCGAAAACGCACGCCATCATCAAAGCCAATCTTCATCGCGCGCCTATGTATTCGGGACAGATTCAAAGCCTAGGCCCGCGGTATTGCCCGTCGATTGAAAGCAAAATCGTAAATTTTCCGACCCGCGACAAACATCAAATTTTCCTTGAGCCAGAAGGACTTGATGACAATACGGTTTATCCGAACGGCATTTCGACCTCCCTGCCCCGCGATGTTCAGCAGGATATGCTAAAAACCATCAAAGGGCTGGAAAATGCGGTTATGCTTCGGCCTGGCTATGCTGTCGAATACGATTACTGCGATCCGCGGGAACTTCGCGCGACACTGGAAACCAAACGCGTTTCTGGCCTATTTTTTGCCGGGCAAATCAACGGTACGACGGGCTACGAAGAAGCCGCGGCGCAAGGGCTTGTGGCGGGGCTGAACGCGGCCCTCAAAATCGCTGGATCGCCGCCGTTTATTCTGGATCGGTCGGAAGCCTATATCGGCGTGATGGTGGACGATCTTGTCACGCGCGGCGTCAACGAACCCTATCGCATGTTCACCTCGCGGGCCGAATATCGGCTAACGCTCAGGGCCGACAATGCCGATTTGAGGCTGACAGATAAGGGCATCACCCTTGGCTGTGTGGGCTCCGAACGGAGACAGGCTTTTCGGGCCCGTAAGGAGGCCCTGGATGCCGCCAAACACCTTGTCCGGGAGTTAGTGGCCTCGCCGAATCAACTGGCTTTCCACGGGCTTAAAATCAATCAAGATGGAGCACGGCGTTCGGCCGCCGATCTTCTGGCTTATCCGGGGATAGATATATCCCGGTTGGCGGGAATTTGGCTTGAATTGAAGGCGCTTGATCCGGCGACTATCGAACAGCTAGAGATTGACGCCAAATACGCGGGCTATATGGAGCGTCAGGAGGCCGATATCCGCGCTTTTCGCAAAGACGAGGCCTTGGCATTACCCGCGGATATAGATTTGGGGGCTATCGGCAGCCTTTCGACGGAAATCCGCCAGAAACTGGGCCAAATAAGGCCGGAAACACTGGGCGCAGCCGCCCGAATCCCCGGTATGACACCCGCCGCCGTCATCGCGCTCTTGCGCTATGTCCAGCGTGCTCCCGAAAAGCAGGCCAAACGCCGTGTCTGAACCTGACGACGATAAAGAACGAACGGCCTTTTTCAGCCATTTTCTGATGGTTTCACGTGAAACGGCGGGAAAGCTGGATCGTTACGCCGCGCTGTTACGGGAATGGAATGAAAAATTCAACCTTGTGGCCACAAGCACCCTGCCCTCCCTCTGGTCGCGGCATTTTCTCGACAGCGCCCAGCTTATAAAATATATTCCCGCGTCGGCAAAAACGCTCGCCGACATGGGCAGCGGAGCTGGATTCCCAGGTCTTGTTCTCTCGATAATGGGTATGCCAGAAGTTCACTTGGTAGAAAGCATTGGCAAAAAAGCTGCCTTTCTTCAGGCCGTTATCGACGAGTTGGGCCTAAACACTACCGTGCATTTGTCTCGCGTCGAAGCTTTGCGCGATCTGCATGTCGATATCATTACGGCGCGGGCGCTGAAACCCTTGCCGGAACTTCTATCCTTAGCCAAGCCTTTGACCCGTAATGATTCTTTTTGCTTGTTTTTGAAGGGCCAACACGCGGATGCGGAATTGACAGAAGCCAGAAAATATTGGACATTCGCGTGCGAAAAAACGCCAAGCCTCAGCGATCCATCCGGCAGCGTTTTGAAAATAAGCCATTTGAAAAGCCTGCATCATGAACGCAGTCGTCGCTTCAAGCATCGATAACAAAGGATTACCGGAACAATCCAGCCGGGTCATTGCGGTGGTCAATCAAAAAGGCGGTGTCGGGAAAACGACGACAGCCGTCAATCTTGCCACCGCCCTAGCCGCTGTCGGCAAACGCGTTCTGATTGTCGATGCCGATCCGCAAGGCAACGCTTCAACGGGCTTCGGTTTTCCGCGCTCCGAACGCGGCGCTGGTTGTTATGAACTGATGTTCGATGGCCTTTCCGTCGAGGATGCCGCCAGATCCACCCCTATTCCGAATCTTTCGATTATCACGTCGTCGGCCGATCTGGCCGGCGCGGAAATCCAGCTGGTCAACACCGATCAGCGCGAATACCGCATGCGGGAAGCCTTTGAACGCAGCGCCAAAAACTACGACATCGTCATCATCGATTGCCCCCCTTCCCTCAATCTCATCACTTTGAACGCGCTTGTCGCGGCCGGCGGTTTGTTGGTGCCGTTGCAGGTCGAGTTTTATGCGCTGGAGGGAATCAGCAGCCTTTTGCAAACGGTGGATGCGGTGCGCGCGCGGTTTAATCCGGCGCTCGAAATACAAGGGGTTGTGTTGACGATGTACGACAAACGCAACAGCTTGTCAGATGCTGTCGCAAATGATGTGCGCGCCTTCTTCGGGGACATTGTTTATGAAACAGCCATTCCGCGCAATGTGCGCGTCTCGGAAGCGCCTTCCCACGGCAAGCCAGTTTTGCTCTATGACCTGAAATGTTCCGGCAGCCGGGCCTATATGCATCTGGCAGGAGAAATCTTGAGACAGGAAGAACGGCGAACGGAGGAAAAACAACAGATGACGAAAGACAGGAGCCAAGTGGCATGAACGCAAAAACAACAACGAAACCCGCACCGCTGGGGCGCGGCCTGTCAGCTTTATTCGGCGATGCCGATGCATCGTACAAGCCGAGAAATTTAGCGGGAAGTGAAGCCGCGCCATCTTCGGAGCCGGGCGATAACGTACAGTCGCCCAAAACCATTCCCATCGAATGGGTGCAGCCGGGCGCTTTTCAGCCGCGCCGCCGTTTCGACGAGGACGCCATTAAGGGGCTGGCGGATTCGATCCGCGAGCGCGGCATTTTGCAGCCGTTGATGGTTCGGCCCGTCGAGGGAGAAAGAAACGCTTACGAAATAATCGCAGGCGAACGCCGCTGGCGGGCAGCACAGCTCGTCGGCCTGCACGAAGTGCCTGTCATCGTGCGTCCGCTGTCGGATCGCGAGGCGCTGGAAATAGGATTGATCGAAAACGTTCAGCGGCAGGATTTATCGCCCTTCGAGGAAGCCGAAGGATACCGCCGCCTGATGGATGAATTCCGCCATTCGCCAGACGGCCTCGCCAAGGTCGTCGGCAAGAGCCGGCCGCATATCTCGAATATGCTGCGCCTGTTGGCGCTGCCGATACCCGTGAAAATTATGGTCGAAGCCGGCCAACTTACGATCGGCCACGTGCGCCCCCTCATCACGGCGAAAGATCCGGTTGGGCTTGCCGAAGAAATCGTGAAAAAGGGCATGAGCGTACGCCAGGCCGAAGCACTGGCGAAACGTGCGGCCATGAAAGAAGAGGGGATGGACCTCCACAAATTCCTGAAAGGCGACAAAGGGAACAAGAGCCTTGCGCCGAACGCCGATATTTTGGCGCTTGAAAATGCGCTGGGACGCGCCATCGGTCTCAAAGTCAAAATCCACACGCAAGGCCCGGCGGGCTCGCTGACGATTTATTATAAAAATTTGGGACAGCTGGATGGCGTGATTAAGAGGTTTCAGTAGGGGGGGCGGGCAAGAAAGTTCAAATGAAAACGAAATGGAAAAAATTTCGGCCTTGGGAAAAAGATTATAAACGAGCCGCACTCCTTTACCTCGGCGGGGTCGTTTGGCTGGCTATAGGATGTTTTTGGGCGCATGAAACGCGGGCCACGCTTCCTATCCTAATCAGTTTTTTTGCCGTCCCGTTTTTCTTTTTAGGGTTGGAAATCATTGAGCGTGCGAATAAACGCAAGCATGGCAGTAAAGTCGAAAAAGAAGCCACGGAAAAGTTCCTAAAAATTCGGCCAGACGGATGGATCAGCAAAACAGACGTGTGGCTTGGTGGACGAAAAGGCAACGCTGATTTATGGATCCAACTGCCAAACGATGAATGTTGCGTGATAGAAATCAAGAGCTGGCATGATGGCATCAAAGGATCGAAACCTATTTATCAAGTGCGTGGACAGCGCAAGGAACTTAGGGCACATCATGCATTGATCTGGCTTCCCAGATCAACGGTTGGGCCAAAGATATACACACGCGAAGAAGTATGGATTGTCGAAGGCAATGAGTTCGTTCTGCTTGCGGCGCTGCAGCAGCTTAACCATGTTGTCTATGTTCTGAAATTTTCTAAACCGCCAAGCGAAAGCGCGCGGGAGTACATCAAGAAACTTAAGTTCCGTTGGAATAGCGCCCAAAAACAATGGGAAGGAAGCTGCGGTGACAAAGACAAAACACAGTTGCGGAAAATAATTGAAACTGAAGCAGGCACCATCACGCCTGCCTGATGTAAAAACGAAAAAACTTACTACACCACCATCCCCAACAACACCTGCGCGCAGAGCGTTGTGTCCGGCGCGCCGGTGCGTTTCACGGCGGCTTCGGATTCATAAAGGCGCTGCAGCGCTTTTTCGATGCGGGGAGAGGGCCAACGGCGGACTTGCTGCGCCATAGGTTCCGCGAATTTCCAAAACACTTTCGGCTGAAGTTTCGCGATGGCTTCGTTCGCGCTGGCGCCCCCGTCGACAAAAGAACGCGCGAGCTGCAGGCGCAGAAAATGCCGTTGTGCGGCGCGCAGAATCGCCACAGCGGATGTTTGCTCGGCGAACAGATGATCGAGCAAAACGCCAGCGCGTTTCGCATCGCCGAGCGCTACGGCGTGAACAAGATCGTCCATTTCGGCGGCGCCTGCGTCGTGGAGAACGGCGCTCACATCGTCGATTGTGACGGTGTTTTTGCCTTTGACATAAAGCGCCAGCTTTTCCATTTCGCTGCGTAGCGCGATGCGATCGGGCGGCAACTGCGCGGCCAGAAGCGCCAGCACTTCGCGCGGGGCCTTGATGCCTTCGGCTTCGAGGTGCGCGGCTATCGTGCGCTGGCGTTGCGCGGCGTCTTCGACGTAACACGGAATGGCGGTGACATGCGGATCGTTGCCTTCGCACAAAGCGCGAAGCTTTGAACGTTTTTCCAAATCCCCCGCTTCGATGAGAAGCGCACTGTCGCCAAGGGGAAAATTCTTCAGAAGCGCTTGAAGCGCAGCCGCCACGCCATCCGGCGCATGTTGAATCCGCACAAGCCGCCGCCCGCCGCCAAGCGCCATCGCAGCGAGTTCGTCGGCAAGGCGCGCGGGATCGTCCGTCACGGCCGCGCCCGTCAGCCTTGTTACGCGAAACGGATCGTCGAGATCGGGCACGATTTTTTTCGCCAGCGCGTCCGCGCGTTCGCTCACCAATCCCGCATCGGGGCCGTAGAACAGCACGACGCGAACGGCAGAATCCGGTTTTTGCAAAAACGTGTTGATCTGAGCGGCGGTGAATTTCATGAAAGCATTTTTCCGGTTTTGCCTTTCGTGAAAGTATATTGTTTGGTACACTTAGGCCAGAAAAATGAACCGAACCGCCTATTTGCAAAGGAAGCATATGCCGGAAGAAAAAGGAAAGACTGCGTGCATAATTGCGACCCTTTGCTCGGCGTGGGAGGTTTGCAGCGAAATTTGGGAAACGCTTCCGGGCGGGTATGCGTTATGGCACTTTCGCTCAATGGAAGAACTTTGCGCGGCAGCCAAGGAAGCAACCCCGGACTTGATCATCGCTACGGAGGGTTTTTGGACAGATTTAAGCAAGGGTGAAAGGAAAGAGTTCTGTAATATCTTTGGTGAAAAATTCGCGGGAACGAACGTGATTGTGGTGTCGACAGACGCGAAAAAGGAAGAATCCAAAGAAATTGCCGAAGAACTCGGTGTTAAGGCGTTCGTTTATCTGCCGCGCGCGATACGACATTCTTACGAAATTGCAGGGGCGGTAAGGCAACATTTTTCTCCTGAAAGCGTAAGCCCCGGTTGCGGCAACGGCGCATCTTCCGGGAAAGTTTCCGTGCTAGACCCGATTAAAGCAAACAGACTCGTCCCAAACGGCCAACGGGGCGCATGCAATATGTAAACGTCCTGTGGATCAGAGACCAGCTTCTCGTTCTATGGTTTTTCCTGTTTCTCCTTTTCCTGCTTTTCCGCGTAATACAAACCCAGCCGGTTGACGATTTGTTCGCCGACTTCGTTGATCGTGCGGTTGAGGGCGTTTTGCTCGGCGGTCAGCGTGCCGTATTGCGCGTCGAGCTTGCTGTAGCCCACGACGCTGTGCGCTGTGCCCTTCAGAAGCTCTTTGCCGTCATTATCCTTCAGGGTGAAATCGGCCCACATGTTCATCTCACTTCGCGCCGCGACGCCGCTTATGAGAACGCCGACATCGGCCTTCGTGCTGCGCAACTTGACCTCAAGCCGCGCCGCAGGATGTTCCGGACGGCCCGAAACATACATCAGATCGATCAAGTGATTGCGAAGCTCTTGTCCCTGGCGGTCGGGGATGTTTGCGATGGCGACGTTACCAAGCGCGGCGGCGACAGGCGTGCCGCTGTCGTTGTGCGCGCCATAAATCGGCGTGAAGCCGCAGGCGGAGGTCAGAAAACAGAAGACAAATGCCAGAAGGCAGAAGATAGATGCTTTTTTTCTCGGCTGTGCTTTTTCACTAAGCAAAACGCTGACATCTGACATCTGATACCTGTCCTCTGGTTAGACGACCACGTTAACGATCCTGCCGGGCACGACAATGATTTTTTTCGGCGTCTTGCCGCCCAGTGCGCGCCGGACGTTGGGATCAGCCAGCGCGAGATTTTCGGCTTCCTTGGCTGTGGCTCCGCGCGGCAGCGAAAGCGTTGCGCGCAGCTTGCCGTTCACTTGCACGGCGACGGTCACTGTTGTCTCGACGAGAAGGGACGGATCGGCTTTCAGCCACGGCGTTTCACATAAGCTTGTTTCATGCCCAAGCTGCGCCCAGAGTTCTTCGGATACATGCGGCAGCAAGGGATTAATAAGGCGAACGATTGTCTCCAACCCTTCGCGCAACACGTGTGCTTCGGAAGGCTCCGCGCCGTTCAGCTCATCGAGTGCGTTAGTCAGCTCGCGCACGCGGGCCACGGCGCGATTGAAATGAAAGCGGTCGAGATCGCCTGTAACGTTGGCGATGGCGCGGTGAATGAGGCGGCGCGCGCTTTTTGCTTTTTCGGTCAATGCGGCGGGTTTTGGCGCATCCGAAGCGGGCAGGGGGACCGTAGGCGAAACAACCATCTTCCACAGGCGATTGATGTAACGCCACGCGCCATCAACCCCAGCGTCCGTCCATTCCAGATCGCGTTCCGGCGGGCTGTCGGAGAGCATGAACAATCGCGCGGTATCGGCGCCGTAGTTTTCAAAAATTATGCTGGGATCGACGACGTTATTTTTCGATTTACTCATCTTCGCGCCGCGCTCGATCGAGACAGGGCAGCCGGTTTTGGCGTGAACGGCGCTGCCGTCCGGATTCTTTTTTACTTCACTGGGATAAAGCCAGCTGCCGTCTTCGGCCCTGTAGGTTTCATGGCAAACCATGCCTTGCGTGAAGAGGCCCGTAAACGGCTCGTCGATTTTCAAATGCCCGGTTGCCTTCATAGCGCGCGTGAAAAAGCGCGCGTAAAGCAAATGCAAAATGGCGTGTTCCACGCCGCCTACGTATTGATCAACCGGCAACCAATAATCGGCCTCTTTCGGTTCCACGGGCATGGTTCTATTGGCGGCCGAACAATAACGCGCGAAATACCAGCTTGAATCCACGAATGTGTCGAAGGTATCGGTTTCGCGCAGCGCAGGCTTGCCGCAGATGGGGCATTTCACGTGCTTCCATGTGGGGTGGTAATCGAGTGGATTGCCCGGTGCGTCGAACGTTACGTCCTCAGGCAATTTAACCGGCAAATCTTTTTCGGGGACGGGGACGACGCCGCAGGCCCCACAATGAATGACCGGGATGGGGCAACCCCAATAGCGCTGGCGGCTAATGCCCCAATCACGCAGCCGGAACTGGACTGTGCCAACTCCATCGTTTTGTTTTTCGATTTGCTTGATAGCCGCTTGAGTGGCGGCTTCGACACCCAAGCCGTCGAGAAAACCGGAATTGAACAGCGTGCCGTCGCCGACATAAGCTTTGTCTTCGATGATAAATGTTTTTGCATCTGTGCCGGGTGGCAGGACGACGGGCTTTACGGGCAGATTATACTTGCGCGCGAAATCGAGGTCGCGCTGGTCGTGCGCGGGGCAACCGAAGACGGCACCTGTGCCGTATTCCATCAAGACGAAATTGGCGACATAGACGGGCAAAAGCCACGCGCCGTCGAAAGGATGTTTGACTTTCAGGCCAGTGTCATAGCCTTTTTTCTCCGCCGCCTCGATGGCGGCTTCGCTGGTGCCGGCGCGATTGCATTCGGTGATGAACGCCGCGAGCCTCGCGTCTTTTTGCGCCAACTTTGCCGCCAGCGGATGATTGGGCGAAATAGCGACAAACGCTGCGCCGAACAACGTGTCGGGGCGAGTGGTGAAGACGTCGATGCCGGAAGAACCTTGGGCCGCTTTGAAGGTTATGTGCGCTCCTGCCGACTTCCCGATCCAATTCTCCTGCATCAGGCGAACTTTTTCCGGCCAGCGTTCTAGCGTCGGGAGGGCGTTCAGCAATTCGTCGGCAAACGCCGTGATCTTGAAAAACCATTGCGATAATTTTCGTTTTTCGACAGGCGCGCCGGAACGCCAGCCGAGGCCGTCGATGACCTGCTCGTTGGCCAACACTGTATTGTCGACGGGATCCCAGTTGACCCAGGATTCCTTGCGATACGCCAGCCCGGCCTTCAGAAAATCGAGAAAAAGTTTTTGCTGATGCTTGTAATACGACGGATGGCACGTGGTGATTTCGTGGCTCCAGTCGATGGAAAGCCCCATGTGCATCAATTCGTTGCGCATGGTTTCAATATTCTCATACGTCCAGGCGGCTGGATGGATTTTTCTGTCGCGCGCGGCGTTTTCAGCCGGAAGGCCGAACGCGTCCCAGCCCATCGGGTGCAAAACGTTGAAACCTTGCGCGCGCTTGAATCGCGCGACCACGTCGCCCAGCACGTAGTTTCGCACATGGCCCATATGGATGCGCCCGGAAGGATAGGGGAACATCGACATGACGTAATATTTTGGTCGCGTGGGATCGGGGACAGCCTTGAAGCTCTGCCGTTCTTTCCAGATTTTCTGCCATTTGGTTTCAATTTTGGCGACGTCATAACGCGCAGTCATGGGGATCATTCACATAGCAAGGGTTGATTATTTTGTTTCCTTCTGCGCCAGCCGTATTTGCCGGGCGCGGGTAAGAATGGCGTTCTCCAATGAACTGCCCGTCGCGGGCGTCGTGGCGGCATCGGCCCATGTGCCGTCTGCCCCCCGCGTTTGGCGGAAAACCGAGACACGCACACCATCGGCGCGCAAATCGCGGTCGAGGATAAAGACATTCAGCTTGATCCGCTCGTTGGGCGCGCCCTGGGCTGAATACCAGTCGGTGGTTATTACGCCTCCGAAAGGATCGGCCGTGGCTATGGGCATGAAGGCGATCGTGTCGAGCGTGGCGCGCCAGAGAAAGCCGTTGACCCCGATGCCGAGCGTATCCGTGTTCTTCTTGCTCTCGCTGCCGCCAAAGAGGGTAGCGCCGCCCTCATCGCTCAGAATACTGCCGTTTTTGTACATTTTGTCCTTGTCTTTGGTGTCGTAGGTCTTGTCGGATTCAAGGCCCAGCGAAGAGCAAGCGGCCAGCGTCGTCAGCAAAAGGCCAGACGCCAGGAAAAAGCAAAAAAAACGGCGGGAAAGAAGGTTCATTTTCATGGGGAACTCGCGCAAAAGATTAACAGAAGAGAGAGTCGATTTTGTCCTTCTATGACCGGAAAATCAACGGGTTGCAAGGAAAACACTGGTTAACACTCTTGTGGCGGTTATGCCACACAAACTTGGTGTGTCGGCTAAAACCCTATTTCAGACTTGTCTGTGCATAGCTTCTCGGCCAGATTTCCTGGCGACGGGGCGGTCTGCCCTCTGGTCAGTTACTCGTTTCAACATTCTTTGTCCATCCACGAGGGGGGATAGCATGCGTAAAATTCTTCTGGCTACAACAGCTCTGGTTGCCTTTGCCGGCGCCGCTCAAGCTGCTGATGCGCCGATCACGGTTAATGTTGGCGGTTATGTCGACTTCCGCGCGGCGATGTTTCATGAATCGGATGATGCCGTAAACATGGGTTCAGGCGCAACGCACCGTCGCGATGGCGATTTCGAAACCGAATATCGTCTGAACATTGCGGCCGAGGGCAAAGCCGCCAACGGCATCGAATACGGCGGTCTCGTCAGCCTGTGGAATGGTGCTGATTACACCAACAACTTCGCGAACAGCAATACGAACGGCAATCAAGTGCATGAAGATCAGGCTTATGTCTGGATGTCGGGCGCTTGGGGCAAGGTGATCCTGGGTGACGATCACGGCGCTTCGGACCTGTTTGTGTATGCGCCAACGGTCGGCGAAGGCCAGATCGACGGCACCTACACCGACTTCACCGATCCGACCACGCTGATGAAGTTGCAACCGTCGTTTATCGACAACACGGAAAACAGCACCAAAGTCACGTACTACACGCCGAAGGTTGGCAATGCGAACAACAAGATCCAATTGGGAGCTTCGTTTGCGCCGAACTTCTATGACCAAGGCGACGACGTGATCAAGTACACGCCCACCCCCACAACCACCTCCGGCCCGAATTATCAGGACTATGTGAAGGCCGCAGCGCAGTACACGGGCAACTTCAGCCCCGTCAGCACGGTGTTGAGCGCGACGGTACAAACGGCTGACCCGGCCTCGGCAACGAACGGCACGCGTCTTCGTTCGTTCACTTCATATGGCGTCGGGGCTCAGGCTATGTACGCGGGCTTCACGTTGGGCGGTTCTTATGTCGACGCCGGACGTTACGGCACGATCGAAAACCAGGCTAATACGATCGATCAGAACAAAGACCAGAGCGTATGGACGGCTGGTTTGAAGTATGAGTTCGACAAGATCGCGGTCGCCGTCAACGGCATGCGTGGACAGGGATATGACAACATGCTTGTGAACGCGGGCAATGTTACGATCGCCGATCGCGTGGGCTATGTGAAGGACTTCGATGCCATCGGCGTCGGTGCGACCTACACATGGTTCCCCGGTCTGACCACAGCGGCCGACCTTGTGTTCTTCGATCAGCAGCGTGACGATACAGCAAGACTGCGCACGACCACCTTGAACGCTCCGAACGACGGTCAAGTTCTGATGCTGTCGCAGAAGATTACGTTCTAAGTAGAGCGTTTTCTTAGCGAGCGAATGCGAGCTTAGAAAAAGCCTATCCCGGCGAAAGCCGGGACCAAGAACGAGACAAAACAATTGGGGCGGTGGGGATAACCCATCGCCCCTTTTTTTGTTTGAATGGCGCTATTGCTCTATCTTTCGGAACAGCGCGAATTATGCAATCTTGATGCCAATATGGTTAACATCAAGAACTCATTAACTTTTCAAGACATAAAGTGGCGTCATGAATCTCTCGCAGCGCCTTGATATTCGGCAAACGCAATCGCTGGTTATGACGCCGCAATTGCAACAGGCCATCAAGTTGCTGCAGATGTCGAGCCAAGAGCTCAGCGCCTTTATCGCGCAGGAAATAGAAAAAAACCCGCTTCTTGAGCGCGCGGAAGACGCCGATAGTACCCCGTCTGCCGAAAGCATGGCTTTAAATACGTTCGTTGCGCCGGGACCAGAATCTTATCCAACGGCAGGCGCGCGTGCCCCCGGCAACGCGTTAGCCGAAGCCGTTGCTCAAATCGCAGAGATAAAAGAGGCAATAACGCAGGACGAGGGGTGGGAAAGTGGCGCATACGGCCACGAAGAGGGGCATACTTCGGGGAGCGCGTCGCTCTCAAGCGGCATGTCCGCGGCGGACAATGTCGCCGTAGGCTTGAGTTTGCGCGAACATCTTTTGAGCCAGATTCACGTCGATTTCCCCGATCCGGCGCAGCGCCTTGTCGCGGCGGCGCTTGTGGAATTTCTGGATGAGGCCGGGTATTTACCGGTCGATTTGGATTTGGCGCGCGCGCAACTGGGCGCAACGCCTGAGCTATTCGAACAAACGATCGCTCAACTGCAACGGCTCGATCCGCCGGGGATTTTTGCGCGCTCGCTGCAGGAGTGCCTGACGATCCAGCTGCGCGAGAAAAACCGTTTCGATCCCGCCATGCAGATTTTGCTGCAGCATCTCGACCTTGTTGCGAAGCGCGAACGCGCGGCGCTGATGAAACTCTGCGGCGTCGACGCCGAAGATCTCGGCGAAATGCTGGATGAAATCCGCGCCCTGAACCCCCGGCCAGCGACGGCGTTTACGGCAGACGTCGCGCAACCCGTTACGCCCGATGTTTTTCTGTATGCCCAATCGGGCGGTGGCTGGCGCGTGGAATTGAACGGCGACAATCTGCCGCGCGTGATTGCAAACGAGATGTATTATACGCACGTGAGAGCCGCCACGCGCGCCAAGCCCGACAAGGATTATTTGAGCGAGCGCTGGCAGCAGGCGAATTGGCTCGTCAAGGCGCTGCATCAGAGAGCTACGACAATCCTGAAAGTCGCGGCTGAAATCGTGCGCCAGCAGGATCAGTTTTTCGTCCACGGCGTACAGGCCTTGCGCCCGCTGATTTTGCGCGACATCGCCACAGCCGTCGAGATGCACGAATCAACGGTCAGCCGCGTGACGCAAAACAAATATATCGCCACGCCGCGCGGGATGTTCGAGCTGAAATATTTCTTCTCCGCCGCCATCGGCACAACAGGTGGCGCTGAAAGCGTTTCGGCTTTGGCCGTGCGCGATCGCATCAAGGATCTTATCGGCGGCGAATCGCCGCAGGCGATTTTATCCGACGATAAACTGACCGAAATTCTCCGCGCCGAAGGCATCGACATCGCCCGCCGCACGGTCGCCAAATATCGCGAAGCCTTGCGGATTCCATCGTCGTCGCAGCGGCGGCGGGAGAAGATCGGGAGTTAGTAGGTTTTTGGGAACAATTTATAGTTAATGACCAAGTTATTATTTGACCACAGTTTCAAAATGGTTTTATCTTTCTTTTAGAAAACGGCGTTTATGGCTTGTTCGCCTACTTCATAAAGGAGAGATTGCGTGACAAAATTCAATGAGTCGGACACAAATGTTCCTTTAGTCAAATCAGACACCCCTATCTTATCGGTCAAGTTAAACGGCCCGCGTATATCGGTGGATGGGCGTCCTTTTGGCATTGACGATTATCTTTTTGAGGATACCCCCTTAAACAGCAGGGGAACCAACGGGGGACAAAAACCAGCAAGACCCCAATCGAGATGGCAAAGACTTGAGAACGGGAAACGGGCAACCTTTGCTAAACAAATGGGCTATTATCCGATCGCCAGAAACGGTACTTCCATCAACCGTGGCCCATAAGTCCATAACAGGAAACACCGCACGTCTTTGTCCGGATAAATTTCTTGTAACACGGCGCGATAGGCGGCGAGTTGTTTGCGGTAAAGCGTGGGAATGTCTTCGACGGATTCAGGTGGCGGGCGATTGGTTTTGTAATCGACGATCCAGACGGAATCATCTTTCACGCAAAGACGATCAACTTGCCCGGCGATCAGGTTATTGCCGATGCGGCCAACAATCGGCACTTCGGCGCGGCTGTTAGGCCCAAAAAGTGGCTCAAAAGCTGTGTTTTTCAGCAAAGCCAAAACCTCGCGCGAAATTTCGGTTTGTTGCGCTTGCGTTAGATTATGCTGCGGATTGGCAAGAAAACGCGCTGCAATTTTTTCCTGTTCCGCCTGCGTTACATCCGGCAATGATTGCAGTAAGCGATGAATAATGCGTCCTCGCGCGAGGAGCTCATCGCGCGGCGAGATCATGGGCGGCTCGTCCTCGGATGCGCGCGACGGCGTCAGAGGCCGCGGTGGCGTCGGTTCCGGGGGAGGGGGGCGAAAGGCCCACGCCGGAAGCGGAGTTTCTGTTTTTGCAACAACACTTTTTTTACCACGCCGCGTTTCTTTTTTCAGAAGCGGCGGATCGGCCAAAACAATCGCGGGCTTGACGACAAACTTTTTCGGAACGGACGATGGTTCATGCAACGTCTTTAACGCGCCGCTGATGAGCGCGTACCAGGATTCGTCGGCGTTATCTTGCCTCGCTGTCTCATAACCGCAAACATAAAGCCGATCCGCCGCGCGCGTCAGCGCGACATAAAACAAACGGCGGTATTCCTCCATCTGTTTTTGCCGCGCCGTGTCGCGCAAAGCCCGCAGCATGGCGTTGGCGGGATCGCGCGGCACGTAAAACGGCAAGTGATAATCCGGATGCCATAAAAACTTCGGTAAATCGTTTTTGCGTGGCGTGCTGGTGGTATCCGGCAGAATGACGATGGGCGCTTCAAGACCCTTGGCCGCGTGAACAGTCGTGATCCGCACGCGCCCCGCGCCGTGGTCCATTTCGCGTTTGATTTCGGATTCCGCGGCATTCAGCCAGTGCAAAAAAGCCTGCAAAGACGGCGTATGCCGCGCGCTAAAATCCTGCGCCGCGTTCAAAAGTTCGTCGATGGGGTCTTGCGCGTCAGGGCCCAGGCGCGCCAGCAACGCGCGCCGTCCTGAAATTTCGTCCGCCGGGCACGGCTCGTTCAACAACCGCGCCAGCATTGCAAACGGCGACACTTTATCCGCCGCCGCAAGACAGCGTTGCAGATAATCACGCACAGGAACAAAAGCGGCATCATTTTCGGCTTTCTCAAGAAGGCTTTGCCACAGCGCGCCTTTACGATCTATCGCCAACGCCATGAGTTGTTCTTCGCTGCAGCCCAGCAGAGGGCCGCGCAAAACGGTTGCCAGCGTCAAATCGTCTTCCGGCAAAAGCGAAAATTGCAACAGTGCCATCAAATCCATAACAGCCAGTTGCGATGTCAACTGCATGCGGTCGACACCGGTGACCGGCACGCGAAGGTCTTTCAGTTTTCGCACGAGATGATCAACAAAGCGGTCGCGGCGACGGACAAGGATCATCACGTCGCCGGGCAATAGGAGCCGATCCTGTTTGGCGGCGCGGTCGTAAATCGTAAGGCCGTCTTTTACCCATTGTTGAATCTGCTTCGCGATAAGCCCGGCCAACTCCGCCGCGGGATCGCGCTCCGGCTCATAGCCGACAGGCAATTCCCACGCATCCGTTTCCGTCTTTTCTTTTTCATGTGCGGGCAAAAGCGGCCACACTTCAACGTGGCCCGCTGCCTCGCGGCGGAAGGGATGATGCGTGATTGGCGTGTGTGCCACGCCTTGCCGCGCTGCATCGGCTTCGAAAACGGCATCGACGGCGCGCAAAACAGCAGGCGCAGAACGGAAGGAAACGTTCATAGGCACTTCGTTATAGTCTTTCAAGGCCGCTGTTATGCGTTGCCGGAAATGTTCGCGCATGCGGGCGAATTCGTCAGGATCGGCCTTGAGAAAACTATAGATAGATTGTTTTTCATCGCCGACGATGAACAATGTCCGGTTTTGCCCTTCGCGCGCGCCGGACCCTGCGAAAAACTCGTCGGCAAGCGTCGCGATGATTTGCCATTGTTCGGGGCTTGTGTCCTGCGCTTCGTCCACCAGAATATGATCGACGCCGCCATCCAGTTTGAACAATACCCACGGCGCAATGCCGTGCCGATGCAGCAACGCATTCGTACGGCGAATGAGGTCGTCATAATCGAGTGCGGCCTGCACCGCCTTGCGCGCGGCATAACGCTCATTGAGCGCGCCGCAAAGCGTCAGCACGGCAGCGGTTTGATCGGCCATGTGCACGGTATCCAGCCGTTCATAAAGACTCATTAGCCGCGCTGCCTCACGGCCCAGGATGTTTTCAACGTCGGGGTGGGCCGCCAGAATTTCTTTGTTTGCCACGTCATCGAATGGTTCGTATTTGGCTGTCAAAAAGGCGCGGGCATAAGCTTCGAAAGCACCAACGCGCGCCGCCTGCGGCATTGCCAGCCAATCAAGCATAACTTGGCCGCGCGCTTTGTATTTTTTGCTGCCCTTGTCGCAAAGCAGCTGCGCGGCGTAGAGCAAATCCTTGCACGGCACGGCTTTGTCATTTGTGCCGCGGCGCAAAAGCGTGGCTTCATCTTCATCCGGCGCGAGCGCCAGAAGGCCGCGCATGTGCGCGATTAGTTGCGGTAAACCCCCTGCCTTTTCTAGCGCAGCATTCAGGCGTTGGGGATCTTTGGTGGCTTCGCGTAAAATCGCGGTGAAACTGTCTTCGCCAAGGTCGCGCACCAGCGTTTGAAGCGCTTTGCCTTCCCGGCTATTCGGCCCAGCCGCCGCTGCTTGCAATAAATCGTCTTGCGCTTCGCGTTGCAGCACTTGCGCGTCGGGCTCGTCCAACACAACAAAATGAGGAGGCAAACCGGCCTCGAGCGGGAAACGGCGCAAAATCTCCTGCCCGAACGCATGGATCGTGCGGATACGCATACCGCCGGGACAACTCAAAACACGCGCGAAAAGACGTCGCGCTTCGTCGAGTTGTTTGGGTGCGGGCGGCGCGCCTTGCAAGTCATCAAGATCGCGGCGCAAGGCATCGTCATCGCATGTCGCCCAGCGCCCCAGTTGTTGCGTGATGCGAATGGCCATTTCCGCCGCCGCCGCGCGCGTGAAGGTCAAACACAAAATTTTCTGCGGCTTAATTCCATCCAGCAGCAATCGCACCACGCGATCCGCAAGCACTTTGGTTTTCCCCGATCCCGCCGAAGCGCCGACCCATGCGGAAGCAGCGGGATCGGATGCCCGCCGTTGTGCCGCCTCCGGTTGAAGCTCCTCTGGCAGGCTTCTTCTGTTTTCTGCCCTTTGTCTCATGTCCGCCCCCATTCCGCGAGGCGCGCTAGATGCGCATAATCGTCATAGCGCAGGGCAAAGCGAGGCTTGGGAACGGCCTCGTAGGCCGTGGCGGGATCGGTGAACTTTTCCAGCAAATCTTCCAATCCCTGTCGCGCGGCGGCGACAAACGCGGGAATATTTTTTATATCTTTTATTTTTTCATCCTTACTTCCGCCGTGCAGCCGCCAATAATTCAAAGCGCTTACTGATAATGTTCCCAGCGTGGGAAAACCTCCGGTCCCTGCAATGAGCGCAAGCAAAGGCAGTTGCGGCTCATAACCAAGTGCAATGTCTTTCGTTTTGGGCAATGCGCCGGTTTTGTAATCGATAATCATAGCCGAACCGTCCGGCAGACGATCGATACGGTCGGCGCGGCCCTTGAGCGTGAATGTTCCGGAGGCGAAAGGCATCGTGCCTTCGCATTCTGCCGCCAGGACGCGAAAGCCTTTTTGCCGCTGCGTTTGCTCGGTTGCGATGAACCACGCGGCGATGCGCTCGAAGCGCGGCCACCAAAAGGCTATCACCTGAGGCCTGTCTTTGTACGGCGCAAAAAGATCGCGCCCTATTTTCAGAAGATCATCCAACGGCGCAGCGGGCCATGTGTTTTTGTGTTGGGAAAGAAATAACTCAAGCGCCTCGTGGATCATCGTGCCACGATCGGCTGCCGTGACATCCGCATCGATATCTTCAAGCGGCTTCAGGCGCAGAATACGCTTGGCGTAAATCGCATAAGGATTGCGCCGCCATATGCCGATTTCCGTCACCGATAGTTGACGAGGCCGCGCGGCGAGAGGAGGGCACGGCTGCGGGGGCAGGCAGGGCGCGCTTTTCTCAGGCATATCAAGGCTTCGTGCCCAAGAAGCCCATGGTCCAGCGGGGGCCAGCGCATCGCGTCCGTTGCCGTGATAACCAAGCGCCTGCAGTACAGCTTCGAGCTGTAATAAAAAACGCGACGGCACGGTGGGTGTTGCCCCGTTTTTTCGCGCGCGCGTCAGAAGAACTTCGGAGGCACTCGCCAATTGAACAAAATCGTGCGCCGACAATCCGATCCGCCGTTCGGGCAACGGCAGGCCCAATTTATGTTTCATGGGGCGCGATAACCAAGGATCAACCGCCGGTTCCGGCGGCCAAACGCCTTCGTTCAATCCGCCGAGAACGACAAGATCGGCGTGTTGAAGCCGCGCCTCAAGCGGGCCCAGAATACTTAGGCGCGGATGCTGGCCATATGCGGGCCGCACCGTAATGCCGCGCAACAGGGTTGTGAACAAACGCAAATAATCGTCACCCGTCAGGGCGGGAAAGCCGGAAGCCGCTTGCCGCCAATCGTCCAAAAAAGAAACAGCCGCTTCGCCAGCTTCATCGCGCCATAGCCGCGCGGCGCCTGAAAGCTTATCCGTTGTCGCCAAACGTTCCGCCAGCGCCACATGTTGGCTGATGCGTTCGGCCAAAGGCTTTTTGTTCGCCCACGTTGCCGCGATGTTTTCAAGCCAACCGGAAAGTGCCGATAACCACTCGCCCGTGGATTTTGTGGCCTCGTCTTCGAGCAAAACGCGCATGGCGCCTTGCCAGCCATTGGCGCGCCGCACGCCGCGCCAGACATGCCGTTCAATCAAACGCGCATGGCGGCGGCATTCGGATTCCGTAACGCTGCACGCCGCCAGCGGATGCTTTAAAAGCGAAAGACAATCGATGGGGGCTGCTTGCGGCGCTGCCGCCGCCAAAACATCGCGCAGAAAACTGCCAACCGGCAATACAGCCAAAGACGTACCCGCCGAATCGTTGGCTTCGATCCCCCAGCGACGAAGTGCCGCGCCGACGCGCTCGGCCAACGCGCGATCCGGCGTGACAAGCGCGGCCGTTTTTTCGGGCGTCTCCAGCGCCGCGCGAAGCCGAAGGGCGATGGCGTCGGCTTCCTCTTGCAAATGATCCAGTTCAATGCGCGAAAGGCCCTTTAGGGCGTTTGCTGGAATTTCATGTTTGTTCAGGGTTTGCCAAGCCTGCGTAGCTTCCGCCGGGCGCAGGGCTTCTTGCAAAAGGCGAACGCGAGCAGAGCGCAAACTTTTTGCAGCGGGCCAAAGGCGAACATCAAAACGCTTCAAACCCGCCGTTTCCAGCCAGTTTTTCATATTATATTGCGGATGGCTTTCATCGATGGCTTGCCAAGACTCTTCGTCCATATGCGTATCGAGCCCCGGCAGAACGACGGTGCCATGCGGCAGGCCTGCAATGACGGCCAGCAAATCGGCCACGGCAGGCAGCGATCCGGTCGATCCCGCTGCGATAACGGGATAGGACGGCGGATTTTTTTGCCAAAAATTTGCCTGTGCGGCGAGCAAACGATTGCGCCTGTCGGCGGGATCAAGACATTTTTCTTCGGCCAACACGGCGGGCCACGCCGCCGTGACGATTTCCAAAAATTTAAGCGTCTCTTGCCAATGCGCGGCCAAATCTTCAGGCACAAGATTTTTTAAACGGGAAAAATCGCTGCGCTCGGTTTGTACCTGGTTTAAAAGTTTGCCTAAGGCTTCCGCCAGCTGCGCCGCCTGATCCAAAGGAAGCGTCGCGTCTTTTTTGACAATGAGTTGCGTCAAAAGCATTTGCCGCCGCAAGGGCGTTATGGCGGGCAGCAAATCGGGATCGAGAGCGTCAGGCGCGAAAGAAAGTTCTGTTTCATCGATATCGCCGAGCGGCTGCATGCGCGGCAGCAAGGCGGCGCGCCCGCCCGTCGCGCGCAAAAACGCTTCGCGCAAAGTGCGGCAAGCGCGCCGCGTCGGCAGCAACACAAGCGTTTGCGAGAGTTTTAATGGATCGCTCTTGGCCTGTCGCCACAATCCATCCGCCAAAGCGTCAACGAACGAAACGTCCGGCGTTATCATGGCGACGTTTTTCATGAAGCCACGGCCCAACCTGTGCCATCGGCCAGCAACCGGTTGGCCTCGGCGAAATCCTCAGGCGTGCCGACGTGATAGCATGTGCCGTCGTGCAGGATGCCGTGAAGTTTGCTGCGCGTTTCTGCACGGTTCCAAATGAGATTGTTTGAAAAAACCTTTTCCGGTATTTCGTCGAACAAGGCTGGTTTTAAAATCTGCGCCGAAATCCAGACATAAGAGCGGGGTGGCAATGTATCTTTACGCCAAACGCGGCCATTAGCTTCCATCATGAAATCGCCGTTGGGGGAAAACCCTCGCGCGCGTTCGGTCGGCATCAAAAGCAGCAGGGCGTCCATGCGCGCGGGATCCCAAGCGTTGGCCATTTTTTGTAACGAGGGCGATATCCCATCAAACCACGGCAAATCGGCATTCAGCGCGAAAAACGGCTTGTCCTCGAAATGACGCAACGCGTTTTTGATTCCGCCGCCGGTATCCAGCAAATCGGATTCGCGTGAAATAATAATTTCCATGTCTCGGCGCTGCGCCAGATGCGCTTCGATCTGTTCCGCCAGATAAAATGTGTTCACGACCGCGCGCTTGATGCCGACGGCCTTCAGTTTGTCGAGCGCATGATCGAGCATCGTTCGCCCGCCCACCTCATGCAAAGGCTTGGGCTTTTTAAGCGTCAAGGGCCGCATCCGCGCGCCAAGCCCGGCGGCAAGGATCATGGCCGCAGGGGAGAGATCGCGAAGAGAATCAGAAGCGCTCATTGATGGAAATGCTGGTCAAACCACGTTTTTACGAGCCGCAAGGCGTCATCCTGCATCAAGCCATGAAGATAGTTCCAGATTCGCGGAACATACGCGAGCTTGTCGCGGCGAGCCGGGTTTTCGGCCAATTTTGCGATGATGCCCAGCACGCGCGTGTGCCGCTGCGCGGACAGGACGCGGCAAACGCGGCGAAGATCATTCACTGACATGACAGGATTCTGTTGATGATAGTATGCCGTCATATCGTCCAAAAGAGAGGCGCTTGCGTTGCGGCGCACGCTTTCGCACAACGACGCCAGATCGTACGCGACAGGCCCCAGCCCGCCATCCTGAAAATCCAGCAATCCTGTGCTTCGCCAATCGGCGCGGCCCGGAATATCCATCAAATTGTCCGGCATGTAATCGCGCAGCATGAGCGTTTGCGGCAGTGAATCCAGCGGCGCAAGAACTTGCAGCCACGCTGCGCGGAAGGATTCGCGCTCTTCCGGTGACGCTTTGCGTTTTTTGGCAAAGGGAAAGTAACTGTCCAGAAACAAAGTCGCTTGTTCAGCAAAAAGCGCGGATGTAAAAACAGGCAGGCTGAGTTTTTTCGTAAGGCGCGCGTAAAACTGTTTATGCAAATGAACCAAAACGTCCACCGCGCGGCGGTAAAGCGGCAAGCCGTCGCGGCCCGTATCCAGCAGTGCGCCAAACGTGACGGTACCGAGGTCTTCCATCAGCACGAGGCTGGAATCGGCCGCAGCCGCGTAGATCGCCGGTGCCGAAATGTCGAGCTCGCGCAACACGCCCGCAATATTCACAAATTGCGCCGTTTTCTGATCGGCGTCGGCTTGCATCAAAATGGCGCGCGTGCCGTCGGGTTTTTCAAGCCGCGAAAATCGGCGCGACGAAAAATCGGCGTGCACCGGGGTAATCCGCGCCGCATTCCATCCGGCTGTTTTCAAAAAAGCTGAAACTTTATCCTGCGAGGTCATGCGCCGAACCCCTCGAACCGTTTTTCCAACAAGCCGCGCGGCGTGAGGGTCGCAACGCGATGATTTTGCGAGCCGATGTTGAAAAGTATATCCAACCCGTCATGCGGCATGTAAGAAGCGGCGCGCTCCGGCCATTCGACAAGCACAAGGCCGTCGGCGCAAGCGTCGTCCCAGCCGATTTCTTCAAGTTCTGATGCGCTTTTCAAGCGGTAAAGATCGAAGTGATAAATTGGAAAAACCTTCCCGGCGTAATTTTGCACTAATGTGAACGTCGGGCTCGGCACGTCTTCATCGATTCCCAAAGCGTGCAACAACGCGCGCGCGAAAGTCGTTTTGCCCGCCCCAAGATCCCCTTGCAGCCCCACGACATCCCGCGCGCGCAAAAACGGCGCGAGGTGCGCGGCCAATGCTTCCGTCGCAGCGAGAGAGGGGAGAGGGAAGGGGGGCAGGGGAGGCATGTTCGGCAGTATAGTGGAAAAGGAAGGGGAGAGGAAAAGCCGCCTTCGCTGGAATTACGCCGCGCTGTTTTCCGCATTCTCCGCCGGCGCGTGTATGGGGATGTAGCAGCTTACGCGCGTGCCCTGCTTGGCGTCGCTGAAGATTTCGATGCGGCCGCCGTGCAGTTCCACGAAGCTTTTGACGAGACTGAGGCCTAATCCCGCGCCGCTTTGACGCGCGTGCGGGTTGGCGCGCTCGAACTTGCCGAAGACACGTTCACGGTCGGCCTCTGGAATGCCGATCCCAGTATCCAGCACGCTCAGAATGATCCACGAATCCTGCCGCTGCGCCACCAGCGCGATGCGCCCGCCCGGCGGCGTGTATTTAATCGCGTTGCCAATGAGATTGAACAGCACTTGCTTCATGCGGTTTTCGTCGACGTCGAAACGCCCCAAATCCGACGGGCAATCGATAGTGATTTCCAGAGATTGCTGGCGCGCCCATTCTGCCGTCATCTGCTTGGCGGCGTTCAGCAGATCCGCCACGGCGACTGGCTTGCGGTCGAGGGCCATGCGCCCGGCTTCGATGATCGCAAGGTCGAGCACATCGTTGATGAGGCGGGAAAGTTTCTCGCTTTCAGCCTTGATCGTGTGGGTATAGTCGAGCTGTTTTTCGTTCAGCGTGCCGAAGTATTGCTCCGCCAGAATCTCGGCAAAGCCGGTGATGGTGTTAAGCGGCGTACGCAGTTGATACGATACGTTAGCCACGAAATCCGACTTGAGGCGGTCGGCTGTCGCCAGCGCGGCATTGCTGGCGCGCAGGGCTTGCTCCACGCGCACGGAATCGGTGACGTCCAGATAACTGTTGAGAACGGCGCCATCGGGAAGCGGCACGGTTTGATACGAAATCACCGTCTGATCCGTACGTTCGAAACGGCCGGAGCGCGGATGACGATCGAGCGTATAACCGACAGCCTCGCTTTTGAACGCCTCCCAATCCGTGCCATAATTGAACAGCGGCTTCATCGGCTCCAGAAGGTCAGCGACATGCGGCCCCAGGGCGAGGAATTCCGCCCCCAGTTTCCAGATGCGCGCAAACGCCGGGTTAAACAGGCGCAGTTTGCCATCCGGCCCAAACACGGCGATGCCTTCGGCGAGATTGTCGAGCGTCTCGCGCTGCACGGCCATCAGCGTGTTGTAGGAAGATTCAAGCGCCAGCCTGTCCGTTACGTTCTCGTGAACGAACATAAGGCCGCCGAACGGATGCGGTATGGCTGAAATACGCAAGCTTGTGCCGTCCGGCAGATACATCAAATCTTCTTGCGGCTCAAGCAACGACGTAAACAGCGCGAGGCGATCTTTCTTGAAACGCTGGAAATCGGTCTGTTCGGGAATGCGGCGGCGCGTGCGCAGATCCTCAAGCACTTCCCCGAACGTCGGCTTGCTGTCGAGGAAGCTTTCTTCAGCTTCCCACAGGCGTTGATAGGCGCGGTTGTAGAACTCAAGCCGCAGATCGCCGCCGTAAATCGCGATGGCGGAACCGAGATGTTCCATCACTTCATGTTGCGCGGCCAAATGGCGCTGCAGCGCGGTGTCTTTTTCCTCCTCTGTCGTGACGTCTACGGCGATGCCGAACAGAACCGGCTGCGAATCGTTTCCGGCCTTGGTTTCCTGTTTTCCCGTGGGCAGCAGGAACGGTATTTCCGTGATTTCAAGCAAGCGGCGCTTGCCCGCGATGATGACGTGGCGGCGTTCGTTCTGCGGTTCGTTGCGGTTCAGCGCATTGGCGGCCAGCGCGCGCCCGCTTCCGCCGCGCGCGGTCTGCGACACCAATTCATGTTGTTCGCGCAACACGTCTTCGATCGAAGCGTCCATGGCCTTCGCATAAGCCTTGTTGCACATCACGATACGCAAATCATGCGCGCGCACCCACACGGGAAAAGGCAACGCATCGAGCATGCTTTGCGAACTGGAAGGCTGTTGTTTTCCAGCTTTGACGGGCGCGGCGTCTTTTGGTGATTCGTTCTTTTCCGCCGTCTTCGTATCGCCGAACCACAAAATATCGGCCTGCGGTCCTTCGCGCCCGATCCGAAAACGCTGACCGGCAACCAGCAAGGCGACGGCGTCTTTGCCGGACGTGTTGACCTTAAGCGTGAAGCCTTCGCCTGTTTGCTGCAAACGGCGGAATTTTTCGGTCAGCTCCGGCCCTTCCTTGATGGCGCCGATGACGTCGTCGAAATGCGATATTTTTTTCACGCCCAAACGCGTGACGACGCCCGTCTCCTCGCGCAAAAGACCTTGCGGCGAAAACAGGCAATAGCCGCCCGGCAAGATTCGCACCATCGCGTGGAATCTGTCGGCGATGAATCGCAGTTGACGCAGCTGGCGGGAGCTTAATTGCGTTTGTCGCGTAAGATACCAAAGCCGCCAGCCCAAGCCCCCCGCAATGCCGGCGAGCATAACGACAATCAACGCATTCCAACCAAATCCAGCTTTCGCGCCGATCGCCAGCGCAAGAATGGCAAAGGCCGAAACGATGACGGCGGCGGAAGCCTTGGTATAAAGTTGCTGCAACAGGTCGAGAGGCGGCATAGCTATCCGATCGAAAAAACGATGTTTTCCATTATGACATTCTAACGCGCAAGGGAAAGGGTTTTGGTATGGTTAATTTCAGAGGCTAAAGGCTGGGGATTTTAATCCACGACTTCTTAGCCTCCGACCCCTAGCCCTTAGCTTCTAATATCTGTACCGCTCTGATTTGTACGGCCCCGCAACATCTACGCCGATGTAGGCGGCCTGTTTGGCCGTCAACTGCGTCAATTTGACGCCAAGCTTGGCGAGATGCAGCCGTGCGACCCTTTCATCAAGATGCTTGGGCAATGTATAGACCTTGCGCTCGTATTTGCCGGGGTTGGTCCACAGTTCGATTTGCGCCAGCGTCTGATTGGTAAAGGACGAACTCATCACGAAGCTGGGATGGCCCGTCGCGCAGCCGAGATTCACGAGGCGGCCTTTGGCGAGGAGAATTAGACGCTTCCCGTCAGGGAACACGACTTCGTCCACCTGCGGCTTGACTTCTTCCCACGTGTAATTCCGCAGCGCGTCGATCTGAATCTCAGAATCGAAGTGACCGATGTTGCAGACGATGGCGCGGTCTTTCATGGCCCTCATATGCTCAAGGGTAATCACATCCACGTTGCCGGTGGCTGTCACAAAGATATCGCCCCGCGGCGCGGCTTCTTCCATCGTGACGACCTGATAGCCCTCCATCGCTGCTTGCAGCGCATTGATGGGATCGATTTCCGTCACCATCACGCGCGCGCCCGCATTGCGAAGCGAGGCTGACGAACCCTTGCCCACATCGCCGTAGCCGCATACGACGGCGACCTTGCCCGCCATCATGATGTCTGTGGCCCGGCGAAGGCCATCCACAAGGCTTTCGCGGCAACCGTAAAGATTGTCGAATTTGGATTTTGTTACGCTGTCGTTGACGTTGAAAGCGGGGATCAACAGCTTGCCGTCGCGCATCATGTCGTAAAGGCGATGCACGCCGGTTGTCGTTTCTTCCGAGACGCCGCGCACATCTTTCAGCATTTCCGGATGCTTTTCATGCATAACCTTGGTGAGATCGCCGCCGTCGTCCAGCAGCATGTTGGGGTGCCAGCCATTGGGGCCGGTTATGGTTTGCTCGATGCACCAGTCGTATTCTTCTTCCGTTTCGCCCTTCCAGGCGAACACGGGAATGTTTTTCGCCGCGATGGCCGCCGCCGCGTGATCCTGCGTCGAAAAAATATTGCACGACGACCAGCGTATTGACGCGCCAAGCTGAATTAGGGTTTCAATCAGCACCGCCGTCTGGATCGTCATATGCAGGCATCCGGCGATGCGCGCGCCCTTGAGCGGCTGAGCCTTGCCATATTCTTGGCGCAGCGCCATCAGCCCCGGCATTTCGGTTTCCGCAATCGTGATTTCCTTGCGGCCCCAGCCGGCAAGGGACAGATCCCTGACCTTGAAATCCTGCGTACTTGAATTGGAAGAAGCAGCGGTGGCTTGTGACATGGGAATCCTTATTGATTAAATTAAGGGACGTGTTTGACGCATGTGTTCCTCTCCCCTTGCGGGAGAGGATAGTTTTGCTTAGTGATCTGTCACTTACTGACTACGCCTTTATATAAATTTGAGACAGGTGTTCCAGTCAGTAAGTGACAGAGAGCTTAGCAAAACTTGGTGAGGGGTTTAATGGCGTAACCGTGAAAAACCCCTCACCAAGAAAACCTAAGTTTGCCGAAGGGGCAAACTAAGGTTTTCTATCCTCTCCCGCAAGGGGAGAGGAATAGCCGCGCTTTCACGTCATTATCCCCGCTTACGTTTTCCCACGCCCGCCAACAGCCCCGCCGCGCCTTGCTCCAGCAACCCGCGAATTTCCGCCTCATCCGACTTGGCCATGACGGTTTCAGCGAATGTCACAGCCTGCGGCAGCGTCAGGCTGCGGATTTCCTGTTTGACGACGGGCAGACGCGATGGCGCCATAGAAAATTCCCTCAAACCGAGGCCCAGCAGCAAGGCCGTAGCGCGCCGGTCGCCCGCCATTTCGCCGCACAGGCATACGGGGATATTCGCGCGCCAGGCAGCCGCGATGGTGAACTGAATCAGACGCAGCACGGCGGGATGAAACGGATCATAGAGATCGGCCACGCGGTCGTCGCCGCGATCGATGGCCAACGTGTATTGCGTCAAATCGTTGCTGCCGATGGAGAAGAAGTCGCAGACCTTGGCCAACGAATCCGCCGCCAGCGCCGCGCCCGGAATCTCGATCATGGCGCCCACTGGCGGCAAGGAAGAAGGCAGCTTGACGCCGCGGCGATGCAGGCGCCGCTCGACCTGCATCAAATGCTCGCGCACGCGCCGCACCTGGGCTACGGAAGACACCATCGGCAACAGAATACGCATTGGCCCGAACGCCGCCGCACGCAAAATCGCCGCCAGTTGCGTTTCAAGAATCTTGGGCTCGCGCAAGCCGAGGCGAATGGCCCTGAGACCCAGAGCAGGGTTAACGCTTTCGCCGACCGCGTCGCCCAGCGCCGTCGCCAGTTTCTCGCCGCCGACATCGAGCGTACGCACCGTCAAAGGCTGTCCGCCCATGCCTTCCGATAACGCCCGTAGCATATCGAACTGCTCGTCTTCATTGGGCAGATCTGGGCGGTTCATAAATAAAAATTCCGTACGCAACAGGCCGACGCCGACGGCGCCGGACTCCAGCGCTGCTGGCGCTTCGCGCGGCAACTCAAGATTTGCGTGCAAGGCCACGGTTGTCCCATCGCCGGTGATGGCGGGAACGTCGCGCAACGTCTTCAGCTTCCGCGTTTCGCGCGCAAGACGGACGGATTCCTGTTTATAATGTTGCAGCGTAGCGGCTGCGGGGCGCACCACGATTTCGCCCTTGATGCCATCGACGATTACCGTATCGCCCGTAGCGATGCCGCGGATCAGTTCGGTGACGCCGAGGACGGCGGGAAGGCTCAACGCACGTGCCATAATCGCGGCATGGCCTTCGATGCCGCCCAGCACGGCGGCGAAACCGGCAACGCGGTCGGGGTTCATCAGCGCTGTATCGGCGGGCGTGATTTCCTCGGCGATAAAGACGCTACCCTCAGGAGCATCTGCGAAGGGATTGTACTGCTGCTGCAAAAGATTGCGGAGCAAACGCGCCCCGACCTCCCGCACATCCGCCGCGCGCGCCGCAAGATAGGGATCTTCCATGGAGGCAAAACTGTGGGCGATGGCGCTGATTTGGCGTTGCACGGCGGCTTCGGCATTGATCTTGTCGCGTGCGATGCCTTCCTCGACGCCACGCACAAGACGCGAACCCGACAACATCCCCTTATACGCGCCGAGAAGCAGCGCGATTTCTTCCGCCGCGCCGGCGGGCAGGGCCTCGGCCTTTTGTTTCAGCAGGGACAGCTGCTTTTGCGTTTTGGCGATCGCCGCCTGAAAGCGCTTGAGTTCTTCTTCGATGCGCGCGGAAGGCACCGCATATTCCGGCACCGATACGCCATGCTGGTCGATGACAAAAGCCGGGCCGATCGCAATGCCGGGCGAAATGCCGATGCCGCGCAAAACCCGTTCGTCCGTCAAGGAAACAGGGAGCTTTGTTTCCGTATCAATCTTCATCGAAGCCCCGCTTCACCAGATCCGTCAATGTCGCAACGGCGGCTTCGGCGTCCTCGCCGCGCGCGCACACCTTGATCCGCGTGCCGCACGTCGCGGCCAGCATCATTAGCCCCATGATTGAGCGCGCGGAAACGCGCGTATCGTCCCGGACGATGTCGACTTCGGCCTGAAACGCTTCGGCGGCGCGCGCAAATTTCGCCGCTGCGCGCGCATGCAGGCCGCGCTGGTTCTCTATGACCACCATCTCGCATAGCTCGCCGCCGCTAAAATCTTGTGTTGTCTCCAACATTCAGACTGCTGCCGGTGAAGTCAGGGTTTCCGTGACAAGCTGGATGTATTTTCGTCCCGCCGTTTCAGCTTCGCGCGCGGCGTCCAGCAGCGAAGCATTGCTACGCAGCGAGGCCAGCTTGACCAGCGCCGGAAGATTGACTCCGGCCAGCACTACGGCATTGGTCTTGGGCATGACGGACAGTGCCAGATTGCTGGGCGTGCCGCCGAACATATCCGTCAGCAGCACCACGCCTTTTCCTGTGTTCACATCCTTAATGGCCGTCAGTATGGCGTTGCGGCATTGGTCCATATCGTCGTCCACGCCGATGCTGATGGCCCTCGCCTGCGCCTGCGGCCCGACGATCTGATCCAGCGCCGCCAGCAGTTCCGCCCCGATCTTGCCGTGCGTCACGAGTACCATGCCGATCATGAGTGTCTCCTAAGTAGAGGTCAGAGGTCAGAGGCTAGAGGCTAGGGATTCTTCCCGAACCTTTGATGTCAAAAACCAATATTCGTTTCTGACCCTTAGCCTCTAGCCTCTAGCCTCTAATTCCCGTTCGATCCAAATCGCGATGTCCAATCCCCACAATATAGCCATGTCCAGCCAGGATTGTCGCCAATTGTTCCGCAACAAAAACCGAACGATGACGCCCTCCTGTGCAGCCAACTGCTATTGTTAGGTAACTTTTTCCCTCTTGTAGGTAGCGCGGTAATAGCGGCAATAAAAGTCCGGTTATGTTTTCCATAAACGCAGGGTAATCAACATCGCGCTGTATGTAGTCAGCAACTCGCAGGTCCTGCCCTGTAAGAGGACGCAGTTTCGCGTCCCAGTGCGGGTTGGCGAGAAAACGGGCGTCGAACACCAGATCGGCCTCGCGAGGCACGCCGTGCCGGTAAGAAAAAGACGTGATGAACATTGACAATCCCGGCGCGGTTTCAAGCCGGTAAGAACCGACTACAAGACGCCGCAAGTCGTGGATCGACAGCAAGGATGTGTCGATAACGTGATCTGCCGCGTCGCGCAGCCGCCACAGAATTTCACGTTCGCGCCTGATCCCGTCCGTTACGGGGCGGTCGATAGCCAGCGGATGGCGCCGCCGCGTCTCGGTAAATCGTTTTTGCAGGGCTTCGTCCGAGCACTCAAGAAACACAAGCCGGACATCAAGCCCAGGCTGTCCGGCCAGCTCTTGCCGCATGTGCAGCAAATCCTCGACCGCGAAGCTGGCATTGCGGGTATCGACGGCAACGGCCAGCGCGCGCGGCTCTGTGGCGTGGGTGTCCTTGAGCAGGGTTGGGATGAGGCCAAGGCGCAGATTGTCCACCGCCTCGTAGCCCAGATCCTCGAAAACCTTCAACGACGTTGACAATCCTGCGCCTGACATGCCGGTCAGCAGCACAACACGGCGGCCATCTTTGGGCTTCGGTTCGTTGACCATCGTCATATTCCTCCCGCAATCGGCTCGTAAAGCAGGGCCGCGTGTATCTTGGCGGGCGTGGAGGCCGCATATCCCGGAAGCCTAAGCCGCCACACGGGGCGGTCAAGAAGGATTATCTGTTCGGGTTCGGGCAGGCGTTCAAGAGAAGCTGTTTCAGCCAATAGGTCTACGTACAACCTTACGGGCACGGAATCGCGATAGGGCAGGCGAAAAAGACCGATGTGCCGAACCTCCATCATGCCGGCAAGCTTGACGGGCGCAGAAGCCGTAAGTTTTCCATCCGTCACGTTCAATAGCGTTTGGTCGTCTGCAACAAGCTCGGCCCCGCTGTCGATCAGGCGCAGAGCTACATCCGATTTGCCGGTGCCGGACTCGCCGGTCAGCAAAACGCCATACTCGCCGATGGCGACGCATGAGGCATGGATCAAAAGAGGGGGCATAATTAGGGGTTAGGGGTTAGGGTTAGGGAAGCATAGTCACGCATTATGAAAAGCTTTAAAAGTTTTCTTTCTTAATCCCTACCCCCTAACCCCTAATCCTTAACTAGCCCGCCTCCGTTTTCCCGGCTATCATGGTGGTATGGACGAAAGCCCTTATGATCCTAAGGCCATAACCGCAAAAGGCGGCGTGTTTGCGCTTGGCAATTTTGATGGCGTGCATCGCGGGCATCAGGCTGTCATCGCGGCTGCGGTTGGCGTTGCGAAAAAACAAGGAATTCCCTCGCGCGTGCTGACGTTCGAGCCGCATACGCGCAGTTTTTTAACGCCGCAGCATTCGCCTTTCCGGCTAACGCCCCCGCCCGCCAAGGCGCGCTTACTGAAAGCATTGGGAATCAGCGATGTGATAGAACTGGATTTTACGACCGAACTCGCGCAGTTGCCCGCGCAGGCATTCGTCGAGCGGATTCTGGTGCAACGCTGCGGCGCCCAGCATGTCGTCGCGGGCGCTAATTTCCTATTCGGCCATAAGCGATCCGGTTCGATGGACTCGTTACGCAACTGGCTGGCGCCGTTTGGCATCGGCGTGACGGCCGTGCCGCCGTTTTGCGATGCGCGTGGCGAGCCTTTGTCGTCCTCGCGCCTGCGCGCGGCGTTGCAGAAAGGCGATCTCGCGGCCGCGCAGGAGATTTTAGGGCGGCCCTTCGCCATCAGCGGGCCGGTGGTGCCCGGTGCGAAGCGCGGCAAGACGCTCGGTTTTCCAACGGCCAATATCGAACTGGACGACTACCTGCGCCCGAAATTTGGCGTCTATGCCGTTATGGCGCATGGGCCGGGAAATACGGCGGAGTTGCCCGGCATCGCTAATATCGGCACGCGGCCTACGGTCGGTGGCATCACCGAGTTGCTGGAGCTTCATCTGCTCGGTTTTCACGGCGAACTTTACGGTCAGGAATGGGAAGTCGAATTGCGTCATTTTATTCGCCCGGAGCAGACATTCCCGGACCTCGGAGCCTTGCGGGCGCAGATTGAGATGGATGTGGAAAGCGCGAAGGGATTGCTTGTTTCCTCTCCCCTTGCGGGAGAGGATAGAAAACGTTAGCGAGCGCTCTTGTGCGAGCTTACGTTTTCTTGGTGAGGGGTTTTCTTCGCGGTTGCAGACCCCTCACCAAGTTTGGCTAAGTTCGCGCCGCCCAAAAGCGCCGCTCACTAAGCCAAACTATCCTCTCCCGCAAGGGGAGAGGAAACCCGCCTAAAATGCGCCTTTGACCCATGCAAAGGCGGCGGGTATCCTTGCCGCCTTCAAACACGTGGATTTATGGTACGTCATGTCCGAAGCAAAAAAACCAGATTACCGCGATACCGTTTTCCTGCCGAAAACCGATTTTCCCATGCGCGGCAGCCTTCCGGTCAAGGAACCGGAGCTTCTCGCGCGCTGGCAGAACATGGATTTGCATGGCCAATTGCGCGCGCAAAGCAAAGGCCGCGAAAAATTCATCCTACATGACGGGCCGCCTTACGCGAATGGCAATATTCATATCGGCCATGCGCTGAACAAAATCCTGAAAGATGTCGTCAACCGCAGCCACCAGATGCTAGGCCGCGATGCGCCTTATGTGCCGGGTTGGGACTGCCACGGCTTGCCGATTGAATGGAAGATAGAAGAAAGCTATCGCGCCAAGGGCAAGGACAAAGACGCTGTGCCGATCCTGCAATTCCGGGCCGAATGCCGCGCATTTGCCGAGCACTGGAAAAATGTGCAAGCGGAAGAATTCCAACGCCTTGGCGTAGTTGGCGATTGGAAGCATCCGTACAGCACAATGACGAAGAAAGCCGAAACGCAAATTCTTCGCGAGATCCACAAGTTTTTGCTGAACGGGTTGCTTTACAAAGGCGTGAAGCCCGTCATGTGGTCGGTCGTCGAAAAAACTGCACTCGCCGAAGCCGAAATCGAATACCACGATCATAAATCGACGACGTTGTGGGTTAAATTCCCGGTTGTCAAAAGCCCGAAAAAAGATTTTGAAGGCGCGAGCGTTGTTATTTGGACGACGACACCTTGGACGATACCCGGCAACCGCGCGATTGCGTATGGCAATGTTCATTACGTTTTGATTCAGGTCGATGAAATTGCCGAGAGCAGCTTGGCGAAGACGGGCGACAGGTTTCTGGTCGCCGCCGCATTGCTGGATCAGTTTTGCGCGGATACAAAAATCACGCGCAAGACGCTGCAGCATCGCTTAAACGGCGCGGATTTGAAGGGCATTGTTTGCGCTCACCCTTTCCGCGGCCGCGCGGGAAGCGATGGCTATTTCGATTACGACGTGCCGCTGTATCAGGGCGACTTTGTTACAACCGAAACCGGCACGGGCTTCGTTCACATCGCTCCTGGCCATGGCGAAGACGATTTTAATCTAGGCCAGAAATACAAAATCGCTTTCGATGAAACCGTTGGCGATGACGGGCGCTTTTTGCCGAACATCAAAGGGTTCGAAGGCCTTTACGTTTATAAGCCCGACGGCAAAGTGGGCGAAGCCAATGGCGCTGTGATCAAGGCTCTGACGGAAGCAGGCGCATTACTTGCCAAGCAGAATATCGTACATAGCTATCCGCATTCATGGCGCTCGAAAGCGCCATTGATTTTCCGCACAACGCCGCAGTGGTTTATTGCGTTGGACAAGCCCATCGAAGGCCGCAAGGAAACATTGCGCGAATTGGCCCTGAAAAACATCGCCGCGACCAAATGGTATCCGAACCAAGGCGAAAACCGCATTCGCGGCATGCTGGAATCCCGTCCCGACTGGTGCATTAGCCGCCAGCGCGCGTGGGGTGTGCCGATTGCGCTTTTTGTTTCGAAAAAAGACAACAAACCGCTCAAGGACAAGGCCGTTCTGGATCGCATCGCTGCGGCGTTCGAAGCCGAAGGCGCAGACGCGTGGTACAAAGGAAAGCCGCAGGAATTTTTGGGTGATACTTACAAGGCCGAAGATTTCGAACAGGTGTTCGACATCGTCGACGTGTGGTTCGAGTCGGGCGCGACGCATGCGTTTTGCCTCAATCAAAATCTTGGCGCGTCCGAATGGCCGGACTTGCGTATGCCCGCCGATCTTTATCTCGAAGGCTCGGATCAGCATCGCGGCTGGTTTCATTCATCGCTGCTGGAATCCTGCGGCACCAACGGCTTTGCGCCCTATAAGGCGGTCCTGACGCACGGTTTCACGCTCGACGAGCAAGGGCGCAAGGAATCGAAGTCGCTCGGCAATGTCACAAAACCACAGAAGGTCATCGACCAATTCGGCGCGGATATTTTGCGCCTGTGGGTCGTCGCGACGGACTACACGCAAGACGTTCGCATCGGCCCCGAAATCCTGAAGCAGATGGGCGATCTTTACCGCCGTTTCCGCAACACGCTGCGATATTTGCTGGGCGCGCTGGAAGGGATGAACGAGGCCGAACGCCTGCCGGTTTCCGAAATGCCGGAACTGGAGCGTTGGGCGCTGCACCGGCTCTGCGAAATGCATGCGATCATCCGCGCCGATATTACGAATTACGATTACAATCACATGCTGCAGGAATTGCATAATTTCTGCGCGAATGATCTATCGGCGTTTTATTTCGATATCCGCAAGGACAGCCTTTACTGCGACAAACCGGATAGCGTACGCCGCCGCGCCGCGCGAACAGTTTTGGAAATTCTCTTCGATCACCTTGTGGTTTGGCTGGCCCCCATGCTGTGCTTCACGGCGGAAGAGGCATATCTGGCGCGGCATCCCGGCACAAAAGACAGCGTGCATTTGCTGGGCTATCCCGAAGTGCCGGAAGCTTGGCGTAACGAGGCGTTGGGTCAGAAATGGGCGCAAATCCGGGATTTACGGCGCGTCGTAACGGGCGCGATGGAATTGGCGCGCAACGACAAAAAAATCGGCTCCAGCCTGCAGGCGCACCCGCATGTGTATCTAAGCGCCACGCAAGCCGCCGTTTTAAAGGGGCTCGATTTCGCCGCGCTTTGCATCAGCTCTTCGTTGACGCTGCATCAGACGGCAGCGCTTGAAAACGCTTTCACGCTGCCGGACGTTCCTGGTGTTGGCGTCGTTATCGAACTCGCCCAAGGCCAAAAATGCGAACGCTGTTGGCAGGTGCTGGCGGAAGTGACGGAGGCTCAGGGTTGTCTTTGCAATCGCTGCCATGAGGCCGTAGCCTCCATCCAGCGAGGAACCTCATGAACCACCGTCTCATCAACATCGGCCTTTACATGGCGGCTATTGCGGCCATGGCCGACCAGTTCAGCAAATGGTGGCTGCTGAATGAGATCATGACGCAAGTTCCTCCGGGAACGACGGTGCGCGTGACGCCGTTCTTCAATCTGGTGCTCAACATGAACAGGGGCGTCACGTTTGGCCTGTTCAATCACGAGCAGCAATGGCTGTCGTATGCGTTCGCAGGCACGGCGGCGCTCGTTCTGATTTTTTTGTTCCGCTGGCTGATGCGCTCGACATCGCTACTGGCGGCGCTGGGGTTGGGGCTGGTGATGGGCGGCGCTATCGGCAATGTAATCGACCGTCTGCGCTACGGCGCGGTAGTGGATTTTCTTGATTTCCACGTCGCGGGCTACCACTGGTATGCCTTCAATCTGGCCGACAGCGCCATTGTGTGCGGCGTTGGCCTTCTGTTGATTGAGAATCTGGTCACCGGCGCAAAAAAAAGGTAGCGTTCCCCAATCGCTTCAATCACCCCGGATTTTTCCCACGATGAAACATTCCGCGCTTCTCACCATTTTGATGCTGACCGTTGTATTGGCCGGATGCGGCGACGTTGCCGACACCCTGGGATTTGGCCGCCATCCGCCGGACGAGTTCGCCGTCGTGGATCGCCCGCCGCTGGCGCTCCCGCCGGATTTTGAATTGCGCCCGCCGAAACCGGGTGCGCCGCGCCCGCAGGATGTCGATACGACACAGCGGGCCAGCACCATGCTATTCGGACCCAATGCCAAACTGCCGAACGCAGCGGAGCGCAATGCCTTTATGAATAACGCCCCCGCAGGGGACGACCAGAAAACGGACGCCGAAAAAGCTTTGCTTGAGGCTTCGGGCGCAGATAAAGCCGAACCCGGCATCCGTGAAATAGTCGATCGCGAGGCGTCGCAAAAAGTGGTCGGTTCGCCGCACCTCGTCGATGAGCTTTTGTGGTGGCGCAAGGACACCTCGCCCGCCACGACCGTCGATGCGCCCGCCGAGGCCGAACGCATCAAGGAAGACAAGGAAAAAGGCAAGCCTCTCAATGAAGGGGCTACGCCAATCATCGAACGCCAAAAGAGCGGGTGGTTGGGGTTATGAAAAGGGGTGCGGAGTACGGGGTTCGAGGTGCGAGGGCCAAGATAGATTTATTCTTTCCGCACCCTGCACCCCGCACCCCGCGCCTCCTTTTAGCTTTTATTTTCCTTCTTCTCCTCGCCGCCGTTCCCGCCCGCGCCGCTGTCTTTCATCCCAAAACATTCACGTTGGCGAACGGCTTGCAATTTGTCGTCGTTCAAAACCGCTTGTCGCCGGCTATCGCGCAAATGGTGTGGTACAAGGTCGGCTCTGCCGATGAGGCTCCGGGCGCGTCGGGCCTCGCGCATTATCTTGAGCATTTGATGTTTCGAGGCACGGAAGCTATCCCTGCGGGCGCGTTCAGCCCCTTGATTGCCGCACAAGGCGGGAACGATAACGCTTTTACCAGTTACGATTACACGGCCTTTCATGAGGTCGTGGCATCCGACCGGCTGGCGATGATCATGCAAATGGAAGCTGACCGGATGCAGAATCTTCGCATTACGCCAGAGACGGCAACGCCGGAGCTAAGCGTCGTTCTGGACGAGCGGCAGGAACGCACTGACAACAATCCGCAAGGCAAGTTTGAAGAACGGCTCGGCCAGGTCCTTTTCCCCGGCCATCCCTACGGCATCCCTGTGATCGGCTGGAAAGCCGAGATGGAGAAAATGACGCCCGAAGCCGCGGCCGCTTTCTATCGCCATCATTACGCGCCCGACAACGCCGTCGTCGTCATCAGCGGCAATGTCGATATGGCGGAAGTCATGCGTCTTGCGGCAGGAACGTTCGGGCGCGTGCCAAAGCGTGACGTATCGCCAAGGCGCGTTTTTCTGGCTTTGAAGCCGCCACGCGAGACACGCGTCGTGATGGTTGACGCGCGCGTGCAGCAGCCGCATTTGGAAATTCATATCGTTGGGCCTTCCCGCGCGACGGAAAAAGATCATGAATCCTACGCGTTTGAAGTTTTAAGCGAAGCGCTTGCGGGCGGCGAGGTTGGGGTTCTCTACAAACAGCTTGTGATGAAGCAGCAAGTGGCGGGAAGCCTCGATATTTCATACGATCCCGATGCACGCGGCCCCGCGCCTTTCGTTTTTATTGCGACGCCGCAGGCTGGACGCACGATCGACGAACTTGAAAAGGCGCTGAACGAATCCTTACACCACCTGGCGCGAAAGGGGCTTTCTGCGGTTGATGTGAACGCGGCCAAGAAACGGCTTCGCCGCTCCGCCGTTTTCGCGCGCGACAGTCTTTTAGCGCCCGGCTATGTTTTCGGCTCGGCGCTGACGACGGGCCAGAAGGTGGCAGATGTCGAAGATTGGCCTGAGCGCATCAAGGCCGTGACGGCAGCCGAGGTCAATGCAGCATTGCGTCGATTAGTCGCCAGCAAATACCGCGTCACAGGCCTTCTGTTGCCCGACCCCAACGCCACGCCGGAAGAGCGTGCAAAGGCGCAAAACACTGCGCCCAGCCACGAAATGGGGATACGATGAAGCCGATCAATTGCTTCACCTCGGTTAAAGGAATGACGCGAAGCAAGAAACGCGTTCCTCTCCCCTTGCGGGAGAGGATAGAAATCGTTAGCGAGCGTTCTTGCGCGAGCTTACGATTTCTTGGTGAGGGGTCAATCTATAGCTTTGATACCCCTCACCAAGAAAACCTAAGTTCACTTCCCCCGGATCAAGACCGGGGGTCGTTCACTAAGGTTTTCTATCCTCTCCCGCAAGGGGAGAGGAATCCCTTAGTCCAGCTTGCCCTTCAATTTAACAAGCTGGTTTTTCTCGCTCTGATCCTTTTTTTAGCGCTGTGCGCCACGGCGCAGGCTGTCGCCCCCCGCGTCGAAGAAGTCACCAGTCCCGGCGGGATCACAGCTTGGTTGGTGCGCGATAGCAAACTGCCGTTGATTGCGCTGCGTTTCGCCTTCAAGGGCGGCGTGGAGCAGGACCCCGAAGACAAACAAGGCCTCGCCATGCTGACGGCGTCTTTGCTGACGGAAGGCGCAGGCGCATATGATGCCGACGCGTTTCAGCAAAAACTGGCCGACCAGTCTATTCAGCTGAACATAACCGCAGGCCGCGACGCTATTACGGGCGAGATGAAAACGCTTCGCGCGACGCGCGCGAAGGCGTTTTCCCTGTTGCGCCTCGCCTTGCTCAAGCCGCGCTTCGATGCAGAGGCCGTCGAACGCGCGCGCGGCCAGCAGCTCACGGCTTTGCGTTTCGGCCTTGGCAATCCTTCATGGCAGGCGCGGTATGCTTTGTTTTCGCATTTGTTCGCCGGGCATCCTTACGATAGGCGCAGCCTCGGTTCGACAAAAACGCTTCAAAGCCTGACGCGCGATGACATACGCGATTTTGCCGCGCGTCACTTCGCGCGCGATAATTTGGTGGTCGCGGTAACAGGCGATATCGCGCCCGAAGAACTGGCCAAAGAACTTGACGGCCTTTTTGGCGCGTTGCCAGCGCGTGCGCAACTGACGCCTGTGGCCGAAACCGTCTGGCCGGAAAAAACGGAAACAATCCTCATTCCGCGCGAGGGCACGCAAACGGAAATGCTGTTCGCGCTACCGATGCCTAAACGCGACGATCCTGATTGGTACGCTGCCGAGATTGCGAATTACATTCTGGGCGGCGGCGGGTTTTCATCGCGCCTCATGCATGCCGTGCGCGACGAAAAAGGGCTGACGTACGGCATCAACACAAGTTTGGCTCCGATGGATCATGCCGCGTTGCTTGTAGGCAAAGCCGCCACGGATAACGCCAAGGCAGGCGAGGCGTGGAACCTCGCACAGCAGGTGTGGCGCGGCTTTTACGAGCAAGGTGCTTCGGATGATGAAATAAATGCGGCCAAGGATTATCTGACGGGCGCATTGCCGCTGGAGATGACGTCCACCGACGCCATTGCCTCCGTGCTTCTCGATATGCAGTTGCAGCATCTGGGTCGGGATTATCTCGACCGGCGCGACGCGTTAATCCGGCATGTGAGCGCGGAAGACGTGCGGCGCGTGATCAAGCGTTGGTTCGATCCGGCGCGATTGAATCTCGCCGTCGTCGGCGAACCGGAGGGCATCGCGCCAAACGTCACGCAAGAACAAGTGCGGGAGTGATCATGAGCGGCAAACCAACCGAAACACCCGAATGGAAAACACTTCAAGCGCATCAGGCCAAAATGCGCGGCGTGAGCTTGCGCGATTTGTTTGCTGCCGACCCCGACCGCGCGGCGCATACCACGCTGGCTCTGGACGGCCTGAGTGCCGATTTTTCCCGCACGCACATTACGGCTGAGACTATCGGGCTATTGGTGAAACTGGCTGAGGCGCAAGGGCTGGAAGCATGGCGCGAAAAACTTTTTCAAGGATATAAAATCAATAATACGGAAAACCGCGCCGTTTTGCATACGGCGCTACGCAGCATTTCCAATCAACCCGTGATGGTCGACAGCCGCGACGTGATGCAGGACATCCGCGCCTTGCATAAACGCATGGCCGAGTTCACGCGCAATGTGCGCGAAGGGCAATGGCTGGGGGCTACAGGCAAGCCGATCGAACATGTCGTTAACATCGGCATCGGCGGCTCCGATCTCGGCCCGCGGCTGGCGGTGAGCGCACTGCGGTCTTTTGCATCCGGCCCGAAGGTCCATTTCGCGGCGAACGCGGACGCCGCGGATTTGCTGGACGTTTTGCAAGGCCTCGATCCGGCCGTGACTCTGTTCGTCGTTGTGTCCAAAACATTTACGACGCAGGAAACACTGCTTAACGCGCAAACGGCGCGGCGGTGGCTCGCAAACGCATTAGGCGAAGCGGCTGTGGCGAAACATTTCGTCGCCGTTTCCACCAATCTTGCGGCTGTTGCGCAATTCGGCATTGCCGAGGCCAACATCTTCCCAATGTGGGATTGGGTTGGCGGGCGATTCAGCTTGTGGTCGTCCGTGGGGCTTTCCATCGCGCTTGCCACCGGCTGGGACAATTTCAAGGCGCTTTTGGCAGGCGCCGCGGCGATGGACGCGCATTTTCTCTCAGCACCGCTCGATCAGAACATGCCCGTGCTTTTGGGGCTTGTGGGCGTGTGGTACCGCAATTTTTGGGGCACGCACGCGCACGCCGTTTTGCCCTACTGCGAGCTCTTTCGCGAACTGCCGCGCTATCTCCAGCAGCTTGAAATGGAGAGCAACGGCAAATCCGTCACGCGTGACGGCGAGCCCGTGGATTACGCGACGGCTCCGGCGTTGTTCGGCGAATGCGGAACAATCGGCCAGCACAGCTTTCACCAGTGGCTGCATCAGGGAACGGATATCACGCCCGCGGATTTCATTGGCGTGCGGGAAGACGATTTGGCGCAGCCCGAACACCACCGAATCCTGTTGGCCAATCTCGCGGCGCAGACGCAAGCGTTGATGGAAGGGCGGCAGGAATCCGATCCGCACAAATGCAATCCGGGCAACAGGCCGAGCGTCACGTTATGGATCGATAAACTCGATCCGCATCATTTGGGCCTGCTTCTGGCGCTCTACGAACACAAAGTTTTCACGCAAGGCGTCGTCTGGAACGTCAATTCCTTCGACCAATGGGGCGTGGAGTTGGGGAAGAAGCTGGCGAAGAAGGCGCTTTCCTAAAATATAAACGTCATTCCGGACAATTTTGTATTCGACACGCCAAGCCCCCGGACTTGATCCGGGGGCGCAGGCGGGGCGAAACAAAATTGATCCGGAATCCAGTTTCTCTATTCGCAAGGCCGCACGTGCGGAAAACGTGACTGGATTCCGGATCAGCTTTCTTTCGTCGCGCCTCGCGCGCCGAAAAGAAAGCTGTCCGGAATGACGTTCTTTTTTAAAATTTTTAATCCCCAAACGGGTCCCTGACCACAATCGTATCATCACGTTCGGGGCTGGTGGAGAGAAGCGTCACGGGCGCTTCGATCATTTCCTCAAGTCGCCGCACGTATTTGATCGCGCGGGCAGGCAAATCGGCCCAGGTGCGCGCGCCGCGCGTGCTTTCGTCCCAGCCCTTCCATGTTTCGAACACGGGCTCCACGGCGGCCTGCGCCAGAGGATTGGCGGGCATGTGGTCGATCAGCTTGCCATTCAGTTTATAGGCCTTGCAGATTTTCAATTCCTTCAATCCATCCAGCACGTCGAGCTTCGTGAGCGCGATGCCGTCGATCCCGCCGACCTTCACCGCTTGCCGCACCAGCACGGCGTCGAACCAGCCGCAGCGGCGCTTGCGGCCCGTGACGGTGCCGAACTCCTTGCCGCGCTCGCCGATCCGCTCGCCGATCTCGCCTGTGTCTTCCGTCGGAAAAGGGCCGGAGCCGACGCGCGTCGTGTAGGCTTTGCAGATGCCAAGAATGCGTCCCAACGTTTTGGGGCCGACGCCCGATCCCGCCGCAGCCTGTCCGCCGACGGTATTGCTGGACGTGACGAATGGATACGTGCCGTGGTCGATGTCCAGCATCGCGCCTTGCGCGCCCTCGAATAGCACAAGCTTGCCGTCCTTGCGCGCCTGCTCCAGCCGTTGCCAGACGACGGCGGCGTAAGGCAAAAGGCGCGGCGTAATTTCAAGAAGCTTCTTATGCAGTTCAACTGCGTTGATTTCTTCCGCGCCAAAGCCGCGCAACAGCGCGTTGTGATGAACAAGAAGCGTTTCGATTTTCGCGCGCAGCAATTCCGGCTCCGCCAGATCGCATAACCGGATCGCGCGGCGCGCAACTTTGTCCTCATAGGCGGGCCCGATGCCGCGCCCCGTCGTGCCGATTTTACCAGCGCCGCTCGCGGATTCGCGTGCGCGATCCACGGCGCCATGCATGGGAAGAATAAGAACGCAATTTTCGGCGACGATGAGATTTTCAGGCGTTACCGTGACGCCTTTTCCGCGTATCGCGTCGATTTCCTCCAGAAGCGCCCAAGGATCGACCACAACGCCGTTGCCGATGATGGACAACTTGCCGGGCCGCACGATGCCAGACGGCAAAAGTTTGAGTTTATATTCCACACCGTCGATGACGAGCGTATGCCCCGCGTTATGCCCGCCTTGAAAACGCACCACGACATCGGCACGCGACGACAGCCAATCGACGATCTTGCCTTTACCCTCATCGCCCCACTGGGCGCCCACGACGACGACGTTTTTCATATTAGAGGTTGGGGGTTAGGGGTTAGGGACTAGGGAAACATCACCTTATGTAAATCATACTTGGCTTAAATGCGAAAGGCTGTAGTTTGCCCTAACCCCTAACCCCTAACCCCTAACCCCTAACCTTCATGTCCCCCATCCGCTCAACCTACGACTGGATTTTGAAGCAGGCCGAAGGGCCGGCGGCAAGCGCCGTGCTGTTCGCGCTGGCGTTCGCGGAAAGCTCGTTTTTCCCGATTCCCCCCGATGTGATGCTGCTGCCGATGGCCATTGCGAATCGCGAGCGCGCCTATCGTTTTGCGCTGATCTGCACGGTGGGCTCGGTGCTGGGCGGCTTGCTGGGCTATGCCATCGGCGCGTTTTTGTACGACAGCATAGGTCTATGGATCATCGACACGTATCACCTGCAGGCGGGGTTCCAGCGTTTTCACGATCAGTTCAACGAATGGGGCGTTTGGATCATCCTCGCCAAGGGCCTGACCCCCATCCCGTTCAAACTGGTGACGATTGCAAGCGGCGTGGCGCGCCTTAACCTTGTTTCGTTTGTTCTGGCGGCAGCTGCGACGCGCGGGGCGCGGTTTTTTCTCGTGGCGTTTCTTGTCCGCCGCTACGGCGCGCCGATTCGCGTGTTTGTCGAAAAGCACCTGACGTGGGTCGCGCTGGGGATTTTGGCGGCGATTGTGTTGGGGTTTTGGGTGGTGTTAAGGTAAAAAAATTTTGTTTTGAGAAGGAGCACCAAATGTGGGAACCAGCACCGAAATATCCGTTTCAAGATTTTATAGAAAGAGGAAGGGGATTTTTGAAAAGACAACCTGGAACCCCCAGCTGGATGTATCCAAATGTTGAGTTGGATCCAAACGGACACCTTCACCGTACAACAACATTCCGACCAAACAAAAAAATAAAACTACCAGAATTTCAAGTGTGATTTACGTTAATTACTTCCTGCACAAACGGCACCGTAATTTTCCGTCCTGCCTCCAGCGCTGCTTGATCCAAAAGATTGACCGTTTCGCGCACGGCAACGCCAGTGCGTTCCAGACGTGACGCCAAGTATTCGATCACTTCCGTATCCACCAATAACTGACGATCGCTGAATTGCTTCATCAGCATGCCGCGCATGAGATCGTCGTTGGGCTCACGCAATTCGATCGCCGGACAGCTTTTCAGGCGCGATTCGATGTCCTTAAGCTTTAAGCTCCACTGCGCGGGAGGCGCTGAGGCCGTCAGCAGCAAAGGCATATGCGCCGCCTGCGTTGCGTTATAGAGGTGCTGCAACCACTCTTCGTGTTCGGGATTCCCGGCGATCCGGTCTGCGTCGTCCAGTGCCAGCGCCTTGTAAGCGGCGCGACCGCCTACGATTTCATCCGTGACATTTTCCCCAAGCTCAAGAAGCCGCGCCTTGTGTTTCTCCTGCCAAATCCTCAACAAATGTGTCTTGCCGCAGCCGGGCGGCCCGTAAAGGATCAGGCAGTGTCCGGCCCATGCGGAAGGCTCGCGCTCGACGATCCATGTGACGGCCTCGCGGTTGCTGTCCGCGATCATGAAATCGTCCGCCGACATCGCCTCGCGTAGCGGCAGGGGCAGATGATATTGCTTCATTGATAAATCGCGCTGGCTTTGTAGCGCCTCAGCGCGGCGCGGAATAGAACACCTGTCACAGCGGCGACCGGCACGGCGATCAGCACGCCCACAAATCCCAACAAGCTGCCGCCCGCGAACAAGGCGAACAAAATCCACACGGGATGCAAGCCGACGCGTCCTCCCACCAGTTTCGGCGTCAGGACATAGCCCTCAAGGCTTTGCCCGACCAAAAACACGAGAACGACAAGTCCGATGCGCGTCCAGCTATCAAATTGCGCGAGGGCCAGAACAAGACTGCTCACGCCACAGAACGTCGAGCCGACATAAGGGATGAAGGACAAAATGCCCGCGACGATGCCGATGGTCGCGCCGTATTTCAGGCCAACAAGCGTCAGGCCTATGCTGTAAATCAGGCCCAGGCACAGGCACACCAGCGCTTGCCCCCGGATAAAACCGGACAGCGTACGGTCGATTTCTTTGAGCTGGGAGCGGATCTGCTGATGATGTTTGCGCGGCAAAAAAGCATCGACGGCGCTTGTTAACCGCGGCCAGTCGCGCAGCAGGTAAAATGCGACCAGCGGCGTAATGACGACGAACTTCAGAATATCGAATAGCGCAAAACTTTCCTTGATGACGCCTTGCAAGAACGTGCCCGCCCAACTCACGGCCGTGCCCGCATATTGCCCGGCGGCGTCGCGCAATTTATCCACGTCGTCCGACGACAGAAGGGCGAGCCAATGTTCGATCCGCGGCATCACGTGCTCCCGCGCCGTCGCGATATACTCCGGCAGGGCCGCGATAAGCGCACCGAGCTGGTTTTGCAAAAGCGGCACGATCAGCAACAACAGCAATGTCACCAAAGCCACGAAACCCAACAGCACCGCAAGCGCTCCCAGGCCGCGCGGAAACTTGAGGGTGCTTAGTTTGTTCACGACGGGATTGAGAAAATAAGCAATCGTAAACGCGGCCACGAAGGGCAGCAGCATGGGTTTCAATGCCCATAAAGCCACTACGAGGGCGACAAGGGCCAGAATCCAGAAACGGTTTTGCGCAGCGCGATTTGGCAAGATGGTTGTCCTGTTTTGCTGAGGTATACTATACCAACACCTATGAGCCTGTCTTTACTTGATCTTGTAACCCCCGATTCTGCTTTGCGGCGGGCCGTTGGCGAGCAGCTTGAGGCGGCCGGCGCGTGGCAGATAGCGGCGTTCGCCACGCTCGCCGAAGCCCTGGAGGCGTGGGGCAAGCGCGTTCCGCAGGCGATTGTTCTGGACGCGGCTGCTCTTGGCCGGGAAACGGCCCGACTGGCCGAAGCCGTTCGGACTCGTTCCTTGCCAACGCCATTGTTTATTCTTGGCGATGCCGGGACTCTTGCCGATGCCGTGTTGACGGAATCGTTTTCCAAGCCATTGCGGCTTGGCCATTTGCTGGCGCGGCTGCAGTTTTACAGGCAGGTGCAAGGCGTTGACGCCGAATTCACGCTGGGCCCTCTACGGTTCGTGCCGCGCGCCCGGCAATTGACGGTGATCGCAAACGGCGATGTCATCAAGCTGACGGACAAGGAATCAGCGTTATTGGAAAGCCTTTGCCGGGCGGAAAACCCGATGCCGCGCGACGAGTTGCTAGCATCCGTCTGGGGCTATGATGGCTCGATCGATACGCATACGCTCGAAACGCATATCTATCGCCTGCGCCGGGCTGTGCCGGAAGGCCACGATCTTTTTCTTGTCGAAAACGGATGCTACCGGATTAACCCGGCGTGGCGGGCGGGATGACGAGCGCGCGACGCTGGCTCTTTGTTTTTATCGTGCTCGCGCTGGCCGGGTGCGGCGGCGCGGCGGCGCCTTCCGGCAAGCTTGTACGTCAGCATGGAGGCCCCAAGACGCGCCCCGATGCCCTAGCGGTACGCACTATCGAGCTTTCGCATCCGCAAAGCGGCGAACGCTTGAGCCTCACGTATTATCATAACGGCGCCTATGATCCTGCCGCGATGGCGGCCATCAATCACCTGTTCCGCGACCGCCATGCTAATGCGGAGAAAGAGATCGATCCCGAACTGATCGATTTTCTGGTCGATATCCGCACGCGCCTTGCCTTGCCGACGACCGTCGTTTTCGAGATTTTGTGCGGCTACCGGACGCCCGAAACCAACGCGATAATGGCGTATCAGAACAGCCAGGTGGCGAAGGAAAGCCTGCATATGTACGGCTGGGCCGTGGATTTCCGTATTCCCGACGTGAGCGGCAGCGCCATAGCCGAAGTGGCTAAAACCATGCAGCGCGGCGGCGTGTCCTTCTATCCGAGCGACAACCATGTGCACGTGGATTTGGGAAATATCCGCACCTGGCCGACAAATTCCGGGGGTAAATAATCTTAAAAGCCTTGGTAACACTTCAGTAATATTCTGCGATTAATGTATGGGCCATGTCAGTAAGTCCTGAAAATATCCTGAACTTCTGGGTCGCCGAAATCGGGCCAGATCGTTGGTTTAAAGCGGATCCAGCGCTGGATGCCATGACGCGCGAGCAATTTCTCGGCATTCACGAACAGGCGGCCAGAGGCGGCTTGAAGGAGTGGGAGGAAACGCCGGAAGGCGTGCTGTGCCTCATGCTGCTTCTTGATCAATTTCCGCGGATGATGTTCCGCGGGACTGTCCGCGCCTATGCCACGGACGAGCAGGCGCTTGAGCTGGCGCGCACGGCCATCATCCGGCACTTCGACGATCGTATCGACAAGTCGTACAAACTGCTTTTCTACCTGCCGTTCGCGCATGCCGAAAATGCCGGCGATCAGCGGCTGGCATCATTCTATATCCGCGAACGCACCAAGGAACAGGCGTGGATCGATATCTCCGAAAAGAGCTTACGCACCATCCGGCGTTTCGGGCGCTTTCCGGATCGTAACGAGGTGCTGGGCCGCGAATCGACGCCGGAAGAAACAGAATTTTTAAAAGCCGGCGGCGACGGCGCTTGAAACGCCCAATCCCGACCGCCTATCGCACCGGCCTGATGGCCGAAGCTTTATGCCGTCTGGCGTTGCGGCTCAAGGGCTATGGAATTGTGGAATCCCGCTATCGTTCGAAATTGGGGGAAATCGATATTGTCGCAGTTCGCGGGCGCACTCTTGCGCTCATCGAAGTCAAGGCGCGGCCTTCCCGTCTGGAAGCCGCCGAGGCGATAAGCCCTCACCAGCGGGGCCGGCTAACCCGCGCAGCTGCGGATTTTCTCGCGCGCAATCCACGGTTCAACGGCCATATTACGCGATTCGATGTCATGCTCGTGACGCCGTGGCGCTGGCCCATGCATATTCAAAATGCGTGGGATGCTTTGGGGCGGTAGGGAGTGGGGCCAAAAAAACGTAATAGGAAAATAGTTCCACGTGAAACAAAATGAAATTAACCTTAATACAAAAACATGTGACATTTTTCCTATAGCATTTAATCGCGTTTTAAGACCCCGTGGATGGCCTCTGTCTCGTCTGGGCTGGGTGGGGTGCGGAGGCAGCCGAATAATCGCTTCAGCAAGCTCTCAGGGCACGCAAAAGGGCCTTCTATTTTCAGGGAAGGTCCCTTGATCCGATTGACTCGGATCTTAACTCTTTTTCTCTCTCGTTAACGCCCAGCCGATGACCGTCGGGTCGGCATAGGTGGGGCCGCTGACCCTCAACTGCAACGAGCGGCGCGGAGATCCATCGCCGCAATAAATGCTCGGCTCCAGGCTGAGGCCGCCGTGATCGACGCGCAGCCGCCAACCGCTGTTGGACGGCGTGCGTAACAGGGCTGCCTGACCACCCTGCACCAGCGAGGCCTGCACGGAGGGATGCAAATGCCAGCGCAGAGTAAAATCGCGCCCCGGCGTGCCGGACAGCGCCTCGCGCCCAAACAATTCGTCGCCTTCCGCCGTCAGGCTGAGCACGCGGTGATGGGCGACACGGAAAGGCCCCACATAACCGTCATGCATGGCCTCGACGTGATGCACGCCGTCCTGTTCATAGCGCTGCGCCGTCACGCTATCAGGCCGATGGCCGATGCCGCCGTCCGGCAGAACCTCGCAGGCGTTCGTGTCGGCCAGCGTCAAGGTGCTGTGCGCCGCTGTCGCCGCCAAAGCGCTGCGCCAGGCGGGATCGTCTTCCGGGCTTGCGCCGCAGTTGACGATGAGCCGTTCGCGCCCGACGCTGAATTCGAAACTGAGCAAACCGGCGTGCGCGGCCGCGTCGTAAGGCGCAGGCGGCGGCGCGCCGACATCGACCAGAAGCAGGCTGCGTCCCGCCGTCACACGTTCATAGCCGGTTTGAGGCAGGCGGCGCAGCACGCGCCCGCGCGCCGATGAGAGCGTAAGGACGGCGTCCATCTCAAGGCCGCTGGATTCGCTTCCGCCATTGAATAACGCCAATCCGCCGTCGCCGTGCCGGAATAATTTAAGCGCAGGAACCATGCGCTCGATCGCCGTCGTTAATTCGTGCGGCACCTCCATTTGCGCCGCGCGCAGTGACGCCCGTATGTCGATGAGATTGCGGAGCATGTCCATCTGTGCGCAGGGATTGCGCGAGATGGGCCCGCCATCGGGCAGGATTTCCGCCGCAAGCTGGCGCTTCAAAAGATCGAGCGCAAGGCTGAGCGCCTTGTTGCCTTCCAACAATCCGAGGCCCGCATAAACAAGTCCCTTGATCGCGCGCAAATGCGCCGGGCCCGTTAACGTATCCGGCATGACGCGCAGCAAATGCCGCATTTGCCGCGTCATGCTGGCGAGCAGGCAAGCCTGGAATTCCAGCGAGGCGCCCGCGCTATAAAAATCAAAAAACAGAATCCAGTTCGCCAGCCGTTCGCCAAGCACATCCGGCGCCCAGGAATCTTCCTGCCAGCGGTCGTGGCGGAGCAGCCAGTCTTCAAGCAGCGTTAGTGCCTTCCGGCGCGCCGCATCCGTTCCGACGGCCCGCAGGTCGCGCAAAAAGCCGTGGGTTGCCAGATGCTGTTTTTTCGCCGAGCTGGTGGGGTTGTCGTCATCGAACAAATCGGCGCGGCTTGCGATGAGCGCTTGCCCGGCTTCGGCGTCGCCCGGCCACGGATCGGCAAGCGACAGGCGCAGATTTTCCGGCACAGGCCCCTGTTCGAGCAGTAGGCGATAGGCCGGGTTGCTGTAAACCGCGGCGCGCGCCTTGCGCCGTATGAGATGGAAGAGTTTTGCTGGCCCTGCCATGCTCATCTAGCCGCGCAATTGCGCCAGATTGACTGCGTACTGCGAAGGGCCGCCCTTGAATCCGGCCGTGCCGGCCACCAGAACGTCAGCTCCCGCGGCAACGGCTTGTTTGGCCGTGTCGCTGTTAATGCCGCCGTCCACTTCGAGATCGATGGCGCGGCCCGAAGCGTCGATGAGTTTGCGCAACGCTTTTATTTTCTCAAGCTGCGACGCGATAAACGCCTGCCCGCCGAATCCCGGATTGACGCCCATCACCAGCACGAGGTCGATATCGCCCAGCACGGGAAGCACGGCATCAATCGGCGTCGCGGGATTGAGCGCGACACCCGCCTTCTTGCCTTGCGCTTTGATGAGCTGAATCGTGCGATGCAAATGCGGCCCGCTTTCAGGATGCACGGTGATGATGTCGGCTCCGGCCGTTGCAAAATCCGCGATATATGGATCAACAGGTGCAATCATTAAATGCACATCGAACGTTTTGGCGCTATGCGCGCGCAGCGCTTTGACGACACTTGGCCCGATTGTGATATTCGGCACGAAATGCCCGTCCATGACATCAATGTGGATGTAATCAGCTCCCGCAGCGTCGATCGCGCGAACCTCTTCCCCCAGTTTGGAAAAATCAGCGGACAAGATGGACGGGGCGAGGCGGAGCATCAGAGGTTAGGGGTTAGGGGTTAGGGGTTAGGGGTTAGGGCATATTAAGGCCTGTTTCAGCATTAGGGAACCCTTGGGTTTTATCCCAAGCTATGTTTCCCCAACTCCTAACCCCTAGCCCTGAATTCTCGCCGCATAAAATCCGTCAATTCCGCCATATTCCGGCCAGTGGCAGGGCAGGCAGCGCAGGTCGCCTTGGGGGGTTATGAATTCGGCGCAGCCTCCTATTTCATCGGGCGTTATCGGCTGGCGCTTGAGGTTGGGATGGCGTTGCAAAAGGGCTTCGATCTGCTTTTCTGCTTCTTCTTGCTGCAAGGAACATACGGCGTAGACGAGCGTGCTTCCGGGGGCGAGGATTTCGATGGCGTGATCCAGAAGCTTTTTCTGCAATTCGGCCATGCGCGCGACGTCCTCAGGATGCTTCAGGCGCAGAATATCGGGATGGCGGCGAATGGTTCCGGTGGCCGAACACGGCGCATCGAGCAAAACGAAATCAACCTTGGTTTTTGGCGCGTAATTCAGCGCGTCTTGACAGACAATTTCGGCCTCCAGTTTTGCGCGTGCCAGATTTTCCTTCAGGCGTTGCAATCGTTTTGCCGAGCGATCCACGGCGATCACATGCGCGCCTGCGGCGGCCAGCTGCATCGTTTTGCCGCCGGGCGCGGCGCACAAATCCACAACTGTTTTCCCGCGCACGTCGCCGAGCAATTTGACCGGCAGCGCTGCAGCGGCGTCTTGTATCCACCATGCGCCTTCGGCGAATCCGGACATTTCAGAAATGGGCGTCGAGCCATCTGTTCGTAAACTTCCCGTCGGCAATAAACGCGCTTTAAGTTTTTCGGCCCATGCTGCGGCATCGGATTTAACGGTGATATCCGTCAGCGCTTCGCCGAGATTGGCCTCGGCGATTTTTCGCGCCATCGCTACGCCATAAGCCTGGCGCCAACTCAGCCACAGCCAGCCGGGGGTGTTGAGGCGCGCGGCGTCCTGCTTTGCGATATGCGTTTTGCCCTCGCGCGTCAGGCGGCGCAGAACAGCGTTGATGAGGCCCTTATAGGGCGCCGTGGCATTGCTTTGCGCCGCGAGCGTCACGATAGTGTCCACGGCGGCGTGCGAAGGCGTTTCCAGAAAAAGAATCTGCGCCGCGCCAAGGCGCAACAAATCCTGCGCTCCGGCTTTCAGTTCTTGAGGTTTATCGAGGCAGGCTTGAATCGCGTCGTCGATCTGCCCAAGTCTGCGGAGCGTCATGGCGACCAGCGCATGAACAAACCCGCGATCGCGTTTTTCGAGTTTTTTCAGCGCTTCATTGCGTTCCAGCGTTTCGTCAAATGGCTGACGTTTACGCGTTACAGCTTGCAGCAGGTCGAAGGCAATAGCGCGGGATTGAACGGCATTCGGCATTCGGGATTCGGCATTCGGGGAAACCCCCTTTTTCTTCTCCGAATGCTTCTTCACGACTTCCTGTCCACCACGAACCGAGCCACGTCTTCGAGATTTTTGGCGCGGCCGTCGAAAACGCCCAGGTGGTTGATCGCTTGCTCGACAAGAAGGGTTGCTTGCTTGCGGGCGCGTTCGAGGCCGAGGATGGTCACGAAAGTCGCCTTGCCGGCTTTGGCGTCAGCGCCGACAGGCTTGCCGGTTTCGGCCTCGGTTCCTTCGGCGTCCAGCAGATCGTCGATGATCTGAAAAGCCAAACCTAAATCGTGCGCATAGGCGCGCAGCGCGCCGAGGTGTTGCGCCGAAGCCTTACCGAGGATGCCGCCCGCCTCGGCTGAAAAGGCGATGAGCTCGCCCGTTTTCATGCGCTGCAGGCGCGTGATGGCGCCGATATCGAGCTTCGCGCTTTCTGCGATGAGATCGAGCATCTGGCCGCCCACCATGCCGGAAGCGCCTGAAGCCTTAGCCAACGCGGTCACCAGATTGCAGCGCACCTTGGGGTCTTCGTGCGTGCGCGGATCGGCCAGAATCTCAAACGCGAGGGTCAACAACGCATCGCCCGCCAGAATGGCTGTGGCCTCGTCGTACTGTTTATGCGTTGTGGGCCTGCCGCGGCGCAGATCGGAATTGTCCATCGCGGGCAGATCGTCATGGATCAGCGAATAGCAATGCACGCATTCCACGGCGGCTGCCGCGCGCAGCGCGCAATCTTCGCTCACGCCGAACAACTGCGCCGAATTCAGCACCAGAAACGGCCTGAGCCGCTTGCCGCCGCCGAGCGCGCCGTAACGCATGGCCTCGAACAATTTCTGCTCCGCGAAATCGGATTTGGGCAGGATGCGCTCAAGGGCTTCGGTAACGGCGGATGCTGCGTGCGTCATCGCAGCGGCAAGAGTCGGGCTGACGGAGGGCATGGAGGAGTCCGCTATGAGGTTCAGGTTTTGAAGGGAGACAAGCCGGGCTCGCCGTTGTCGGTTATGGTAATCTTCTCGATACGAAGCTGGGCTTCGCGCAATTTGGTTTCGCAATGCCGTTTGAGCAACGCGCCGCGCTCGTATGCGCCGATAGCGTCGTCGAGTTTGGCCTTGCCGTCTTCGAGTTGCCGGACAAGTTTTTCCAGCTCGGCCAGAGCTTCTTCGAAGCTCATTTTGGCGATGTCGGGCGGTAGTGGTAACTTAGGCTTGTCCATGCCCGGACTTTAAGCCTATCCCGGTGCGCGGGGCAAGGGCTTGAGCGCGAGGTGCCTCACTGCAGAGAAAATGACAAAACGCTTGCATTACAATGACTTTAATCTAAATCTGCCGCGCATTAGCATTTACGAATCAGGAACTTCACCGCCATGCCGCATACCGTTGCACTTAGGAAAGCCTTTTCGTTTCTCGCCCTGTTTATGGCCGTTATTTTCATCTTTTCGGCGCTTTTGCCGACCGCTGCCGAGGCCAAGGTGCGCCATAAGCATCATGCCCATGGCAGAAAACACCATCACGCGCTGCCGGTCGCTGCCGACGCGCTCTATGCCGATATCGTGATCGAGGCCCGGACGGGCCGTGTTTTGCATGAAGTGAATGCCGACAGACCGCGCCACCCGGCTTCGCTGACCAAGATGATGACGCTTTACCTGACGTTTCAGGCATTGGAGGCGGGCAAACTGCGACTTGACCAACGGCTGCCGGTGTCGGCCACGGCCGCCAAGCAATCCCCCTCGAAGCTCGGATTACGCAGGGGGCAAAGCATTCGCGTGGGCGACGCCATTTTGGGCGTGGTGACAGAGTCCGCTAACGATGCCGCCGTCGTGCTGGCCGAGGCTATGGGCGGCAGCGAAACCCGTTTCGCGCAGATGATGACGCGGCAAGCCAAAACGCTGGGCATGAAACAAACTACCTTCCGCAACGCTTCCGGCCTGCCCGATCCCGGCCAGATTACGACGGCGCAGGACATGGCCGTTCTGGCTCACGCGCTCATCTATCACTACCCCCAGTTTTATGCCTTTTTCAGCCACGAGACTTTCGCTTATGGCCGCGTGACGTATCACAATCACAATCACCTGATGGAGCGTTACGACGGCATGGACGGGATCAAAACCGGGTACGTTCGCGCCTCCGGCTTTAATCTGGTGGCTTCGGCGACACGCGGCAATCTGCGCCTCATCGGCGTGGTGTTTGGCGGCCGTTCGACGGTGTCGCGGGACAACCAGATGGCCCAGCTTCTCGATCAGGGATTCGCTATGAGTGGCGCGAAAGAACCGCCAGTCATTCATCAGGCTCAGACTCAGACTCAGGTCGAGGCGCAAGGCGATGGCAGAGACATCCCGGACAACAGTGCGGTTGCCTTGCCGACAAAGGTTGCCACGGTTGCTGCGCCACCGCCTCACGCGCCCGCCGTCGTCGCGCCCCCTCGAATTGAAAAAGCGCCTGTCGCCGCCGATACGGGCGCTTCGAAAGCGGCTGAGGAAGCGCCGGCTCCGGCGGATTGGGGGATTCAGATCGGTGCCTACAATGACCCCAATTCAGGCCGATTGGCGCTGGCCGCGCTAGCGCGGAATATGCCGTCATCGGTCGGCGAGGCCGAGCAGATCCTGCAGAAAGTGACGTCCAGCGACGGCTCCGTCATCTACCGCGCGCGTTTCGAGGGGTTCGAGCAAAGAGTCGCGCGATCTATTTGCGCTTACATGACGCAGCATGGCCAGAGCTGCCTTGTGATCGCGCCGGGGCAGTAAGAGGCAATACCTGATCTAATACACAAACATGGCTTGTGCCATTGGGACTCCCATCGTGATGCCCTTCATTGTACGCTTAGCCTCTTCGGGCTCAATGCGTGGGAACTCTTCTGACATTACCACTTTGTCAGATATACGGCCCAAAAGGAAAGCGGTTGTATCAAGAAAAAGCTTTATAAATTCCCCCCCATTATCAGGATGTAGAAGTTTCGCCTCCACAAGCTTAATACGCAGCGTATTATCCCAGTCCGCATAGGGATAAGACCAAAAATTTACTTGGTCCCTATTCATCCTGCTAATCATTTTATCCATCAGCGTATTCGTATCGTCCGGAAAGTCCAGTAGGAAGGAGTAACGCGATCCATAACGGCCCGCAAATTCTTCGGCGCATCTAACAAATTTGGAAAACAGTTCGTTGTCAGGCGCACCCCAAAGAGCAGCAGCGTCCGCTGTTTCCTTGACGAGATTATAGAAACGGATTTTCCGGAGATTGAAAATACGAATTTCTTTGGTATCACAATACGGTCTAGCTATGGGGATATCGGCTATTCTCTCATAGTCCTTTTCGGCATCAGCGAGAGTCGGATTAGCTTCTGCCCACCGAGAAAATTCCTCTGCTGCAGAAAACCAATAGTAAAGAACCATAAGCTTAGCCGTTTCCTGAGCGCTTGCCGCAAATCCTTCATCTTCGGAATGATCCTGCATTTTTCTTGCTCTCGCAAAAATCGATTGGGAGCACAATAAATGGCTAAGAATGCTTTCAGAAGAGGAATCTATGGTTAATTAAGGATAGGCATCAGATAACCCCTAACCATCATAACTAACCAAACTCGTCACCGGCACATCGAGCTTCGCGCGGCCTTTGAGAAAATCCAGTTCGATGATGAAGGCGGCGCGGGTGATAAGGGCTCCCATCCGGCGCGCCAGGGAAATTGCCGCTGCGGCCGTGCCGCCCGTGGCGAGCAGGTCGTCAAGGAGCACGGCGCGCTGACCCGATTGCAAAACATTCTCTTGTATTTCGATCGTGTCGGTGCCGTATTCCAGCGCATAGTCGTGGGAAGCCGTTTTGCCCGGCAGCTTGCCTTTTTTCCGCACCATAATGCAACCGACGCCAAGCACTGCCGCCAGAGGCGCCGCCACCAAAAAGCCCCGCGATTCGACACCCAGCAAAACGTCAGGGCGTTCGGGCCGGACGGCATCCGCCAGACGCGATATGGTTTCCTGCCAGGCAGGGCCGTGCGCCAAAAGCGTCCCGATATCGTAAAAGAGGATGCCTGGTTTCGGGAAATCCGGCACGCCGCGAATATGGGTTTTTAGATCCATAGGGTCTGTCCTCATAAATCAGATGGGTTCTGCGCGAGCGAAAAAGTCGATCCGGCTACGAAAAAAGCGAAGAGCGTAGCGGTGCTACGGTCAAGCTTTTTGAGGCAGTCGGGCGACTTTTTCGCCGCGCCCTTCGGGTTTGATCAGGATGAAAAATGGCGTTGTCAACTTCGCTCGCTGTAGATTAACTGCAGCTTCGCTCGTTTCCTAGCCCTTTTTCATCCTGATCAAACAGAACCTCATTTGATTTATGAGGACAGACCCTAGTTGAAACTCCAGAGAAAGACGCCTAACGGTTAATAAGATTCTTACCAAAACGCACAAAAAAGCGTAACATTAATAATTAGACAAACCTTTCCGCCGATAATCGGTATATAATTAAAGTTCCTAGGCGTATTGCGGCCCGAAGAGCGAGAGGGGGTGGAGATGGCATCGCATCTGTCGAAAGCCGACGTCGATCGTTTGATGGTCGAATCTTCGCCGCTTGTGCGGGCGGAAGTCGCCGGTAAACTCGCGCAGGAAATAGACAGCCCCCGCCTGACCGAAAGCGAACTGAACCTTGCCCACGATATCGTGCGGCTGATGGCGAAGGACATCGAAGTTTCCGTGCGTCAATCGCTGGCCCAAAGTTTGCGCCATGCCGTACGTCTGCCGCACGATGTCGCAGTGCAACTGGCCAACGATGTCGAGACGGTGGCGCTGCCCGTTCTTGAGAATTCGATGGTTTTATCGGACGCTGACCTGATCGACATTGTCGCCAGAGGCTCGGCGTTGAAGCACCAGGCCATCGCGGGCCGGCAGGGCGTTTCGGAGAAGGTATCGGAAGCGCTGATTACAACGGCGGGCGAGCAGGCCGTAACGACGTTGATGAACAACGTCACAGCCCAGATCACCGAGCAAAGCCTCAGCAAGGCCATGGACCGGTTCCAGGCCAGCGAGAACGTCAAGGAAGCCATGGTCAAGCGGGAGACTCTTCCCGTCACGGTGGCGGAGCGGTTGTCGGTCCTGGTGTCCGAGCGCCTGAAAGACTACCTGGTGGCGCACCACGAGTTGTCGCCGTCGGTGGCCTCCGATCTGGTTTTGCAAAGCCGCGAACGCGCCGTCATCGGCCTGGCCGCCGGGCATAGCGAGCAGGACATCGAAAAGATGATCTTGCAAATGTATCACAACCGGCGCTTGACGCCGACCATCGTGCTGCGCGCCTTGTGCATGGGCGATCTGGCCTTTTTCGAGATGGCGTTGTCTGTCATGTCCAACGTGCCGCTGGTCAACACGCGCATTCTTATTCACGACGCCGGCCGGCTGGGCCTCAAGACGCTCTGCGAAAAAGCGGGAATACCCGCGAATATGCAATCCATTGTGCGCGGCGCGCTGGATGTCGTGCATGAGACGGAGCTTGACGGCGGCATGCATGACATGGCGCGCTATCGCGCCCGCGTGATCGAACGCGTCCTGACTCAGTTTGAGGACATTCATTCCGACGACTTCGATTATCTCATCACGAAGCTTGGCGACATGATGACGGCGGCAGCTGTGGCCGACGTCGTCGCGGAGATATAAAAACCTTTACCGCGAATAGAATTCGATGACGAGATTCGGTTCCATCTGAACCGGATACGGCACATCGCCCATCGCGGGGGCGCGGACGAAAGTGCCCTTCATTTCCTTGTGATCGACGGAAACGTAGTCCGGCACGTCGCGCTCGGCGAGCTCCGCCGCCGCGAGCACGGTGGCGAACTGCTTGGCTTTGCCCCGTACTTCGATCGTGTCGCCATCTTTCACCTGATAGGAGGCGATGTTCACGCGCTTGCCGTTCACAAGAATGTGGCCGTGGCTGACAAGTTGCCGCGCGGCGAAAACCGTCGCGACGAATTTCATACGATAGACGACGGCGTCCAAACGGCGTTCGAGAAGCTGGATCAGGTTTTCGCCGCTGTCGCCCTTGCGGCGCATGGCTTCCTCGTAATAGCGGTGGAATTGCCGCTCGCCGACGTTGCCGTAATAGCCGCGCAGGCGTTGCTTGGCGAGCAACTGCACGCCGAAGTCCGAAGGCTTCGAGCGGCGCTGGCCATGTTGGCCGGGCTTGTAATCGCGGCGGTTGAGAGGGCTCTTGGGACGGCCCCAGAGGTTGACGCCCAAATGGCGGTCGATTTTATGCTTGGATTCCAGGCGCTTGGTCATAACGGTTTCCTTTTTGGTGGCCGCTTTGCGGCTTGTTGTCCCGATAGTTCAGCCATCCGTGAAGTTCACGCCGGTGACGGGGCGGCTCCTTAACGAGCCGTCCGCATTCTCAGGAAGAGCGGGGGTTATAGCGATTATCGCCGAGAAGAGTCAACATCACATCATCAGCAAATAAACCCCCAAAGCCGCGCGGTAGATGATAAACGGCCAGGTGCTCATGCGTTCCAGGAATTTGAGCAGTCCCCATATGGCGAAGAAGGCTGAAATCGATCCGGATACGAGGCCGACGCCGAGGATCGACCAAACATGCAGGCTCAAATCAAGGTGCGCTAGCACCCAAATTTCCTTGATGCCAGCCAGCGCGATTGCCGGAACGCCAAGCAGGAACGAAAAACGCGCGGCGTCTTCTCGCTTGAATCCCAAAAACATCGCAGCGGTCAAAGTCGAGCCTGAGCGCGATACGCCCGGAATAAGCGCGCCTGCTTGCGCGAGCCCTACGACAATCGCATCGATCAGCCGCACGCCCGCAAACGCGCGTTTGTGCCTTGCGATGACTTCGGCCAATCCAAGCAATATAGCCATGCCAAGCGAGGAATACCCGATGACGGACAACGACCTTAAGGGCGAATGGCATTGATTGAGCAATGGCGCCAGAGCGATGCCGGCAACGACAATCGGAATCGTGGCCAGCACGATACCCAAGGACAACCGAAAGGCGGGATCGCGATAATCGCGCCGGGCAATCGCCTTGAAAGTGGAACCGGCAAGCCCCCGAATATCGGAAGCAAAATAAGTTACAACCGCAAGCAATGCCGCGAGTTGCATCGCCGCCGAAAAGGCCGAGCCGGGGTCATTCCAGCCCAACAGCGCCGGAACGACGCGCATGTGCGCGGTTGATGAGATCGGCAAAAGCTCCGTTATGCCCTGTATCACGCCAAGAAAAACGGCCTGACCGTAACTCAGCGCCGCAAACCCGACATCGACGCTGCCACTGCAATTTTCCAACATGCGCACTCCCTCAGCAGGCGTCATGCCAGCGAAGGCTGGCATCCCATTTTCTGTTTTTTTGACCCCAGAAAAAAGAAATGGGACCCCAGCCTTCGCTGGGGTGACGGTACCCTTTTTCGTGAATTGATCTTGTATCCCAAACCCACACCATTTGACCCGCAAAATCAATCGTGTAGATTGGCGCTGGACGGCATGAGAAAGAGGCGCCAATGAACACCGAAAATTCTTCCGCTCCTTTGACGGGCCAGCTTCTGGCGGGCAAGCGTGGCTTGATCTTGGGCGTGGCGAATGATCGTTCTCTGGCCTGGGGCATAGCCCAGGTTGCGGCAGCGCATGGCGCGGAACTGGCGTTTACTTACCAGGGCGATCCTCTTTTGAAGCGCGTCAAGCCGTTGGCCGAATCGGTGGGCGCGAAAATCATCTTGCCATGCGATGTGACGGATGAGGCCAGCATCGATACGCTGTTCGCCGCGATAGAAAAAGAATGGGGCAAGCTCGATTTCCTCGTCCACGGCATTGCGTTTTCGCACAAGAACGAACTGGACGGGCATTACGTCGATACCACGCGCGCCAACTTCCTGCGGACGATGGACATCTCTTGTTATTCCTTCACGGCGATGGCCAAGCGCGCCGTTCCGCTGATGCCCGAAGGCGGAAGTTTGTTGACTCTGTCCTACATCGGGGCCGAGCGCGTCATGCCGCATTACAACGTGATGGGCGTGGCCAAGGCGGCGCTTGAGGCCAGCGTGCGCTACTTGGCGGTCGATCTGGGCGGCAAAAACATTCGCGTGAATGCCATTTCCGCCGGGCCGATCAAGACGCTCGCCGCCAGCGGCATCGGCGATTTCCGCTATATTCTGAGATGGAACGAGATCAACGCGCCTTTGAAGCGCAACGTCACGACGCTGGAAGTCGGCCACAGCGCTTTGTATCTTTTGAGCGAACTGGGTGCGGGCGTCACGGGCGAAGTCCTGCACGTCGACGCCGGTTATCACAACGTCGGCATGTTAGCCGTCGACGAGGCGCAGGCGATTGTGGAGTTGATGACCAATTTTACCAACACAGCAAACGGATAAACCACATGGCCAGCAACAGCTTCGGCACCATCTTCCGTTTCACCACCTGGGGCGAGAGCCACGGGCCTGCGATTGGCGTTGTGATCGACGGTTGCCCGCCGCTCATTCCGCTGACCGAGGCCGATATTCAGCCGTGGCTCGATAAGCGCAAGCCGGGACAATCGAAGTTCACGACCCAAAGGCAGGAAACGGATCAGGTCAAAATTTTATCCGGCACATTCGAGGGGCAGACAACCGGAACGCCGATTAGCTTGTTGATCGAGAACGCCGATGTGCGTTCGAAAGACTACGACGCGATCAAAGACAAGTTCCGTCCCGGCCATGCCGATTTCACGTATCAGGCTAAATACGGCATCCGCGATTATCGCGGGGGCGGGCGCGCCTCGGCGCGCGAGACAGCGTGCCGCGTGGCGGCGGGCGCGGTGGCGCGGAAGATTCTTGGCTCGGCCATCACCGTTCGCGGCGCCGTGATCCAAATCGGCCCGCACATGATTGACCGCGCGCGCTGGAGTTGGGCCGAACTGGACAACAATTCGTTCTTTTGCCCTGACGCGGCTGCCGCGCTGGAATGGGCAAAGGCGCTTGATAAAATTCGCAAAGACGGCTCGTCCGTTGGCGCGGTCGTCGAGGTTGTCGCGTCTGGCGTGCCGGTAGGATTGGGCGATCCGGTTTATGGCAAGCTTGATGCCGAGTTGGCGCGCGCCATGATGTCGATTAACGCCGTCAAAGGCGTTGAAATCGGCGATGGTTTTGCATCCGCCGCGCAAACCGGCCCTGAAAACGGCGACGAAATGCGGAAGGGTAAAGGGGGTAAGCCGCAGTTTCTTTCCAATCATGCCGGCGGGATTTTGGGCGGCATTTCAACGGGGCAGGACATTGTTGCGCGCTTCGCCGTCAAGCCGACCAGCTCGATTCTGCAAGCGCGAAAAACCGTCGATGCGGCGGGGCGCAACGCCGAGATCAGCACCAAAGGCCGCCACGATCCTTGCGTCGGCATCCGTGCTGTGCCTGTCGGCGAAGCCATGATGGCTTGCGTGCTGGCGGACGTCCTTTTGCGGCAAAAAACCGTCGAATAGCCTTAATTAATCATCTCTAATGCTTGCTAAAAATTGGCAACTGCGCTAACCTGTGGATAAAATAGAGGGACTCTCTGCGTGGCGACCGAAGAGACGCAAAAACCGTCGTTTGACGAGTGGATTTATTGGGCTCAGGTGGTACTTGACCGCCTGACGTCGGTCGTTCACGTCTATAACAAACCGCCGCATCCGGACGCTTTTATTCCCGAAAACGAAAGACAGCTCAAGGTTTCGCAAGCCGTCGATATTCTGCGCCGCCTGCATCCGGCGACGGACGAGAACAACATTAAATTGCCACGCGGCGGTGCGTCCGCTGACAGCGCCGAAGCGCAGATTATCGCCGATATTCAGCCTTTGTTCCGCGACGTTTTGCACCGTTTGCCGTGCTGGTCGACGGATATGCAGACGTTGCTGAAATCGCCGTGGTTCGATAACTGCAACGGCCATTTTGCTAATGTTCTATTCCGCGGGCCCGGCGACCGGGAGAATGAAGGCATCGGTAGCGGCATGCCGATCCATGGCCGGTTGCCGGAAGTGATTCAGAACATGCTGGAGCGGGAAAGCATAGGCGATAGCCGCGCGCCGCGCGAGGAAAAGCCGCGCACAAGCGATCTTAAAACAAACCGCGACGAATTGTCTCGTCTGTGGACAAAAAGGAACATCTCTTCCCTTCGCTCGGCGGGAAGGATAGATTAGGGATTAGGGACTAGGGGTCAGGGGTTAGGGAAGAAAAGTTTTCAGGGCTTTTCAAAAATAGCATGATTGTATTTCCCTAACCCCTAACCCCTAATCTAGATTTATCAAGGATCACATAATGGCAACCACATACAGCCAACGCGCGCCTTTCAACGACTGGTGGTACTGGTCGGAATGTCTGGTCAAGCGTTTTCGCACCATCGCCGAAATCTACAAGGAAAACGGCGAGATCGAACGCAGCCAGCAAGCCGCGAACTGGACGAAAAAGCTGAAGGACAACTGCATGGTTCCGGTCATGGCCATGCGCAAGGGCATGAAGACCGACGAGGAAAAAGCAAACGTCAAAAAGCTCGAAGAAGAAGCCATCGTCGATGCCGCGACCATGTTCCGCGAAATTCTGTCGAATCTGCCTTTCGTTTCCAGCGCCGTTCAGGACTTTCTCTATATCACCTGGGACGAATGCAAGTGGGAAGAGCCCGGCGACGATCGCGAAGAATTTGATGAAGATACGGGCCTGCCCATCAAGAAAAAGAAGAAAAAGACGGGAGATACGCGCATCATTGAATTATTCTGGGGACCAAAGACGCGGCAGGACGAAGGCATTCGCAGCGGCAAGGTTGAAGACGGCGGCCTGCCGGGCATTCTGTTCAACCTGCTGGTGGCGGAAAAATCCTCCTCCAATCGTGCGCCCACCGATTACGGCCAGGTCATGCAATCGGCGGCGGCCCAGACCTATACCGCGACCAGCGCCCATAAAATGGCGAATGCGAACAGCAACATGAACTTCAAGCCGGGAGGGGCATTGTAAGTACAGAGGCTAGAGGTCAGAGGCTAGAGGCTAAGGTTGCCCGAACTCTACGTACAGACTAATACTTAGCCTCTGATCTCTAGCCTCTAGCCTCTGAAATGCTTGATCCTGATCCCAACCCCTCCATCATCCTCCATGGCCAAGAGGATTTCGCCGCCATGCGCAAGGCGGGGCGGCTGGCTGCCGAGGTGCTGGATTTTATTACGCCCTATGTCGTGCCTGGCGCGCGCACCGGCGATCTGGACGATTTGTGCGACAAGTTTACGCGCGATCATGGCGCGATTTCCGCGCCTTTGGGGTATCGCGGTTATCCCAAGGCCACGTGCATATCGCCCAATCACATCGTCTGCCACGGGATTCCCGGCGACAAACGCCTTTTGAACGGCGATATCGTCAACATCGACATCACCGTTATCCTTGACGGCTGGTACGGCGATACGAGCCGCATGTTTTTTGTCGGCGACAAGATTAGCCTGAAAGCGCGACGCCTTGTCGATGTGACCTACGAGGCCCTTATGCGCGGTATCGCCGTCGTCAAACCGGGCGTGACATTCGGCGACATCGGCCATGCTATTCAAAGCTACGCCGAGGGCGAACGCTTTTCCGTCGTGCGCGATTTCTGCGGCCACGGATTGGGGCGCGTGTTTCACACGGCGCCTTCCGTTTTGCATTATGGCAGGCCCGGCGAGGGCGAGGTTTTACGCCCCGGCATGTTTTTCACGATCGAACCGATGATCAACGCCGGACGTTATGAAGTGAAGGTTCTGCAAGACGGCTGGACGGCCGTAACAAAAGACAAATCGCTTTCGGCGCAATTTGAACATACGCTTGGCGTAAATGATTCCGGCGCAGAGATTTTCACGCTCTCGCCGATGGGGTACACGAAACCGCCGTATAAGGAGGTGTCATGAGTAAACCTTACGTCATTGGCATCATGGGACCCGGAGAAGGGGCAGCAGCCGTCGATCTTGAGCGTGCGGAAAAACTGGGCGCGTTGATTGCGCAAAAAGGCTGGACCACGTTAACGGGCGGCCGCACCAAAGGTGTTATGGAAGCAGCGCTCAAGGGCGCGAAAAAAGCCGGCGGCCAAACAATCGGCATTCTGCCCACCAAAGACAAAAACGACGCCACCATTTATGCCGATATCGTGGTTGCCACCGGCATGCACAGCGGTCGCAACATCATCAATGTGTTGTCGAGCGATGTTATCGTAGGCTGCGGCATGGGAGCCGGAACGGCCTCGGAAATCGCTCTTGCTGTCAAAGAAAAAAAACCAACTATTCTGATGACCGACAACCAGGCGGGAAAAACATTTTTTCAGGAGCTGGCGCCCGACAGGGTGAAAATTGCCAAAATGCCCGAAGAAATCATCGCGTTCATCGAGCAATTCATGCGCGATTAAATAAGGAAAAACCATTGAAAATACGTCTCGTCTTTTTGGCTTGTTTGCTGGTATTTTGCCTGTCTTCGTTGCAGGCGTTTGCCCATCCGCATGCCTGGATCGATTATCGCACGCATGTCGTTCTGGATGACGACAACAGGATCACGGCGATCAAGGAGCATTGGGTTTTCGACGAATACTACACCGAATTCGCCCTCCACGATTTCGACCCGCACAAGACCGGCAAATTAGGCCATGACGAATTGATGCTTCTGGCCAACGATAATCTGAAGAACCTCAAGGCGTATGATTATTTCACCAGCTTTGAAAAAGACGGAAAGAAAGTTGCGATTAAATCCATTTCGGATACCAATTCCTATCTTGTGAGTGGCCATATTGCGCTTGATTTTACGGTCTGGCTGGCGGAACCTGCCGATGCGGTCAAGCAGAAAGTCAGCTATCGGATTTATGATCCAAGCTATTACATCTCGATGCTGCACGATAAAAAGGATGCCATCATTTTGGAAGGGAAGCATGCCGCATCATGTCAGCATGAACTCATAACGCCGCAGCCGGACATCACGAAAACCAACTTTGCGGCTGCGATCGATAAAAACGGGCAAGCGCCCGAAGAACTTGGCAGTTTCTTCGCGCAAAGGATGATAATTTTATGCAAATAAATCATAATTCCCAAGCACAAAAAAAGGACCGTCATCCCCGCGAAAGCGGGGATCCATCTCCCGATCTACACACAAACACAACGATACCCTTACTTCCCGTTCAGGAGATGGATTCCGGCTTTCGCCGGAATGACGCGCGTTTTTGGAACGGCCTGAAAATTTCAATAAATCAAAGGCTGGTCGTTTTTCTGGCTGTTCTGCTGGGGTTGGTCTGCCTTGGAGCTTCCGGCTTTTTCCGGCAATTCTCCGTCACGCTTCTTATGATGACGCAAGACTGGCAACGCTTGTTTCACGATGAGATCGCCGGAAAATTGCGCCTCATCAAGGAAACGCATTCCGTTATGGCGACGGGAGGCTTGGTATTGGTTGGTTTTCTTTACGGCGCGCTGCACGCTGTTGGCCCCGGCCACGGTAAGGTCGTCGTCAGCAGTTATCTGCTCGCCAGCAAAAGCACGCTCAGGCGCGGCGTTATCATTACCTTTCTGTCGGCGTTGCTTCAGGCCTGCGTTGCCATTGCGCTTGTGTTCGGATTGACGTCTTTGCTTGGGCTGACACGCGCGCAGGCCGAGCAAACCGCCCTGACCATGGAAAACATCAGCTTTGGGTTGATCCTTATGATTGGCCTTGTTCTTCTCGGGCGCGGGATAAAAGAGACATGGTGGCTTTTGCGACAAACCCCAACTTCCCATTGCCCCTGTTGTGGCGTTGCCCCGGACCCGAAAAAACTCGAAAAGGCGGACGGATTCGCCTCGCTTGCCGCGATGATAATTTCAATCGGCCTGCGCCCTTGCAGCGGCGGCATTTTGATTTTGCTGTTTTCCGGCCTGGTTGGCGCTTATGGCGCGGGCGTTCTGGCGATCTTCGCCATGGCGCTTGGAACGGCGCTGACGACCGGCGGCCTTGCCGTTCTAACCGTTCAGTCAAAGGCATTGGCTTTGCGTTTGACGGAATCTTCCGGCAACAATCTTCGCTTGCTGCATGCCGGGCTTGGCATCGCCGGAGGACTCCTGATTATCATTCTTGGAACGGCTTTTCTTTCAGCCAATACGACAAACGCAGGCTTTGCCGCGCAAAGCGACGGCATGGCGGCCGCCCAGCAGCATCCTTTGATGAAGGGATTTTCGCAGTAAGAAGCATTCGGCATTCGGGAAAAAAGAAAGACTTTCCCTTTTCCAAATAAGAGCTAATTTTAGCAAGTTTTCAAAACCCCCGAATGCCGAATGCCGAATGCTGCTCCCCACTACTCCGGCCATCGCCAGCGTTTGCGCGAACGTTTATTCCACGCCGGGGCGGAGGCGCTGCAGGATTACGAGCTTCTCGAAATGCTTTTGTTCGCGGCCATCCCTCGGCGCGATGTCAAACCAATCGCCAAAGCGCTGCTCGCCGAGTTCAAGGATTTATGGAGCTTGCTGAACGCGAAGCCGGAGCGCCTTCTCGATTTCGGCCTGAGCGAAGCAGCAGCCGCGTCGTTGTTGGCAACGGGCGCAATCGTTTTGCGCGCGCACAAGAAAAACATTCTCGAAAAACCATTGCTCAATAATTGGCAGCGCCTCGTCGATTATTGCCGCGCTGCGATGGGGCATGAAACAAAGGAGCAGTTTCGTCTTCTGTTCCTGGATCGCAAAAATCACTTGATGGCCGAGGAAGTGCAGCAGCGCGGGACGATCGATCATTCCCCCGTTTATCCGCGCGAGGTTGTGCAGCGGGCGCTGGAAATAGGCGCAGGCGCCATCGTGCTCGCGCACAACCACCCCAGCGGCGACGTAACGCCCAGTAAAGCCGACATTGAAATTACGCGCGCCATCGCCGACGCCTGCCGTCCCTTGGGCATCTCCGTCCACGATCACATCATCATCGGCCGCGACGATGTGGCGAGCTTCAAGACGCTGGGGTTGCTTTAGGCAGTTCGGCTGGCTCTTTCCGCTTCCGGCCCGTCTACGCCCTTTGGGCTCCGCCGGGTTTGTCCCTGGTCCGGCGAAGCTGCGCAGCAGCGAAGACGGAATAAATCGGCATCTATCCACAGAAAACATATATTTCCCTCTGGACAACCATATAAAGAAACGGTAATGTAGTGATGCTGGTGGATCGATAAACAGATCCCCGGCGGCTGATTTGTTGACACTGCGACAGTTCTGGTCGTCAATGCCAAACTTAAAGCTAGAGTTTGGCGGCGTTGGAATGTCGCTTTTTCATTGGGTTGGTTTATTAATTTTTGGCGGGTTTTTGCTCGCCGCGTTCTTGGACATCGTGAATTTGAATGAGAAGGGATGCGCAGACGGCGGTCCGTGGTGGTTTGTTGCTCGCTTGCGAGTGATAGATGGCCGGGGATATCCAACAGCCACTCTTTAATCAACCCAACCAGAAATGGTTAATGATTAAGGTTTGGCTTTCGGTTTTGCTGTTACGCATTCTTATTATCCTGCCAAGCCTAGCGACAGCAAGGCGAAGCAGGAAGTCGACAAAGTTCGACGTATTTTTTTTGGCCTTTCGGGGCTGGAGGAAATACGTGCCTGCCTCACGCGAGTGGGGCGGGGTTATGCCTTTTCCCGCCTTTACCAGTGGGGAAAGAGAGTAATGAAAACCCTCGAAATAAGTTTTGCTTCGGCAAGACCAAGTGGTTTCGTGACGTACAACACGAACACCAAATTCAACTTGAGAGTTTGATCATGGCTCAGAACGAACGCTGGCGGCAGGCCTAACACATGCAAGTCGAGCGAACGCAGCAATGCGTGAGCGGCGCACGGGAGAGTAACACGTGGGAACCTACCTTTTGGTTCGGAATAACGTCGGGAAACTGACGCTAATACCGGATAAGCCCCTTGGGGGAAAGATTTATCGCCGAAAGAGGGGCCCGCGTTAGATTAGCTAGTTGGTGAGGTAACGGCCCACCAAGGCTACGATCTATAGCTGGTCTGAGAGGATGATCAGCCTCACTGGGACTGAGACACGGCCCAGACTCCTACGGGAGGCAGCAGTGGGGAATATTGGACAATGGGGGCAACCCTGATCCAGCCATGCCGCGTGAATGATGAAGGCCTTCGGGTTGTAAAGTTCTTTTGGTGGGGACGATGATGACGGTACCCACAGAATAAGCTCCGGCTAACTTCGTGCCAGCAGCCGCGGTAATACGAAGGGAGCTAGCGTTGTTCGGAATTACTGGGCGTAAAGGGCGCGTAGGCGGTTCGACAAGTCAGGTGTGAAAGCCCTGGGCTCAACCCGGGAATTGCGCTTGATACTGTCGAGCTTCGAATTCGGGAGAGGTTGGTGGAATTCCCAGTGTAGAGGTGAAATTCGTAGAGATTGGGAAGAACACCCGTGGCGAAGGCGGCCAACTGGACCGACATTGACGCTGAGGCGCGAAAGCGTGGGGAGCAAACAGGATTAGATACCCTGGTAGTCCACGCCGTAAACGATGCATGCTAGACGTCAGAGGGCTTAGCCCTTAGGTGTCGCAGCTAACGCACTAAGCATGCCGCCTGGGGAGTACGGCCGCAAGGTTGAAACTCAAATGAATTGACGGGGGCCCGCACAAGCGGTGGAGTATGTGGTTCAATTCGACGCAACGCGAAGAACCTTACCAGCTCTTGACATGTGAAGTATGGATCTCAGAGATGAGGTCCTTCGGTTCGGCCGGCTTCAACACAGGTGCTGCATGGCTGTCGTCAGCTCGTGTCGTGAGATGTTGGGTTAAGTCCCGCAACGAGCGCAACCCTCATCTTCAGTTGCCACCAGGTAAGGCTGGGCACTCTGAAGAAACCGCCGGTGACAAGCCGGAGGAAGGCGGGGATGACGTCAAGTCCTCATGGCCCTTACGGGCTGGGCTACACACGTACTACAATGGTGGTGACAGTGGGCTGCGAAGGAGCGATCCGGAGCCAATCCCCAAAAGCCATCTCAGTTCAGATTGCACTCTGCAACTCGGGTGCATGAAGTTGGAATCGCTAGTAATCGCAGATCAGCACGCTGCGGTGAATACGTTCCCGGGCCTTGTACACACCGCCCGTCACACCATGGGAGTTGGTTTTATCTGAAGCCGGTGAGCTAACCGCAAGGAGGCAGCCGGCCACGGTAAGATTAATGACTGGGGTGAAGTCGTAACAAGGTAGCCGTAGGGGAACCTGCGGCTGGATCACCTCCTTTCTGGATAGCGGATTCAGTTTTCTGTCTTCGGACAGAATCTTTATCCCTTTCAGTATCAATATCCCGCTGGTCATCTCACGATGGTCAGCCGAGCCGCCGTCGCCGTATCCCTTCTCCAGAGGCTAAAAACAACAGCGGCATCGCCTTGCGGTGCGTGCTGGCCAAGAGCGGGCTTGTAGCTCAGCTGGTTAGAGCGCGCGCTTGATAAGCGTGAGGTCGTAAGTTCAAATCTTACCAGGCCCACCATTAGGTTTGCTTGGCGAGCGCAGCGAGCCTTAGCAAACCTTATGTCCCCCGAAGCTTTAGCGTAGGGGGACGGGTAAAGTTAAGAACTGATCGGGGCTGTAGCTCAGCTGGGAGAGCACGTGCTTTGCAAGCATGAGGTCGTCGGTTCGATCCCGATCAGCTCCACCACCCTTCGCGGCTGCGCCGCTTCGGGTGGCGCGCCACCCATAGCTTTAGCGAAGGGTGGCAGGCCATGGGGGTTGTCGCAATCTTCAAAGGTCTCTGGAAAAGGAAAAAAGTTTCCGCTCCGCTCTTCGGGGCCGGGCGGAGAAGTTGTTCTTGGACATTGTGAATATGGTTTGTAATCGGCTGGTAGTCGTTGTGATGACGATGACCCAGCCGGATTGAAAGCGTTTTGTTTGCGTGTGATTTTTTGCATGTCGAGTGCGAAGGTCGCGGGAAACGCAAACGAAACATGTCAGAAGTTTGTTGTGGTTCGGCTCAATGAACCAGTAACGCCTGGTTGATAAACAATCGTTTCCGAAAACGGTTGGAGCTAAAATTCTGTCAGCCCCACGACGTTGATCGAGCGCTCTTTTTCTTGCATCGCTGCTGGAATTGGGGACGCTCATAAAGATCTGACTTCTGATAAGGATCAAGCATGACAAGAGCATTTGGTGGATGCCTTGGCACTGAGAGGCGATGAAGGACGTGACACGCTGCGATAAGATCCGGGGAGCTGCGAGTAGGCTGTGATCCGGATATGTCCGAATGGGGAAACCCACACCGCAAGGTGTACTGCCGACTGAATTCATAGGTCGTCAGAGCAAACCCAGGGAACTGAAACATCTCAGTACCTGGAGGAAAGGAAATCAACCGAGACTCCGCTAGTAGTGGCGAGCGAACGCGGACCAGGCCAGTAATTCGTCCAATCAAACCAGAACAGTCTGGAAAGTCAGACCACAGAGGGTGATAGTCCCGTATGGGCAGATGATTGGAAGAATTCTTGAGTAAGGCGGGACACGTGAAATCCTGTCTGAACGTGGGGGGACCACCCTCCAAGCCTAAGTACTCCTCAGTGACCGATAGTGAACAAGTACCGTGAGGGAAAGGTGAAAAGCACCCCGATGAGGGGAGTGAAAGAGTACCTGAAACCGAATGCTTACAAGCAGTCCGAGCCCGCAAGGGTGAGGGCGTACCTTTTGTATAATGGGTCAGCGAGTTCGTTTATGCAGCAAGCTTAAGCCGGTAGGTGGAGGCGAAGCGAAAGCGAGTCTGAATAGGGCGATTGAGTTGCATGAATGAGACCCGAAACCTGATGATCTAGCCATGGCCAGGCTGAAGGCAGGGTAACACCTGCTGGAGGGCCGAACCCACGTCTGTTGAAAAAGCCGGGGATGAGCTGTGGTTAGGGGTGAAAGGCCAATCAAATCAGGAAATAGCTGGTTCTCCGCGAAATCTATTTAGGTAGAGCCTCGGATGATGACCGTTGGGGGTAGAGCACTGGATGAGCTAGGGGGGCGCGAGCCTTACCAAACTTAACCAAACTCCGAATACCAACGAGTTTAATCCGGGAGGCAGTCCATGGGTGCTAAGGTCCGTGGACGAGAGGGAAAGAGCCCAGACCACCATCTAAGGTCCCCAAATCGTGACTAAGTTGTGAAGGATGTGGGAAGGCCAAGACAGCCAGGAGGTTGGCTTAGAAGCAGCCATCCTTTAAAGAAAGCGTAATAGCTCACTGGTCTAGTTAAGCCGGCCTGTGCCGAAAATGTATCGGGGATTAAGTCACGTGCCGAAGATGTGGATGCACGAGCAATCGTGCGTGGTAGCGGAGCGTTCCGTAAGCCTGTGAAGATCGACCCGGAAGGGCGGTTGGAGGTATCGGAAGTGAGAATGCTGACATGAGTAACGATAAAGAGTGTGAGAAACACTCTCGCCGTAAGTCCAAGGGTTCCTGTGCAATGTTAATCAGCGCAGGGTGAGCCGGCTCCTAAGGTGAGGCCGAAAGGCGTAATCGATGGGAATGCAGTTAATATTCTGCAGCCTGCTGGTGGTGACGGAGTTGAAAGGATGTTTGAGGTTATCGGATTCCGATGGCGTCCAATCAGCTTCCAGGAAATAGCCCCAGCTTATAGACCGTACCCTAAACCGACACAGGTGGACGAGCTGAGTATGCTCAGGCGCTTGAGAGAATGGTGTTGAAGGAACTCGGCAAATTGCCCTCGTAACTTCGGAATAAGAGGGCCTGTCATCGACGCAAGTCAGTGACAGGGGCACAGAATTGGGGGTGGCGACTGTTTAACAAAAACACAGGGCTCTGCGAAGTCTCACATGACGACGTATAGGGTCTGACGCCTGCCCGGTGCTGGAAGGTTAAGGAGAGAGGTGCAAGCTTTGAACCGAAGCCCCAGTAAACGGCGGCCGTAACTATAACGGTCCTAAGGTAGCGAAATTCCTTGTCGGGTAAGTTCCGACCTGCACGAATGGCGTAACGACTTCCCCACTGTCTCCAACACCAACTCAGTGAAATTGAATTCCCCGTGAAGATGCGGGGTTCCCGCGGTTAGACGGAAAGACCCTATGAACCTTTACTATAGCTTTGCAGTGGTATTAGGGAACGCATGTGTAGAATAGGTGGGACGCTTTGAAGCCTGGGCGCTAGCCCGGGTGGAGCGGTCAGTGAAATACCACCCTTGTGTTCTCTGATATCTAACTTCGTCCGCTGAATCGCGGACAAGGACCCTGCATGGTGGGTAGTTTGACTGGGGCGGTCGCCTCCCAAAGTGTAACGGAGGCGCGCGATGGTTAGCTCATGCTGGTCGGAAATCAGCAAGTGAGTGCATTGGCACAAGCTAGCCTGACTGCAAGACGTACATGTCAAGCAGAGACGAAAGTCGGTCAAAGTGATCCGGTGGTTCTTCGTGGAAGGGCCATCGCTCAACGGATAAAAGGTACTCTAGGGATAACAGGCTGATGACTCCCAAGCGTCCATAGCGACGGAGTCGTTTGGCACCTCGATGTCGGCTCATCACATCCTGGGGCTGGAGAAGGTCCCAAGGGTTCGGCTGTTCGCCGATTAAAGTGGTACGTGAGCTGGGTTCAAAACGTCGTGAGACAGTTTGGTCCCTATCTGCCGTGGGTGTAGGAATGTTGAAAGGAGCTGTCCCTAGTACGAGAGGACCGGGATGGACATACCTCTTGTGTACCGGTTGTCGCGCCAGCGGCATCGCCGGGTAGCTACGTATGGACGAGATAAACGCTGAAAGCATCTAAGCGTGAAACTTACCTTGAGACGAGCATTCCCTGAGAGCCGTGATAGACCATCACGTCGATAGGCCGGATGTAGAAGCGTGGCAACACGTGCAGCTTACCGGTACTAATAGCTCGATAGGCTTGATCCTTATCTGAAGCCAGCCGCTGGTTGAAAAAGCCAGTGCTGATAAAACTTCTGACATGCTTTCAATCAAATTTTTGTTGTCTGCCTCGATGACCTGGTGGTTTTAGCGGGGGGCCTGCACCCGATCCCATCCCGAACTCGGACGTGAAAACCCCCAGCGCTGATGGTACTGTGCCTTAAGGCCCGGGAGAGTAAGTCGCTGCCAGGTCTTCGAGACAGACGGCAAAATTGCAAACCATGTTTCCATGAATCGAAAAAAGCGCCTGTCACTTAAGTGTGGCGGGCGCTTTTTTGTGTTTAAAGCAATACGTCATTCCCGCGAAAGCGGGAATCCAGTCAACGGTGCCATAAAGCGCAATGGATCATATCTCGTGATATTTCACGGAATATTGATTTCTCTCGTCGTGCAGGAGAGAAGAAAATACTCTTTCTTAGAAAGAACGCTAACTGAAACCCGTAGTTTTTCAATCATTTTTATGAAAGCTGCATCGTCTTTTTTTAGCCAATTCGGATATTTTATACAGAGCCACCACATAAAAATCTCCATAAATTGAGTTTGTTTTATGCCTAAGTTTTCGCAGGAAAAAACTGCCAGCATGAGAAATGAATCAACTTCGATATCTTTTAATTCATAACTCTCGCGTGTATCGGTGTCTGCATGGCGGAAAAAATCATATGCTTTTCTAAAAAGCTTCGCAGTCTCCTTTTGATGGCCCGGCTTAATATAGAGGTTGATAGCCGCTCTGATCGAATACGCGTCGACTCCCAGTATGCCATCTTGTGGTTGCATGTCTGAAAGAACTCGTTCAGCTGCTCCAGCTAAAGTAACAGCGGAAACAAGGTCATCCCATAAGAAATAGGCTTTAATAGCCGTGTCCAATTGGTTCTGAATGGCTTGTTGTCTGGCTACAGTTCTCGTTTGTGATGCAAGGGCTTTCATTGTTTCCAGTGATTCAAAGCCTCTTTCACCCTACGCCGAATAAATCTTAATAATCTCATCCAGCAGCTTCAGCGCGTCGGCCTTCGGGCGCTGGAAGGAATTGCGCCCGATGATGGAGCCGTTGCCGCCGCCCGCATGAATGGCGTGGGCATCGTCCATGACACTGCCTGCCCCCTTTGCTGCGCCGCCAGAGAAGACGACAAGACGCTTGCCGTTGAAAGCGGCCTGCATGATATGACGGACGCGGTCTGTGGCGCTGGCGATGGGGATTTTCTTTTCCTCGTACACCTTTTTCGCGTCCTTGTTCTCAAGATGCGCCGAAGGCAGCTTCACCTTGATGATGTTCGCGCCGAGCAACGCCGCCATGTGCGCGGCATAGGCAATGACATCGACCGCCAGTTCGCCTTCCTTCGGCAAATCGCCTCCGCGCGGATACGACCAGACGACAACCGCCAATCCCTTGGCCTTCGCCTCGCGGGCGAGGTCGCGGAGTTCCTCATACTGCCCGTACATGGCGTCTGAGGCCGGGTAAATCGTAAACCCGACTGCCGCGCAGCCGAGGCGCAAGGCATCGTCGACGCTGGCTGTCACGGCCTGATCGGCCATCTCCTTCTGGCGCGACAGGCTGTTGGCGTTGTTCATCTTCAAGATGGTCGGGATGGCCCCGGCGAACGTATCGGCCCCGGCGGCCAGCGAGCCCAGCGGCGCGGCATAGGCGTTCAGCCCGGCGTCGATGGCTAGCTGGTAATGGTAATGCGGGTCATAAGCAGGCGGATTGACGGCGAAACTGCGGGCAGGGCCGTGTTCGAAGCCCTGATCGACAGGCAGAATCACCATTCGGCCCGTGCCGCCCAGGCGGCCTGCCATCAGGATCCGGGCCAAATTTGCCTTGGTGCCAGGCGTTTCACCTTCATAGTTGTCCAGGATGGCGCGTACGCGCGGGGTCAGTTGCATGGGAGGTCTCCACTTCTCAGGGGTTCATCATGGCCATTAAGACGCGGTTAATCATTTTGTCCTAACCAAATTCTGTCCCTTTGTCCAATACGGCTTTTAGAAGCAGCATGCGGGGAGCATTATGAAATACACCTGTTTGGGACTGCGCGCCACGTGTTTGGGTTTGGCCTTGTTGGCCGTTCCTTTTTTTGCTTATGCCCAAAGCGAGGACGACTTGCCGCCGCAGGTCTCCGTGCAAACCACGACCCAACGGCAACAACTTCCCGTTACGTGGGACTACCAGCCAGGACACGCGAAACCTTTGTCTACGAGAGTCGTGCCTCTTGCAGACGCGACAATTCAGCTGGACCCTGAAGCACCACAACTGGCGCAACAACCGACGCCGCAACAGTTACCCCAACCGCCGCAACTGGCGCCCCAGCCGTCGGCGCCCGGATCCGATTCCCCTCCGGCAGTGATCGCGGCGCCTGAGCCAGCCCCGCAACGGATGCTTCCTACGGTTACGTTATTGTCGCAAGATCCGCCACAACCGCCGAAACAACCTGGCTGGCGTAATCCGCCATATGTCGCCCGGACGCCACCGCCCGACGAAGAAACATCCATCGAACCGCGCACAGAAACCGCTATCGAACTCGGCGCTCAAATCAGTCGCTATCAATATCAGGAACCGGATAGCGGCGTACAAATCAAAGGCCTTAAGTACGGCCTGAATGGCATTCTGACGGGCAGTATTTATGGGGGCTGGTTTGTGCGCGGCGATATACGTTTTGCCGGCGGCAACGACGATTACACCGGATCGGGCCGGCTTGACGGTGAGCCGGACTACATTGGTGAGGCTCGCGCCTTGCTCGGCAAGGATATCATCTTCGGGCGGTTCGGTATCTCGCCTTTCACCGGTGCCGGTTTTCGCTATATGCACAGCGACGGAAGCGCGGGAGCATCCGGCAGTTATGGTCGTCATAACGAATACCTGTTTGTGCCCGCCGGCCTGCAGCCCCGTTTGATGTTACCCAATGGCGATCGTCTGGCGGTGAGTTTCGAGTACGATCCGCTCATACATGGTTGGCTGACATCGCATCTGGAGGATATGGGCTCATCCTTTAGCACGCTTCACAACGACCAGACTTCGGGATACGGCTTGCGTGGCGAGGCGATGTATCAGACCGCAAATTGGTCGACGGGGCCGTTTTTCAGTTACTGGAATATCAACCAGTCCACGACGAACTGCTCAGGCAGTGTTCCGGTCAATGGCGTTATCACGCCAACTTGCGGCTCCTTGCCACATAACCAGACCACGGAATATGGCCTGCAATTCCGTTACAGGTTTTATTAGGGTCCAAACTCAATTAGAACATGAGGTTCTGTTTGCCTAAGATTTTGAAATGCAAGGAAAAGTCGCGCAGGCGATGCGGCACATCGGCAAGCGGCTTTGACGCTGCAGTTCGAAATCTTGGGCAAACCCTTCGGGCGCGGCGAAAAAACGCTCCGGACGTCCTCGAAAAGCTCAACCGTAGCACCGCTACGCTCTTCGCTTTTCTTGTAGCCGGATCGTTTTTTCGCTTGCGCAGAACCCATGTTCTAACTGAGTTTGGACCCTAAATGCCCCGCTTTCATTCTACAGCCGGCATCGCAATCGGCCCTATCTTGTTCGTCATTGCCCTCTTGGGAATCCTCGCTATGGCTATGGCGGCCGGGAGCGGCGGGTTTGGCTCGGCGGGCGTTGCCGATCGCGTGACGGCGGATATCGTCAGCCAGGTCAACTTGATCCGAGGCCAGATCAATGGGTGTCAGTTGCAATACATCACCACAGCCGTCGATAACAGCACGGCCGCTCCTTGGGCCAGTGTGACCGCATGCGCGTATGATCACTGGCCCTGTTCGGATCAGACGAATGGTACGGCCGTCATCAATTTAACCTGCCCCGGAGATCCATTAACAAGCGGGTCGCAACAGCCGAACCTTTGGACGGGGCCGCGCGCTGCGCTGCTGCCGCAGCCTACACAGGGGTTCAATGCCTGGACTTACATAAACGCCGGCGACACACATGGCCGCTGTATTTGGACGACCCCTGTTTCGGTTGGGGGCACGAGCAATGGGCAGGGATTGGCGAGGGCGGCGGCGAAATTTTCCAGCCAGGAATCCGCCTATAACGCAACAACGCAGAAATTCGTGGTTTTCATCACGTTGCCCAGCGGCTCGACCAATACCAATTGTGTGCCCTAGGGTCCAAACTACCATACAACGCTGCTGGGCGCCTTTTTTTCATCGAGCTGAAAAATCCTGACGAGAAGGTGCATGATTTCCTGCAATTGCGCCCAGGGAAGCTTGCGTCCCTTAAAGCGAGACGACATCACGTCCCAGCAGAAGATGGCGTGATTGGTTTTGCCAAGGCTATTGCCGAGATCCCAGTACGTCTTGTTGCTGTTTTTCAGAAACGTAAGAAATTCCGACGAACTGACCTTGTATTTGAACATTTTATCGTAACTGTCCTGATAGGCGCGCACGTGCGTTTCGATCAACTGCCATTCCCGCCGCATTTGATCGCGCACGGCAGTGAGCATGCCGATCATTTCCTTGCTTTCTGCGATCGGCACGCCGCTAACGGGGGCTTCGTTGTCTTTGAGCCATTTAATCAACTCGACAAAATGCGCTTGTTCGGCGTGGTATTGGAATGAGTAATAAACAATGCCGCGCCAGGATGAAAAAATATTAAGTGCCTCGTTCTGCGGCAGGCGAAACGCGTTGATAAGCGGCTGGAGAGCATCAAGGTCGCGCGCTTCCCATATCTTGTCGATGAGAATGCGCGTTTTTTCGTCGGATGCCTTGACGTCGGGGAAGGCGGCTTCGATCAGCGGCCTGAAACGCTGGAGCATGAAGAGCTCAATTTTGTCCCAGGCTTCCTTGCTGACTTCGAAATAGGCGGGGTCGATCTGGATTTCCTCGCGGAGAAAGACATCCTTCATCAAAAACGGATCAAGCGAAGGAAGCTTGCCGAGGATCGAGAGGATGCTCATATCCGCGTCAAGTTCCTCTCTCGTCAGCGCGCCTTCGCCGTAATGGTCCATAATAGACGGCTCAAGATGCTGGTTATGCAAAAAGATAGTCCGGCCGCCTTCGTAGATGTTCTCTTCATTAAAGGGGAAATAAATCTTGGTTCCAACAGGCGGCATATTTGCGCGGCGTTCGGGTTCCGGCACCGTATCTTTGATAAGGACGACCGTGTTCAAGGGCTTGCTGCGGAAAAACGTCTTGGCGCCGGGATTGGCGGTCTGAATTTTCCGCGTCATTTCGTTGCAGTTGAAGACACGCGGGGAGCCCGGATCGAGCATGGGCTTGAGATATTTGTTCGTCATTTTACATGCGTCCAGACGCGCCTCGTTTTCTGGTGGCTGATGTGACTAAGCCTACGCAAGATAGATTAAATCTTATTCAACGTCGAATTTTTCTGATTGTTTTGCGTTGACGGGTGTAAAATACGATTATATCGCAAAATTGACCGGAGGAGGCTGTCATGGTTGCGCTTGAAACACCAGCAGTTACAATGGGATGGAGGGCTCCCGACTTTCGTTTGAAAGGCACGGATGGCCGGTTTTATACGCTCGCGGACGTGAAGGGGCCGAAGGGGCTTCTTGTTCTGTTTATCTGCAATCATTGCCCATTTGTGCAGGCTATTGCCGATAAACTCACGCGCGATTTGGACGCGCTTGCGGGTCTCGGCATTGGCAGCGTGGCCATCATGTCCAATGATACGAAAGAATACCCGGAAGATTCTTTCGAAAACATGAAGACGTTCAAACAAAAACATGGTTTTCCGTTCCCCTATGTCATTGATGAAAGCCAGGATGTGGCAAAAGCATATGAAGCTGTGTGCACGCCGGATTTCTTCGGTTTCGACGCCAATCTTGCATTGCAATACCGGGGCCGGCTGGATGATTCCGGAATGAAATACACGGAAGGCAGACGGCGCGAACTCTTCGAGGCCATGAAGCAGGTTGCTGAAACAGGCAAAGCTCCCGCCGCCCAGAATCCAAGCATCGGCTGTTCCATCAAATGGCGCGACGCAAAATAGGGCAAAAAGTACCCTGTTAAGGCGCAGGCAACCGGAAGAAGCTCGCTAACCTATTGATAAATAACGGCTCGTTATGGCACGGGACTTGCTCTTGTGTTTGCGGGGGAAAAATGAGCCGCATTATCAATCCGTTATTGATCGACAATACACCAGCGTCTTTGTCGGCGCCGGGTAATTATTCGCGAGGCAGTGACGTGCCGACGGGCCTGGATTTTTCTCAGGCTCTCGCTGCGGCCAATGCTACGCCGTCGTCCACGATTGTCCAGCCGTCGGGAACGGATAATTCATCTTCTGCGGCTTCCTCGGCCAACGATGTCAAGCCCGCAACGTCGTGGCGAGTCGATCGCAGCGCGGCCAACGTCGACAGCGGCGACGAGGAATTCGGCTTTACGGATTTCCTCGATATTCTCAATCCGCTCCAGCATATCCCTATCATTGGCACCGTCTACCGCGAACTAACGGGCGATCAGATCAAGCCCGTTTCGCGCGTAGCGGGAGATTTGCTTTACGGCGCGCTGACCGGCAACATCCTTGTCAGCGGCGTTCTTTCCGTTGCCAGCGCCGCCGTGGAACAACAAACCGGTGGCGAACCGCTCGTGCAGGTAGCCGACGCCCTCTTCGGCACTTCCTCCGACGAGTCGGCAGACGATAAGGGCAACGTTGCGGTAGCGGCCACCGTGCCGGAATCAACGCCTCTGACGGCGGGTGTGACCCCCGTGCAAGTGGCTGCCGTTGCCGCTGCCTCGTCTTCATCCGTCGCGGGAACTACGACGGCACCAGCGCTGACCCCAGCGCCCACATCCGCCCCCAGTTCGGTCAACGCCACGCAAGCAGCAGGGGCCGCGTCAACCAAGCAGCCTTTCGGCGGCGTGATGGATATGGCGGCCGCCAACCGCAATCAGCAAATAATGGCCTCGCAAATAGTAACCACCGGGAACACGCCGGTGACGCGCATTGGCAACACGATTTACACAAGCCCGGCGTTGAACAATGCCGCGCGCATGGCAGCTTTGCGCGCCAACGCAATGCCGCCGGTTGCGAAAACGCCGGACACCCAGGCTTCCAATACGACCGTCACAAACACGGCATCCACTGCGACGCCCGAAACGTCTCCATCCGTTCCCCAGATGTCGTTGCCCAGCTCGGCTCCGACCGACGGGCAGGCCTTGGGTCAACTGATGCATGAGCAGGCGCAGGCCAGCAGGGAAGGCAATGCGTTGCCCCCGGATCTCGTGCGCGACATGATGACGATGGCGCTCGACAAATACAAAACGGCGAGTGGCCTCGGCTCCGGCGCGATGAGCACCAGCGCGGCAAACTGACGAAGGCCATGTAAAAAGCTTGCCGCTGAGCCAAAAATAATTCCTTGGCCTTGGGCGCAAAGACAAGATAATATTCCTACCATGCTCAAACATGCAGATATCTGGCGCGCCATCGACCGTTTGGCTGAACGGCATGGACTGTCGCCCTCCGGGATGGCCCGCAAAGCGGGACTTAGCCCGACGTTGTTCAATCCCAGCAAACGGCAAACCGGCAAGCGCAAACGATGGCCCTCGACCGAAAGCATCGCGCTGATTTTGCAGGCGACCGGCACGGAGCTGGACGAGTTTGTGGCGTTGGCCGATATCGGCGCCGCGCCGCGCGCGAAGCTGCCCTTGCTCGGTCTCGCCGAGGCGGGGCAGGCGGGTCTGTTTGACGAAGCCGGCTCGCCCGTAGGCAAGGAATGGGATGAGATGAATCCGCCTGGCACCGGCGATCCGAATGCCTTTGTCCTCGAAGTCAGCGGCAAAAATCTGGAGCCGGCCTATCGCGACGGCGACAAAATCCTCCTGTCGCCTGCCGAAAAACCACGGCGCGGCGACCGTGTCGTCGTGCGGACGAAGGACGGCGAAGTCATGGCGAAAAAACTGGGCCGCGAAGGCGCGCAAAAAATCGAGCTGGCCGCGCTGAACGCTGGCGATCCGCCCGTCACGCTGCTGCGCCGCGAGATCGGCTGGATGTACCGCATCGTCTGGGCGAGCCAATAAACTATCGTTCGCCGCTTTCCCTGACCGACCAAGAGAACAGTCATGTCCGAGCCACCTCCCGCCCTTTCCGTTGAAGACGAGCACGCGCGCCGCGTTGCGAAGCTGGCCAGGCTGACGGAGCTTTACGGCAATCCGTTCGACATCACGAAATTCGACAAAACCGACAGCGCCTCCGGGGTGAAGGAAACCTTTGCGGGGCTGGCTGCGGGCGAGAAAACCGACAAAACCGTGCATGTGGCAGGCCGCATCATGGCGATCCGCAACAACGGCATGTTCATCGTCATTCTGGACGACACCGACCGCCTGCAGATTTTCCATGACCTGAAAACGATCCCGCCGGAACGCACGGAACTTTTGAAACTGCTCGATCTCGGCGACATCATCGGCGTAAAAGGCATGGTCCGGCGCACGCCGCGGGGCGAAATCACCGTGAACGCCGAAGAGCTGACTGTCTTGAGCAAATCTTTGGAACCGCCGCCCGAAAAATTCCACGGCCTCAAGGATATCGAAGCGCGTTTCCGGCATCGCGAGCAGGATCTTGTGGCCAGCCCGCGCACACGCGAGGTTTTGCGCGCGCGCTACAAGATGGTGGCGGCCATGCGCCGCTTTCTCGACGAACGCGGGTTTCTCGAAGTCGAAACGCCTATGCTGCATGTGATCGCGGGCGGCGCCATCGCCAAACCGTTTATAACGCACCACCACGCGCTCGGCATGCCGCTTTTCCTGCGTATCGCGCCGGAATTGCACCTCAAGCGCCTCGTCATCGGCGGCGTCGCCGAGAAGGTTTTCGAGATCAACCGCTGTTTCCGCAATGAGGGGCTCAGCCCGCGGCATAATCCCGAATTTACGACGTTGGAGCTTTATCAGGCGTATGTCGATTTCACGGCCATGATCGATATCACCGAGGCGATCATTTACCACGTGGCCCTGACGTTGCACGGCACAGCGAAAATTAAATACGGCGACAAGGAAATCGATTTCACGCCCCCATGGCCGCGCAAGGGCATGGTCGATCTGATCCGCGAAACGACTGGTGTCGATTTTTATGCCTTTCCTGATGCCGTCGCCGCGCGCGAACAGGCGCAAAAAATCGGCGTTACTCTTGAGCCGGACGTAAGCTGGGGCCAAGTTGTCGAAGCGGTGTTCGGCGAAAAAGTCGAAGACAAGCTGATTCAGCCGACGCACGTCCTCGATCTGCCGAAGGAAATCTCGCCTTTGTCCAAGGCGTGGCCCGACAGGCCGCACGTGGCGCAACGCTTCGAGACGTATATCAACGGCTGGGAAATCGCAAACGCCTTTTCCGAGTTGAACGATCCGCGCGAACAGCGCGCGCGTTTTTTGGAGCAAGCCGAGCAAAAGCGCGGTCCCGATGAACCGCCGCATCCCATCGACGAAGATTTCATCAAGGCGCTGGCCTTCGGCATGCCGCCGATGGGCGGCCTTGGCATCGGCATCGATCGCTTGGGCATGCTGATGACCGACAGCCCGACGATCCGCGAAGTCATCGCGTTCCCGACCATGCGTCCGGGGAGTTAGGCCCCTAATGACAGCCAAGGCTCCCGTGTTTTATCAGGGCAGCGATTGGTTCACCCACCGCTGGACGATAGCGCAGGCCTATGAAACGCTGGATCGCATTCACGATCTCTGCCGGTGCAGGGCATGGGACCGGGTTTCGGCGCATAGCCGCGAAGCCGTCGAAGCCATGAAGGGCATTAATGCCTTGTGCGATATGCTGGAGGCCGAAATGGCCATCGCCGAAGCCGATCTGAAGCTCTTCGCAAAAAGCAATGCCGCGCAAGGCTGGGCGGCGATCGAAGCGCGCCTCCATCTTTGTGCGCTCAGGCAGCAGGTGACGCGGCAGCCTTCCGTCGAACTTTTTCTTCTGTTTGAAACCGTTCTTGCCTTAGCGGCGCGCCTCAGGGCGACTTTGAAACAAATGGATCAATAAGGCTTCGTTCAGAAATAAACGCGTCATCTGACTTGTCTTTTTGTCCGCCCGCTGCGTTGCGAAAAAGGTTACGTGCCTCGGCACGCGCCCTTTTCCGCGTCTTGCGGACGGACAAAAATTCTGCGCCATCTGAAGCGTTTATTTCTGAACGAGGCCTAAAAACACCCGAAGGGTTCCCTTCGGGTGTTTAAAGTTCTTCCCCTGTTTATGGCGCGTAGTAGCGCGGAAACACCGGCATCACGGGAACCGGAGGCTCTCCCAGATTGCCCGGCGCCGGGGAGAGATCGGGTGAATTGCCCTTCGGGTGGCTGATCATCTTGTAGTCCGAATTTTCATGAGGTTCATAATAGCGGAAGATAAAACCGCCCGGCACGGGAGGCATCATCGCCATTTTTTCATGCATCCTTTTTTCATGCATGGCTTGCATCTGGGCGTGATCGTCTTCCAGAGCTTTCAGATCGTGGTCCAGTTTCGCGCGCAAGGCCTTGTCCACTTCCTTGTGAGTCTTCAGCTGCGCGTGGTCCGCTTTTAATGCGGCCAAATCTTTTTTCATTTTTTCGTGAAGCTGGTTGCCTTCCTGATGCATGTGCATCCTCGGTACGGCCATGGGGCATGGGCCCGGTGGCATCGGTTGTTGCGGATCGGCGAGACTGGGTGCGGCCCAGGTCAGGCAAACCCCCAGAACCGCCAGACAACCGGCGGTTTGCAAAGTCTTGTTCATGGTTGATCCCCCCAAAGTTGACGTGGCGTAAACGACATTATGATACCAAGCCTTATGCCTAAATACGACGTTATTATGACGGATGGGCTTTCCTGTCAAAATCGGAAGATTCCGGTTTCCGTCGCGACAATATCCAGCTGTGCATCGTTTAAGCCCACGGGAACAAGGTCGCTTTTTTGGGCGTAAAAGCCAAGCCCTATGGCAAGAATTTGCCGCTTCGCACGCAACAGCATCAGGGCGCGGTCATAATAACCCCCGCCATAGCCAAGCCGGTTGCCAAGCCTGTCGAACGCCAGAAGCGGCACCAGAAGAACAGCCGGTTCGGCCTCAGGCGCTGTTGGAGGGGGCTCCGGGATATCCCAAAGGCCGGGCACAAGCGGCGTGCCGGGACGCCAACTGCGAAATACGAGCGACGCGCCTTTTTCCGTGACGGCAGGCAAGCAAAGATCGTGGCCTCTGGCTCGTAAGGCCTCGGCCAGCGGCATTGGGTCTATTTCGCACTCGCGCGCGCAATAGCTTGCGACAACGCAGCCGTCGGGTAAGGGAACATTGGCAAGAAAAAGATCACGCAATTTTTGCGCTGCCTCTGGGTTTGCGCGCGCGGCTTCTGCGCGAAGCAAGAGCATGTCCCGACGCAACGCTTTCTTCTGTGCCTTAAGGTCTGAGGGCGTTTCCATCATCGGTTCAACCGCTGGGCATTCGCGACGACGATGATGGATGAGCTTGCCATAGCAATGGAGGCTATCAACGGGGTGACAAGGCCCACCATCGCCAGCGGCACGGCCAGCGCGTTGTAAAGCAGAGCCAGCACGAAGTTCTGCCGCACCAGTTTATCGGCGCGTTTGCTGACGGCCAGCGCCTCCAGAACCGGGGAAAGCTTCGCACCCTGAAAAACGATATCGGCGGCGTTCTGCGTGATGTCGAGCGCGGACGATGGCGACATTGACACGTCTGCAGCCGTCAGCGCTGGCGCATCGTTCAGCCCGTCTCCCACCATCAACACGCGCCGTCCGCGTTGCCTCAACATTTCAATCGTCGTGGCCTTTTCCACCGGCGTGACGCGGGCGCGAAACACGGTTATACCCAACGCGGCGGCGACACGTGCCACGACCGGCTCGCGGTCGCCCGACAAAAGCTCAATTTCATAGCCGTCGCGTTTCAGTTGCGCGACAACCGCGGCGGCATCGCGGCGCAACTCATCCGCGAAAATAAAGCGCACCGGAGGCTCGTTTTCGACCTTCAGCCAGAGTTCCGGCGTATCGTCCGCAGGAGCGTTGCCATCGCCGCACCAATCGCGCCGCCCAAGGCGTACCGTGCGGCCACCAATCATTCCGGTCAGGCCTTGGCCGGGCGTTTCCGTGACGTTCTGCGCCTCCTGCGCTTCGCCGTTTTGTATGGCTTTAGCCAATGGATGCTTGCTGTGCGCGGCCATTGAGGCCGCTAGTTGCATGGAAACGGCGTCGATCTCAGCCGCATTGACAAGATGCGGCTTGCCTAACGTCAACGTACCTGTTTTGTCGAAAACGATCGTATCCACTTGCGCCATGCGCTCCAAAGCGTCCGCCGACTTCAAAAGCATACCCCGGCGGAACAATCGGCCGCTGGCGAGCACTTGCACGGCGGGCACGGCAAGCCCCAGCGCACAAGGGCAAGTGATGATCAACACCGTCGTGGCGATCAGCAGCGCCGATTGCCAGTCAACATCAATGCCTAGCCACCACAGCAAAAACGTAAAAAACGAAAGACCAAAAACCGAGGGCGTATAATACTGCGCCACGCGGTCGGCCAAACGGACATAGCGCGCATGGCCTTGCTCGGCTTTTTCCATCAATTTGACGACTTCGCCCAGAAGGCTGTCATTGCCAGCCGCCGTGATACGCACTGCAATAGGCGCCAGAACGTTCACCATGCCGCCGAAAACGCGCGTGCCGGGCGAGACGGTTTCCGTGACGGTTTCGCCCGTGATGAAGCTGGGATCGACTTCGGATGAGCCGTTTTCAACGACGCCGTCTGCGGCGATTTTCTCTCCGGCGGCAACCAGTTGCACCATCCCGGCCTGCAGATCACGCAAGGCCACAAGCCGTGCGTTTCCGTTTGTTTTGATCGTAGCCGTTCCTGCCATCATGGCCAGCAGTTTTTGCGCCGCCGCCCGCGCTTTTCCGCGTGTTTTGTGATCGAGATAACGCCCGATGAGAAGAAAGAATTCCAACATAACGACGGAATCGAAATAGGTTTGCGCGCTGTTATGCAATAATTCGGATAGACTTATGGCCGTGGTCAGCACGAGCGCCAATGAGATCGGCACATCCATATTAGAATGCCTGTGCTTAATGGCATTCCAAGCAGAAATGAAAAAAGGCTGCCCGGCGTAGGCCAACGTGGGAACGGCAATCAGCGCCATGATCCATTGTTTTGTCTGGTTTGCTTCCGGTGTTGCCATCGATAAAAGCATGATGAAGACCGATGCAACACCCGATGCGATCAAGCAGCGCCACAGAAAGCTTATTTCGCGTTTGTTCTTGCTGTCCAAAAGCGCCTGATCGAAGGGAAGAAATTTATAACCAAGCGCGGAAACTTTGCGGATGAGATCGTTGGCGCGCGCCGCGGGACCCTCCCAGCGCAGCGTCATGCGCCTCGTCGACATGTTGACGCGCGCGGTGACGTCACTTTCCTGATTCAAGGCGTTCTCGATCAAGGCGGCGCAAGAAGCACACCGGATGCCCTCAACCGCAAGATAAAGCGCGCATGCGCCATCCTTTTCGCGCGACACGAAGGCAGCATAGTCGATCCCGGTGGCGATCGGCTCAACCGGCTGGTTTGGGACATGCGCGTGTGTCATGGCAGTCAAGGGTCTGTACTCATAATTAACGAGGGTTCTGCGCGAGCGAAAAAACGATCCGGCTATGCAAAAAGCGAAGCGTGTACTGGCTGTACAAGCGAGCTTTTTGCGGACGTCCGGGGCGTTTTTTCGCCGCGCCCTTCGGGTTTGATCAGGATGAAAAATGGTGGCGTCAACTTCCCCCAGATTAAATCCGAGGCCTTTTTCATCCTGATCAAACAGAACTTCACGCTAATTATGAGTACAGACCCTATATATTTGACCTTGCTAATCAAATAGATATTATCGCCCCTTCATCTTTCGGATAAACCCACATGCAACACGCCTTCGCCTTTTCCCCTTCCGACCCCATTTTGCCGCAGGTGGATTACGATTTCCCGGCCAATGGCACCTGGAACGGCCTTGTGCTCGTGGGCGAAGCCCCCGGAAAAGAAGAAGTGAGGCAAGGCCATCCCTTCGTCGGGCGCAGCGGGCAATTGCTGAACGATCTTCTTGCCGAAGCCGGAATCGACCGCGCGCGTTGCCTTGTCGCCAATGTGTTCCGCCTCCAGCCGCCCGGCAACAAAGTGGATCATTTCTTCATTTCGCGCCGCCAGGCTCGCTTGCAAGACATCGCACTAGCCGAAGATTACGGCGCCTTTGGGAGCGCCTGGTGCCGGGCCGAATATGCTCAGGAAATCGGGCACTTACGCTCCACGCTCCGCAATCTTGCTCAAGGCCGAAGCACGATGATTCTGGCCCTTGGCCGTACGCCGTTCTGGGCCTTAACGGGCGAAAACGGCCTGTTATCCAATATTGGTAAGCGCTTCGATTGCCGCCTTCTGCCCGAAGCGACGGTTATCCCTACTTTTCATCCGAGCTTTATCCTGCGCGGAAACTGGGCCAAACGCCCGGAATGGCTGAAACACGCCCTTTCCGCAGCTCAGTCTGTTGCCGAAAAGTAACGGGGACTTGCTTCTTACCCCCTAAAAGGGCTAATCACTCCGGCCAGAAGCCGAAAAATGCTATGGAGAGAGTCGCGCCTAAGACGCGTAGGCAGGATATTTTGTATGCTTTTCACCATCCATCATCTATTTTCTGCCATCTGACCGGAGAGGCGTTTTGACACCACCACCACCTAAAATCAAAGCACCCCGCGCCCCCTTCGAAGAAGAATTGTTTCGAAATGGCAACGGCGAGGTTGAGGCTGAAGATGTGCAGCCCCGCGCTGCGGGCATCGCCCTGACTCCGCTTCTGGATACGGTTAATCTGCCGGAAGATCTGCGTCGGCTGAAAACCGAACAATTACCGCAACTGGCGGACGAGCTTCGCACCGAAACCATCAATGTCGTGTCCGTGACCGGCGGGCATCTGGGCGCGGGTCTTGGCGTCGTCGAGCTGACCGTCGCCCTGCATTACGTCTTCAATACGCCGGACGATATTCTGATTTGGGATGTCGGGCATCAGGCCTATCCACACAAGATTCTCACTGGCCGCCGCAGCCGCATGCGCACACAACGCCAAGGAGGCGGACTATCGGGATTCACCCGGCGCACGGAAAGCCCTTACGATCCATTCGGCGCGGGGCATAGCTCGACGTCCATATCGGCGGCCTGCGGATTCGCCGTGGGGCGCGACTTCAAAAACAAGAAAAACAACGTCATCGCCGTAATCGGCGACGGCTCGATCAGCGCGGGCATGGCCTATGAGGCGATGAACAACGCCGGCGCATCAAATTCGCGCCTGATCGTCATCCTGAACGACAACGATATGTCGATCGCGCCGAACACAGGCGCCATGCATAATTATCTCTCGCGCATCGTTTCGTCGAAGGAATACCGCGGGCTGCGCCACATCGCGAAAGAATTCGCGAGCATTTTCCCGCGCTCGCTCAAAGAAGCCGCCCGCAAGGCTGAACACTACGCGCGGGGCATGGTCACGGGCGGCACGTTGTTCGAGGAATTGGGATTCTATTACGTCGGCCCAATCGACGGGCACAATCTCGATCATCTGGTGCCCGTTCTTGAAAACGTTCGCGACGATTCGCGCGGCGGCCCGGTGCTGATTCACGTCGTGACGAAAAAAGGCCATGGCTACGCCCCGGCCGAATCCGCCGCCGAGAAAATGCATGGCGTGGCGAAATTCAACGTCATCACCGGCGAGCAGGTCAAACCGAAAGCCACGGCGCCCACCTACACAAAAGTGTTCGCCGATGCGCTTGTGACGGAAGCCGAGCATGACAACCGTATTCTCGCCATCACGGCGGCGATGCCATCGGGCACCGGCCTTGATATTTTCGGCAAGAAATTTCCCGAACGCCTTTTCGATGTCGGTATCGCCGAGCAACATGCCGTGACGTTCGCGGCAGGACTTGCGTGCGAAGGCTTCAAGCCTTTCTGCGCCATTTATTCCAGTTTCATGCAACGCGCCTTCGATCAAGTTATGCATGACGTCGCGCTGCAAAAACTGCCGGTGCGTTTGATGATGGACAGAGCCGGACTCGTCGGCGCCGATGGCTCGACCCACGCCGGATCGTTCGATCTCGCATTTCTCGGTTGCTTGCCCGGCATCGTTATTATGGCCGCGTCGGACGAACTTGAACTCATGAACATGGTGGCGACCGCTGCCGCCCTTGATAGCGCGCCTTGCGCCGTGCGCTATCCGCGCGGCGAAGGCATAGGCCTTCAGCTTCCTGTGCGCGGCGAGATTCTGCCTATCGGAAAGGGCCGGATCGTGAAGGAAGGCAGCAAAATCGCCATTCTCAATCTCGGCACGCGTATGGCCGAATGCCGGAAGGCAGCCGAGGAGCTGGATGCGCGCGGCTTGAGCACGACGATTGCCGATATGCGTTTTGCCAAGCCTTTGGACATGGATTTGATCTTGCGCCTCGCCCGTTCCCATGAAGTCATCATCACAATCGAAGAAGGCTCCATCGGCGGATTCGGAAGTCACGTGCTGCACGAACTTGCCAATCTTGGCCTCATGGATCATGGCTTGAAAATCCGCGCCTTGACGCTGCCTGATGTGTTCCAGGATCAGGACACCATTTCAAAACAATACGAAGCGGCGGGATTGACGGCGCGTTCGCTTGTGGCAAAAGCCCTTGAAGCTTTGGGGCAAGAAGATACGGCCACAATCGTCGCGCGGGCATAATTTTGCCGGATTTGTAGGCGAGGACCAACTCTAAAAAACGAAACAGGATGATCATGAAATTCGCAAAAAGCCTCGCGCTTTTCTTTCTGGCAATCGCCTTTACGGCCTCCGCTCTTCCCGCCAAGGCCGAAACGAACAGCGCGACAGAAGTAGTCAAAACCTTTTACGCCCAGTTGGTGGACACCATGAAACAGGGCGATAGTCTTGGTTTTGCGGGACGCTATAAAAAACTGGAGCCTGCCGTTGAGAGCGCATTCAACCTGCCCCTGATGGCGCGCTTTGCCGCCGGGCCAGCCTGGAATACGGCTTCACCTGACGAGCAGCAACGCCTCGTTGCTGCCTTCTCGGATTTCAGCGTCGCGAACTACGCCAGCCGTTTCACCAAGTATGACGGTGAAAGATTCGACGTGTTGGATGAAAAACCCGCTGCAGGCGGCGGCACGATCGTCGAAACAAAACTTACGCCCAAAAATAGCGAGCCGGTGACGCTTAATTACCTCCTTCGCCCCGACGAAAACGGGCAACTGCGGATTGTGGATGTGTTTCTCGACGCCACCATCAGCGAACTGGCCACGCGGCGCGCCGAATTCAGTTCCATCATCAAGCGCGATGGCTTCAGCGCACTGGTCGCCACATTGAACGGAAAGGCGAAAAAGATGGGAGCTTCATAGGTAGAGGCTGGAGGTCAGAGGCTAGAGGCTAATGATCGCCTCTTGCAGATGGTGCTTCACACTTGCCCCCTGACCTCTTAGCCTCTGACCTCTAGCCTCTAACCTCTACCCCATGTTCGCCCTTCGACGCACCGCCCTTATCATCGTCCTCGTCCTCGCGGCCAACTTAGCCGTGTGGGCTCTGGTCAATCGCGGCGCGAGCGAACGGCCTTGGGGCGGCCTGATCAACGGCCTGTCCTATAGCGGCTATCAAGAGGGCGATACAGCCAACAAGTTTTCCGATGAGACCATCGACCGCGACATGGCCTTTTTGACGCAACACGTTAGCGCCATCCGCACTTATGGCGTCAACGATGGACTGGACAGGATCATTACAAGCGCAGGGAAACACGGCCTTGATGTTTATGCCGGCGCGTGGATCGGGCCGGAGGCAAAGGCCAACGCGCAAGAAGTCACAAAGCTCGTCGAACTGACACGCGCCAATCCGAATGTGAAACGCGTGATTGTCGGCAACGAAAGTCTGCTGCGTGAAGATATCAAGCTCGCTGACATGCTGGCGCTGATCGACCGCGTCAAACGGCAAGTCAGCGTACCTGTTTCCACAGCCGAGCCGTGGCATATCTGGCTCAAGTATCCTGAACTGGTGCAGGCCGTTGATTTCATTACCGTGCACATCCTGCCCTACTGGGAAGGTGTTTCCATCGACGGCGCCGTTCCCTATGTGCTCTATCGCATACAGGAATTGCAGGCCGCTTTTCCCGGCAAGCACATCCTGATCGGCGAAGTCGGTTGGCCGAGCGAGGGTCAATGGGTCAAGGGTGCGGAACCGTCGCAGATCAATCAGGCTAAATTCATTCGCGCGTTTCTCAATCTGGCCAGCGAGGAGCGGCTTGACTACTCCATCGTCGAAGCCTTCGACGCGCCGTGGAAGCGCAGTATTGAAGGGACAGTCGGCGCGCACTGGGGTCTGTGGAACGTCGACCGCAAGCCGAAATTCTCCATGAGCGGCACGGTTTTCGAATCCACGCGCTGGTTCTGGGGCTGTCTCGTCGCTTCGTTGCTGGCGTTCTTCCCGATGCAAGGTTTTGTGCGTCGGCGGAAGGATTTAAGGCCTGCCGGGTTGTTGTTCTATGCGGGATTGATCCAGGCGGTTTCCTCCCTGCTCATCTGGACGATCATGGCGGCGATGGCGGAAAAAATCATCACGGCCAACACAATTGCCTGGGTCGGCCTTATCGGCGCGCAGATCGTGCTGCTGGCGTTGTTGCTCGTTGACGGACTCGAACTGACGGAAGTGATGTGGGCCAACCGCCGCCGCGCTTTTGCGCCACAGGATTGGGTGCCTCCGCCGGACGCGCCAAAAGTTTCGATCCACGTGCCGTGTTACAACGAGCCGCCACATATGGTGATGGAAACGCTGGACGCGCTGGCCGACCTCGCCTATCCGAACCTTGAAATTCTTGTCGTGGATAACAACACGAAAGACGACGCGGTGTGGAAACCCGTCGAGGCTTACTGCGCGCAACTGGGGCCGCGTTTTCGCTTTTTCCATTTGCCGAAGTGGCCGGGCTATAAGGCGGGCGCGTTGAATTTCGCGCTCACGCAAACGGCGGAGGACGCGCAAATTGTCGGCGTCATCGACAGCGATTACGTCGTTTCTCACGATTGGCTGTGCGCGACTATTCCGTATTTCGACAAACCCGAAGTCGCTTTCGTGCAAGCGCCGCAGGATTATCGCGACGGCAATGAAAACTGGTTCAAGCGCATGTGCTATTGGGAATACGCCGGATTTTTCCATATCGGCATGGTGCAAAGGAACGAGCGCAACGCCATCATCCAACACGGCACGATGACATTGATCCGCAAGACCGCGCTGCAAGGCGTGAACGGATGGGCGGAATGGTGCATTTGCGAAGACGCCGAACTGGGTTTGCGCTTGTTCGAGCGCGGGCAGGAAGCTGTTTATCTGGAGCATTCGCTGGGCCGCGGCCTGATACCAGATAGTTTCAGCGGCTATAAAACCCAGCGTTTCCGCTGGGCATACGGCGCGGTGCAAATTCTGAAACGCCACTGGCGCGCGTTGAGCGAACCCAGCGGCGATAACGGCACGAAATTGACGCGCGGCCAGCGTTATCACTTCGTCTCGGGCTGGCTGCCGTGGTTCGCCGACGCGGCGCATCTTGTGTTTGCTTGCGCCGCAATTTTATGGTCGATCCTTCTGTTGTTCAAATTGGTAGAATTTCCGCCCGCCGTATTTTTGGTGCCGACGCTTAGCGTGTTCGTGTTCAAAGTTGTCGCGGGCTTGTGGCTTTATCACGCGCGCGTTAAATGCGGCTGGCGCGACAGGCTCGGCGCTTCGCTGGCAGGCATGGGATTGACGCACGCCGTGGGCCGCGCCGTATGGCAGGGATTGTTCACATCCGGCAAACCGTTTTTCCGCACGCCCAAATGCAAAGACCGTCCCGCAGCTATACAAGGCTTTCTCATGGCGCGCGAGGAAATCGGCTTGCTTGTGGCTTTGCTGGCGAGCGCGTTTTCCGTTCTTTACAAGTTCGAGCCCTCGAACCAAAACGCTGTACTATGGACTGGAATGTTGTGCGTGCAAACCTTGCCTTACTGGGCGGCGCTGTATGTGTCGATGGTGAACGCGTTGCCGGGGCGACGTCAGGCTCAGGTTCCCGTTAATTCCCCTGATCAGTCTCCAGTTCATCCTTAACCGGCGGATGGATCAGCACCTTGTCCACGCGGCGGCCGTCCATATCGACGACCTCGAACCGCGCATCTTCCCAATGGAAATGATCGCCTGCGGTGGGAATCCGGCCCAGTTTGTCGATGACGAATCCGGCGATGGTATGAAAATCGCCCCCGTCACGCATGTTTTTCAAGCCGATCAGCGTTTCAACTTCGTCAAGCGGCGTCATGCCATCGATGAGCCAACTTCCGTCCTCGCGCTGCACAGGTTTGTCCGGATTGTCCTGTCCGGGTTCCGGTAGGTCTCCCGTTATTGCTTCTAAAATGTCGGTGATTGTGACGATCCCTTCCACGCTGCCGTATTCATCGATGACGATGGCAAGATGCTGGCCGGATTGCTTGAATTGATCCAGCAACCGTAGTACCGGCGTCGAATCTGGCACGCTGAACGTCGGGCGTAAGACGGCGTTGAGATCGACCTGCCGTCCTTCAAAAACGACGTTCAATAAATCCTTGGCGTGAACGACACCGACAATTTCTTCCAGATCGCCTTTAGCAACTGGAAATCTGCTGTAGCCGCTGCCGTGCATGATGCTTGCTTGCTCGATCGGCGTATCGTCCGTCGCCAGCCACACCATGTCGATGCGCGGCGTCATGATGGTGCGTACAGTGCGATCGGCCAGGCGCATGACGCTTTCTAGCATCTCTTTCTCGGCGGGCTTAAACACGCCTGTTTCCGTTCCCTCGGCAATGAGGTCCTTAACCTCGGCTTCCGTCACCGGCGCGCTTTGAGAGGTGTCAAGCCGCATCAGCTTCAACAGAACGTCCGTCGAGCCGCGCAACAGCCACACCACCGGCGCCGCCACAATTGCTAAAAAACGCATGACGTGCGCGACGCGTATCGCGATGTCTTCAGCATAGGCGAGGCCTATGCGCTTTGGCAGCAATTCGCCGACGACGAGATTGAGATACGTCACGCCGACAACCGTAATCGCCAACGCAACCGGCGCACCGTGCGGCGCTATCCAGTCGATAGTATTGAGGTGGGCGGCCAAAGGCTCCGCCAACGTCGCGCCGCTGAACGCACCCGCCAGAACGCTGTTCAGCGTCATGCCGATCTGGACAATGGAAAGAAACGACGTGGGGTCTTCCGCCATCTTTAAGGCGAGGCGTGCGCCATGTTTTTTGTCTTCCACGAGCTGGCGTAGCAGCGCGCGGCGCGCCGATACGATGGCCAGTTCCGCCATGGCGAAAAAGCCGTTCAACAAGACCAAAAGGAAGACAATGCCTACATTCGCGAGCACGGAACCTCAACGAACGATGCAACTTGTAGGGAAGCGAACATGATGGCTTAATGTAACGGACATTCATCCGGAGTGCAACCGCGTGGCCGCCGCTTCCAAAAAACGTTTTCTGCAATTACATGCCTTGTTTCGCAATGGCGAACTTGAGGCCGCCGACAAAGCCTTGTCAGCGGCGCTGTTAGCTACACCCAAAGAGCCGAACCTGCTGCATCTCGCGGCGCAGGTGGCTGAGGCGCAGGGGGAATTGCCGCGCGCGGCCCAGTTGTTCCGCCGCGCAATAGCCGCGCATCCCGACTGGATGGAGGCCGAATACAATCTGGCGCGCGTTTTGGCATCGCAGAACAAATATGCCGAAGCCATCGCCTTAATGATGAAAGTCAGTTACGCGCATCCCGACCTGCCGCCGATTTGGGAGGCTTTGGCAAAATTTCAGCAACAAGCTGGCGATTTGGCTTCGGCGCTTGCGCACTGGCAAAAAGCGCTGGCGCTGGCGCCGGAGCGACACGACTGGCGCGCGCAATATGTTCTGCTCCTGCGCCAGATGTGCGACTGGCGAAAAGAAGATTTCGATATTGAAAAATTGCCGCCGCAAGCCGTCATCGTTCTGTCGGATGATCCTGCCACACAGATGCAATCGGCTATCCGGTATTCCAAGCAAAGATTTGGCTCCTTGAAGCCCACGCTCGTTTTCCCCGCAAAAGGCAAGACGGCAAGAATTCGTCTTGGTTATCTTTCCTCCGATTTTCGTGCCCATGCCACGGCATTTTTGATGGCGGAGCTTTTCGGCTTGCACGACCGTACAAAGTTCGACGTTTTTGCCTACAGCTACGGCGTCGATGACCATTCCGCCATCCGCGAGCGGATCAAGGAACAAGCGGGGCATTTCGTCGAGCTGAACAAGCTCAGCGCCGCGCAAGCCGCCGCGCGCATTCGCGAAGACAACATCGACATTCTCATCGACCTGAAAGGCCACACGCGCGGCGCGCGGCTCGACATTCTGGCACACAGGCCCGCGCCTTTGCAGGTTCACTGGCTTGGGTATCCCGGCACGTTGGGCACCGATTTTATCGACTTTTTCATCGGCGACAGGATCGCCATTCCGGACGGCCAGACGAGTTTTTTCACGGAAAAGATCATCCGCCTGCCGCACTGCTATCAGATCAACGATCGGCAGCGCACCATCGGCCAACCGAAGCCGCGCGCAGCGTATGGATTGCCTGAAAATACTCTTGTCCTCGCGAGCTTCAACCAGACTTACAAAATCACGCCGGAAATTTTCGCTTTATGGTGCGAGATATTACTCGCTCTGCCTGAAGCCGTTTTGTGGCTTTACCAATCCAATACGGTTGCGCCTGATAATTTGCGCCATTTTGCAGCGGAACACGGCATCGATCCGGCGCGGCTGATTTTTGCCGTACCTCTGCCGCATTCCGAGCATCTGGCGCGTTACGCGCACGTCGATCTGGCAATAGATACGTTTCCCGTGGGCGGCCATACGACCACCAGCGACGCGCTGTGGGCCGGAGCGCCTGTCGTGACGATGGTCGGGCAAAGTTTCGTGTCGCGCGTGGCCTCCAGCATTCTCGCTGCTGCAGAATTGCCGCAACTCGTCGCCGCGACGCCGGAGAATTACAAAAAGCTGATCCTCGAACTCGCGCGGAACAAAACGGCGCAGGATGATTTGCGGCGACATTTAAAAGACAAACGCCTGTCCTTCCCCTTGTTCGATACACCGCGTTTTGTCCGGGATTTGGAAACGGCGTTAATAGAAAAATGGAAAGAACGTGTTTAAGCGCATTTTACTTGTTTTTGGCATCCTTCTTATCGGTCTAAGCGCGTTAGCTGTTTGGCTTTATCAGCGCGATCCGTTGCAAGCCCTGCCGCAGCCGGAACATCATCTTCAAAGCGAGAGAATTCTATTGGCGCGGCAAAACGGGCGTCGCGTCGAACATATTGTCCTGCGTGGCAGCGCTATTGGCGAAATTGGTTTTACTATAAGCCTTCCCGATCCGCTGCCTGCTGAAAAGTTGCCTTTGCTTTTTGTTCTGGGTGGCCTCGGAACAGGCGAGAATAATATTTCCTTTATCAAGAACGCCGGAAACAACGCGATCATCGGCTATGACTGGCCGATACCGACGCAGTTTCCGAATGGCCTGGACTTTCTGCTCGATGCGCCCGATCTTTATCGTCAAGCGATGAGCATTCCCGCACAGGCGGTTTCAATGATCGGTTGGCTTGCCGAACAACCTTGGGCCAACAAGCAACGCATTAGTTTGCTGGGATTTTCCTTAGGCGCGTTGGCTGTTCCTTCCATACAGGATATGGCCGAGCATGATGGCCATGCCATCGGCTGGACGATTATTGCTTATGGCGGCGCACCGCTCGGCGATTTGTTCGCCGCCAATCCGCATATGAAGCCGCATTGGCTGCGCGATTTGATGGCGCCTGTCGTCAACCTGCTGCTTCGTCCGCTTGAGCCGATGCTGCATGCGCCGCATCTTTCGGGCCGTTTTCTTGTTCTTGAAGGGCAAGACGACACGCTTGTGCCGGAAAAGTTGCGCGTGAATCTGCGCGAGGCCGTGCCGCAGCCCAAAGATGTCATCGTTTTCAAAGGCAGCCACATGGGCGTCGGCCCGAATAAATTCGAACTACTGCAAAAAATTATCGAGACGAGCCGGGATTGGCTGATACGTAACGGCGCTGTCAATCCGGCTTAGGAAAATCGCTAAATATATTGATAAATCATGACTTATCTACCAACGCCATAGCCGTGATTTTCCTGTTCAAAATTTTTCGGAACCGATGCGTAGTTTTTTCTTTCCTGCGGCGTGTATAACGGTGCGCTTGCCTCTAACGACAACAAAAAAGGGAGGAATTTATGTCTGCCATCATCAACAGCGCCTCTTCGCCTTCGCAAGCCTCCAATTTTCAGCTTCAGAAATCTTCTCAAGGCGATACCGCCAATAGCGATCCCGCGGCGGCTTCTCCAGCGCAAGGCGGCCACCACGGTGGCGGCGGTTCAAAAGGTGGCGGCGGCAAAGCCTCATCGGCGACTACGGCAAGCACTGGTTCATCGACAACCATCGTGAGCGAAACCAGCGTGACGAATCCCAACGGCACCGTCACGACGACGATCACCTACGCTGACGGCTCGAAATCGACCACAACCAGCTTGCCTAATCCTGCCAAGGCTTCCAGCGGTAAATCGAGTTCGACCGGAACGAAGGGGATAGTGGTTTAAAAGCTGCCTCATCGGACTTGCGCGGCTCTCTCGCTGCCCCTTCTGCAGGATAGCCCCCGCGGCATTAATGATCTATAAAGCGGGATGATTCTCCCTCTGTTGGGATAAAGTTGGCCACGGAGTCTCTGGTTCTATGTGGATAGTACGTCTTGCGCTTGAGCGCCCTTATACCTTCGTCGTTCTGGCGTTGTTGCTGTTACTTTTCGGGCCTTTGACAGCTGCGCGTACGCCTGTTGATATTTTTCCCAATATCGGAATCCCGGTCGTTGCCACAATCTGGGGATTCGCCGGCCTGCCGCCCGATGAAATGGCCAGTCGCATCACTTCCAATTACGAGCGCGCCTTGACTATTACGGTCAACGATATTGAGCATATTGAATCGCAGTCGTTAACCGGCATTGCGGTCGTCAAAACCTTTTTCCATCCCACGGTTAAAACCGACATGGCTATGGCCCAGACGACGTCTATCGCGCAAACCATGTTGCGTTCCTTGCCGCCGGGAGCCACGCCGCCCTTCATCACCGTCTATAACGCCTCCAGCGTGCCGATTATGCAGCTGGCGCTGTCGAGCTCGCATATGGCGGAACAGGAGTTGTTCGATACCGGAAACAACATCATCCGCACGCAACTGGCAACTGTGCAGGGCGCGGCGACTCCTTACCCCTATGGCGGGAAAATCCGCCAGATTCAGGTCGATCTCGACCAGAAAAAATTGCAGGCACTCGGGCTATCGGCACAGGACGTGAATAATGCTGTCGGCGCTCAAAATCTGATTTTACCGGCCGGGACCGAAAAAATCGGCCCTTATGAATACAACATTAAGCTTAATGCCAGCCCGACCACCGTTGAGGAACTCAACGATCTGCCGATCAAGGCGGTCAATGGCACGACGGTTTACATCCACGATGTCGCCCATGTGCGCGACGGCTTCGCGCCGCAGACGAACATCGTGCGCGTGGATGGCAAGCGCGCGGTTCTCATGACCATTTTAAAAACCGGGAACGCCTCAACGCTCGATATTATCAACCGCGTCAAGGAAAAACTGGGCCAGATAAGGGCTGGTCTGCCTTCGAGCCTTGATCTGCACGTTATCGGCGACCAGTCTGTGTTCGTCCGCGCGGCCATCGATGGTGTGGTTCGCGAAGGCATCATCGCCGCCGTGCTAACAGGCCTTATGATCCTTTTATTTCTCGGCAGCTGGCGCAGCACGCTTATCATCGTCGTTTCAATCCCGCTTTCGATACTGGCATCGATTATCGCGCTGTCGGCTCTTGGTGAAACCATCAACATCATGACATTGGGTGGCCTCGCGCTGGCAGTTGGCATTTTGGTCGACGATGCGACGGTTGCGGTCGAAAACATCAACTGGCATCTGGAGCACGGAAAGGAAGTCGAGCCAGCCATTCTGGACGGCGCAAAGCAGATCGCTATTCCTGCCCTGGTTTCCACACTTTGTATTTGCATCGTGTTTGTGCCCATGTTTTTCCTGAGCGGCGTCGCGCGCTATCTCTTTGTGCCGCTGGCCGAAGCGGTTATGTTCGCCATGCTGGCTTCCTATTTCCTTTCGCGCACTCTCGTGCCGACGATGGCAAAGTACCTCCTGCACGCGCATGAGCCGCATTACGGTGAGGAGCTGCACGCGGCGCCTTCGCGTAATTTTCTCATGCGCTGGCAATTCGCGTTTGAGCGCTGGTTTGACGATTTCCGTCATGCGTACCGCGACGCATTGCAAATGATTTTAGCGCGCCGTGGGCTGTTTATTTCTGGTTCCCTTGTTTTTGTTCTTGCGTCGATGCTTGTTCTAGGGCCGTGGCTGGGTTCCGATTTCTTTCCTTCCGTCGATGCCGGGCAAATCAAGCTACACCTGCGCGCCCACACCGGAACCCGCGCCGAAGAAACAGCCGCCTTGTGCGATCGGGTCGATGCGGTCATTCGAAGCGTCATCCCGGCCTCTGATCTTGAAAGCCTGACGCATAATATCGGCCTTCCCAATAGCGGCATCAATCTGGTTTACAGCAATTCTGCGCCCATCGGGCCGGAAGACGCGGATATATTCATATCGCTCCGCCCGGATCACCGGCCTGTGCCTGATTACGTGCGCACCTTACGCGTGAAGCTAAACCAGGAAATGCCGGGGGTTGATTTTGTCTTTCTGCCAGCCGATATGGTCAGCCAGATTTTGAACTTTGGCTTGCCCGCGCCAATCGACGTACAGGTCATCGGCAATAAAGGCGAGGCCAACCGCCAGTATGCCGCTATGCTACTCGAGAAAATCCGCCATGTTGCCGGCATTGTCGACAGCCGTCTGCATCAAGCGAACGATGCGCCGGAGTTTCATGTCAAAGTCAACCGCACCAAAGCCGAAGAACTCGGCATTACCCAACACGACGTCGCGAGCGATCTTCTGATTACGTTGAGCGGCAGTTTTCAGACCTCGCCGACCTTCTGGCTCGATCCGAAGACCGGCGTCTCTTATTCTATCGTGACACAGATGCCGCAATACCGGATCGACAGTCTGGAGGACTTACGCAACATCCCCGTCATCGGCGCCAAAGGCAAACCGCAGATTCTCAGCTCTCTTGCAACCATTGACCGCGGCGTGGGCCCCGGCGTCGTGTCGCATTACGATGTGCAGCCCGTCGCCGATATTTTTGCAAACGTGCAGGATCGCGATCTGGGCGGCGTTTCCAGCGATGTCAGGACTATTCTCAAAAACGCGGCGAAGGACGTGCCGAAAGGATCGATAGTCATCGCGCGCGGCCAGATGCAAACGATGGATGACTCCTTCACGGGTCTTTATTACGGATTGCTTGGCGCCATCGTGCTAATTTATTTCCTGATTGTCGTTAACTTTCAATCGTGGTCCGATCCTTTTATCATCGCCATGGCATTACCGGGCGCTATCGCGGGGATCGTATGGATGTTGTTTGTCACGCACACGACGTTGAGCGTTCCGGCGTTGACCGGGGCCATCATGTGCATGGGCGTTGCGACAGCTAACAGCATTCTTGTCATCAGCTATGCGCGCGAACGCATGACTCATGGCGATACTGCCGTCCAAGCGGCGCTGGAATCCGGTTTCACCCGTTTGCGGCCCGTTATGATGACGGCGCTCGCCATGATCATCGGCATGGTGCCGATGGCACTGGGCTTTGGCGAAGGCGGCGAACAGAACGCGCCGCTGGGCCGCGCCGTGATCGGCGGCCTGATTTTCGCGACGATGGCGACCTTGTTTTTCGTACCTGCCGTTTTCTGTCTCATTCATGGCCGCAAGCCAAAATCCGAACTCCCGCCGAAGGAAAGCACTTAATGTCCGATCAACTCCCCTCGCAGCCTTCAGAACAGCCGAAGCCGCAACGCCATCGCTTCAAGGTCTTTTTGCTGCTGATTGTTCTTATAGCCATCGGAGGCTGGGGCATTAACGCGCGTATTGATGCGGCGGCAAAGCTTGAGAAAGAGACAAACGATCAGACCATTCCGACCGTCGCTGTCATACAGGCGTCACACGGCCCTATGTATGAGGATGTCGTTCTGCCTGCCACCGTTCAAGCCTGGCACGAAGCGCCCATCTATGCCCGCACCAATGGTTATCTGAAAGACTGGGTGACGGATATCGGTACCTTCGTCAAAGCAGGCGATTTGCTGGCGGAAATCGAGACGCCTGAAATCGACGCCCAGTTGCGTCAGGCCGAAGCCGATCTCGCCACCGCCGAAGCCAACAACCAACTGGCGCAAACGACCGCCAAGCGCTGGCAGGCTTTACTGAAAACCAATTCAGTATCAAAGCAAGAAGCCGACGAAAAAATCGGCGATGCGGCAGCGAAGGAAGCTTTGGTCGCTTCCGCGCGCGCCAATCTCGAACGGTTGAATGAACTTGAAGGCTTCAAGCGCGTCACGGCGCCGTTCGACGGCACCATTACGGCGCGCAACACGGATACGGGCGCTCTTATCAATGCGGGCAGCGGCGGCGTGGGTCAGGAATTGTTCCACATTGCTGAAATCGGCAGATTGCGCGTCTACGTTCAGGTGCCGGAGAACACAATGCAAGCAATCACGCCGGATATGACGGCTGAATTGCATTTTATGGAATACCCTCAACGTTATTTTACGGCCACGTTGACGCGCACGGCGAACGCGCTCGATCCGGCCACACGCACGTTGCTGATCGAACTTGAAGTCGATAACGAAAAAGGCGAATTGCTTCCGGGCAGCTATGCCGAAGCGCACATGAAGCTGCCGCTTAGCAATGACATTGTTCATGTGCCCGTCAATACTTTGTTATTCCGTTCCAGCGGCTTGCAGGTGGCGACCGTCGATGCGGAAAACAAGGCGCAACTCAAGACAATCACCATTGGCCGCGATTATGGCAAGGATGTCGAAGTGACCTCCGGTCTTGCGCCGGGCGAATCCGTGATCGTTAATCCGCCGGATTCACTGGCCAATGGACAGGCCGTTCATGTCGTCCCGTCGGAGCAAAAACAAAACGAAGCTGAGAAGAAAGACGGGGACAATAAAAAACCATGAAGTCCTCTTTCTGCGCCATTGCTTTTTGCGTTGTCTTGCTCCCGGCGTTTTCCGCTTGCTCGCTGGCGCCCAATTACAAGGTTCCCGATGCTCCGAACCCTGCCGCCTTCAAGGAAGCCGGCGATTGGATCGAAGCCAAGCCTGAGGACGCCATCGAGCGTAGCGCGTGGTGGAAAATCTTCAAGGATCCGCAGCTTGACGCGCTCGAAGATCAGGTCACGGAGGCCAACCAGAATTTGAAGGCAGCGCTCGCGCAATACGATCAGGCTCGCGCCGCTGCACGCGAGGCGCGGGCCGCTTATTTTCCGGTCATCACCGCCAATGCGGGGGCGACGCGTCAGCAGGAGTCTCTAACCATTGCCAACGTCTCGTCAAAAAGCCTCTATAACGATTTCACGATGGGCGCGGATCTCTCCTATGAAATCGACGTATGGGGCCGCGTACGCAACACGGTGGCCGCCAACGAAGCGCAGGCGCAGGCCAGCGCGGCCGACGTTGCGGGTGTCGCGCTAAGTCTGCATGCAGAACTGGCGAATGACTATTTCACGCTGCGCGGCGACGATGCGGCTCAGGCCATTCTCGACAAAACGGTTGAATCCGATCAGCACGCCCTTGATTTAACCACGCAGCGTTACAAAGGCGGCGTGGCCGCCGAAGCCGATGTCGATCAGGCCAAAACGCAACTTGAAAACGCCAAAACGCAGGCGACTGATATGCGCCTGCAACGTGCCCAGCTTGAGCATGCCGTTTCCATTCTGACCGGCAAAGCTCCCGCCGATTTCCGCTTGCCGCCCGCACAGCCTGTTTGCAAATTGCCGCATATCGACACGGGCTTGCCTTCCGTCCTCTTGCAACGCCGCCCCGATATCGCCGCGGCTGAACGCCGCGTGGCAGCGGCCAATGCCGAAATCGGCGTTGCACGCGCAGCATGGTTCCCGGCTTTCAATCTGACGGCAGCGCTTGGCTTGGAAAGCGCTACGGCGGCAAAATGGCTTACAGCGCCAAGCCAGTTTTGGTCATTAGGCCCATCGGCGATGATGCCGTTGTTCGAGGGCGGCCGCATCAGTGCCATGACGGATGAAGCCCGTGCCGCCTATGAACAAATGGTTGCGTCTTATCGCCAGACGGTTTTGGCCGCATACGGCGAGGTTGAGGATAATCTCGTCGCCCTGCATCGGCTGGAACAGGAAAATCAAACGCAAACTGCCGCAACCGCCGCGGCGGAACGTTCACTCGCCCAAGCCAACGATCGCTACAAGGGAGGTATGACGATTTATCTCGATGTCGTTGCCGCGCAAAATAGCGAACTGCAAGCCAAACTTGCTTCCGTCAATATAGAAGTTCGCCGCCTGATTGCCAGCGTGCAACTGATCAAAGCTCTGGGCGGTGGCTGGCAGCCGCCGCCACCGGAAAAATAAAATTGAGGGGTTCTATGCCTGCGCAGGACCCCGGCAGCCATTCAGGAACAACTGAACGGTATCGCGCGTCCAAGTTTTGAGTTCATTGGGGGTCATCGGTTTTCCCAACCCTAGTGCGCGGCGCAACGGCAATGAAACCACCATTTGCATGAATTGCTCGGCGGCAAAGAAAGGCTTGTCCACGTTCAGGCGTTTGGCACGCGTTTCATGATTTAAAAGATCGGCGATGCGTTTAATGCCTTCTTGCCTTGCGCCCTGCCGATTTCCCGCCAACGCCAGTTCAGGAAATCGCGTCGCTTCGGCGAGTATGATGCGATGTAGAGCCAGCGCTTGCGGCGAAAGCGATGCCTGCAACAGGGCTTGCGCCAACCGATGGAGAATTTTCTCGACTGTTTGCCCTTCAAACAAGCCCGGAATGTCAGGCGGGCTCAAACGTTCGATCACGCGATGCACGACCGCCCGGAAAATATCCGCCTTGTCCTGAAAGCGGTGATAGAAAGTGCGTTTCGAAATGCCAGCCTGTTTGGCAATCATCTCGATGCTGGTCCCGCCATAGCCGTGCGTAAAAAACAAATCCTGCGCGATGTCCAGGATCTGGCTTTCTATCCGTGCAGCCTGCTTGCGCGAAGGACGGCCACCTTTGCGTGCGATTCTGTTTTTTGCGGTCTTTTCAGATGCTTTCATTTCTACCTATAGGCATACATCGGAGCCGGATATCCATAGACAGCTTGCGGGTATCCGTATACGACAGCCCCCCGCGGATATCCATAAGCATAAGAGGGATATGCATAAGTTGGAGGCGCTGCGTAATAGGTTGGCGCATAATAACCGGGAGCCGGTCCGGCGTCGGCCAAAGCCCGAACGGGGGCTGTTGCCACGGTCGCAGCAGCGACCGTCAAGGCGGCGACACCGCCGATCAAGCCATACAAAAGACCGTCGCCATGGCCGTGATGATGGTACCCATAGGCCCACGCTGGCGATACCGGCGCAGCGATAAGCGCGGCGGCAGTTATAAGGCTGACAACTGAAAGTTTGTATTTCATGGCACCCTCCTTTGTAAGCGTTGCGGCGGCGTTTTTTGCTGTGGAACGGGGCCGGGAACTAACTAAACGCAACGGTACCGTATCATTATGGCAAAATCAAGGTTATTGTGTTGAGTCGGGTTTATAGCCATAAAATAATTGGCCGTACGCGACCCTATCAGGAAAGGAAAACAACCATGCCCAACCTGTTCGAACCCTTAAAGCTCGGCGATCTTACGTTGCCCAATCGTATCCTGATGGCCCCGCTGACGCGCTGCCGGGCCAGCGAGGGCCGCGTTCCCAATGCGCTGATGGCCGAATATTACGCGCAGCGCGCTTCGGCGGGCCTTATCCTTTCGGAAGGGGCTTGCGTGACGGCAACGGGCGTGGGTTATCCAAATACGCCCGGTATCTGGTCGGCCGAGCAGATCGAGGGCTGGAAACTGATCACCAAGGCCGTACATGACGCAGGCGGCAAGATCATGATGCAGCTCTGGCACGTCGGGCGCATCTCGCATCCCTATTTTCTGGACGGCGCACAGCCGGTCGCGCCGAGCGCCATTGCGGCGGAAGGATTGGTAGGGCTCATGCCACAGAAAGCGCCCTATCCCGTGCCGCACGCGCTAACGCTTGAGGAAATCCCCGGCATTATCGAGGCATACCGAAAAGGCGCGCAAAACGCCAAAGAAGCGGGTTTCGACGGCGTGGAAATCCACGGCGCGAACGGTTATTTGCTCGACCAGTTTCTGCAAGACGCCACCAACAAACGCACCGATGCCTATGGCGGCTCTATCGAAAATCGCGCGCGGCTGATGCTGGAAGTGACCGATGCCGTTATCTCAGTGTGGGGCGCGGGCCGCGTCGGCTTGCATATCGCGCCACGCGGCGACTCTCATTCGATGGGGGACTCCAATCCCACGGCGACTTTCGGTTTTATCGCGCAAGAAATGGGCAGACGCAAAATTGCGTTCATCTGCGCGCGCGAGCATTTGGGCAAAAACCGCATCGGCCCGCAACTCAAAAAGGCGTTCGGCGGCGTTTTTATCGCCAACGAAGGGTTCACAAAAGAAACAGCCGAGCAAGTTCTGGCCGCGGGCGAAGCGGATGCCGTGGCTTTCGGCAAACCTTTTATCGCCAATCCCGATTTGCCAAAGCGTTTCCGCCTGAACGCGCCGCTGAATGCGCAGCGCCCCGATTTATTCTACGGTGGAGGCACGGAAGGGTATACGGATTATCCGGCCATCGAATAATAAAGATGCACGCTTGAACCTGAATAAAACTTCAAATTATCGTTTAGCTCATGTAGGGTTGGTTTAGCTGTAAAAGACTCAAACTCTAATGACTCACTCCACGAACTTGGCTGACGCTCTTACACAGGCAACCGCGCTTCACGAGGCTGGCCGGTTACCGGAGGCTGAGCAATTCTATCGCGCTATTCTTGAAGTTCAGCCGCAGCACGCCGATGCCAATTATAATATTGGGATGCTGGCCGTGCAGGATGGCAAGCCCGGAATCGGATTGGCTCATTTTAAGATCGCTTTAGAGGCCGATTCATCACAAAGCCGGTTCTGGCTGAACTATATAGACGCCCTTATTCAAGCCGGGCAACCGGATGTCGCTCTGAAAGTGTTATCCCAAGGACGAAAAAAAGGGCTGCCCGGAGCCAACGTGCAGGCCCTGTACGCCAAAGCAAAAGCCGCAAGAAGGGTCTCAGCGAAAACCGCAACAAAGGTTCCAGAGAAAGCCAATCAACACCCGGACGAACAGTTCAAAGCGGCTGTTGCGCATCATTCGGTGGGGCGGCTGAACGAAGCTGAAGCTGTCTATAAGAAGGTCATTGCGCTCAACCCCAATCATGCCGAAGCTCACAACAATCTAGGCGCATTGTTCCAATCACTTAGTCGGTTCAAGGAAGCGGAAGCCAGTTACAGCCGCGCTTTGGTGATCAATCCCGGTTTGGCTGATGCACACACCAATTTGGGAAGTGTGCTACAGAAACTCGATCGGCTTGAGGAGGCCGAGACCAGTTACCATTGCGCTCTTGCAATCAAGCCCAACTCGGCCACAGCTCATAACAATCTGGGCGATGTGCTTCGTCAATTGGGCCGCTTTGAGGAGGCACAAGTCAGTTACCGCAATGCCTTGGCGATTAAACCCGACAACGCCGAGGCGCACAATAATTTGGGCGGGATTTTCCAGCAATGTGGCCGGTTTGAAGAGGCGGAAGCCAGTTACCGCAACGCCTTGGCGATCAATCCCGGTTTGGCCGAAACTCATAGCAACTTGAGCAGCGTGCTTTACGAATTTGGCCAGTACGAGGAAGCGGAAGCTAGCTGCCGCCGCGCTCTTGCCATCAAACCCGATTACGCCGAAGCGCATAGCAATCTCGCTAACGCTCTTCGCGATCTCGGTCGGTACGAGGAAGCGGAGGCCAGCTATCGTCGCGCTCTTGAAATCAAGCCCGATTACGCCGAAGCGCACAATAATCTGGGCAGTCTTCTTATGAGTCAAAGCAGAAAGAGCGAAGCTCTTACCAATTTTGAGAACGCACTACATATCAATTCGACGTTAATCACAGCCCATACTGCCAGAATTATGGCTCAAATTCCTATTGTTTACAGAAACGAAGCCGAGATCGATAAATGTCGGGCGGACTATCAGGACTGCCTGAAGCAACTTAGCGATGACATAGAGCGAATAAAAAATCCCCGTGATATTGAGAAATCTATTGGCGCGGCACAGCCTTTCTATTTGGCCTATCAAGGGCGCAATGATAGGGATTTACAAAGCATATACGGTTCGCTGGTTTGTCGTTTAATGGCAAACATTTTTCCTCCGTTTCTTTTGTCCGGCCCTCCTGAACCCGGCGAAGCTATTCGTGTCGGCATTGTCAGCGGTTATTTTCAGTCTCACTCGAATTGGAAAATTCCCATAAAGGGTTGGGTGTCACAGCTCGATCGTCAGCGCTTTCGTTTGTTTGGATACTATACGGGCGCTAAAAAAGATTCCGCGACAGCCGAAGCGGAGATTCTGTTCGACCAGTTCGTCCATGGGCCGCATTCGGCGCATTTTTGGCGCAATAAAATCCTTAAGGACAAGTTGCATGTTCTGATCTACCCGGAAATCGGCATGGACTTCATGGCAGCCAAACTGGCCTCTCTGCGCATGGCGCCGGTACAATGCAATTCGTGGGGTCATCCGAACACGAGCGGCTACCCAACGCTTGACTATTACCTCAGCAGCGAACTGATGGAACCTCGAAACGGACAGGATCATTACACCGAAAAGCTGGTCAAGTTGCCGAATTTGTCCATTTATTATGAGCCGGTTGAAGTTTCTCACGTGGAGATAAGCCGGGCCGCCCTCGGACTGCGCGAGGGCGTCACGATATATTGGTCCGGGCAATCCCTATACAAATATCTTCCCCAGAATGACTATATCTACCCGCATATCGCGCGCGAAGTCGGCGCTTGCCAGTTTGTCTTTATCCAACACCACATAGAGCATTCCGGCGTCACTGATATATTCCGCGAGCGCTTGAAACGGGCTTTTGCGAATTGCGATCTTAATGCCGATGATTACGTCGTCTTTCTTCCGCGATTGACTCAGGACCAATTTCAAGCCGCCATTGGCCTTTGCGATGTCTTTCTCGACACGGCGGATTGGTCCGGCTGCAACACTACGCTAGAAAGCCTCGCGCATAACCTGCCTGTCGTCACCATGCCGGGCCAGCTTATGCGCAGCAGGCACACACTGGCCATTCTCAGAATGATGGGCGTAACTGAAACAATCGCAAACACGCCGGATGAATATATCGAAATCGCCATCCGTTTGGCCCGTGATGCCGATTGGCGCGCCGCGATTAAAAGCAAAATGGAGGCCAACAAGAACCTTATTTATCGCGACCGCGCATGCGTCACGGCCCTTGAGCAATTTCTTGAAAAAGTTGCTCATGAAATTTCGCCCCGTCGTGAAATTTCCGCGTTGGCTTCCTCCCTGCATCCGAGTGATGAGATTGAACGGATTGGCGACCAGATTTATCAGAACCTTGCGGCGTATATTCCGACGGATCGTCCTGTCGTTTTTGTGGATTTTCCTGACTCCATCAATTGCGGAGATTTGGCAATTTGGGCGGGAGAAACTGCCTTTTTGTCGTTATTGGGCGTAACGCCAGCTTATTTTTGCTCGATGGAGTCCTATGATAAGGAAGCCATGCGCGATGCTCTTGGCGACAACGGCGTCATCTTGCTGCATGGCGGCGGGAATTTCGGCGATCTTTATATCTATCATGAATTTCGTGAGAAGGTGCTTCGGGATTTTCCCGATCACGACGCCGTCATGTTCCCGCAAACCGTCTTTTTCCAAAACACGGACAAGAGGGATAAATCGGCGGCATTTTATAATAAGCGCGGGCGCATCACCTTATGCGCGCGAGACCGCACGTCATTTGAGACGCTGAAAACCCATTTCCCCGGCACAAATGTCATCATGGTTCCGGATATGGCTTTTGTTTTGGGAGCGCAGCCCCGTCCCGTGTCGCCTCGGGACGATATTTTGTGGCTTGCCCGCACCGATAAGGAATCCGATTTCAACAAGGGAGCGAATCTTCCCGCTTTTCGTTCGGCGCAATTCGAAAAACTGACCCTCTCGTCCGACAGATTTCCTGTTCAAGCTGCACTTGCCACCCGGCATGCCGAGAGAATCCGCTTTACGGACTGGTACCACCTTCACATCGCCGATCCTGTTCTCTATGCGGGTCTTTCCTTTAATGAGAAAGCCGAGATTCAACTGGAATGGGCGAAAATGATTTTGTCGTTCGGCGAAGTCGTTGTGACGGATCGCCTGCACGGCCACATTTTATGCACCCTGATGAATATTCCCCACGTTCTTCTCGATAACTCCTACGGCAAATTGCGCTGGTTCTTCGACTCATGGACGCACGGCGTTGCTAACGTAGCGTTTGCGTCAAGTCCTGAGGAAGCCCTGGCTTTGGCTAAAAACATGGTTCACGCCCGTCTGGGGCCGGAAACCGACGAAGTCCTGATACAACAGGTCATCGACGACAAACTCACGTACCTGCATAAAAATCGCCTTCTCAACATTGCGCGCAAACAAAGCAGTACTGCAGCAGACCTTTGGTCTGATCACAGAAGGCTTTCACCGCAATGGGCGCACCGCGCAGTCGAGGTAGCGCGGTATATTCCGGCAGGAAGCCGCATTCTGGATATAGGATGCGGCGCCGGAGACATTGAACGGTTCCTTCCTGATGGATGCTGGTATTTCCCATTAGATTGCGTAGCCAGAGATCATCGCACTATCGTGTGCGACCTTGAGCGGGACGCCCTGCCGGCTATTCCCGATTTATCGATGGCCGTCATGCTGGGCGTCGCCGAGTACCTGCACGATCTCCCTGCGGTTCTGAAAAAATTCCGCACGATGAATGTGCCTTTTCTTTTTTCCTTCGTTCCTCTCGACGTAACCAGAATCTCCCTCGAGCGGCGCCAAGCCCTCACCTGGGTTCTGCATCTGCCGCAATCCCACTGGCTGGAAGCATGGGAGACGGCAGGATTTTCAGTCGAAGTCCTCCAAAGGCTGGAGCAGGACAAGGTGCAATTCCTCTACCGCGCTGTGCCAAAGGAAGCGGGCGCTCTTTGAAAGCTATGAAAGTTCTTGCGGCGCCAGTCCGCCTTCGCCATCCTCCTTCGCTAAAGCTCCGGAGGATCAAAGGCTTCGGCGGACATAAGATTTTCTAGTTCCCCTGGATCAAGTCCGGGGTCATAAGAAAATCTAATGGCGGAGAGGGGGGGATTCGAACCCCCGGTACGTTTACACGCACAACGGTTTTCGAGACCGCCGCATTCAACCGCTCTGCCACCTCTCCGGTGCTTGAAAATAAACAGTTTTTCCCGCTTTTGGGCAAGGAAAAAACCGGGTTGCTACAGAAATTGCTACAGAACCCTTTTGTCGCCCTTTTCCCGCCCATTTCAAGCACCGGTCTTATACCAGAACGAACGAAAGAGTCATCCAAGTTTTGGGGTTTGAAGGGGCCGGTTCAGTTTTGGCCTTGAGGCCGCTTTAAAGGCTGAATCAAGCTTCTCAGCGGCGTCGCTCTGCATGGTATCTGTAACGTGCGAATACAAATCCAAAGTCGTTGTGATACTGCTGTGCCCTAAACGTTCTTGGGCAATTTTTGGGTGTATGCCCCGCTCCAGCAACTGTGTGGCATGAGAATGTCTCAGATCATGGAAGCGAACTATTGGGAAGCTCGGAATTTCTCTGATTACTGTTCTGAATTCTCCCGTCAGGCTATCCGGTTTTAAGACACCGCCATCCCAACTGCGTCCGCACACAAAGGTGTCCTCGTTTGCTTCGACTCCCAGTTCGGCTAAGTCCAAAGCTTGTTTGTCCTTCCATGCCTTTAATTCTTCAACAGCATGCTCCGGTAATACGATGGCCCGCTTTTTCTCAGTCTTGGGAGCCTTAAAGCGGAGATTTTGCCCCACCTGCTCAACACTCTCTACGACGCGAACGGTCTTCCTATCAAAATCAACATTTCTCCAACGCAGGGCTACAATCTCCCCCCTCCTCATTCCCGTTGTTAGGCCCAGCAATACCGGCCAATAAAGGCACGAGTTAGAATCCCGTAAAGTGCGTAGCAAGACGGCAGATTGTTCGATGGTTAAAGTGGCAATGGCTGCTTTCTTGGCTCGTGGCGGCAAGACGAAATCAGAAGGATTAAACCCGATCATACGCATGCGCACGGCATGTTTGAGGGCTGACCTCAAAATGCGGTGGATATGCAGCCTCGTCCTTGGTGCTAGACCGCCTTCCCTGCTGTCTCTACGTCCCGAAGTTTCCCAGCCAGAGTAGGTTTTTTGTATGGTGGGTGCATCAAGCTTTGCAAGCTGCGCCTTACCAAAAGCTGGAATAAGAAAATTGTTGACGATTTCGGAATATCTTTCGTGCGTCTTGGGGCTTATTTGAGAACGCATGGCTTTGATCCATTCCTCAAGAAATTCCCCCGTAGTCTTTTTTGTCGGATCGATGTGCTGATTGGTATCGATGGAACGCAATATGCGGCGCAATTCGACCTCAGCTTCTTTCCGTGTCCCGATGAAGGTAGTTGTTTTTATCTTCCACTTACCAGTCAAGGCATCCTTGCCAAGGCTGTATCGAATCTCAAAGCTGTTTTTCGAACGCTGGCGAATATGTCCATTATGACGCATGGCATTTCCCCTATAAAATATAGTTGTTGAAAAACTTCTCCATCTGCAATTCGCTAGGAGCGAGAATCTGAGTGGCTTTTGCAAAGAGACTGGAACCAACGTTCGGCTTCAGCGCGGGCAATAAGCGTAGTGCGTCCACGTTTGATCATGTGGAGCCGATCTGCCGTTATTTCACGGTAGAAGCTGGCTTTTGAAATGACGTAGCGTTTGCAAAATTCGGACACGCGGTAGGCTTCGGCTCTTTCGTCCATAGACTTTCTCCTTGGCTTGTTTTTTGGTGGAATCAGAAACGCCTTTTGCGGCCATAAAGGCGTTGGGGAAACAGGGCGAGAAATTCCTGTTCTTAGATTTTCTTGCCTTCTGGGTTTTGAGCTTGGTTCAAGGCTCTATTGCTGCGTTCTCCGTCCTTTGCCTCTTGGGCTTTCTGCTTCTGGGCGTTAGGCCGCAATTTTTCTCCGCCTTGCTGAGTTTGTGGGGACGGGCCGGGTTCATTCTTAGTTGTGCCGTTCGGATTGCTGAGCGGCATCTGCCTTGTGTTTTCTCCACTCCCTAAGTTCCCGCCATCGACAGAAGGGCTACCAGTCTTCTTCCCGTCGCCCATAGCGTCCAACAATTGTTGATGTCTCGCCTGCGCTCTATCACTATTTGTTTGCTGCCTTATCTGTGACCCGATGCCCGACAGAGCGTCTCCGGGGGCCTTGGCGAGGGTCATGACTTCTTTGCCGCCCAGATAGGCTCCTGCCATCCCGACGGCTTTCAATACGGTATTGTGATCGCCCATTTTCTCCATGTGTGCGCCGCTGCCGAGCCACCTGAGGGCAAATTCCGGGAACATGCCGATGGACTTGAAACAACTGTTGCCGAGGACGTATGCAAGGGAACAGTACATGATGGTGAAGATAATTCGGGACAACGCGGGCGATTGTGTCGTGGCCGCGCCGGTTCCCTGCGTGGCGAACAAGAACATCCCGTTGAGAAAGCTGATGCCGACATTGAACAACAGGACGCCGACGATCAGGCCGAATATCATCAGCACGGGGCGCAAGAAAATGTTGATGATAAAAAAGTAGCCCTGTTTGGCCTGTGCGCCCGGAAGGCCGTCGCCTTCGATATTGATATGAGCCAGCGCCAGTAGAGGAACTGCGACAACAGCTTCGGCAACGCCGATGATCCACGTCAGGGAGGCGAAGAAAAACCTCGTGAACGGAACCAAGGGCAAAAAATAGGCAAGCAGGATGCCAGCGCCGAGCAGAAAGACGCCAATGCCGATGATAAGCGTGGCGGCAACGGCGAAAGCCCCTCCGAGGATGCCCAGAATGGAACCGATGCCCGGAATGAAACCGAGAAGCTTTGCCAAGCCGCTTTCCGCGTAAATGGTAGCCCCCCATCCTATGAGGCTTGAGCCTGTCCCTACGACATTTTGCCCGAATGCGGCGACTTCGGCTAAGGGGTTGCGCGATTTGTCAAACTTTATGGCCAAGGCTCCCGAAGAATCCCAAACATTTGTCCATCCTGCAATTTTGTCGATCAGAGACAGGATCGCATTGAACACGGAAGCGCCGATGCCTGATCCCGTGGGGGTCGAGCTTCCCGCCACGGCTGCCGCAGTCAAAGCCGATTGGCTGGAGCCGCTGTCAGGGGTCAGCCACTTATTGAAGGCGGTCAGGTTTTCCAAGGTCGCCTTATTGCCGGACGTAATATCGCTATGGATCGGCACCTCATTCTTCAAGAAATCCAGCAAGGGGCTGTCTTCCGCCTTCACCTCGTCAGGCAAGGTTGGGGCCACAAGCTGGGGCAGCCCGTTTTGAATGCTGTCGGAACGTTCTGCCTGAAGGCGCGAGATGGAGTTGATCCATACTCCCGCTGTCAACCAGCCGCCTTCCGTAAATGCCGCGTTGTTTTGCGCGTTTTGCGCGACTTGTGCGTTGTCTGCGGCCTGCACAACGCCCGTTGTCGCGTTGTCCAGATCGTTCTGAAACTGTTGAACCAACTGAAGCACGGTATCGTTTGGAGGCGGCCCTTCCTTACCGTTGCCGTAGTAGAAATACTCCGCATAGGTGCTGGCGTAATCGCCAAAGACGCCGTTCATGTACTTATCGACGACGGTCTGTTGGGCCGCATAGACGCTGGCATAAGCATTCGAGTTCAGTTTGGTCGGATTGACGGGGACATAGCCGCCGCAAATCCTTGCCGCACCGGGCTTTCCGATAAGGTGCGTTTGAGGGTCGTATTGGATATTGGAACCGCCTGAGCTATCCGTCAGCATCTCGTAGTGATTATAAAGATACATACACGCCAGATTACTGATCATCCCCAGCGCGAATGTCTGAGCCATGGGGGAAACATGAACACAGGAAGGCGATGTAGCGCCGGATGTCATTCCAGCCGGACATGCCGTCACCGTGTTTGCCGATTGCTGACCGTTCAGGTTGTTCGTGAAGGTCGTCCATACGTTGCTGGCCAGCCCGGAACCCCACTTCGCCATCTGAACGACGATATATTGGCCAGCATTCAGTCCCGTAATCGAGCATGAACCGCTGCCGCTCGCCCCTATCGGCACAAGAAGCCCTATGGCGAACACAAGACGCAAGGGAGCCCATATTTGATTGGCTCTCGTGCCCATCGGCACGCCGGTATGCGCCGTTTCGGCGACCATCGCCATCAGATGGTAAAGCAGGAGAACGCCTGCCATAACCAGCATACCGCTGCTGTAGTACCCAAGGGCCTTCGACAACCCGCTTTGCCAGCCGCAGGAGCCAGAAACGCCCGTGTTAATGGCCCCGTTCAATACATTGATGGGTGCGCCGAAAAACAGATAATTGATCCAGCCCAATCCCCAATCGTTAGCGGGCGTTGGCACGGTAAACATGCTTGCTTCGCTCATGAAAGGCCTCCGTATAAAAATCCCCGCAAGGCTGAGCCTTGCGGGGTTCGTTGTGCTTCCTGCGTTGTGATTTACGGCGTTATGCCCACGTTCTTGAGGCTACTGCGTCCTTGTGCTTGTCCTGCGCTGACAATTGCCTCGACAGCAGGCCTCGGCGTCTCCGGTCTGTTCCAGACGAGATTGAAAGTCCCGTCGTTGTCCCTGTCGTGGAAAAGGGCTGCGCTTATCGGAACGGGAAAGAGGGGCGATTCCAGATTGACGGAAAAATAGTCCATGCCGTCTTTCATTTTCGGGAACGCCGCGCCGATTTCGTAGGCCGTGCGAAGCGGATCGGCGATCAGCTTCAGGTACGGCTTTCCGTCATGGCTGGTCGCTTCTTCTGAAATGACATCGGTTGATCCGATGCCAAGGCCGCAGATTTTTCCATGCAGAGCGCCGCTTTCGTCTTGCAGGAACTCGCCGAGTTTTACGCTTCTTTGTGATGCCATTGTTCTCTCTCCTGTTTTGCTCATAAAAAAGCCGCGCTGCATCATGCGAACACGGCATTACCGGCCTTGTGGCCTGTAATTTCTGTTATGTGGTTTTGTGAAAGTATTTCCGCAGATGCGGCTAGAGCGGTTGTGTGATTTGAATCCGCAAGACCGTCTTTGAATAACGCAAAGTTCGAAAAGCGTTATTCATCCTCGTTATCTCAGTGCTGTGCAAAATCTGTCTACAGGTCTAACGTGGAAGCTGCGACAACGGGACGCTGGAAGGCTCCAAGTTCATCGCGCCAAATGGCATAGGCTATAGCGCCTATGTGGCCAAGCATACCGTGTTGGATAACCTCTCCTTTGAAATGTTCCGCGTCGAGGGCAAACTGAGGACGCACAGGCGTGCCTGGATTTTTCCTTGGTGGTGAGCGCGACAGCTCCACCAAAGAACTGTAATATTTCATTGTTTTCAGAGCTAGTGAAAACTTCTCCTTAGAGAGATGTGGGCTCAAAAAATCCTTCGCGTCTTTTACATAGTCTTTTGGGAAAGGATCTCCGGCCCAGTTGCAGCATTGAACGGTGGCTAAGATCCACAACTCGTGGATTTTTTCCTTATCGAGTTTGCCCGACGTGATGGTTAGGTAAGGATTGCATTGCCATTTGTCCGGCAATCCTTTGCACATCATATTCAGGAACAAAGATTCCGCCGGACTTGTTAAGCGGTTTCCAACTATCGAATAGCTCTCGGGAGAAATTCCATAACTATCGACCCAGTTAAATTTGTCGGCATAGTCTGGTTTAACCAGATTAAAAACGGTCGAATTTGGCGGCAAGAGGATTTGCGCCGATTTCAGACTGTGACCGGAACCACAACTGAACATAAAAATGTTTGTTGGATGCCCATCTAAAGCTTCGCCGACAATTTTATAAAAATCATGCGCCCAAATAAGTTCGTTTGGCGATATACGCATGAAATGGGAATAATCCTCGATATTACCATGTGCATCGACAATAATAGCGTCCGTGGTTTTTTCTGGATCGAGTTTTGCTTTTAATTCTGACTTAGAAAATCCATCGCGCGCATTTCCGATGACGGTAACTTCTGCGCCTGATTTCTCGAGAGCTTGAACTATTTCGTTGTGATGTTCTTGCTCGGAAGAAATCCTACAACGATCACTCGCGCTTCCTACTATGTGAAGAATTTGTGCCATTATATAAATCCGAAATAATTTTTAGCTGATTGTATCTCTTCAAATTTAGCCCTGATAGAGATTTTATTATTTTCATGTCCTGATGAGTAAAGGGGCTATCCTATAATCTACTTCAGGAAGCAGTAGATGTCCAAAACTAATCCTCACATAACTTACCTTAACCATAAGAGCATAATCTTGTAGACGCCATCGGGACCCCATAATTTCGCGAATTCTTTTTTGAAGTTCCGGATATTATTTCTTACATTATAGCCACCGGCGCGAAGCCATTCGCTGCCAATTCCGGCTTATGTGCAATTAAACATAAGCCAGAATGTGTTGCGCCGGGATTTATGTTGCGGGGGTTCTTTTTCTGACGTCCCCGTAGGTGTGAAGCGGAATCCGCCGCAACATAATTTTCTTCACAGTATCTTGCAGGCATGGTTGCGCCTCCA